>JAAUXU010049689.1_pt1 | contig 10847 bp, 8 predicted proteins | sample 7278151 | NCBI WGS metagenome assembly JAAUXU01 (sample SAMN14350113, study PRJNA611818) | marine sediment metagenome | isolation source: surface marine sediment (1.8m) | place: French Polynesia: Moorea | collected 2018-08 | reverse complement strand
GAAAATGAGGTCATTATAGTGACCTTTTGGATAACCAGTACCTCCGAAAATGAGGTCATTATAGTGACCTTTTGGATAACCAGTACCTCCGAAAATGAGGTCATTATAGTGCATCGTACTCAAAAAAATAATTGATCAATACATCAAAAATAAGTTGTGGTGTTTCTTTGCTAGCCACAGTCTGTTTTTTTAACGAAATCTCACATTGAAGCAAGCACGTGAACGGTCTCCAATATGAGGTCATTCAAGAAAAATCCACGTGCACAGAAACATTGATAGACGCGAACCAAAATTTCAGCACAGAATTCATAAAACTGTAGAAGCTAAGTCTAAATGACCTCTTTAGATTGCAGATACTTCAAGAAGAAGAAGTCGTCGAATTCAATGCACAGTTGAAGGCTCTAGCGTGACTTTCCAGGCATTTCTTGAGGTTCCGGCACTGAGCGGACAGGTCTGGAGATCACATTGTCCTCGTCACTGATCGGACAAGTCCTTGGTCACAGGATTGGACGAGACCTCGATGACCTATTGGTATTTCACAAGCTCAAAGTCACACTTGGGAGCAGCAGCGTCCCGCACGAACTTGGTTAGCTCATATCATGTGTTTTCACGTCGAATCCTATTCACTGCTCTCGGTCCAAGCGACTTATTTTTGCAGAATTTTGCCAAAAAATGTGCAAAAAGCACTGAAAAATGATGCTCCGTCGATACAGTTTTCATGTATATTTCCATAGCTTTCGCAGGAAGCATTCGACAAATTCCTTTTTAAAATTGATGTTTTCGACACACACACCCCCAAAAAAAACCCTAACACATTTTTCCGCTCTTGTACACAAAACGTGAGTGCGACTGAGACTCCCTGTAGTAAAAGCTACCCAACCACTTTTGATCAAGGACGTCCTCTGGATTTCCAGAATTTCAACATTCTCTGCTACTGCACTCAACCGTCGTAAGTGGTAATGACAACTACATCATACTGCACATTCTGATAGCTCATACGTCCAACTTGCTCTACCGACGCATACTTTATTTGGATTTTTCATATTTGTTCAGGCTGCACAAATATTGCTTCTCTCCTCACGAGATCGTTGGCGTCATCCCAGCAACTCTGCTGGCAAGTGTAGATCAGCACGATGCCAAACTCCAGAAGAGTTTCTTGTGTAGACTAGGAGAAAGTTTGTCAGTCGCTTTCAGTCAAGGACAGCAACGATTCACTTTACTTACTTTGACCACTCCAGGGTTTTCGAGGCTAAGCAGGCCCAGTATAGAGGGAAGGAGCTGCAGCTCGCAGATCATAGTGGAACGACAACGTCCACACGTACGTGGAAGAGTCTTTGGCGGAGGTGGCCGCGATGGGAAGAGAGGTCGATGTAGCGGATCTCTGGAGTATCTGAACAACGGGACGCCAATCAGTGGAATCTGGCCTGATCTGCCAAGATCTGTGTGTCTGCCCTACCTGATGACCTGGCCAGGATTGCGCTGCAACACTGACACGAACTTGTGAAAGAGCACATCTCCATGCTTCGGTACTGACTTCTCGTAGCGTCCGTCTTCAGTCTGGTCGTTTCCTCTGAGCTCCTCGACCATGGCTGCTGCGGACGAGACCTTGTACTCCTCCGCCAACCTTGTCTCGTGCTCCGACTCCCGGTTCACTTCTTTGTCCCTCTCCTCCTCGACGTACAAGTACATGGGAGCAAAGTAAGAGGATGGACGTAGCCTCGTGAGATTTTTGTTTTGTTCTCGTTGGACCTCCGGCTGTGAATGAGGTTGGGAGAAGAAGAGACTTGGAATGGCAGATGCTTGAGCCGCAGATTGGTCAGGACTCTCGGCAGCAATGACATCAATTCCATCCTGAAGGGCGCAATCACATTGCCATAACTACAGCAGCACTGAATGACTTCGGTCAAGACGTACCTGATCGTCCTCCACCTCCGCAGTCCCGTACAACTGCTCCGCACTTTGGTGACCCACAGCCCCATCCTCCAGGGCAGGACTGCGGTTGTTGTTGTTGGCGCCTTGACCGTTGACACCGCCACTCTGGAGACTCGAGGAAGTGGACGACGACAAGGACAAATCTTCTGGAGAGGAAGCAACACTCAATGCTACGGGACATGCCAGAACTACTCGTACAAGTTAACGTTGCTGCAGACGTAGTTGACGTAGCAGACGTAGTTGGTGTTAACGTACGATTTTACGCACCTGTCAGTTCAATCTCCTTCACGGCTCTGTTGTCGTCCATGCTCAGTTCCTCCATCTGTTCATTCAGGCTGTTGCCATTGTGTTCTTCATCCTCCTCTTCTTCGTCGCTGCTCCAGGAAAAGCCTTCCTTGAACCTGGTGATCAGGGACGACGCCGACATCTCGGAGTTCTTGACTTTCTCTTTAGGCTTCTCCTCCGCTACTTGCAAGCGCAAACACAGCCAGCTGGAACAGGTATTGAGTCAAGAACCTCACGTGCCCAGCGCGATCTTTGGCGGCCAGCGCCGAGACTACGCACGTACCTCTCCACGTTGTTCCAGCAAGAAGGTTGGATGCACGCCAGGACCAACAGAAGCCTGTGATAGGGGGAAGCCTCCAGGGGCGCGTAGATTTGGGTGACTAGAACCGTGGGGCGACCGCAGACGCCGCAAGTCGTGTGAGCGGGCGTCAAGGAGGGGTACCCGGGCGGAAGACACTGCGTCACGTAGGTGGTAAGAAACAGAGTCATAATATGGACTGTAAAAGTGGTCAAATCATCGTACTTCTGGACCAGCAGCAGTCCAGTCCAGCCTTTTTTCAAATTTCTGAGCCATTTTCAGATTTGGCTGTACTTGGAAACTCACCGGCCTTCCTCCAATCTTGCTTGTGGTAAAGTTCTCTCCGGTCTCGTCCATGATGAAGCCATCCGGAAAGCCCAACAGGACGTGGCCGCCGCCGGACTTGAGGGACTTGGCCATGTCTGCGATATGCCAGCTTGGCGTTGGCGTACTTGTCGTCGTTGCGCCGGCCGTCAGCCTACACGTTCGAGACGTCGTCACCCATCTCGGTCCAACTGCGACCCTTTGCTGTTTGTTTGGTTGATCGATACGGCTTCCAGTGTTGCCAGGTGCGATCTCTTTTTCTTCTCCCGCCAGTTCTGCAGAATTCCTTCGATGGCAACAATCCCCGTGTTCCGTGGCAGCTCTGACGAGGCCCAGCAACTGCGCATGCGCGGACGAATAGCGGAAGAAATACAAACAAACAAAAGCAACTTGCCGTCAGCGTGGAACCTGGAGCCAGTTATTCTGTGCTGGAGCTGGAGCCGCTGATCCAAGCAACACTATAGACACGATGTCGTCGTCCGAAGGTTCTTCTTCTTCCGACTGGTCCGACGAGGACGAGGACATCGTCTGCCGCCAGACCCCGGCCCTGTTTGGCGATCACGAAGTCAGCTTCGCTTCAGCAGAGGAGTGCATCAAAAGCGCCAAAAGCGACCATGGATTTGATCTTGAAGTACAGTAGATATGCTATGTTGTCGCAATTGTCCGTCCCTAGTTCAATTGTGACCGTTAAACACGCATGTGAGGGAACTTGAGGTTGACAAGGATACGCTGAAAAATCATAGTAAAGGTCATTTAGCATCCATCAGAATGGCTGATTGAGATTTGCCGTCACCGACGAATCACGTTTTTTAGGTGTTAATCAAATGCTGATGGAGATTTGGTCTGGTTGAAGTTGAGCTTCACCGAGTCCTTGAAGACCGAGTCCTTGTTGACCTCAAAAATGTGCAGTGACTGTATCAACACAAGATATTTCGAAAAATGTTGCTATGCAGAGGCATTTTCGTCGTCAGTCTTCTGTCATCCGAGAAATGTCGACTTTTTTGGATATGACTATGTCCGCTCAAGTTGGAGTCGAGAGTGTCATTGGTCAGGGGCAGCTAAGTCGTAACACACTTTCTCCTCGCTCAGGTCCTCCGCCGACGCCATGCCATGGACTGCTTCTCCTTCTTCCGCCTGGTGAACTTCATTCGGCTGGAGAAGCCGAAGGCCAGCGAGATCATGGACATGAAGGACGATTCGGCTTGGCAGGATCAAAAATATCTTCAGCCGGTAACTTTGATGTACGCCACAACACGCCGGTGACTTCTGTCTGTACTGTCTCGCTTTGTAGACTCTTGCGGATGATCCTCTTCTGACGTTGGACTTTGAAGGAGACGACGACGACGACGACATGAAAGCATCTGGAGATCTCTCAGCAGATTTGGCCAAGGTCCAGCTGGAACAAGAGGAGAAGGTCGTTCTGTCCAAGGATCAGCTCAGCGAGGTATTTTTTCTGTCTTTGAATGATATAATATGTACATGCATTGTCCTCAATGTTGTTATACAGCAAAACTCTGGTAGAAGGAATCTTGCTTCCATGTCTTAAAGAAATGGTGAGTGGTCCTGGAGCAAATATGCAAATCAGTTCCTTTTCGGAAGAAATTCTTGCTGTTCCAACTAAAAGGATGAACGTAGCTCAATCCAGTGGCCAAAATAAAATGCGCACTAAACAGACTTCATACGTTATGTCATAAAGTTAAGAGTACGCGTGTCTGCAGTGCGTATTTTGAAAAGTATTAACACTTTTCCAAGCAATAACCATGCCCTTGGTTGGCCTAAGGCACAGTTATTGCCGGGACTAGTGTTATTATGCCCCCATCCCCCTCATCAACAAGTCATTGACCTTTTCACGCTTGATGTGCGTACGAATATTGAAAGTAAGCTTGTCTTTGCAGCTCGAAAAGCAGCTGAAAGGACTCAGAGCGGCCTTGCTGACGAAGGAGAGCGAGTTAGAGACCTGCCTGCTCAAGATGGAGGCGATGAGGGCGACGTTGACGAGGAATTTGGACTTGGACATTCCTGAATCTGACGACATTGAGACCGAGAAAGAACTCTCAAAGAAGAAAATTCTGCCATCCATCCGGCACAAGGATGATGACGCGGTGTGACACTGCCAGGACTTGCTGCGGGGACTCCCAATGCACTCTTCTATTCTTGTCTTACAGGGTTACGCACTCAGCTACGCTCACTACGGGATCCACCATGAGATGCTGTCCGACTCCGTGCGAACCCTGGCCTACAAGGACGCCATCGCCAAGAACGCAAAGCTGTTTTCAGGGAAGCGGGTGCTCGATGTCGGATGCGGGACCTCCATCCTCTCAATGTTCAGCTGTTCATGCGCGGACGCCAGCAAGGTGGTCGCCGTCGACATGTCCAAGATCATTTGTCAGGTGAGACAGGAGCTGGAACCAGTCATCGAGGCGAGGTGATCAAAAGAAACTGAAAAGTAATGCAAATTTGGCATTCCAAGTTGAGGAAAAGACTCAATCTTGTCCAAGCTTTCAGATGGGGACATTTTGGTGACTGACCAGATGGCAAATCTTTGGGGTCGGGCAATTCTACAGACTGATACAATGGCCCATTCAAGCCAAGCAAGCTGAGATGAGTCATCAATGAACGTGCTTAGTCCCATTGATCTTATGCAAGTTGGAAGATGTCTAAGCAATATGAAGTTTGGTGTGGATGCTCAAGTGCTTCCAACAGGCTGGCGAGGTTCTTGGCTCTCCGTCGCAGTCGTATCTATGGAGAGATAGAGATATTAACTAGCATCAAGGAGAAAGTTCACACCCAGTCAGCGACATCAGCCAATTTTGCACTTTTTTGATGGTAGACCAGAGCTGAAAGATCCATTGCAAATTGAGATGGAGTCAGATCTGCCAATGCAAGCCCTGAAATGGGCCTTTTCATAATTCGGTCTTAGTCACCCTGTACAATAAGGATCACTTACGTCTGCAGGCTCATGACATCGTTCGTGAGAACGGTCTAGAGGATCGCATCGAGCTCCGAAGAGGCCGCATAGAAGATCTGGACTTCCCAGAGAAGGAAAAGTTCGACCTGGTCATCTCGGAGTGGATGGGCTATTTCCTCCTGTTCGAGGGCATGCTCGACTCGGTCATCTACGCCAGGTTTTGTTCACTGACAGTGGTTCCTACTCCTTCCACTTCTTGAAAATGTGGTTTGCTGTCACCGTTCACGCAGGGACAACCTTCTGAGCACCTCCGGGCGCCTGCTGCCCAACCGCTGCACCTTGCACTTGGTGGGGGTCGAGGACATGGCGAAGAGGAGACAGTTTCTACACTTCTGGGAAGATGTGTACGGCTTTAAGATGAGCTGCATGAAGGAGCCTGGTAAGGACGTGGGCTTAGTGCGTACATGCATGATACAGTGGTGGCCCAATCTGGAGTCCCATTGGACCTGATCAACAAAAAACTGGTTCAGCTTCATCCAGATCAATGTGGGCATGGGGCAGATGGGGCTCTGCTGTGACATGAGGGATCTTATCTAGGTGGAGGCGGAGATGAAGTTGGGAGTTTTGGGAAGTTCTAAGCGTCGCTGTATTTTGCTTGCGCTGTGTCGAGGTAGCTGAAGTTGATGATCTTGAAGCTGTCATGCTCGTTCTCCTGGTGTTTGTCTGTCTCAACAGTTTACGCCCCAGACGTCTTTTTTTGGCAGGAATCTTGAACACACTTAGAATAGCGTTCAACATTCAATTGGAAAGTACAGCGAACATTCATTATCCCACCGTCGTACATACTCTTTTTTACACGGAAAGGCTTCAAGGATTGGGTGCATTATGATGTGTTGAACTGTAGTTCTGAAGGAGCCAGCCATCGAGGTGGTGGATGACGAACACGTGGTCACGGACCCGGTGACCATCTGCGACCTCAACCTGGAGACGTGCAGTCTTGAAGACACCCAATTCGTGGCCCAGTTCGTGATGCAAGCCAAGAGGGACGCAGAAATCACTGCCATGGCCGGATATTTCGACACGTTCTTCGAGCTGGAGAACGAGGTGAGTGAGTGCACTGTTCTGAGTGTGACTCTGGGACGTTGGAGTTCTTCCAGGTCTCATTCACCACTGGTCCTGGCGGCGAGGCCACTCACTGGAAGCAGACTGTCTTCTACCTCAAAGATGTGGTCACGGTGGCCAAGGGGCAGGAGGTCAGTGGTTACATCGAGGTCACCAGACCTGCCAGCGATCCCAGGGGGCTCATTGTCAAGATATGCCTGGATGGAAAAGCACCCCAAGAGTTTGTCATTGAATGATGTTATCGTTATGTAATAGTAATTCACATGACGGGTTCATGCTAATATCACTGTTGGCACTCGCGCATCTTGTAAAGTACTAGATGTCAATTTCGGAAATTCACTAAAGGAGTCTGGTTTTTTTTTACCTGAGGACAAATGAAGAAGATGTAGTCAAATAGTTGTTAAAAATAGTTGCATTTACCTATGCCCAAGTTGATTTGAAATTTATGTCGTAAGCTACCATAGTAAATTTGCTGTGAAAGTAGATTCCAGCTCTGGTGGCTGTCACAAGCTGCCAAGCTGGATGAAAATCACTCACCAAAATGCTGACATTCTCCAGTTTGTTAGAAAAGTATTTTACAGCAAGTCCTGAAGAATTTTTTTAACTTATTTTATAGTATTATGCAACTTTAAATGCATTTGGGCATAGCTGAAACTCCTTTTTTTCACTTTCAGTTGACTCCAGAGTCTTCAAATGGTAGGTGGTGACAAATTTTGGGCACCCATGGGCAATTCCAATTTTGGACCTAGCCTACTATTGTTTGCTACTGATGTCTCTGCTAAGGATTGATGCCCAAGCAGAGGGAAGGAGTAGCCCAGGATTGGGTCTTTTCCTGCCCCAACCTAGCCTACTACATAGGTATTGTAATGTGCCGAGGGTGAGGAGTTCCACCCATTAAAGAGTTCCACCAGCTTGGATTTGGTAAAGTGAACATTGCAACTGAATCCAACATCTCTGTTAGTCAAGAACAAGGCGTTCCTGAAGAACTATGACAGCATTGGTTCATTTGGAGTAGTGACCCGCAGTCCACAGCGCGAAATTCCCTTCTGTAATGTACCGAGGGTGAGGCTGACTCAGTGGAGGTCAGATCAAGAGTGTATTTATTGTCTTTTCTACATCGTGGGATATAAGCTGCGCAGAGATGAAGAGAGGTGTGCACATAGAAGGAATGTAAGGCAGAGTTGCAAGCTGGCATCTAGATATCGTATGTGCTGTAGATACATGAAATACTGCATGTGCTGTGAAAACATATATTGTAGAACGTCAGATACGATACATTACAGTATATCATGTTCAATATATATATATATATATATAGGTTAGGTTATATACCTATATATATCCAGGTAGGTGCGTACGACCTATGGAACAGAGTCGTGGTTAATCCTGATTGTACCGTTGAATGGTGCCATCTTGAATATCTTTATCCTTATAGACGGATGTTGTTCCTGCTGCGATGGTGAACGTTTGATCTACAGCAACCCCACAATGGCGCCCGTTGGACACGACATCACCCTCCCTTTGGCTCTGGACTATGGTCCAGCCAGATACAGAGCCTGTCCACATTTCAGCCGTAATAGGCCAGATCCCGGTTTTGGGCGGAGAAATCCCGGCTTTGTACAACATATCGTAAACGAAAAGGTTGCACTTGGGATCTCCTGGTCGAAAAGTGCATGATCCATCTTCAGCAGTTTTTTTCACGTTTTCAGCCCAGTCTTTTTTACCCCAATGTTCTTTGGCTTGGTCAGCGAGATCGCTGCTTTTCCCCATGTTGCAGCAGCGTCTGTCAGGGATGCGTTTAAAACGTAACTACGAAAGTGTTACAGTAGGCGCCGCTTATAAGACCGCCGGATATCTGACCACGCCAGTATACAAGACCAAAAAAGTCAGGAACTGAATCAAAATGCAATTTTACGAGGAAATTATGCCGCTGATATGACCAGTTTTGCTCTGCCCCCCCCCTTATAAGCGGTGCCTATTGTACAGTGTTGAGAGTGACAACGGAGAAAAATGACGACGGGAAGGAGGTGTCCAAAAGGCGGGATGTTCGAACCGAGGGCGGCGAGACGGACCGGTAGTTCGAGAGGGGTCTGGTCCACCTCTTCTCCGGCGTGGCGGAACTGGAGGCTGGAGCTTCTGGAGCTGGTGGAGTGCGTTGACGTGGAGTTCAGTGGCAGACTAAGTGTTCAGCCTTGGCTCGGCTCGGCTCGACGCGATGTCCGAGAGATTTGTGGCTCGACTCGACTCGGCTCGAAATTTTTGGTCGAGCTTTCGAGCTTTTGCCAGCCTGTCCGACACCCTGACCAGACCCACTTTTTTCCAAACTTGACAATGTCCATAGATGCAATATTCACTCCATTGTGACATCTTAATAATGCACAGATCAAGTCAAGCTTCACTTGACCGGTGCAGCTCGCAATTGGATAGAAAATCGGATCGAAAAGTTCTCAAGATTTCGAGCCCCTAACGAGCCCAACTCGGATCGACTCGAGGCTCGAAACTGGTGACTCGAACTCGACTCGACCTAGCCCTATTAAGTACTGTTTCAGTGTGAGTGAATGATAACAGTGAATGATAAGCCAGCCTACTGTTATATCATGACGAGGTTGACCGACCTCTACACTAGGTCAACCTCTAATCCCTCCCCCTCGCCATACGTGCACGCTACGCTACCAACGGCACACCCTTTTGTTTTGATACGTACTTCTTGGATCTGGTTTCCAACGTATGTATGCACTACTTGAAATAGAAATAAAGCCAGTGTAAAATAGAACACCTACTCACATTGCGGCTGAGTCTAGTATTCTGTAGTGATGGTTTCGAATGTTGAAACATCGAACTCGAACGTCTATCAAACATCAGGTATTGATCTCGAACAGTTGGCGAACGTGTTTCAAAATCCCCAGAGCTGGAAAACAATGATCAAGGGTAGTTTAGGGGATATGTTATTTCGACAATGTTGAAGAACATGGGAATTTCTGGCAGATTACTGGGCAATCCAACCAGCATTCTGGAGTTTTGGGCACTGAGTCGGTTGCATTTCTCTGCGATAACGTCTCCAGCCCTCTTCTGGCCCCGCTGTCAGCTGCCTTGTTTTGTAGGGATGAGCATATTTTCGAACGGTTCGAACCTTACAGAAGCAGCGAACTCAAGCTGCTCGCAAAAATGTTCGAGGATCGAAACCATCATTAGTATTCAACATTGCAAAATACGCCGGAGGAATCACATTCCGCTGCCGGACAACGACATTTCTAAAATCTAAACATGTTTACTAGAGAGACTAGACTTGCGCAGAGAAAACCCCGGACCATGGTAACTATGTCCCAAATAGAGACACAGACCAGGTGTAGGAGGACTAATAGGGTCTGACTGGAATTCTCTTAAGACTGCTCAATGACTTGAAACCAATACAGCAGGCTTAGTTTAACACACATACTTTATTCTTCTATTTAGAGGGGACACACACAAATTATCTTACAAGATTTAGAGTAATTAGAACCAGCAAAGCGTACCTAACCAAACTGCAACTGGAAAGGAGTGGTTTCCCCCACCTCAACTAGTCAGTGCAGGAAGAAAAGAGGTTGAGATAGGAAAGTAGGCCTGAAGGATGACTTGGCGAGCCTTTACCATGATCCAGAAACAGTAGATCCAGCAGGAGGGAGGCCTGAGGACGAGGCAGGTCCACTGTAGGGAGGCAGGCCTAGGTAGGGGGGCCTAGGGTAGGAGAGCCTAGGGTAGGAGGCCTAGGGCAGTAGCACAGGCAGAAGCAACCCGGACATGGTTTTTTTGCATGCTTGTGCATGGTGCCGGAGGGAATGCAACCGCGTGGAAACGATTGGCCTGGGGGCTGGGATTGTCCCATAAAAATGTCAGGCCATTTCATCCACTTTTACCCTGCCCCCCCACCTAAAAAAAAGCCAATTTTCTCTTCTGTTTGGCATGCCCCCCCCTCCAGGGGGCTTCCTTTTGAGCACCCTG
>JAAUXU010004464.1_pt1 | contig 10847 bp, 12 predicted proteins | sample 7278151 | NCBI WGS metagenome assembly JAAUXU01 (sample SAMN14350113, study PRJNA611818) | marine sediment metagenome | isolation source: surface marine sediment (1.8m) | place: French Polynesia: Moorea | collected 2018-08 | reverse complement strand
CTGCCAGTACTATAAAAAGAATGTCATGAGTACTGTATTGCAATAGCTGAAAGTTGTACTGCATAATAGCCTGCTCTTAACCTAGTACAGCAAGAAGCTCTTCAGGGGACTTTTGCCTGCCAACACAGCCTAAGCACCGATTTCCCTCCCTCCCCCTCTTTTTGCCTGGCCCCTTCGTCAAATTTGCTGGGGTCTTTAGAGGGAAACTTTCCTTTACCCACCGTGGCCGCCAAGTTTGACCAAGTTGGTATGAGCAGCATTCTCAAGATTCGCGGGGAAAAGGAGGAGCTGACAAAAAAGGACTTTTTTTCTCTCTCCACACAAAGAAAAGTACATCAAGGATTTTATATAGAAACTGCCATTAAAAAAGTTGTGTGCGTAGCAAGAGCATAACAGAATCAGGCAATTGAGAGACTTTTTGCGTCGCATCCTTCTTCTTCGCTGCCTCCGTGAGGTCCCGGTCTGTGAACAAACTTTTAAGGGCGAGAGGGGGGAGCTCAGTCAGGCCCGTCGTGGTTTTGGCAGCCGCAGGTGCTAAACCGGTGCCAAACCGGAGTCCGGGTGGTAAGGCAGCTCTGGCTAATTCGGCAGGTGCCACTTTAACCCGATCCGTCGGAATATGAAGTAGTTGGAGGTGTGAAAGCAGGATCATATTTATTCTCACTTAACGGTGTGTTATGCAATGGCCAAGGCGGTCTGACCGAGAGACACCCCCACAGTATAGACCTGAGAATCATCACACACAAGTTGAACTCTTTGCAGATGCGTAAATACTCTTATGTTCCTAGTTCAACCTCTTCCAAGTGCCTCGGGTCGAACTGCGCCCTCCTCGTGCTCACGTATGGGACGTGTGCACCGTAGGAGAAGGGCCCTAAGAGCGAGAACAGCCCCCAATTGAGTTAGTGGCGAGAGAGAGAGATGTGTAGTGGTGGCGGCTGCGACTTCTCCTTCCCCTGCCCTCCTCCCTCGGCCCCCGTTCGGTCTCTCGGCAGAGTGCCTGAGGACGGTGCTGTGAGCGACGACGACGGCAACGGCGGCGGCGGCGGCGGCGGCGGCGGCGGTGGGGCAACAGTTCACTCAGTTGCAGGCACACCCTGTAGATCGAGGATCAGGCAACGTAGTAGCAAAGCATTGGGAAAAAGTCAGGATTCTCCACTGACAGAACAACAACGTTTGTTTGGAGGAGGTGAGATTTCTTTTGGGGTGGTTGAGCTTTATTTAGCTTCATGCGTGGGATGTTACGGAAGGGCTTTTCCATAACAACATCACAGTGGACCTGACAAAGTTGGACATGTTGCCTAAACATGTGTGTACATGTGGTTGGGCGAGAGGAAAATGACAGCGCACGCGGCTTTGACCTTGGTAGTCTCGATGACGGTCAACTCGAGCTTGGTGGCAGCAGCAAATAGTTGACGGAGAAACACAATCTTTTGAATGTGAACTTCGGGTCCCATTGACCAATTTACCTCCGGACCAAGTGACGGAAGCTAAATAAATGACTCACCCTGTACGCATGTGCTGTTGCTGATGAAAGTCTAACTGGACGCGTGCGTGCACCCATACTACATACAGGGTGGAACAAATCAGTCGTCACAAGATGCTTCCCGTCCGGATGACCTTGGTATTGTGCTTCTTCTTCACCGTGACGTTGGCCGAGGGGATGCAGAAGGACCTCAGTGAGATGAATGATCACGAGAGGATGCAGTGGTGGAAGAACAAGAAGCCTTCAAGACTCAAGTCCAGATGGGATCACTGGTGAGTGACGACTGATGGACTGAGAATCGACTGTATATTGATTTGGTTTATCTTTAGCCTCTCGGTTTTAGTTTATATTTTGCTTACCAATAAAAGTACAGAGTAGTGATCGGACTAAAAAACCGGCCTCTGATTTTCTCAATCAGGAAGCAGCACCAGCGCCCGCCCATTCTACTCTCTCCGGGGGTGTTCAACTTCCACTTCCCCTCCTCCGACAAGTACTACTTCCACCACTCGGGCGCGCGCATCATCAAGAGCTCCCACTTCATCTTGCGCTACCACCTGGGCCGCAAGATCAGTTTCGTGTGCGTGGCCAGGGGCGTGCCCAGGCCGCACATTACCTGGCTCAAGGACGGGCTCGAGCTCAACTCGTACCCCGGCTACGAAGGAGTGGGGGTGAGTGACGACGGAAAGGGAGGACGAGACCAACAAGTGCCACAGGAGTAACGGGTGAAAAACTTCACTGCTGTTTGCTTTGTTTCCAGATCAGTGAATGGCGTTTGGGCGATAAGTACATCAAGAGTAAGCTCGAGATCGACCCCGCGATGCCCAAGGACTCGGGTTTCTACGAGTGCCAGACGGACAACAAGTTTGCCATAGACAGGAGAGGATTCATCGCGAAGTACCAGCAAAACCAATAGTCATACGTATATATAATAATAAAATATGAAAAATATAATCTATATTATATTTACCGACCAACAGGGGAAAAGGGAGCGGCAATGCTGAAATGAATAAAATGCACTTTTGGGCATCCCCCTGTGTCTCGCGAAGAAAAAGGACTCAGCCTCTACTAACGTGATCTCCTTCACCACGATCACATTGGATGCATTTGTCCACCCCGTCGAGACATATCTGAAAGTCAGTGACTGGAGCATGACGAGGCTGATGTTGCTGCACGTCTTACCTCGTAACAGGCTTTCTCGCCATGGATGCAGAAGCCGCAGAGTATCCAGTCGGTCACGAGGTTGCAGAAGGAGCTGTTGCACCTGTCCAGCAACACCAGATTTTCGCTCCAAACTGTACGAAGGAGGTTTTTTTATTGTTTTGCTCACCAGACGCAACTGCTTGAGCAGAAGGCCTCAGGATCGGCTCTCTCTTGCTCCTTGATGATGTAGCAGAGTGTGCAGTCGACCTCTCCAGATCTGGCGAACTCCTCCACAGCTTCCTCGAAGGCCTCGGAATTGAGGACGGAAGTCACGTCGTCGGGTCTTAAAAAGCTTCCGAGGTAGAGGTTGCTGTTGTTGGCAAAAATCGACCGTCTTACTTGGAGGAATCGTCATAACCAGCTGTATTCCTGAAGATGATGATCAAGGAGTGCATGAGGAGCAGCCTCCAAGGGCGCCTGCTGAGCAAGGGCGACCTCATGGAGCTGGCGAGCATCGGTAAAACAAAGAGAATTCCAACACCCCAAACATTTTTTAGGACTACAACAAAACACCTGTGACACTGTTGTCACCTGATTAAGAATGAAGCCACTTCGTTAAGGGATGCAGATCAAGTATCAACAATACGTACAGTTATGATAAATCTTCATCTATGTAGCGAGACATGATGACAACTTTATTCTGCGCACACAGACTGTTAGACTCATGCGTGCTTTGTCTAAGACCACTGGATCAATCTGGACCACACTTGGCATGGTGGGAAGACTCACCGTAATGTGTTTGAAGGGGTTTTCAGGCCCGCCATCACCTCCGGAGCGAAGGTCCAACCCGCGTAAACATCAGTTGTATGCACAATTTCGTCAGTATCACCTAAGTCATGCAGTAGCCACGACGTGAGCGACGCGACGGACAAGTGGATGAAGCTCTTGCACCCCTCCAGCAAGAGGCTTGAAGCTCCAGCTTCGTTAAGGCGTCCAAAGCCATTTTGCAGCAAGCGTGCACAATCCAGTCAAAAAGTTTTAAGAAAAACAGCTCCTACGGATACGGTCTCGGCACCCAGATGAATCTTGATGACGTCGCACACCCAGTGATGGCTGACGTGTGTACGCCGACCTCTCGTTGGACATGCTGTCATCCTTTACCAAGGGTGGATGTTGAGCAGCAGCAACATAAGGAGAAGAAGCCCCGAGGAGCACACACGCCATTCAGAGATTAATCTCCATGGTGACTGCAGCTGCTTTGATTGCGTGCGTAGTCCACAGTCGTTCCAGAACTTTCCCTCCGAGTTTTTCTCGTCGAAAGCATCCGAAGATGAGCTGTTTCGCCAACCGGTTCTTCCTCTTCCTGCACATTGCCGAGTTCCTCACAGCTACAAAAGTAGCTCTTCCTGCACTCGCATCTGGAGAAATGTCCAGCCCAATCGAGAAAAGTTGCTACTTGGAAAGTATCCAGGGTGACGACGAGTGGAGCTACGAAGACTCGCAAACTTGGCCTGGAATCTGCCAAAATGGGACTAGCCAATCGCCCATCAATATTGGAAGGACTGGTGAGATAAATGTTGAACATGTGTAATCAGTTTTTGTGATGTAGTTATTATTCATACACTAACATATTGCAGGCAACAAAATCAAAAACATCTCAGACATAAAATTCTCCAATTTCGGCACTTCTCCTCCTGTCATGAGGCTCAGAAATAGCGGCAGAGCAGTCGTCATGGATCTGGGCCGGTGCCATCTTCACAGGGTGCCGAAAATCGAGCGAGGTATGTGCATTCCTACTGAGTGACTCAGTAAGAAACGTTCGACGACCTCTCCCTGCCTGCCAAGTGTACTTCCAACAAACTCCGTCGTCCCTGCCGCGTCTCCTATCTCTGCTCCCGTCCTTCCGGACGTCGCCCATCCCATTCCTGCTCACGTCGTCCAAGACGCCGCCCCTGCCTACGTCGCCCCTGCCTACGTCGCCCCTGTTCTAGCTCTGAACGTTTGGTCGCGCTAGAGATGCTACAGTCAAGGTCGTTTCTACAGGTGGACTGAATGGCTCCTACACGTTCTACCAGGTGTCTTTCCACTGGACGTCCGAGCACACCAAATCCGGTGACTTCAGCTTCCTCAAGCAGTCGTAAGAGAACTAGTTGTACAATGTTAATGCTTCTATTTGCCTCCCGAAAGTTACCACCTTTCCCTTGGAGGCCCAATTCCTTCTCTTCAAAAGCGAATACGACGCGATCGACAAGGCCATGGAGTTCGATGACGGCTTCGCGGCCATGGCTGTGCTGTTCCAGGTATGTATGCCACACAATAACTAGCTGGCTGGTAGTGACGGCAATGATGCTTCTTACCGAAGGCTTCTGCTGATTTGAACGTCCATTTGGAGCCTCTGGTGGAGTCGTTGGGCAACCTGAGCTACCCAGGGTCCTCCACTCTTATCCGGCAGCCCATGCCATTGTTTAACTTTATGCCAAAGGTCAAGACCGCGTTCTACAGGTAGCGATAGTCCAACGCGGATGTGTCTCATCGTCTTCTTGTTTACTATCGTAATGTTTTCCAAGATATAGAGGATCGTTGACTAGTCCACCCTGTCTGGAGAACGTGGTGTGGACGGTGTTCAGGGACACCGTGGGGATCTCTCTGAAGCAGCTGGCCGCATTTGAGGGCTTCAAGAACTTCGACAAGAAAGTAATCAGGCAAAACAGCAGAGCCATTCAGGTGACGCTCAATCCTTTATCCCTCCACAATGATAAGTTTGAGAGTTCTAGCTTGAACAGGATCCAATGGATAGGATCATCTGGGAGAAAACTGACGAGGATGGCACGTCTTTGGTCGTCCCAGAAGGAATTTTGACATCATCCAGTCTCCTGTTGACGATCTTATGCTCTTCACTTAATCGTTGAACGATACAGTTAAACAAACGCTTTATGATAATTTTCAATGCTGTAGCAGTCTGCATTGCATGAGACAAAGCACAGGCAGGGGATCTTGAACTATTTGAACTAGGTCGTTACCAGTAACGACGTCAGCCCCATCTCCAGGGCCAGGAGGGTGACGTACACGTGTTGCGAACGGCCAAAATGGGGTCTCGTGGAAGAGGTTGTGTGACCGCTGCAGACGAAACTTACGCTCAATAAGCCAGCTACGATCGGGCAACTTTTTAAAGGAATATTGATCCCTTCAGAGCACAAAATCAGAGCTGAAAAAATGCAGAAAAGTATCCCTGTTTCTTCGAAAGTAATTGAAAACCATTTGTTAACCATAAATATGTTTCAGATATTCTTCCGTTAGCTGTTGGCATCTGACAGACTGACTCTGCACTGACACAAGCTTCGTTCCACATCAACATTGGCAATGGAGCAAAACTTCGAACTGTCCTGTGCTGTCAGTTCCCAAACTTCCTCGCAAAATGTCTGAGATGTCTTGCTTCGATTAGACGTCCAGGCTTCTTGAGACAACCTGCTTCATTTTTTTGTACAGACCTTTTGCTCTCATCTGGCATCTTGCGGATTCTGGCCTGAACAGAGTCAGAGCTGGGCGTTATTTAGGATACTGTTAATGAATACGTTAATATGGTTAATAAAAACTTTCCTAATGAAAATTAGCAGAATCTACCTTCAGTTTCGTCACAAATTTCCCGCTCTTTTGCTTTGTGAGTAAGTAATTCAAGCTGTGTGAATAACACTTATACCAGCCAGCATTTAAACCCGGCGTTGCTTACATCGGTCAAACTGGCCTTTGCCAAATAAAAAGGTCATTTCAATATGCCTTCTACCGAATGTAGAAGTCAGACAGACACAATGGTCAAAATGCTGCGCACCAAAGTCCATGCAGTATAAACATCATCCACTGTTGTGACTTTCTCAAGTGAGATAATCACAGCAGTATAAACAAGATTCAGCTCAACCTCGATTTTAGTGCAATTGGAACACCGATGCCGCATGTGTGAAGTATCCACTGTTTTAAGAATACTAAAAATGCATTGAATATAAAGTCGTTGTTACTGTTATGGAAGCGTGCATTTAGTTCTCCTCTTGAAGTATTGAGTAATTAGAGAGTTAAATGGTAAATACTAAGAATGTGTGACATATCGTATCGACATTGAACATCGCGATACCCAAAAATATATCGCGGTACTGTGTATGATGCTTTTTGCCGTGGGAAGGCCGTTGGTCTGGCAATCCCAGCATCAAGTGCCACTTCTGAAAGATTATTCAGTTGAGTGGCAATGCAGTTGTGCCCATGAGGACATCCTTGGAGGCAGAAAATTTGCCTGCCATGGTGTGCCTGCACAAAAACCGGAGTATGGTGGAAAAAAAGAACATTTGTATAACTCAGCATATCGCATCGAATATCGCGATATTTCGTCTCAATATATCGAATATTGCAATCTCGAGTAATTTGGGGTATCGCTTAATACTTACTGGGGGGTCTTACTTAATACTTTTTTCGTATCTCATGAATGACTTAAATTTATGCCATGCAGTTTTCCATTGCACTTGCATTTGTTGTCTTTTGCTATATGCGGGCGCAGAGCAGGACAAACGCGTACTCGTGCATGTTCAGCTGTGCATCTGCCTGCCTGCCTGCCCTGTTCCACTTGCAACACAGCTTTTAGTTTCAAAATCAAACATTTATTAGCATTTTTCATTTACTAGCATTTCTAAATACGCGTATGAGAATTGCTGCAGTTTCCTTTTGCAGAAGTACTACTTAGTATTGAATACTTACGACAGAAAGCATCTTGTATTTAACCACGAATGCTTTTCTAGAATATAATTTCCCAAGCTCTGGACAAAAGTTCCAGTCGAGATTCTTCTAGCTTTGAGATGGCTGCGAGCGAGGATAAAGGCCAATGATCTTGAGCAATTGTTCACCTAGCAGGAGGAGTTTGCATTGAGCATTGGGACAGTTTAAAGTCCCCCACCACTTTCTTGACTTGCTGTACATTAGAAGCATCATATGAGACTGCACTGACCCCAGTCCCCCATCGAGCGGCAGCTCTGGGTGAATTGGAACGTCAGAGTAGCAGATGTTCCATTTGATCCTCCTTGGCGGTTTGATCCACGCTTGGAATTGAGAGCTTTGGAGCCACTAAGGTTACATTTGGTAGTCTTGATGGAGGCTGTCGTGGTGTCTCGGTCAGTACCGCTTCCTACGAGTTGGCTCACCTGGGACACCACAAGGCCTGGGGAGCTGTAGTTTGTTCCAGGAAAACGACAGCAGCCACGACAGCCTTTGCACAGCTCCTGGCTGACCTCTGACTCTCCACCCTTGTCCTGCCTGGTGCAGAGCGTCACATCTGCAACCTGACCAGGTGGAATCAGGGTCTGGTGAGGATCACCAAGGCTGTAGGGAGTCAATTCGCATGGATTTTTTGGTATTTGCTTGTCAGGTGAAACCAAGGCTTTTAGCGGAGGTGGCATTTTATCAGGGAGAAACTATTGACATTGTTGAGTGTTGCTAAAAAGTTGCAACCTGCTTGCCAGAGGGTTCGGATTCAGCAATCAGGTTCGCAGAAAATGGGGATCCACCAATTTTTTGTGGCAACCTTGGCTGTCGTTGTGCAGGGCAGCACTTTAGGATCAAATTTTGATGGAGTCGACATGAGTTTGCAGCCTCGAGTCACTGATTGCGAAACCATCGGATCACGAGTCTGTCCCGGACGGGCAAAAGCCTGGACCCGACCCGGTTCAAAATCAAGCCGAAACCACCCTACTCGGTACTCCTGCTTTGGACAGCTTTGTTGGTGACCCCTTGGCTGAGGGTGTGCTTGCACTTGCACATTGTTCCGACGTTCCAATTCGACTCTCCCGGGCTCGGGCTTATCTACGTCGGGCTCGAGTTGGCTCGAAATTCTTGTCCGATACAGTTCAACTACTTACGTTTGCATGGCTGGTCACAAAGTGGCACAATGTTCTTGGCCTTGTGTGGCAGCTTCTGCATGGAGGTTCAAATATAGTGGCAAAAATCTGTAAACAACACCCGAAGTTGCAATTCAAGGTGCCAGTTGCACTTTGCAACTTCATCCCAGCTCCATAACTTTTTGCTGGACCTACGAAAACATTGCTCTTCTTGCCATAGACAGCGTCTGTAACGTTACTAGGTCAACTCGGTTTCACATAGAGACTTTATATTCAATGAAGTTCTATGTATAAATCTGGCAATGACACAAGAAACTATATTTCCTAGGCCTACTTGTCATAGCTCACTTGGCCGCCGAGAGGGGCTTGATTGCATCAATTTCAGATTACGAAAATCTTGGCTTTTCGAAGGCAAAGCTTTGTAGAATTTTTCTTCTAAGGTTGCTCGAAGGAAGCCGACACCAATTGCCATGGGTGTCATCTTTCAGCACCCACCCGCCCACCCGGACCCACTCTGCACCCTCCCCTGGACGATACCTTGACAGTCCTGACTGAAGGACTTCCTGCGGGTGACGTCAGACGTGATAAAGGAAAATTCCTGCATCAGTTCTGCCGTCACCATTGTCAATCTCGCAGCCCTGTTTGTCCCTGCCTGAATTATGGATGCGTAAAAATCGTCGTCGAGATACGTGAATCGCACGCTTCGTTCGTCCCCTCCCCTCTCTCTCAGGGCGTGGCCGGCCTCTACTCGGTCAGACAACGAGAACTCGTGAGAAATAAATTGCCTCTTCCACCGTCCCTTAATACCTGCCCCAAGCTCATTCAATAATCATCATATATCATCAATAAAGGCGTCACCTTCATGACAATGGCAGAATAAAACAACGACGATCTGCTGGAGGTGTGCTTGGAGACAGACGGAGACAGACTGACAGACGGACTGACAAACAGACAGGGGGACAGACAGAGCGACAGACAAACAGACAGACACAGGAACTGACAGGCGGGAACCACGTTTGCGCGCTTGGCACTGTATAATAGCTGGGATTTGGGAAGAGACTCCGGTTAAGAGCTGAAAAGTCCCAAAAAACCGTTTCTCTTCGGTGCAACCGGCACGTGTCTGTGCGCGTACCTGGAAGCAGAGTTGGAAATGGTTGCGCGTTTTTTTCCCCCACCGATTTTCGGATGCGATAATCTGTGTGTGAGAGAGAGAGCGAGAAGGGGGTTGCGTGGAGGGCAACACACAGATTGTGCATTACTTATGAATGAGAGCTGCTTTCTCCGCGTGCGTGCGTGCGTGCGTCCGGTGATCGCACCTGCTGCCTTAAGGCCGGAAGCCGGCGTGGCCCTTATGAGTTAGTTTTGGCGGGCTTTTTTTCCACTCTACCTGTGCATGTGGGGAATGTGGTGAGAAGTCAATTGAAGAGAAGGCAAAACCGGCGTTACTTTAAATATATTGTTATTATTGTTATTGCCCATGAATGCCCATGGAGGCTTCCCGAAGTCCTCTCTCTTTCTCTTGCGTGGTTATCGCACCTCTTTTCCTGTCATGTGCGCACTTCCTGAAAAAAAAAGCTCGAGCCAAACATCACGCAATTGACTGAAAATGGGGGGAAAAGCTGACAAATTTTTTTTCAAGCTACTGTCAAAGCTTTTTTGCGTGTGTCACACTGTCAGCAATATTCCCGCTCTTCTGGCCAGGTGACTGCGCCTTAAGCAGCCACTCCAAGAGAGGACGTGAAAATGTTTTCTCCCTGCCGTCCACAGATGCTTCTGACGCTCCAGGCAGATGGTTGCCGCCTGTCTGCCCGCCGGCCCGGTGGTCACCGTGTGGTCACTGGACTGTGACCTCTGCCAGACCAAGCTGGGAATTCTCACACTTTTGTTTCCCGAATTTCAATTCTCACACCTTCAGCAGCTGTCATTGTCAGGACCTTCCATGGATTACAGCACTTCTGGATGCCAATTTTCTCACTGGGGACAAACGCGCGCGCGCACGCACGCTCGCACGCACGCACGCAGAGATCTATCACGCTCAAATTAGAGCCAACGGGGGGGCTTCAGGAGGGGTCACACGCAATAAACACCCCTTATGCGCCAATAATAAAGCCGGGGTTTGCAGACGCGTCTTTATAGCGTCGAAAACCGGGCAAGTCGGGTTGTGACGGCCGGAGAAGACCAGAAATGCTACACAGATTTTTATCCCGAGCTGAGTCCAACCTTTCATAAGCTTCGATTTTGCCTCCAACGGTCAGATCCTCATTTGTTCACTCTCCCGTCACAATCATTGACTTTGTTCTTCATCTGTAATGCGAGGGGGAGGGGGTGAAAACGTCCCCCAGGGCGTGTGTGTG
>JAAUXU010012674.1_pt1 | contig 10848 bp, 17 predicted proteins | sample 7278151 | NCBI WGS metagenome assembly JAAUXU01 (sample SAMN14350113, study PRJNA611818) | marine sediment metagenome | isolation source: surface marine sediment (1.8m) | place: French Polynesia: Moorea | collected 2018-08 | reverse complement strand
CTACATGGTGGTCACACCTACGTCCCAGGTGCCAACAACCTCTGCAGCCACAAGTGCAGGAGACAACTGGTCTATGGATCTGATAGTCGCTACTTCGTGGTGGCGGAGATTTACTGTCGTGCATTTAGGCTTTCCCGATACTTTCCCTGGGATGATTTATATGTTTGACCTGTCCAACATGAAGGACGACCCAGAAAGAATAATCTGAGATGTGGCACTAAAAGAGCAAAGGCCTTTGGGGTGGTGGTGGTGGCCTAAACAGGTTCCTTGGATATCTGCCTACACATCGATATGGAGAGACGTGGTTTTACAGAATAATTGCTCACGCGTTTCTAAAACAAAAGACCTTGTACTGGTTCGGTGAAATAGGATATGTATTTGGTTTGTTCTCTGTTGTGCTGACATGAAAAGCATTCGCCCGGTTGCAATACTCATTAGGCTCGTTCAAAGATGTAGCAAAAATTTGTTAAATTGTTTAAATGTTTAATTTGGAATTAACTTCTTTGTAGCTCTCTGTTTATTTTCCTTTTTGCATAACACATGAGCTAATTGCACGTACGGGTAAAGAACATAACACAATGAGCTTCACCATGCCACGTGGCGCAAGTTCTGCCCCCTGTTGCGCCCCCTCAATCGCCTACTCCAGCTGTTCGGGGTCCTTGCTCAGTCGGGGAAAAGCTGTAGTTGTTTTTGACTTTTTGGCGCTTGACCACAGCTCCAGTCAATCAAGTTCTTCACCTTGCACTTTTCCTACCTCTAAAAATTATCCGTTAGGCTTGTAGGAAGTCTAGCTCCATGCGTGTACAGTCAATTCTCTCCATGAGGGTTCTCAAAGTACAATTTTTTCGTTGCTGATGTAAGGAGTGAAGCTAAACGAGTACGTATGAAGAGAGAGGTGAAGGGACATAAACTCCCAAAAGACGATGACGTAAAAGCATCTCTGGTTCTGAAAAATTGTGTGGTCATGGTAGACAGTATCTCTACTGGAGCCATAGACAAGGCTCCAATCGCAAGACTGTCTCTATTCTGAGTAAAGCAGCACTTACGCAAGAACTTTTTAACATTATGGTACGAATGAACATTAAGATTACGCTATTGACCCTTCAGCCCGAGCGAGGACCATGCACGGAACCCCTGTGCCTGTGACGGCGGCAGAGAGGTATCACTTCTGTTGGGGCTCGGGCTTCATCTGGTCGGCTGCATCGTCCTCATAGTCACGAACCACAGTGAAGGGTCCTATGTTCGGGCAGAACCCAGGACCAGCCGATTGGCCAATGGACTTGCTTTGCGGCAGACAAAGAGGCTCTACTCGGGGTCCTTGTAAAAATACCCAGTGCAGGCTGGTGCAGATGATTCTACAGCATAATGTGCCGTACAATTGCGAACTTTCGGTATGGACGTAGTATGACTTATTCGAACATTCCTATTCCGCCATGCAATACAATATAATAAAATATTGATTTTCATCGTTAAAAAGAATAAATGAGTTATATATTTAAACTGTCACCACATAAAATGAATCACTCTTGCTCTTCTTCTTCGCCTTCTCTCACTCTGGCTCTAGCAATGACCTCATCACTTCTGGCTACCTCAGCAGGGTTCAGCCTGAGAAGCGCTTCCCTTAGGCCCATGGAACCTCCAGCTGGCTCTGGAGGTGGAGAACTCACAGTTGAGGCAGCGGCCAGAAGGACTTCAAAGGGATTCCTGGCTGTCGGAGACTCTCCAGCATCTGTCCCGTTAGTTCTGCTTCTCCGGGTGCCTCCGCCTCTTCGTGGGCTACTCCTTAAGGGAGATGATGCTACTGGGGTTACATCTTGGCTCGCTTCTACAGTTGCTGGCGGTGGCTGTGTTGGCATTTTGACATCCCTGCTCTGCTGGTTATTCGAAGTTCCTTGGGCATCAGGAAGAGGAGCTGGTCTTCTCACAATGCTTACATCAGACGTGAGGATGGTAACAGCATCCCTGGATGTGCTACGACCCTGTGAGGTGCTAGTGGAAGCCGCAGATGTTGCTGTAGCTGTGCGATTAGGGGCTGATCGAGCACTTCGCCGGACAATCGTGATGCCACCACTAGTATGTGCTGAGCTGAATGCAGAAGTTGCTCCATCCAACACGACCTCGCTACTGGTACTGGTGCTGGTTGGGGAAGCCACAGCAGCTGTGGTTCGGGGGCTCCTTCTCACGACGGTGATATCGGATTGTATTCTGCTGCTCGTTGCTGTGCTTGATGGCATTCTCCTAGACAACCTTGTGGGATGAACTGAACTTTCAACTATACCAGTCATAAGATTCCTCCTATCGCCTCTTCTGCTTGCTAAGTTTCTAGATGTTGTTGTCCGAGCAGTCGAAGTTCTCACACTTGCGAGAGCACTGCTAGACCGATCAACACCCCTGATTATGCTGACATCACTGCTCAAACTGATTGGGAGCTGCACCTCACTGCCCGTTTGTCCCTGCGGTCTTCTGTCAGCAGTCAATGATGACGACCTTGTTGAACCAAAATTCGTAGCAGGGGTAATACCAGGATCTGTGACTACCACATTCCCGATTCGAGCATTGGAGTGTCGAGTTCGTCTTCGTGTAGTTGAAAGTTGAGAAGATTCACTAGCTTCAGAAGATGGCACATGTACATCTTCAGGATTTGCAGCAGTCACGGTGGCAGCAGTAGTTGTGCCCCTCTTTGCCCAATTGTCAATGGGTAAAACAAGCGAGATGATGGGTGCGTCCATCATGTTGCCGATGGCTGTGCGATCCAGCCATATAGACTCAATTGTCGGAGACTCAGATAGTGGCTCCAGAGGAGGTGGGACTGGTTCTGCTACAACCGGCATTGAGGGAGGCAGAGGAGGTGGGGCCACCCCTGCATCAGCAGTAGAAGTCCTCTTCTGCGGCGTCTGTCTCTGTCGCCTCTGCTGGGACAAGTCGAGGATTGCTTCTTGGACACCATCGGCTGTTGGCACCAACGGAACATCCGGAGCTGCTGGTCGTGGTGGCGGCGGTTGGTGTGCTGCAGCGGAAAGACCACGACGGCGTGCCTCCAGTGTGGCCAGCAGCGGTGAATCATCTGGTACCAACATGGGACTGGGCGATAATGGTGCGAAGTTGTCTGTAACAAAAAGCACATACTTGAAAAAATGTATCACTGTCGGAGATGCGCCCGTACAATAAGTAATAAGTGTTATAAATTATGCGTAGGACAGTTTCTTGGTGCTCTCACCTCTTTCCTCGGGAGAGATTGGTTGCCCCGTTGTTGAGCTGTTACCCGGCACACCAGGCCTTCTCTGACTAATGAGAGAACTGTAGCGACGAAACTCCTCATTAGTGACGTCACGAGCATCCTTGAAAGATATTAATATAACAATAAAATTCTGCAATATTCCTCCCAAATCTTCGTACTTCTAATAGAATGGTATTTGACATGATCTTCTCATCCTCCTCAGTCTCTTCCTCATTTTCTTGGTCAATCCTGGTATTGTCAAGGCTGTTCAGTCTGGCCAAATTGAGCATGAAAGTTGAGGCCGCTTCACTGGAGTTATCATTCTTCTGTTCCTCTTCTTTGTCACCGGTCATGTCAACCTCGGGAACCACCTGCAGACTTCGGGAACTCGTCCAAAGTGACCTCCAGGTAAGGATCACCTGGGACAATGAAGACTGCAGTTCACCAGCTGTCAGTCTTTGGAGGAAGAAACGAACTCTTGGAGAAAGTGCAAGACAGAAAAATAGAACCGTGCTGTACCTTTCACTTGGGTTAAGCCTCAGTAGCCTCCTAACAATATTCTTTGTGTCCTCAGAGACTCTCCCATCAGCAGGGAATGTAAAACTACCAGACTGAATCTTCCTGAACAATTGACGAGCAGTCTGAAAATATAGATCTCCATACAGAATTGTATGAGTAGGTTAAATTGTAACTTGTAACGTACCGTGTCAAAGAAAGGAAACTGGCCATACAGCATGGTGTAAAGCACAACTCCCATGGACCACATGTCTGAGGGTTTCCCTCTGTAGGGTTTGCCTGAGAGGACCTGCGCATGCAATTCGGATATTCATCGCCATTGAAGTCCATGAGGATTGCATATTTTGAACGAGTCACCTCTGGAGACACATGGGCCGGTGACCCTCGTTGATCTGTGCACAGGTCATCGTCACTGAGGAGGTGCCTGCCCAGCCAAAAGTTGGTCACTGTCACAAACTTGTTCCTCATCGTCACTACCATATTGGACAGCTTCAGATCTCTGAAAGATTGGTTCTTTCTTTCTTTTTTGACGTTATTCTACACTAAAGGTGACTTATACCTATGCACAACATTCCTCTGATGCAGCCTTCTCACAACGTCTACAGCATTGTAGAAAATAGCAAGTGCTTCTTTCTCCTCCACTCTCTTCTCTCGGACAAGTAGGTGCTGCAAGTTGATCCTCTGGCCCCGCATATGCATCGGCATCAGCTCATGGTGGCTCAAACACTCCAGTACCAACACCAGGCGGCGACTCTTGAGACCATTGTACACCCTCTGGCCTGTGGGGGTGATCTGGAAGTACAGACAAAGAGGTAGTAGAGCCGGATACGCTTCGAAATCAGTTTCAGTTACCACATCCTCATGGAGGCACATTTCTGAGAAGAATTCATACTTCTTGACGACACCCTCCTCCCCCTTGAGCAGCGTGAGCAGTGAGTCCTCTGTGTGGAGCAACATCTTAGCAATGCGCTCTTTTTTAGTCTCATCCTTTGGGGGCGATAAGGTCAGCAGCTGGACCTGAGTAAGACAATGGAGTTCAATGTTATTGCAGGCATTTGTTATGAACACTAATGCTGCACTCACATGAAAGAACTCATCGGTCCCATCCTTCCTGCCCAGACAGTGTTTTATTCCCCAAGAACTGGTGGCATTGAGGTCCAGCCCTAGGTGTGGTCCAAGAGCATACCGTCCGGCCCTCCGCGGTGCATGGCGCCGCACGAGGACCCCCGAGAGTCCGGGCTCGCGCACGAGATTTGGGGGTAGTCGCAGAAAAGGACTCGATGTCTTAATGTCACTTTTCATGCGCTTAAAGGAGCCCTGGTTAGACCTGCTAGCAGATCTCTTCTTCCTCGGCCCCGGGGTCAACGTCGTCGATGTGGAAATTCTGGCTGAAGATGATGTCGAAGTTGTAGCAGCCAGCGGCTCCTTTGGACAACTTTCTTTCATGCTGGAGAAGCTCAGGCCTGATCTTCAGCTTATGGACCCTTCTCCAATCCCTCAGGCTCGCGCTCCAGCTGCTTGTCCTTGCCTAGATTCGTCCTTCAGAGCCTGGACCACAGAGAAGGTGAACAATTCTTAGGTCGCTCTTGGCCGCTTACCAGGCCACGCAAGAGCGCCAACTCTGCCTTGCAACTGCCAAGCACCAACCTGAGGTAAATAAACAACCTGAAGTCGAGCCCCGGATAGGAATGTGTGATGATTCGTCACTGATGAATCTCATAGAATCGAATCTTCATTCATGAGCAGAGGATTCTGAATTCATAGGTCTGAAACTTTAGTTTTATGCTGTTAGAAGTTCTAATTGATGAATCTTCATCAAAGATGTAAGTCTAGGAGTGCCTGGTTTTGATGCCAGATTCGAATCGCGGCCACTCAGGACCCATCGCTAACCATGAATAGAGCCGGGCCACAGCAGCTACAGTCAAGAGTAAGCTGTGAACTTGAAGAACGTCGGTAGCGGATGAGATCAACGTCGCTGCGATGGCGTCGACTACCGCGATATCCCCTCATTCGGATCAGAGACCTCAGTCCCCGCCGGCAATGGCCGTCGACGGCTCGGCCACAGTCGTGGTAGACGCCCTCCCGTACATCGACTTGGGTTACGACGAGCCCGGCGTCAGAGAAGCGGTGGGTATCGCCGGTATTGACCGGTCGAATACGTACCCTTAACTGTATTAGCGAAAACATGGTCTTGGCCATTCATACATATGAACAATGTAATGCTTAACGTGGCCTAATACATGCGAAACGTGTTGTTGTGCAGACGTTAGCCTAATTGTATTTCTCTCTCATTCATGTCGATCAGGCCCTGGCTCTGGTGGAAGAGGAGACCAGGCGCTACCGCCCCACGAAGAACTACCTTGAGCACTTACCGCCACTTGCGCTTTCCGCCTTCGAGACGCCACTCCTCAAGGCTGAATTCGACCGCGTGTCTTCGGCTGCGCCAAAGGACACCCTCAGCATGAAAAGGTACGAGTTGGAGTCTGTCAACTGCAGAGAGTCGCACTAAAGTATGCGTCTGGCTTCCCACCAGATATGAGCTTCCAATGCCGCCGGCCGGAAAGATGACCGACGTGGCTGCCTGGGCCGAATGCGTGGAGAACTCCAAAGCCCAGCTCGATCACCAGAGGACGAGGATGGCTAATCTGGATCTCATGTTAGAATACGGCTGTGAATCATGGAAGCAGTACAATGAGGTTCTTCAAGCCTTGGTCAAGCAGTGCCAGTCACAGCTGACGGGATTGAAGAAGGAGATCCAAGAGGTGAACTGGGCCCGCAAGAACCAGCAAAACGCAGTGGGGCAGAAGATGCGGAACCTGGAGTCCAGTTGGGTGGGCCTGGTGTCCAAAAACTACGAGATCGAGCAGGCTCTCGTCAAGATGGAGGTGGAGATGCAGAAGCTCAAAGAAGAGAACGACACGTCGTCGTAATAGTGTTCTATCAGTATGTATTAACCGTACCATATAAAGTGTGTTTCCAAAGTCCTCCTGTGTAAGTTTCAGTGTGGAAATAGTGTAGCGAGTCAGGATTCGCGACCATCTTGGACTCTTCCATTGTCCTCTTTCTGCACTTCCTGACGCTACCTCCGATGCCGGTTTCCCATGCTGTCACTGATCATACTGACCGTTGACTCATCTCTTACGCTAGACCAGGTGACACCGGGAAGTCCCACAATGCTGGAGATACCGGATTCTTCCACGCAGTATCCTCCAGCCGCTGACGGATCACCGTTATCTTAGGAGTATCAGCTACTGGACGGAGATCTTCAGCAGCAAAAGGCTCTTATTGATCAAGGAATGCCGATTGGCATCAAGGATTACTCGCTCTTTGTGCCTTTCATCACCCGCAGCCGCACGTACAGTAGGAGGCATTGTCATTCCACATAACAGAGGACTAAGCACAAGATACGTAGAGATTTAATTCCAGAGGAGTCTTCAACAAGTCTTACGACAGGAATGTCTTTCACAGTACTGAGATTTTTTCCTTGACCTCGATCACTCCCTGAGTGAAACTAAATCCTGCCAGGAAGCCGGTCCCGACCCATCCGAGCTTTTCCAGGAGACCATTCTGCTTCCTTCCGCTCCATTTGAACTTCATGTCCAGCACCTGCAGAGCCAGTAGCGATCCACCCATGACGAGGCCGAACGGCTCTATGAAGTGGCTGTCCAAGTAGCCGGCCAAAACTCCCACAGCTGCTCCAGTGAGAAGGTGCACGCCGCATTGGCATTCGCATCCATTGTCCAGTCCTGTGTCCACGACGACATCCGAGACAAGATGTTCCGAACGGTCCCGACGATACTTGGGAAGTATGGGCTCCTTCCTCCGCTGGTCGTTCGGTTCGACCTTGGCATCTGGGGTCTTCTCCCCGCAGCTTTCTCTTGCCACTTGGCCAGATGAGTTGGTGTCGGACATGACGATGCCTTTTCCTCACTGTTTCAAACTTATTAAGCAATTAAAAGTGCACTTTCCCAAATTTCTCACCCTGTGATTTTTATTCCAGCCAAAGTCTGAGCCTGAAAGTGAGTTATTAAATATTACAGTTGAATCTCAATATAACACGATTGCTTTAGAATTACATTGTAATCTCTATTCCCACAGTGCTCTCGGAAGCTTCTCGGTGTGTAATGCACGCACAATGACAGCATGAGCATAAAATACTGCCTGAAGTGCCTGAACCAAAAGTTCAGGTTCTCGCTGTTCAGCCCCGAGTCACTGAACAATACCGGAGTGCTGGGTCAGAACGAACGGGGTGACGATCCGGGCGATCGGAGGAGGGGTGTCTATGGAAGTGCCAGTGCTTTAGATATCCTTTTAGTCGAGGAAAAACCCACCTGCGATGCACGGGACCGCGGCGTTGGTGAAGCCGAAGACCACCAGAGGCCGGGTGCTGCAGCAGACCACTGACGGTGGGAAGAGCGAGCTAATGTTGCCTGCGGGGGAGCTATTTGATTAACTCAAGAGTGATTGGGAGGACAGTAAGGAGAAGTGAAGAAACACAGAAGAAAGATACTATTGGTGATCTGGACAGTTATGCATACCAGCAGTCAACCAGCATTAACTGCTTCAATGATCATTGTACAGTCACATATGACGTTTGCATGACATTGATAGAGTTCCAGTTAGGGATTGTAGAAGCCACTAAATGCATACTAGTACCAGATTGAACCTGGCACTGCATAGATAAGCCCGCTGGTGTCCTAGGGTTGCGTGACTACTAAGACCAAAACAATCCGTTAACCGAATGGCAAGACCAAAACAAACCGTCTTTCACGTGTGGTTTTGCTGTCTAAGCCCGAGCTAGCGATGTTCGACCCGTCGTCGGCGAAAAAGAAGTCGGAGTCGGCGTCCTCCTCGTCCTTGCCACCAGAGCTGATCTCCCCAATCTCGGAGTTCCACGAGGCCATCCAGAAGTGAGCCGACTGCGCCGCGTCGACGACAGGTGCACGTGTTTCATACTTTTTTTCTCTGATCCTAGGCTCGACAGTGAAGTGGTGAACCCGCTGACCTCCGGCTTCCCCAGTCACAGCGAGGCGTTCGTGAATCTGTCTGCCGCCGACCGATGTAAGGTAGACGTAGCCTCGGCCTTCGCCATCAGCTCTCTCACCTGGATTTGGCTCAAGACGTTGGGCCAGGATCCAAAAGAAACAGAGGTGGTGTTACTGATTGAACACGGATGATTTGTGCGCCTTCCGGAGCGAGTCTAAGAGATTGTGATTCTTCTTGACAGGTCAAAGGTGAGATCGACCGCGTAAAAACTTGCATGAAGAGACTGAAGGAGGTCGAGCTGAAGAACGCCAAGCGAGCGAGATTGGACAAGGGGGCGGCGAAGAGGTTCGTCAAAAGCGGGCTGTGGAACCCAAGGCGCTCTAAAGATTCGGAAGAGAAAGCAGAGGAGGAGACCGGAGCAAAGAAACCCCGAAACCAATAGTGTACTCGTGCCTAAAAGACTTGATAGTTGAAGATGGCTGAACCAGGACTGTTAGAACTATGTCGAGCTGCCCTCAAGGACGCCTGCGAAAAAGGCGACACTGAAAAAGATAGCGAGGAGGTCAAGTTAGAACTTTACGAGGACCTTCCCTTTAGTGAGAGACTCGATCAGTTGATCCGTGATGCATCTCACTTCCCTACTCCTGACGTCCACTCCCTCCTGATGCTCCAGGCCAGTGAGTCCCTGAGGGGAGGAGACCACCTTTCCGCGGCCATTACCCTGCTACACGCGCAAGGTCACTTCTTTAGGCATAAAGTATGTCATTAATATACACATCGATCTGGTCGTCCAGTACATTGCGCAGTCATTCTTTCTTCGTTACGTAGGCTATGGCTCAACACAGCTACCGCATACAGAAACGTGAGAGACAAAGAGAAGAGAGTCTCCGAAAGATGCGTCGGGAACCCGTCACCAACTCCTGCGAGGATCTCTTCGCTGAGGTGGAGTCGTCCGCAGAGACGAAGCTTGACCAGGACGACGACGATATTAAGGCTGAAAAAATCTTGAAAAGATCCCTGATCTTCCAAGACATGTCGTCTTCAGGCCAGAAAGAGTCCATGACGAAAATGGCGGCGATGGTTGCAAAGCTTCCCGAAGAGTGGAAGATGATTCAGGTTAGTGAGCGCCCGGAACGCGTCGCGATCGACCAATGAATGGGACGACTCCTTCTAGATCTGCGACATGCCCACGTTCCATTCGCGATTTCGCCGAAGCCCGCTAGACCAACCAATCCGGGAATGCAACCCTTCTCTCATCCTCGTGTCCATTTCCGGAGTCTCGTCTGCTTCATTGGAAAACAATATGGGTTTTCTGGCATGTGTGGCAAGAGCTCCCTCACCAGAGAAGGTCTCGCTCCTAAAGTCGTACATGGAAGAGCATGCGGATATCGTAGCCGTGCACAAGCAGCTGTACAAGGAGCAGCAGCCAGTGGCACATGAAGGTGGTAGCCAAAGACATGAAATCATTGTGGACCTCGAGGAGAGGATGAAGGTCTTGTTGGACACAATTGAGAACAGGTATGTCATACAAACGTCTCTAACACTATGAGGGTTGGTCTGCTTTATGTACACATTTTTCAGGATCCTCGGCTATGCCAAGCTGATGTTGCTGGGGAAACCGCGGAATCCAGACAGACTGCGCTTAGTGACAAACAAGGCCCTGGAGCTGATCAAAAAGCACAAATTAAGTTCTCCGGAATGCGACGGCGGCCAAAATTTTTGCCTTCTTTTTTCACTGCTGGACGGGGCGACCCTGTTGGAACGCGAACAAGTTGTGGAGGCCTGTTTGCAGGTGAATGAGCGAGTCTCGTTGCCTCCTCACGCCATATAACCTTCCTACATGTTCCCTGCTCCCCTGTAGGTGACGTCCAAGAAGACTGTTTGCAAAAGCCTCGCGAAACAGATCCTTGAATTTGGCGCTAGAAACCCTTCCGGAGGCGTAGATCGACACCCCGTCGTTCTCATACTCGACAAGGATGTGCAAGGATTGCCCTGGGAATCACTTGAAATCCTGAAAAATCAGGTACTGTGACATCATGATTGACTGTGGATAACCGCCGCGAGCTGGTGAAACGACTTCACTTGATTTCTTGCAGCCGTGCTCTCGAGTCCCCTCCATTTTCTTCCTG
>JAAUXU010004325.1_pt1 | contig 10849 bp, 9 predicted proteins | sample 7278151 | NCBI WGS metagenome assembly JAAUXU01 (sample SAMN14350113, study PRJNA611818) | marine sediment metagenome | isolation source: surface marine sediment (1.8m) | place: French Polynesia: Moorea | collected 2018-08 | reverse complement strand
GTCCCTGCGTTCCAGGACCACCAAGAGTCCAGCTGAACCCACAGTGTGTACAGCGTGTGCACTTGCACCATGGCGGCAACACTTGGATGAAATTTGCAACTACTGCACGTAGGTACGTCAACGTACGTACGTACATGCATACATACATAGATGCTTACATACATAACGTTTCTAGAGGAGGCTGGCTCACGCAGACTTAAAAACGTTTGCTGCTTGTTGTGGGTCTCCGTATGGCTGATTACCGCCAAGGCAATTCTGCATTTTGTTTGTGGGCGTTTGATATCAGTCAAGCCATTTCACTCTGCCTACGTCTTCTAGGAGTCTCGTTTTGATGAATGTTCCCTCGTCACCTAGAAAAGCAAAAGTGAAGAGTGGACGAATAAATGGGTTTGCCTTTAAGAAGTGACATTTTCGTTAAGAAAAAGAGCCTTGAAGTTACGGCATTATCACTCTTGCAACCATTTTGTGACATCCATCTTAATGCTATGTGAGGCGCTCCAACGAAGAATTGACGTATAAAAACATAGCTTTTATATCATCTTTTTTTTCCTCATCCCCTAGCCTTTTTTTGGCTTTTTCTTCCCCCCATTGTTGTAGTCGGAAGCAACGACTTCTCAGCTTGGACAAAATAATGCAGCAAAAAAAAGGGAGTCCGACTGAGGCGGCAGCAAAAAGCATTCGGATTTAATTAAGCGAAAAATGAGAGAAGTCGAGGTTGAGTCGTCATTTCCACGAACATCAAAGTAACAATCGCAGCTTACAGATGTGAAGCGTGTGCCAGATTCATCCGACGGAGCTTTGAGGAATGTGTTTGAGCTCTACATGTACGTACAGCGTGGGTCTGAATTAACCTATAATCGATGCTTTAGATTAAACTGATGTTTGCAGGAAAACATTTCTTGTTACCGGCTCAAGACTAGTATAGGTTCTGCACTTTGCTCGCAGGAAGTTCTGCTCACAAGGCATTGTTCATGCTTTACTTTAGGGCACTTTGCATGGGACTCCGTGGGGCTGAGCTGGGAGCTGAAAAGGTCGCAAGTGCACACCAAGGTGAAGGAGCTAAAAGGACAGGGTTTTTTCTGTCAATTGGTCTAGTGTTGTTTTTTATTATATATCACTTGCGAGTGTCTGACCTACTCTCAACAATTAGCCTTGGCGACCCGCAACACGTAGTGACTTAGGCGCGCTGTATAACATACATGGAGACCACACAGACATTTAGCGCGCATAAGTTGGGTTTTGTCCTGCACTACTACAAATAATTTGTGACTCCGTAAAAGTCAGCGACAAGTGAGCTCAGCCTTTTGTTTGCCCCATTTTGCATTTCTCTCATCTTCCTCATCGGCTCCGCGGGGCGAGGCTGGGCCATCGTCTGCCTCTTCCTCATGAATATCCATTGGAAAAAGAGTCAAGCCACTTGCGCTAGTTTATGTGCACTCTGCGCTTCCATTGAGGCGAGACCTTTAAAGAAAAAAAAAAGCACCAATTCGAAGTCAACATTGGGACGGACATGGCGTGGCTGTCGTTGCACACCAGCTTCAACACTCATGTGGATGTGTGTACACAGAACCAGTTCTTTGGAGTGCAATTCCTCTCTATTCATCCCCCTGCAGGGTCACCTTTCAACTCCAATTGAATATTTTCCGCCCGCTGGCCTCATTAGCATCGTTTGGAAGCCGCCCTTGCCCCTGTTCTCCGTTCAAATTCGCCCGCCTACTACGAAAAGCTGCTGACGACCGCAAAACCATCAGCAGCGTCAAAATCTCCATATTGAAATGAGAGTGGAGGGAAACCGATGCTGGGCGAGTCAAAGTCATTGGCTGCAATGACGGCCGACAAATCGGGTGTGGATTGGATGTTGTGAATTCCAAGGACGAAAATATGCGCGCTTTCTGCTAATGCTCCAAACCAGGTCTAGCCGACGCTCACTGCACAAGTCTCGAAGGTGTGGTTGCACCGCACAGTTGGACGTGAGCTGGGCCCGGCGCAAATGTAATGCACACCTTACAAAGGAGCAGGAATGGATTTAAGAACACGACCAGACTGCTGAGGAAAGCTCAATTGTTACTGGAGTTGCAGTGAGAAGAGCTTTGTCAGAGGATAGCTAAAGTGGAGGACATGGAAATTACTTGAAGCAAGGATGGTCGACAAGTTATGCTATTTGCACGCGACTGAACATTATCGGGGAAAACCTTTTACTAATTAGGTTTAATAAAAGGTGGGCCCACTAAGTTATTGACACGTCAGGAATGTTTATGTCGGGACTATGCATAGTGACTATTGTAAAGTTACCTTATTTTGGCGTAGATGATAACTAGCCTGGCTCTTGGCTATAGCCGAGGTTCTTCAGGGTACAAAACATGAAAATTCCTTTGCCATACCTGAGGTTTGCTGTGAAAAGTTTTTTACATGCGAGGCAAACTACGACTGATAGGGGTTTCTGAACACTGTTAGACCAAAATCGGTAGATAACGCATTTCCCTTAGCTTCATGTGATGGCAGATTCTTTCGGCAACAACTTAGTAATGAATGAAAGGTAACTTGTTTTTTCATGGGCAGAAAAAAGTCTGCTTTGGCATTGCCAGAGTCACTGGTTTTTGTTCAACTTCACGTCAGGGCAGCTGATGCCAGAATGCTTAACATGTCTGGTTAACAGATCATCACATGTAAACACCCATGTCAGGGTCTGTCTCGAATACTATTTCTAACTATACCTAATGCCACAGAAGAGTCCGTTGCTAACCCTCAATTGCAGACAAGATTCCCACTTGCAGCTACGCAGCCATTGCTGTTCAAAATCCATATGCGTCATCTACAGATTGTAGTCCAACGGTGTTTGTGATTTCCAGCCTTTGAGAGAAAAACCTCGAACCTCGACTCCAAAAAGCTCGAAAATAACAGTCACGAGTCTCAGATGCCCGACCCGAAACCCGACCCACGCCAAGCCCTACCTGAGAATGAAACGAGGCCTGCCTCTGACGGGCGTTCCAAGTTCCAAAGCGCGTTTCTTAGGCTGTGCTCAGTTAACTGCGTACATTGTCTTGAGCCTGGGGACCCTGCAGCACCTGACTTCCATCCCCGACGTGACATCAGCCAAAAGACCGTGGGAAAGCCAAAAAAAAAGTCGTCGTCCCCCCACCATCGAGCAGACGAACAAAAAGAAAGCGGCTTTATTAATCCATATCTGATATTGATTCGTTGGAAGCGGCACCTCATAATTCAGGATTCACACAACAGGTTTAAGGTGAGACACGACTGCTCTTAAGGTATAAAGCTACACTTGTACTAAACTTTTTTCTACACAGTTTGTTCTGCGTCGGACGGACCTCGAGACGATATTTGTCAGAGGCATGGGCAAAAAAAAGCCTCTGTTAAAGAATGTGCTCCTGGGCCAGAGTCACGATGGGAGTACCCCAAGAACTTTTCCGTACATAAAAGGAGAGCGCGCATTGTAGCTGGAAGGGGGGAAAAAAGAATTCATTCAGACCACTTGTACAATCAGATCATGCATAGGAATTTCCCCCGTACTCACTTTGAATTGGATACCGGAATCATCCTTTGGGCAACATTCATGTTGACTACGTGTTTTGGTTAGTGAATGAAATGTGCATAGGTAGACGCGCGTGTTTTCTCCATTCTCTTTTCTATCACGTTGCCCAGCAAACAAACAAACAAACAAAAAAGAAATCAGATGTGAGCGCAGCTTCCGTCAGAAGTGGTGGAGAAGTCGTGATATTCTCAACTCATAGTCAGAGGTTGGGGAGAAAAATCGTGCCAGTCGGCCAAATTGCTGTCCACATCACTTTGGCTTCGGCTGATAGCTTTGAATGGGGTACCGAGGACAATCAGTCGCCAATCCTCTGCCCCGCACTGAACTGTAACGTACTGAAGTGTCTGTAGATGACGTCAAGTGCAGCATTTTTATCTGCATAGGCTCGTTCGCTCCTCCTCTCCATCCGTTCCATCATCAACCCTTTGTTCGCGTGGCAAGAAAGAGACGAAATTGATACTCCTCCTCCAGCAAATGACACACAATTATCTGTGAGCAGAAATCAAAGCAAGTTACGGTTGATAAATCGTCCTGCTGTTGATCCCCTTTCTTGGATCCACTGGGGAGGGGCCTCCCTCTAAGCAGGCCTATAGCACAAAGCCTATAACTTTTATGTAGCAAAGTACCTAGTAGAACGAGAAGAGGAGAAGTTGGAATGCTTTATTGAATTATTCCGACATTGCCATTAGGCCTAAACCGATCGGTCGCCTCTTTCCTTCTGGCCAAAAAAGATCCGATTGAAATAGCCTCTCCAGGGATGAATGATGGTGCGGAGCAAAATGGCAAGAGGCATCGAACGTTACAATGTTTGTTTTCTTGTTATGCTTACGCCTTCCTTCTATTCCAAGAACAGTGCATACATAATTCCATGAATAATGGACGATCGTATTTCTCTGCTCATCTCTGAATGAAGGCTGGAGTGCAACACCTATAAACGGAGGATGCGCTTTGGCTTGTCAAAGGTTACGTAAGCGTGCAAAGAGCAATTCGGACCTTTCTACACGCACTCACGATTGCATCTGACTTCAACAGTCATGATTGTTCACCTCCCCCTGCTGGAAGAGACGGTCATTGACATACGCAGTAGACGATTTTGGTCTAATGGTCAAGCCGTTTCTCCTCTTTTTTGTGTTCATGTCTTGTCTGCTCTAAGTGACCAAGACATATTTCAATCGTACGCTTAGTCAACCTAGTGCTTAGTCAAGACGCACGTACTATATAGTGCGTGCATACTGCAGGAGGGCAGGCGCGTGGTCGCACCACAGAGATGCCATCACCAGAGCATTGAATGGGTCAACCAATGGAGGTCTGCAGGAAATCGAATGCAAATTGGGAGGCTCTCACGTAACCACAGGGGTCTTTAGCATCATTGCCCTTAGACACGCACGCGACCTGTTTGAGTCCCGAAAGCAGAGAGAACAATTAGAATCGAGTGCGAGGGCACGACAAAGAAGCATTTCCGATCGAGTCATCGGTGCCAATTGTCTGCAGACATGCACATTGCCTCACCGATCTCCATGCTGGTGAACGCCTCGACGCTGCTGCGGCCGTGGCTGTCGGCGCATGTTCCCAGGTGGCAGATTGGAGTGAGACAAATTAAGTTCACTTCTTTCACTTGGTCACGCTTACTTTTATACTGTCTCCACGAACACCACCCACTTTTCAGTAGAGTTGCCCAATTAAGCAGATCTTTGTCAAGCTTTTTTTCTGGTGTGTGAGTGCCACAGGGGCTCTTTTTTGTGCAATTAGCGCCTGCTATCGACGGTTTCTCCGAAGAATCAAGGGCGGCAAGAAGTGGATCGCCAGGGTGTGACGACGTGACCACAGTAGTATTTTATGGACGACTGGCTCACGGCGAGCCTTTGCTTGGCACGTCCACGTTGGCTAGCGTCACGTCCTCCTCCACGCTGGCCAGCATCGCGTCGTCCTCCACGTCCTCTCTCGTTCCAGAGAACGGAGCCAACACTTCTCGGGTGGCCGCAGCGCAGTTCGGGCCAACTGGGACGACGCAGAGTGTCTCAGAATGACCTCCGACCTTGAATAGGTGTTGAAAATGCCTTCCCATGATCCAGCGGTCTCGGTAGAGGCAGACAAAACAGTAGCTCCATTATGTATAGATTCTACGAATAATGGAGAGGGGAAAGAGAGATCTGCTGTCAGATGAAGTTTGTCCTCGCTCGATTAGACTCTGTCCCGTTCGACTGCCATGAGATCCTGCCCTGCCCTTTTTTTTCCACGCTACTCGCACTTTTCTGACGGCCCCCAAAAAATGGAGTCCTCCAAAATGGCTTTTTGATGGCGTGTCGCTACTAAAAAGAGAACTGAACGATTTCCATCAATGGGGCCACGACTTTATGGCATCTTCTCATCCATTGCCAAGCAGTGTACGCACCGCAGACAGGAGCGCTACTAAGAGACGTCAGCAGAGCTCGTTCTACCCATAGCTGGAGGAGCAAATTGCGTGAGGGTTAATCACTGGGCCGATGCTATATGAGGCTATATTAGGGAGGGGAGGAAGGGGTCAATCCTTTTTTTTATTATTATTTTTTTGCAGAGAAAGCAGTAAATTTGACTGGGATTAATAAGGGGGACGATGTTCCGGTGACTGATATAGCGTGCACGGGGATGCACGCACAACCACCCCAAATGAGAGAGGCATAAATTAACGGTCTCCCGGACTTCGCCCCGACGGAACGAAATGGTACAATGGCAGGCGAAGCAGGAAAACGACAGAAGAAAATTCTCCTTCAATTTTTTCTCCCTCGCCGAAGGGCGTTGCCTGGAAAACGAGCTGAGTTTTGGTTTTTCCATCTCTTTTTCATTTCTGTCGAGATGCAACAGCCAGGGGTGGATGTTGCTGCAGCAATAGGAGCAGTTGCTGCCTCGGTCGGCGACCTCGGGTGTCGGGACTCTTGACGGAATCGCCGGGTCCTGCCCGCCTCTTGGTGCTGACAAGACAAGCGCTACACGCACTTGTGGACTGCAGTAGCGTTTTCTCTGGCCGATGGCGAGATCGTCTGGGTTTTACGTTATTTGTGTGTACGTACAGAGCGTATACAGCACGTCTTTGAGAGATTGTGATAGCTCACAATGACTGCGGACCCAGCAGGTTCTTATGTACGACATGCCGGTAGCGCTGTAGTGACTGGTGATGCTCTGCATCCCGCCAAGGATCTACAGACAGCTGACATACGTGACAGGGCCGAGAAGTTGATGTGAAATCGTGAATTTCGCCTCTCACAGCAGAGGGCAGACTAACGTTACTACGTCGTGAATGCGAATGACAACGAGTTCCCTTGGAACTCCTCGCATATTGGAGCGCTCTGCAGAGCTGCCAGCCTACCTGTCTCTGCTAGAACCTAATTGAAACGAATCGCTGTCAATTTCTTCAAGTGTTTTTCCTGCACTGCGGAAAAAAAGGCCGAGACGCTTGGAAAACTGAAGAATTCTCCACGCGCAGCGGGATCAAATTCGCTCCGCTTCGCGCACTTGTCGAAAAGCCATTTTCTAGCAATCATCGCATACCGACCGGGGACTCCTTAACATTGCGCACTCTACAGTGCGAGTGCTCGGCAAAGTACGGTCGCGCCATCCTGAGTCTGTAGTTCCAAGAGTGTCACTGGGATGGATCTGAGATCTGGGTTCTCATCTTGCTCCAATTCCTGCAGCGTGTGTATGTATCTGATAGGCATCTTATTGGAGGCGACGATGAGAGAAAAAGAGCGCTCGCTGCCTTACTATTAGTAGGTAGCAGTCTCGTTCTCCGTCGTTATCTTTATGAATTATCATGTCACGCTTGCCTTAACCTGTGATCTTAAGCGGGTGGCATCTCCCGCTGACTCTGGTGCACTGGCTGTATACGAATATGGAGGGACAGTGAGACAGCGAAACGACGAGTCGATGGGATGATAATCAAGTTGCAAATTTGATGCCAATAGATAACCTAATCACAGCCAGGCCCGCATGCCTGCGTGCGCAAGTGGAGCGGGCGCAGACTTTCTTACTGCTCTCATCCAGCGAACAATACCGGGGAGATCCGTCCGAGATATCCAGTCTAAATTAAGATGCCTTCTCGCTTACAAGGCTTGTAAAAGGTAGAGAAGATCTCATTCAGAGATCTGAGAGAGAAAGAATCACGTTCCTCTGGCTACCGGAGTTTCTTTTGCGTGTTTGGTCCGTCTATACTCACCCATTGTGTTCAGGCAATGGCTCAGCACATAATGAGGTTTAGTTTCTCTCTCTTGCTCGCCCGCTCTCTTTGAGAAGAACAGGATGAAATAAAAAGAAACACAAACCTCTGGCACATGAACTGGCGGAGAACAACCATTCTCCCTCTAACCTTAATGCAATTCTACAGCCCGTCATAAAGTGATATGAGTTTATTCTTCAGGGAGGCAGTAGTTTTTTGTTCCTGGGTCTTTTTTACCCCTCCTGTGTATCCAGGTTGTTAGCCGAGTTGTTCCCCTGCCCCTGTTGTGGGTTCGCGATTTATATCATCTGGTCATATGAGAGAACATACAGACAGAGCTGCACCTGTGGTCTCACTTTACCTATGTAGAACGAACCACCCAAGCAGACTTCTACCAGAATGAGCAAAAGAAGCTTCTCGCCGATCTGACTCGGGTTCACCTTTGATCGTCATGAATTCCTCCCCGGGATTTAAACTCCCTCTGCTGCAGCAGGTATTCACTGGACGCGTAGAGTAAAGCACGTGCTGCACATACGTACAGTACGCGTGCGTACGGCGTGCGTAGGCATGTACGCCGTGTACGGTAGTGCAGCCGAGAAAAACGGTATTTTGAACGTAGTAGTACGGAGTACAGATGAACGGTGTACATAGATCTCTATATTTTCCAACTGTTGACAACAATACTGTTCAATGCTGTTCCCTTGAGATGCGCATGGAATATTCTGCTTATTCAGACGGAGTAACTATCATACATCTACCAGAGTATTTCTTTCTCAAAAACTCTCACGAATCGCTTTTCTGTCGTTAAACAATGAGCTGAAAAGGATCCTCATGGATGAAGTTGATATCGCAGAACTCCTCTAACGAAGTGAGCTCTCCTCCGTCGTCTGCAAAGAGGTCATCGTCTCCAAGGTCAGGAAAAGAAGTCTGACGAGTAAAGATGCCTCCACTTCCTTTGCTATTGCCAATACTAACTCCGGTCATCATCGTCATGGTCACCTTATTCGACTGCTGCTGCTGCTGAGGCATCAGAGGAGGTTTCTTGGTCAGAATCTCAGGTGATGATAATCCAGAGCGATGGTGTTGTTGAGATGTCAAGGCTGAGAGAGTAAGAAGAGTATCCAGGTTGCCTCTTGATGGTGTCGGTGGAGGCGGAGGCTTTGTATAATGGTTATTATTCATTCCTCGTGGCTTTCCCTCAGGAGAAGACAGTTCAAGCGTAGAGGTGAGCTCTGTCCAGTCCGGGCACTCGCCGAAGTCCTCCTCTTCCTCGCCATTATCTTGATTGGTGACATCATCATCAAGGGTCTCATTCTCTTGAGATGAGGAACAGGGGGATGAAGAAGGGCAGATGCTCTCGCCGCTGTCATTCCTTCTCTTTGGCGGCGCAATCTCGCCGTCATTATCGATGTTGGTCACGATTCTCGGGCTCTGCACCACGGCGGTGCCATAGACGTTGACGCCGGCGTCTCCCGTGTGAAGGATGTTCTCTAGCGCACGAATGTAGTTAATTGCCACATGCAGCACGTTGATCTTGGTCATCTTTTCGCAGCGACCTTTGCCAGCCACGGCCAGGGAAGGGATTCGCTCGCGCAGATCCTCGAAGGCATTGTTGATCTCCCCCATCCTCTGGCGCTCTCTCAAGTTTGCCGTCTTGCGACGATACCTGCTCATGGGTGCCGACTTGGGCCTGGGCTTGGGCCCACGCTTCTTGGGCTGGCGCGGCTGAGACTTGCGGTGCTCGGCCTCCACTCTCTTCTTGATGGAACACGCCCTCAACGAGTACTTGTCCTTGTTGATACCAGTCTTGTTATTGTTGGCCAAAGCAGCCGAGGGCAACTTCCAATTGAGCTGTAGAGTTTCACACATCTTGTCTTTCGATTGATTCTATCCTTAAAGCTATTTTCACTAAAGAGGGCCCTAAGTCTCCTAGAAGTGGCGTCGGCTGACCAGAAGTAGTGCGGTCTGTCCGTTGCAAGCGCTAGATTCTAACTGACGGCTGCGGCGTTGAAGTCTCCGGCGTGAAGAAAGAAAAAAAAAAGCCGTCGCGTGCGCTGGAGTTTTCGCGGCTTGTTACCTCAACAACCTGTGCCACGAGTATGAGAGGGAGAGCACCAGCGCTGCCTACTATGAGTGGATTCGCGTGCGCTTCTCTCGAAAACTCCACGAGCAGCAGCAGAGCAAGAGTTTGGTACTCTTACCTGTGGAGGGTGGTTGAAATGAACAGGCCTGAGACTTTTTCCCTCCGTCCCTTCTGGTGTGAGCAGAATGCGGATGAGAGAAAGATCGAGATCGCAGGGGATGGAACTGAGGGTGGCAGAGGGGTGGGAAGAAACCTGCTCATATCGACGATTTTGAGACGATTCTTGCCAATGAAGATCGGTCCAATTCTTGGTCGATGGAAATGCGAGCTTTGCTCTACGACCACGAAAATTGGAGTGGCTGTGGAAAGACTCGGCTGGAATTTGTAGACGATTTTCCACACAGGTGTGGGATGGTGTTCCTACTGCGCAGCATCGTCATTGTCAGGCATACGAGAAACGCTGGCGCATAAATCTCCAGAGACTGAAATTAAAACAGATGAAGACTTCAGGCATCAACAAACCACGTGTGAACTTCATTGCGCATCAACATAAGTGTAGTACGTCGATGGAAAATTGTCCATCCCATCCCTCCCTAAAGTGAGACCATTGAACATATACTGCTTCGGAGCAATCAGGCATCTCATCCGCCGGGTGCGAGTGACTTCACACTGCACCAGCGGGCAAACGGGCGGCAAAAAAGGGCATTGTCAGGGCAAAACAAGTCGAACAGTAATTAATTTCCCTCCCTTTTTCTCATTTTTTCTTGCTCTCCTTTGCACTTATGTATGTACATAGTACTGAAATGAGAGAAATGTCTGGCGAACGTAGCTGACGCCTCTGCTGCCGCCGCTGCTGCTGCGATGTCGTCATCGCCTTAGTGGGATTGGGTTTTGGCGAGCGCAGTTTTTGAGTGGGTGGACTTGTATTCTACCAGACTTGAACACTTCTCTTGAAGGCCACTACGTACTACGCACGTACTACGTACGTTGGTACGTCCGTACACTAGTGCCGGTATGTACTCGTATG
>JAAUXU010070620.1_pt1 | contig 10850 bp, 15 predicted proteins | sample 7278151 | NCBI WGS metagenome assembly JAAUXU01 (sample SAMN14350113, study PRJNA611818) | marine sediment metagenome | isolation source: surface marine sediment (1.8m) | place: French Polynesia: Moorea | collected 2018-08 | reverse complement strand
CTCTCATCTCACTTGTGTGCGTGCCTGTGTACAGTGTGTGTGAGAGAGAGAGAGAAGGAGGAGGGGGAAAGTTGTAGTTGAAGAAAAAAGTACTGCAGGAGCAGCCAACGCTTTCCAAAACTCTGATCTCGCAATGATTAGAAAGTCAAACAACTGGGGTGGGAAAGAGCAAAGAATGGAGAATGGACGAGGTGCTGGAATAAGAAGAAAAACACAAAAGGCCAGAAACAACAACACTCGTCGGAAAAAAACACTTGAGGTGATGTGGCCGTCCCGAGGAAGGTCCCACCTACTGGAGAAGAATGCCAGCAGCCTCGGTGCAAAGATGTGAGACCTACGTACTGTGGTATCGTCATGCTCCGAGCTCATGCAAGATGGCGTCAACGGCAGCTCAACTCAACTTATTACGGCAATCTTTCATAAGTACCTGTACTCGTAATAAACTGCACGTGCCTCCATTATGTAACGAAGAGGAAAAAAGACCTCATGTACAGGGTGAGCCAGAACTAGACAGACGGGCAGAAAGCTTGTCTTTGGTGGTAGAAGATCCTACACTTCTTGCTATTGGACTGAGTTGTCAAGTCTGATCATGCCGACGAGACGCTTTTGGTCTACTTCTTCTTGACCGCTTCGCCCAGAGAGCGAAACAGCATCTTGATCAAAGTCATCAAACACGAGGAATCTCTTTTGCTATATTGACTGAGACAGTCGATTTTCCACCTGCTGCCATGACATGAGTTACTCTTGGTCCCACTGCATTCTAGCGTCGCTGTTGACCTGGCTGACGAAGTACTTGAGGACGCTGTGCTGTGCTGTTCGGCGCTGCGCTGCTCTGTACTGTGCTCATTAGCTAATTGGACCGACCATCGCGCACGCCCAAAATGACGGCGACATTTTATTAGATAGGCCCAATTGTAAAAGTTCTCCTCCCCCCCCTCCCAAAATGCTACTGTAATACGGAAGCTGTGAGCGTTGCATAAGAGGAGGACGTACGTAGAGAGACGTGCGCAAGAACACCTTCTTCTTGCGTCGCTGCATCAGCCGCACTGCAATTTTCACGGTCACTTTCTTTTGCATCAGATGGACGATCGAGACAAAGTGCAATCTTGAGCTGTGAGGAGATGAGGGTGGCTCCAGGCAAAGATTATTTCGGTTGTACTTAGGTCGACTGGATGATGGAGAAAGCTCCATCCTCACCGCTGTTCCAAGGCTGTCACAAACGCCATCAAAGAAAAATTCGTCTTAGTTCTTGGAGATCTCTGTCATGATTACACAGAAATTACCAACCTTCTCACCAACGTCAGGACGACTTTTTGCCAGTCAGTGCTCTGTTCAACCTTCCCCCGACCAGATATGTATGAGAAATCTGTTGCAAGGTGCCTGCGTCTGGAAAGAGTTATGATCAAGTTTATGCAAAGCTCAGAAAAATCCTCCCGACTGAAATTCGTGCCTGTTTCGCACTTCTGGACCCAATGGCTCAGACATCTGGTCACTTCATTGCTCCGGATGAAGTCGCACTGGACTCCACAGAGGACCAGGCCAAGTCATGAAACAACACTTAGTAGGTGGAATGACACTTTCCAGTCTGCGTGTGGAAGCTCAGGAGAGCGTTGTTGAATTCGGCGCCCATTGCAGTACCTCGCCAAAAATGGGCGTCTTCTCTGAGCTTTTTTTTTTGGTCCACAGAGTTCTGTTTATGAGCGTATTTGTAATTCGTGGCATGAACCGCGCGTAACGTTTGTCCGCTTTTCTTCTTCCAGAAAAGTCGCAATGCAGATTCGCACACTGCAAACTAAGTGATTCTGTCTAAGCTTCTCCACGGCCTCCACGCACGAGTCCAATAGTCAGAAGTGGAGGGGGGAGGAGAGGAAGAGGAGAAAAATGATGCCCACGCTGCTGAGAAAAAATGCCCTGGACAAGCAAATTTCCAAAGACATTTTTCATGAGGTTCCTCCCACCTTCGCACGCACGCACGCACGCACTTTTCCTCCGCATCTGGGACGTATGTACCCTTCCAGCAAATAAAACTTAACTTTTGTTCTTCTTGGTGGCTCGCAGTGCGCAGTACATATCCATTCAAGGCCGGCGAGGTTGTCTCGCCCAATTTGGGAGGAAAGCTGTCACTGCACAGTCTCCAGAAGTACATGGGTACCATTTTTGATTAGTCAAAGGAAAGCCCGGCATTATTTTTCCATATTGCGTACAATGTGTTCTTTGATCAACGATGACGTAACATTCAGAGCTCCAGCGATGGGCGGGGAAGAGGAGCAGGACCGGGAGGGTGGAAGGGTTGCACAGAGCAAATAAGGGGTCCAACTCCGGGAGGGCGCACGTCTTGACGGCTGTGGAAAGGTCCCGGTCCAAGCTGTGCCAGAAGTGCACGGTGATTTTGTTTGATTGACGAATGGAGGGAGGAGGAAATGGATAATGATAGGACCTGTCAACTCACATTGGTGCAGTACAATGGCTGGTAGAGCAGTGAGATTAGACTGGTAGACGACGTGATTCATTAGACTGTTCTGACCTTAGCCAGGATTGAGCATCCCATCAAGAGAAAACAATCAGTCTTTTGGAAGTTTCAATCGAATTTCAGGGACTCAGGAAGAAAGAGTCGGGGAAATAATTAAGCCTACCACGTGCGTTTTTTTTGTCGAGCAAGCGAGAGACGCCAGAATCGAGAGATGAGCAAGAAGAACTTTCTTCTTTTGCCTTAGGCGGGAAAGGAATTAAACTTTCAAAGCTTAATTGCTCGGGCGGAAAGTTCGGGACGAAAAAGATTATAAATAACGCATAATAGGTGCTTATTCGGACCAACGATAGCATTGAGAGTGGAGAAGGGAGTTCCCAACGAGATTCTAAAGGAAGGGGAGCGGAATAATAATTTCTAAAGTTTCTTCTTCTCTTCTTCCATGGGCAAAATAGTACGTAGGGTTACCAGTGTGTAGCACAAGAAAGCTTTCTCTTCTCTCGTTTGCTGATCGGTTTTGGAGATTCAGCGGCGGTTTGGCCTTGGTCTACTACATCTCCTCCTCGCCAGTTTCCACATTCGCAAGCCCATAAACATTTCAGGGTTGGCGGTTACAGGGGAAAGGAGGGATACTCCAACGACACGTCAGCAAACGTTTCTTTACTCGGCCTTTTTCTCCTCTTTATTTCTTGAACCACCGGGATTCTTCTCGCCCCAGCCACCCTCGCCCCCTCCGGCTACTGGTCTGACGCCCGCCAATAGCCTATTTCCGTTGCTTTCACGAGGCCACTGTTGTTCGCTGGGCAATCTGTCAAAGTAGATCTGTCACCACACACGCACGCGCGCTCTCGCACTTGCACAAACGTTCGTGTGTGTGTGTGTGTGTGTGTGTGTGTGGGTGGGTGGGTGGGTGTGCCAGCTAGGGGGAAAGAGCGAAGTCCCCCTCCCCAAGAGTTGAGAGCAGGTGACATCTGTTTCATTTTCTGCTCCTTGGAAAATGATCAATGACCCTTTTCTCCACTTTCCCCCTCCCCACATGCCCTCGTTCGTCCCTCTCAGGCAAATGTGCGTGACCAGAGCCGCCGGCCATTTCAATGACAGACGAGGGAGCCCAAGGAAGGGCTCATCCTCACGCCACTGGAAAGATTGATTTTTCAGAGAACCTCTAGCAAGATTGAAAGAGAGGAAGAGTTTGGAGAGAAGAGTGGTTTGGGTGATGAGAGACAGGGAGAGGGGGAATGAATGTGAGCGTTGGCACCGACGAATCCCACTTGGAAGATCCGACTCGGCCGAGTCCGTCAACAGTTATTCAGGCTTCCCTTGCTCTGTCATCCCAGCACGGCTCTGGCACTGTTTCCATGCACTCATACCCAGCACTCTGGTGAAATTCGAAATCCTGGCCCCATCCCAGATCCGTCACTCCCCTAATTGTGCGGCAGTGACGTGGGCGTGGGTGGCGGCGGTGTCGCCCACCTCCTCGGACGTGCTGGGAGTCCCTGTGCGCTGATGTGAGCACGCATAACACGTGTGATTGCCTCGGCGGAGGAAGCAAAAAAAAAAAAAAAAAGAAGATGTGCAATGACCGTGAATGCAAACACGTTGCAACGAGTCCCGAGGGGGCAGCAAACGCTGCGAGTAAGGGAGATCGATGATGCAAGAAACAAAAAGAGAGAGGAGGCCTCATGAACGATTCCCCCCCCCCCTCCATCCAACGTATTCCCATTTTTTTTTCTTGCCAGGAAAAGAAGCGTTTGGGGCGGAAATGGGGAAAGGAGCGAAGATGCTGGTCATTTCAGCGTCCGCTATGACCTTGGGTGGCTTCCGTTGGACTTTTCTCTACGTTCATTACCTCGGCTTCCTCTTCCTCGGCGAAATTGACGCACAAACTGCGAGAAGCCGATGTGTCAAGCCCACAAACATAGGAAATCAATGACTCCCCCCCCCGAATTCATGCGGCGGTGTAATTTTTCTCTGGCGTGCACTCATTCCGAGGAAAAGGCAGAAAAAAAGTACCACCTTAAAGTAGCGAAAGACCTCATCGAAACATCACACAGCGAGTGTTTTTCCAGCCACATTTATTAAGTTATGATTCTATCACCCAGAAGTGGTCCTCCTGCCTCCCCCCTCTTCAAGTGATTCTTCACTTTTGAAGGGCAATTGGAGAAAGAAAAGTCTTTTGGGGACGGCCAAAAAAACTTTGAGCCGTCAGACGAAAAAGTACAAACATACGCGCGCGCTCGCAGGGACGGACGGAGGCCGGATGCATGGGAGTCGCATAGCTCTTCCACCACAGAGAGTCTGCACATCGCAAATAAGCCCTTTCTTCTTGCCATTCTTCTCCAGCAACGAAACAGAGTTCTCCTCTTCCTCCCCCCCCCCTTTTTATCCGGCGTCCAATTTCGGTCAAACGACGGATGTCAGTCAGTCAAGCCAAGTGCTCGTTAGACTTCAACTTGGAGTCCAGGAAAAAAGGCTTCTTCTTCGTCTTCTCTCTCGCCCTCTACAGAATGGAGAAAAAGCAGAGGTCGAGAAAGAAAGAAAACTTTCTGCAAGCAGTCGTATACTTTCACACAAGACTCGTAGGCTGTAATGTACATGCCTGGCGTTCCAACTGAGGGACCTTTTATGCTAAGTTCCTGTCACAATGTGTACAGGTACGTTGCATTCATTTCCCTTCTCCTCTATGCTAACGGCAGAACTTTTCGTTTGAAAGCTAATGCCATTTGTCAAGACAAAGTTTGCGGATATCATTATCCTGTCAAGTGGCTGGAAGGGGCGAAATCCGCCTCTGCCAGTGTTTCTATTCAATCTGTGCCCGGTCTTTTTTTGCGATCCTTGTTCTTCTCTCTTTCTTTTACTACTTCTCCACTGTTCTCTTCCTCCGTCATATGAAGCTGGCGGGCGGCCTCGGCGGCCTCGGTGGCCGCGGCGGCCGCGGCGGCGGCGGCGGCGGCGCCAGCAGGTTCGGGGGAGGCGCGACAAAGTTCCGGATCTCTATGGAGAGACAGAGAATGTCTCTTCTGCTGGTTTGTGGCGTGGAAGAGACAGGACCTTAGTAGCAGTTGGTCCAACTAAGTGGGATTGTTGAGTCAAGTCGCCTCTCCTCCCTCCCCAGAAAGGGAGTGGGGAGAAAGAATGGAACTGGAGCAATGAAGAAGGAGATTTATAGAAAACGTTGCCATTAAGACAATGGCGGCAGGACATTATTAAACGCATGCTTTGGCTTTGGGCGGATGTGTCTGGCTACGAGAGGAGGAGGGAGGCAAAAAATGGGGCAAAGTAGCAGTCTGAGCGGCTGCAACGCACACTTAACGTTCCCCTCGACTTAAGCATGTACGATGTGTCGCACTGAAGAAGGCATTTTTCTTGCTTCCCATTCATGCAGACACTTGAGTAATGAGCAACGACCCTTGCCGACGGACCTGGCTCGAGTCGACCGCAATATCACAGTGCTGCCGCTACATTACCGCTATTTTATCTTTTTATTTTCACACTGCATTCCAAACATACTACATGGGGGAGAACGAGCTAGCGGGGAAGATTGCCGGCGGCAAGCGCAGCTGGTTGTCTCGTAAGACCCAAATGCATTATTGCTTTCTGTGCCTCCAGCACATGTAGCAAGCAAGAAGGCAGCTTTATAAAAAGAAAGGAGAAAAAGGAAGCGACATATTTTTCAATCTTTTCATAATCCCGGGCGGTGGTGGCGCCAGCAGCATATGGTGAAATGGGCACACGCACGCGCGCGCGCGCGCACGAGGAAGGCACACACATATCATTTGGTTTATGCAAAGGAAGGCGAATCTGGGGGAAAAGAAGAACTTTGGGTGTTATTTTTGGTGCAGATACGCGGGCGATTGAGTTTGAGAAAAGGACTGCGGAGGAACGTAATGCATAGCAAATCAGCCTCTCCTTCCAACTCAGTCAGCTTCTTTGTTTACTTTTAATATCGTATGCTACGACATGGGCGCTGTACCTACACTTATGTAGGTGGTCCGGACTGAAAAAGAGCAATGAAGTTTCTTAGTACCTGGTCGTAAAATGTATACAGAAATTGGTGCTTTCAGAACCTGCGTACACTACATTCTTTTTCGCTTATTTGGCTGCGCACCTGTACAAATGTTTCTGTGGTATTGGACTTCGATAAGAGAAAGTGCTTTAGTATGTATACTTTCGTGGAAGGAGGAGCCTTGCTCAAACTAACGCGTGCACACCACCTGCTTGGCCCCTTAGTGCATGCGGCGTTACATTATTATTACTGTGCAGTTATAGGCGTTGTTTGGTGTGTATGGGAACGACCCATGCGGGGCTTTCTTCAGGTGTGCCCTACAGTGCAGACAGAACACTGACGTGTACAGTCGAATCTCCATTTGGGAAAGAGACTCAATCGTGGAAGATTTCCGAGGGAAAACATCTATCGTTGGGGTAAAATCACTCAATTTTGGAAAGGCCGGGCAGGCGGGAATTCAATACTGTAAGGCTTAAATCTGGGGCCACCTTTGCCCTCCCTTTAATGCCGCTTGTAATGTTTGAACTTTTTAAGATTACACTTCACCCAGAGCCTGAACGAAGAACGGTCATCAAAGTGAATTGAAGTGATCGTCACATGCAGTTTCAATCTGACGTTTGTTTCTTGTTCATATTTTTGTGTTCTAATGGTCTCTTCATAGGTAGGCTACATCTCGATTTCATCTTGAAAGGAATTCAATTCTGTCAAATACACTAGTACAGTGCTATACGTTGGGCTCAAAATTGGAGAAGCTGGGATGCATGCTAGAAAATAGTTTCGGTACGTTCTGTATGCAAGCTGTGCTTTCCTAATATATAAGTTCCGCAGAATTTCCGACTTTCAATAAAAAAAATCGTACAGCAAAGCGACAGCTTCGCGTCAAGTACAGTTCAGGACAGGACGAAGAAAGGTTCTCCTACACAATGAACTTGACAACGTCCATTAGTGATAGATCGGGCTACCAAGCCGGCTCGACAAAGGCCCAACTTTGTGTACATTTCGGCGGCTCGAAGCAGTATTGGTCGGACTGACGGGCCGATTCGGAAGTTCAGATGTCATGCTAGAGAGTAGCTTTAAAGCTGTCACAGCCAATGGTTCTGACGTAGTCGAGCTACACAGAAAATAGGGGTGTCTCAATTCGGTCCGACCCTGGGCAGCCCGAATGGCCGAAAGCCCGAAGATAGTCCGACCCATCATTAATGTCCATGCGGAGTCATGTGCCTTTGCTGTCCAAACAGTTGGTTGCGTGAGTGAGAACTCGTCTTCGTGCTCGTGAGAGGACAGGTGAGATTGTATTGGACAGAATATGAGACCTCCATGGATCATACCGGACACGCATGTGATGCACAGCACGCCTCACGCACGCTCCTTATGTACTTGTGCGTATGTGTGTAAGAGAGAGAGCAAGAGAGAGAACGGATGTCCGGTAACATGTCACATGTGCACAGGGTGCCCAATGAGAACATGCTCGGCGATCTCCATTGACAGTAAAGCGTTTCAAGCAAATGTGTACAATGCTGACTGGACGCGTCAGACGCGCATCACGCATGGATAACCATTGGGTAACTTGGGCGTCTGGAAGTTCTTCCTGACGATGAACTTTGCAGGGTTGGTGCCTTAAGAGCGTGTCGTTGAGGCAAAAGGAGGCCACTTGAATGCATCTGGTTATGAGGCTTCCGTACTACTCACGTAGAGGGAGTAACGTCAAAGTCGAATATGTTGGTTACGAGGTGCTGTCAAAATAGAACGCATGTCAAAAGTTATCAGTCACCCTGTATATGAAAAGAGATTGCGAGGAAGGACAAAGACTTTCCAGGACGTGTGCGACTAGAGGTGGCGGACAAGGGAAGACCAGAAGGAGTGCCATGACGAGGGGGACGACAAGGAGTGCGCCAAAAGAAAACAGAGACAGGCCTGTACGCGCGTACGCTTCCACCCACTGGCATATGCTTGATATGTTTGCAAACCCCTTGACTGCAGCACACATGCATGGATCTTCCACGATTGTCTGGCAGAAAAAGGACTCGCGTACACGTTGCAAAACTGTGCGAGGGTGGACGCACCCTCAGCACAGGACTCTGCCAGCATCTCCCCCCCCCTTTCAAGTGAACATAGTGCGCTCAGTATAAATGCAGTGCACCGTGTTTTACTCGAGTTGTAGCAGTTGGTTCTACCATGACGCACTTGTCTTTGACGTCTTAGCAACGGTCTTTGTCGGCTTAAAGGGTTCTACAAATTCAAAGGAAAGCAGCAACAAGCCCGAGTGCAACGTATCAAAGGGAAGCCTGGGAAGCCTTTGCACGACTCCCGCTAATTGCAGCCTTTCAGTGAGCATAAGTGAGTCGACAACCATGGTCTGCACTGAGAGAGAAAGAGCGACGGCGGCAATTAAGTCGAATAAAACGTCGCTACACCACTGTTTGGACTTGGTCAGCGCAAAGTGGCCTATTAACGTAGTCAACTATTCACCAACTTCTTCCGTGATATTTCAGCTTGAACCTCGTGTTGTCAGGCAACAACTTTGCCGCACCCCAGAGCAAGACACACCTGACTCGGTATCAACGGTACTCGAGTTACATTCCTACTGGCTGCACCGCAACTTTTATGCAAAGAGAGAGAAAGAAAGAGTCCGGGAAGAGCAAAGGCTTCGACCTCTCTGAAACACTTGGCAACTGTTGAAGACATGAGCGGAAGAGAGAGAAGCCAGGAGTCCAGAATGGTAAAACTTGCCTCCTTAATGGCGGAAATAAGAAAAAGAGATAGGAGAGCAGCAGCAGGGGCTGTCTCACATCTGCTGCGGCAGTAAAATGAGTTTGGAGAGGAGGAATCTTACGCCATTCTCCTCCTGCTCCTCCTGGCGGCGGTTCGCAATCTACGAAAGAGGCCACCACACATTTGGTCCTCCCAAGATCATCCCTCTCCAGGCAATCCACTCTTAATTGATATTTCCCCCTTTTCCGCAGTAGCAGCAGTTGAAAATGGAAAAGGAGGAAAGGTCCAGCAGACTCTTTCCTCCGATAGGCACATTTAACCCTCGGGCAACGAAATGTTGCTGGGAAAGTGCTCTTTGGGCACGAGAAAGACACACAAAGAGAACAAATGGCCCAAAAGAGACCTCGACCAAGCCCCTGAGCAATTACCGCACCGTGTTTGAACTTAATTAAAAAGCCCGTAAATATCCATTGCGCGTGACGTCGACGCCGTCGCTGCCGCTGCTGTCATCATCAGAGTTAACATCACTTTGCCGCTCAATTTCAGGCAATACGTGAGGGAGGCATAAAAATTACAGTGCCTAGTCCCCCCCCCCTCCCTCGGCTGCAGGGGCAAGGACGAGGAGGCGGCAGCGGCGGCGGAGGGGGAGGGGGAGGAGGAGGAGGACAAGAAGTATGTGACATTAGGAATTTTTCTCGCCCTGAGGAAGAGAGAGGTCCCATAGGGAGAAGGAACACGGGCACATAAATTACAATTCCCGGACAGGCTTTCTTGTGAGAGATGAAATTGTGGGGATTTGCCACGCGCATAACACTGCAGTAGAAAGCAATCTGACCTCATTAGGAGGGGCAGGAGAAGCTATAACTTGCGCTCTGTCATGTGTGTGTACTCATAAAGGCACACAGCCAGGTGGGTCCACGGGCGCGCTGCTCATGCTCCAATACCTATAGTGCACGCATCAGGTTGTGAAGTGAATTTAACCCGAATCACTCTTGCCTCCTCCGTCGTCGTGCTCAGCCCCACCCTTCTGGCTGCTTTCGCCATCGCTACTCGATACGGAAAGAGCAAAAGCATGTTTATGCATCGCTTTTATCCTCCAAAGGAAGAATGAGATGCCAATAAACCAGCAGAGTGAGGAGTGAGTGCGCAGGAGCTAAGTGCACGGCCCCATCAAAATACGTTCACGCACTCTGGGCTTCTCTCTCCCCTCCTCCCCCAGCCGGAAATACGGGTAGACCCGGCCCCGAAGGTTCCCATCGCATTGGTACCAACTTTTACCAGATTCTTTCTACTAACCTTTTGATAGCATGAAACGGGGAACATGCATAATCCCACTCACAGTCGAGTGACTGGCAAGAGGAAGGAACTATCGTTCAGAGATATCCCTTAAAAAAATAATAAAGTTAGCAAAAAATTCCACGATAATTTCCATTACTGAGTGGTCGTCCAGGAAAATTCCACCACCGGCTCTGCTGCGTCCGAGCCTCCAGGTCGGTCGCCACTGTGTACGTCAGAGGTATGTGTATGTACAGTAAAGGAGTCGCATAAATTCCTGGCGGTTACTACAGCCCGTCTCGCAACAGTGCGTGGTTTTAGGTGAGAACACGGAGAAAGGGGGGGGGGGAAGAGAGGGGGTAACCTACCTGTGGTACGATAAGTTCCTTT
>JAAUXU010116331.1_pt1 | contig 10851 bp, 13 predicted proteins | sample 7278151 | NCBI WGS metagenome assembly JAAUXU01 (sample SAMN14350113, study PRJNA611818) | marine sediment metagenome | isolation source: surface marine sediment (1.8m) | place: French Polynesia: Moorea | collected 2018-08 | reverse complement strand
GTGATGTGTAGCATCTGCAGACCGAGTTTGGTGACGATCGGTGCGGCGGTTGGGGCGGCCACAGCCTGACAGGCAGACTCACATACACACAGACGTACATACGGAGACTTTGCTATATATATACAATAGATAGATAGAAGATGCTTTATATATATATATAGATTAGGTTGCTTTCGACGCCCCATTGATAACTGCTGCTTCTGTAGGTCCCCTGCCGACCGTCCAAGTGCAGCCACCTGCAGTGCTTCGACGCGAGCCTCTTTTTGCAAATGAACGAGCGCAAGCCCACTTGGAACTGTCCTGTGTGCGACTCCAAGGCTCCCTACGACCAGCTCCTCATCGACGGGTACTTCAAGGAGGTTCTGAGCTCCGACAAACTGCCCAAGGACGAGAACGAGATCCTGCTGGAGCAAGATGGATCTTGGAAGCCGGTGCCGAAGACCGAAGAAAAGACCAAGCCTCAGTCGTCGCGGCCGCCAGCTCGGGGCAACAGCAACGACGTCGCCGCCTCCAGTGACTCCGCCGCAGCTGGACAAGATGTGGAGGTCATTGACTTATCCGACGACGACGAGATTCCGGTACCTTCTGGGCCGCCGCCACCACAGCCTCCTCCCCCACCGATGGCCGACTCGAACGGACCGGCCCCGCCGCTTCCCCCGGCGCCTCCGCTGCCGGCCGCACCCGCCGCACCACCAATGCCACCCATGCCGCCCCAGGAGATTGAATGCATTGACCTCGACTAAGAGGCCTACTGTGCGCTCTCGACTCGATAAGTCTGAGGAAGAAAATTGTCATGCCAAGCGGCATTAGAATGATGACGAAGACGAGCTACGTTGGTAGCCTGAGGAAGATATGTCGCGTTTCACCTCGTGTCAGAGGAGACGAAGAAGAGCTCCTAGAGTGTATTTGTACTAAGAGTGTGTTATGTGAATCATAATTGTATCGTATTCTTTATCAAGTCCGTTCTTGGAAGTCGATAATTCTTATCTCCTTTGCTGAAAGACACCTGACCTTCTCGGAAATGCCTCCTTTGGCACGCAGAACTACCTCGCTCGGTTGAAGAAGTACATGTAGTTGTTCAGCGTGCAGTAATGTGCAGAAGACACCCATGGAGACCCATTATTAATGGGCTGCGTTTATGGGCAGCATCGTTCACGTGGCCTTAAAGGCGGACATTGAGCAGTTCGTGCGGAGGGGGAGCCAGAAGGCTTAAACAAGAAGTTGACCCCTTTCGTCTACGTGCTGTTGCGACCGGGGAGCACAGCGGAGTCTGCCTTGAGACAGAGGGTCAAAGTCATGCACTCTTGGCCCGCCTTGTACATGCGCACGCTCTGCTGCTCTGGCCAGAACTCGGCTGCATGCATCCGAATTGCACTAGAAATGCCACAGGAGCTTGAAAATTGCACACTTTTCAACAAAGAAATGTTTTGCCTACTCCGGACCAAGGAGTTCCAGGCATTTTTGCCCTAATCAGCGGAGTCGCTCTTGTTTCGGTCGTTCCACTGTATCTCTTCCTTGGAATTCCAGAGTGCTGCAGCAGCAGCAGCAGCAGAGGCGACGTCGACGGCGGCGGCGGAGGCGGCGGAGGCGCTAACCGCTCCTTGCGCTCCGTCTAGCGGTGAGAGAGCGGCCATTTCAATGCAACAGGGTGTCCCACAACGTTGAGCCCCCCGCATGTTCGGGGGATCACGACGTGGTGGCGTCAGCCAAGATCTCCATCATCCAAACAGTTTTTCTCTCGTCGTAGTCGTTGCTTCCGTCCGACGTGAAAAAGGGCACGCCAGGCGACCAAGACAGCGACTCCGGGGCCATCTTGAATAGGAGGAAGTCAGGCCTGGCATTAAAAGCTAATGAAACGCTGTCTTCGATCGCCTCCGCCTCCTCCTCACGAGTTGTTGGCTCTTGATCATCTGCGACTGCCGCTGGCGCAGGAGGAGAGGAATAACACGCGCCAGAGATTAACTGACAGTTATAACAACTGTTTTTTTTAAGACACTTCCTTCTCCTCCTCCCCCGCGCTGCCATAGGTCACGCGCACGCTGTTCAGGCCCAGAGGCCCCGAGCTCAGGCCCAAAGAAAGACTTCACACATGCGCGCGTGAGCACCGGGTCCGGCAAAGAATGGGTTAATCAGCGGTAAGAGCGTAAAGAGAGAGGCCCAAAATGAAGTAGGCGTCGCCCGCCCAATTCATCTCTTGGGATATCAAACGTTCCCCCCTTCTCTCCTTCCCCTCCTTCGTCTATCCTTGAGGCCTGCCACAGCCCTCAGAGGTCACGACGACGACGCATGCAACAGCGGAGGCAGGGCCGGCGACGACTGCAGCGACGACTGCAGCGACGACGTTGTCAAGCCAGCAGCTTCCACAGAAACCGGGTCGGGCGCGAACCAACGGGGCAACGCCCCGCCGAGCGCTGCCAAGACAGACTGGGATCGACCCCCCCCCCCCCCTTATGCGGCGTTGCGGCTGCCACGACGACGACGGCGACGACGACAGCGCGCGCATGCGGGGCGATGACAGATGGCAGAACGACGTTGTGATCTCCTCCGTCGACGTCGTCACACGCGGCTCGGGATTGTTTTACCGCCGTCGCCCCCGCTGCTGCTCCTGCACCTCCTCCTCCTCCCCAAAAGACGGTTGTTCTCGGCCTGAGCAGCGAGCGACATCCGGGCAAAGGAGGAGGAGGAGGAAGCTGCTTCCCTGAGCTCAGTATAGGGTTCGCATGCATGAGGGATCGAGAGAAATATGTTGTTTGCCCGGGCGAGCCCGTGGAGGCGGAAAAGTCACGGTCATTCTTCATCGACGTCAAGTCTTGCGCCGACGTCGTCGTCGACGGAGGCGAGAGAGAGGACGGCGGCTGCGGGCACGAGACAATTTTCCACTAATGAGTCTTTCTTCCCACGTACAGGGGGCGATTTTGGGCGCCTGCGATGAAGTCCTCGAGGGGCTGAACAAATGGACGCCGCTCATGCATCGATCGATTGGCAAAGGGTTGAACGAACAATGGGCTTTAACGATCAGGATCACCGAGTGCACGCGCGGAGACGCTCGAATGGGACTGTGATTGGCCAAGGATACCGGAAACAATGAAATCGTGCGTAATCTACACCTTTCTTGGTGAAAAGGAAAAATCACCGGACTCTCTTGGGATCATTGCCCCTTCTCCTCCTCCTCTTTGGTGTTCGTCTTCGGCTCGATCACGCGCGCCGTCGAGGGCGTCGCCATGCAGATGCCTGTGCCAGAGGGGCAACAGGGATCGCTCGCTCGTGGCGACGCCGCCGCCTCCGTCGCCGTCGTCGTCGCAGCGTACTTGCGGCGCGTGCCTTCCGCGCGTCCAACGTCTATCTGTCTCTGCCACAGTCGCGTGGCGAACGAGATCGCCGGAACACTCGTTTGAAGGACCTCCCATGAGGATCCCCACAGTCATGTCGACGGTAAGGAGGTCCGACTGGCACATGTTGTACTTGCGCCACACCTGGTCTTGCACGGCGGTGGAGCAGCAGAGAGTGACGCTTTTTTCCAAGGCGTACTTGAAGCTGCGCCAATTTTACCGCTGCTGCAAGAAGAAGGTGGTCGTTGGGACGCAAATTGTTCATGAAAAATGATCTGTAACTTCTCTCTTTCCCTTGGAGTTGGCAGAGCCTTTCCTGGTTCTGTTCTTCTTCCTCCTTCTTAAGCTCTTGTCCGGCACGCACAAGGCGAGCACCGAAGTGTGCAATCATCATCATTCCCTGACCTTCTCACTCCACCCCTGATTTCTCCCTGAACTTTTTTCAGTCCCTTCCTATTCTTGCCTCTCCTGCCTTGACAGCGTCCCTCCTGTTGTTGCTGCTGACCAACAGCTTCACGTCCTGCGCCGCCCAGAGGTTCGTCGACTACGACGACGACTTCTCGCCAGCCTCCTCCCAGCGCAGCCTGGTGGGCAGAGGCCGCGCGGTCCCGCCAGTCAAGCAACACCCGGACAAGGAGAAGAAGGACGACCCCGTGCCCATTCTCAAGCAGATCAACGAGTGAGTGCATACACGTGGTGAACTTAAAAAATGAGTCAGGGTATTTCTTTTTTTGTCCACCTCAATGCGCATTCCTATTGTCAGGGCTGCCGCCCTCCGCGTTCTGCATAACGACCACGCTTGTCTTGCTCGCCAGCTACGTGACCGTAGACAAGTCTTTTTTTGCCCCTCTCTATCTCCATCCTGGATCGCGCGGTGTTTTCTTGTCACCGTTAGCATCCCTGCAGAGATGCATTAAAGGGGCGCTACCAGGGGCGCTGGCGGCGCTGGCGGCGCTGGCGGCGCGCCCGAGCCCGCCAGGTACTCGGCCAGGAGGTGCACGAGCATAAAAATCAATCACACCAGAGCTGCGCTGGTGCTAAGACGAGGAATACGCTCATATCGTGCGATTGCATTAGCGTGAAAAAGTGGGCCGAGGGAGATTCCGGCGCCAGATAAGCTTATGCTGTATTAAAGGGTTCCCTCCGGTGGTCAAGGCGGGCAGAGGGAAGGTGTGGCCACGGTCAGTGTGATTACGGAAAATGAAAACTCCAGAGTCACGCCAAGCCGGGCAGCAGTGTTCTGGCTGCTGTCACTGGCTGCATTTCCTGTCCGCACTTCCGCCTGCTGCCGGAGCAACGTGTGCTCGGACGCACTGTGTGTACCTGCGTACGTAGCACACGGACGGGGTGGGACGGACGTCAATGAGAGGCGCCGGCATTCTTCTTCAAGTCCGGTCAACACTTTCCCTCCCGTTGACGTCGGCCCCGTCCGGGTTCCTGCTGGTGCAGGCACGGGATGAGTGGACGCTCTCATGCCCCATGGGACCGGTGTGGTGGATGAGCAATCAGGCATCGTCACTCACTGTTTCGCTGCTCAAATCGAGCCATTAAATGCGCAATTTCGCCCAAGAGTACTCAAGCTTCTCCTCCAGGGCTGCAAGCCATTATACCCATTCTTGCTGCATGCATGCAATTATACATCAGCCTCTTGTGTGGATGCTGTGATAGAGCGATGCAATCTGAGGTGTCACGAGTACAGCAATGTTTGAGCTCCTCTACTGTGCCAGTGATATTTGCAAGAATCGTGTTGCAACCTATGTAACTCAGAAGCAGAAGCTCTTTGCCCAACACCAGCAGTCGCCACTCAGGCGTGGTTACAAGATAAGGGTTGAATCAGTTGCTCCGCACAAAGCTTATGCACTGACCAACTTTAGGGGCTTGTGCATCTCTCAAATGACGGCCCACAGGATGAAGCAGTTGGCATTTTCAGATGTCACAAGCAAACACTCCTTTGAGTTGGCCACTGAAACGTACAGGGTGACAATGAAGGAGGATGCAAGTCGTCAAGGTGTTCTGGGCAGGCCTAAGTGCAAAAATGACATGTTTTAGGAGACTGTTTTGGCAACGGCTCCTGCAGACTTGGGCAAAAAAACACGCACTTTGAGACGCAGTCACCTGAGGTCCCCCTTATGGAGCTGTCACGATCCAGGACAACACGTATTTAGTGACGTGGGCTCAGCTGTCATCACTCTGTGCTCATGCAAAAGTGTCACAGCTTCAAAAACAGGCGCGCGACCACAGCAATTGTCACTCAGGCCACTCTTGGGTCAGGCCCAAGGTGGTGTAGGCCGATTGACATGCCTGAGACTGAGCGTGGAAAGGAGTCCCAGATCAGCATCACATTGAGCCTTTCCAGGTGTCCAGCAGTACTGAAGGCTGACTTCCTTCAGTCAAATTGAGGCCTGAAAAGTCCCCACTTGTTGCGGACGTTGTTCTCGCTGCAGATCTACGTGTTTTGCGCATGCCAGACTTGGTCACACCAGCGTGTGTCCAGACTTCGTTGACCTGAGGTGTGCGCACGTCCGCGTGCGTCCAGACCTAATTTAGACCTACTAAATAGACCTGAAGCCTCAGCTAGAGTGTTGTTTCTGTGAGTGGAGCAGAGCAGTGATCGCGGTGGACTCGCGCAAGTGTCTCATTCAAGCTGGCAGGACTTGACCCATGACCTCGCCTGACACAAGTCAGCACAACCTGCAGCTGATATTTGTTTTCTTAGCTGAAGCAGCTCGCTCAGATTTGATCTTGACCTGCAGCAGAAGCAACGTGGCTATCAGAGGCCTTGAACATGAGTTCTCTAATACAAATGTAGTTCAAAAAGGTCACTTTTCTTTGTTCGCGACCCAGTCGAACTTTTATGTAGTAAACTCTGCTGGTGCGGAAAAACTTTGCAGTGATGTTGTGAGCAAATGAGTTGTCTTAGAGCAAAACTGCAAGTCAGTCAGGTTCCATAGAGGGGTCGACCACTCCTGCAGCTCAATCGAGTCAAAAGTTGAGGCCCCAACATAAGTGAGCAGAGTTCGCACTTCGTTCAATGTCTATAACGAAGCTTTGACTTGCTTTTGCAAAGAACTTTTTTGCGAAATCCCAATTCATTTTGGGTTAGAGGCCCGTATGAAAAAGTGCCTGCGAACTGGACTAAAAACATGCTACGTTTATACTACCTATGTGTGAGGCTAGTTCGAAGAGGTACTTTTTTGGCCTGGATTCAGCCTTCGACCATAATATCAAGATTATACTACTACAATCATTTTTTTCCCTTAAGGAACACTTTCCATGGGCACTTTTAACTCACAGTGTGTGTTATAAGTTTTAGCTCATACTCTACACAGTAATTGTACCGGATGCTCCTTTTTTGCACCATCACTTTTGACTGGATTGAGCTACAGAAGTGGTTCAACCCTCTTCGGAAAGATAAGAAGCTGCTTTGAAACTGAAACTATATGCACTTTAATTTCCACAATATGTGATTTACTTATGTACTGGAGCAGAGTTTGCTGCATACAAGCTAGACTGTATTGTGAAGAAATGAGTGGTCCTAGAGGTCCTGCATGTCTGTCTGTCAGACTAGCCCTGCCTACATTGCAGCAAATGTATTCCAAATGTTTGGCTAAAATATGGTTCTATGCCGTAAAATATGCAGAAGGAAGACTAAAAAATAAAGGCAAAAGGCAATTTTATATTTAAATTGCACTGCTGCAACTTAAACAACTGTCTGGCTGTGAGGTGATCCACATCCTTCATGTTGTTGCCAGACATAGAGAGAGGTTCCCTACCTTCACCAAAAAGTATCTGAATGAAAATTAAAACGAGAATTTCTGTTTGATCTGTTCAATGCAGTTTCATTCTTTGCAACATCACATTCTGACATTGTGTGATCCTGTTTTATGACAAAAGTCCATGTTTTTTGGTCTTCCTCTGCATATTTAGTGGCATTGAACCAGATTTCAGCCAACCTTTTGGAATGCATTAGACTTGCTGCATTATGAACAGGGCTACTGTCAGACACACACAGAGCACTTCATGTTTCTTCCTACCCAACGAAGTGGAGAGCAAGTAAACGATAGTACAGTGGGACGTGCTTAATAGAGACATGCTTGTTGGAGATTTTGGCTTAATAGAGACAAAACACCAGGTACAAAAAGTTACAAAAGAGACCAGGTACAAAAGAGACAGAAATTGGCCACAATCCGTTACAAAACTGGGGCATCTTTACCTCGTTTTTTACACAAACTCACCCTGTGCAAAGAGGATTTGAGGACTTCACCTTGCTTTGCACCCTCGAACAGAAGATGCAGAAGAGTCTCAGTCACACAAAGTACTCTAGATCACTTTTTCTCTGTAATGGCTGATGAATAAATATGTCTTTTGCCACTTTCCAGCCTTTTTTGTGTCTATTTGACTATGGTTTTTTCACGAACACGATTATTAAAGACACCCGCTTCTTAGAGACAAAACTCACAGTCCCAAAGTGTCTCTATTAAGCGTGTTCCACTGTTCTATTGTGGGGACAAGATCGATGTAGTGACTGTATAGTGTGTCCTTCCAGGCACCAAAGGGGTCATTTAGCACCTCCAATGGACACCTGCCAGCTTGATCAGCATCAAATTGGCTCACTGGCCATGTATTCAGCAATCAACTGGCAATTGGCAGGACTGTTAGCGACTCCTACTGGTGCAAAATTGCATATCACTGACGGACATGTGCAGGATGAGCAATGTTGCATCCTCTTTCCTGATCTCAGTCCCTGCTGAGTCGAGTCGAGAGATGTTAGCCAGAGCCAAGTCCGCAGCCTGAAACCAGAGCTGAAAAAAAACCTAGTGGTGGCATCAAAGCGATGCAGCTACCAGCAATAAATCATGTTACGCACTTCATGAGAGTTACTCTCATACCAAATTCGTTTGGGGACCAGTTTGATGCTAAAGTCACCCACTTTGTGGGCCTCTAATCCAAAATTGTTGCTTTTGCCCCGGGAAACTGCGGTAGAAAATACTTTGTGCAACACTACGTCCTCGTCCAGGGCGCTGTAGTCACTGAACAAACTGAGATGTCAACTATGTGTTCAATGCACAGCGCTTCTTGTCCCCGAGTCGGATCTGGCCAACGGCTGTCACGAGGGCCTCCGCGAGGGCCTCCGCGAGGGCCTCAGCGAGGGCCTCAGAGGCCTCAGCGAGGGCCTCGCCCGCCCGACAGCAACGCCTGAGGGATGGCCAAGCCCTGACGAGGGCAAAACGGTTGCCTGAAACACGTGAACTTGTAATTTGATGCACCTTTTCCAGCGTCCCAATTTTTATGGGAGACCAAACAGGTATTTCAGTGCAGAGGGACAAAGAGGTGCAAAGACTACTTGACTTTGTCTGATCCGTTTGGTATCAGGTAGCAAACCTGAACTCAGCGAAATTACAAAATTCTCATTTGTTCGCCTCGACCCAAAGAGACATATTTAGTTATTAGGGCGTTTGATTCTTTTCTTCCCTCGTAAAGAAGTGGCAACAGTTCAAACTATCAATGTTTCATAACAAAAATTCATTGGAAAAAAATCACCCCCAAGTAGGCTTGAAGACAACTGCCTGAATGGACACTGCCCAAAATCCTACGATATAGAAGTATCTCCGATTGAGCTGAAATTTTAGGTGCCAATACTAGACAATGCCCGCTATTGGCAGCGAAAATTTCAGCCCAATCGGATGTAGTTTTATAACAGGATTTTTGGAAGTTTTCCTGTGTGGAAAATTGGCGTTGGACACTGATGGAACTTGAGAAGATATTGTGTAACTGTCTATACTTTTAACTCAAAGCTTTCAACACTTCTGTTCAGTGATCTGAGCTCAGGGGAAAGCTAAGAAACCCCTCTCAAATCACACCGATCTCCACTTTTGCTGCAGGATGACTAATTTTTCCACAATATAAGATTAATATTTTACACCGTAGCAGAGTTTGCTACATTAACGTTCGACTCCTATTGCGAACGAATAAGTCGTCCCAGAGCAAAAGTACATTTCAGTTAAGTTTTAAAAGAGATTCTTACCTATCTGCAGAGGGTTGAACCACTTTTGGAGCTCAATCTGGTCGAAAGTTAGGGCTGAATGAAGAAGTGTGCACTACAATCACTACATGCAGTACGTTGTAAAACTTTAAGTGAAAAATGAACCTTAATGCTTCTAATAAATTATAACCATTTTGATTAAAGGACCAAAACCAAGGCTGCAAAAATAGCATTTTCTTAGAAAACATTTTCAAATGTTTCTGGTCTAATATACGCATAATGTTTAACAATAATGCGTATCATACCTGAAGTGCAATTTTGATTGCATCTAGTCTGTACTCATCAGCTGTGTTACCATGCATGCAGGCACAATGAAGACGGCTCTTACACCTACGGCTACGAGGCGGCCGACGGCTCCTTCAAGCTGGAGACGAGATATCCTGATGGCTTGGTACAAGGCAAGTACGGATACATCGACATCGACACTGGCGAGGTCAAGGTCATCGAGTACGGTGCCGACATGATGGGCTTCCAGCCCGTCGGCGATCTCCCGGAGGGAATCGTCATTCCCAAGCCGGTCTTCAACAACTTCACCGAGCAGGAGGAGAAGCAGGAGCCCCTCGAGAGTCTGGGCAGGGCCGCACGACCAGCCAGCGAAGAGGAAAGAAAACACTTACGCGTCGGGAATCGCGCAAGAGGTGGCGGTAGTCAGATAAAGCAGAGGCCGCGCCCGCCGCGCCCGCCGCCGCAGCGGCCGCCGCCGCCGCCTCCTCCTCCTTCGCAGAACAGAGGCTCTGATTTGGAGCAGCCCATCACGAGGCCGCCGAGACCGCGCAGACCAACTTCTCAACTGAAGCCTCAGGTACAGAAACAGAGGCCGCTACAGTCTCAGCCGCCAAGACCCCAGTTCGAGAGCTTCCATGCTGAACCCTACCAAACATCATTTGAGGAGACGGCCGTTCGAGCCAGGCCCGCTCAAGCAATTCCAGCACTTCGTCCAACACCAACGACGACTCCGCCACCGCCGCCGCCGCCACCACCACCACCACCACCAGTCACCCCGAAAGCGAGACTGCAGATAAGACCCAAGAGCAGTCGCCGCAATCAGGTCGCCAGCAGGACCTCGTCCATCTCCAGCAGTAACAACAACCTCAGGTCACCTGCTACATCCGTCAGATCACGCTCTCGACTGCCCATTCGACCAAGACCAGCCGCAGTCGCTCCTCAGACGGCTCAGGTCATCAGAACCCCGCCTCCACAGAAGGAAGTCATCCAAGAGGAAGAAGATCCAATCTTGACCCTGAGAGCGCTGGCGGGAAACCGCGGCAGGGGCAACACGGCACCCAAGGCTGCTTCGACCCAAAGTGGTAGGGCCATCAGCACCAGCAACAGGTCCAAGTCCATTTCTTCTGTCACATCCTCAGTCAGTTCAAGTGGATCAAGGTTCGCCAGCTTCCCAGCCAAGACGGGAAGCGTCCAATCCTCACGGCCTAAAAGTGCAAGCAATCGGGCTCCTACGCCACGGCAGCCTCAGCCACC
>JAAUXU010166240.1_pt1 | contig 10852 bp, 8 predicted proteins | sample 7278151 | NCBI WGS metagenome assembly JAAUXU01 (sample SAMN14350113, study PRJNA611818) | marine sediment metagenome | isolation source: surface marine sediment (1.8m) | place: French Polynesia: Moorea | collected 2018-08 | reverse complement strand
CCCCCCCCCCCCCCCCCCCCCCCCCCCCCCCCCCCCCCCCCCCCCCCCCCCCCCCCCCCCCCCCCCCCCAGTAGCATGTTTCGGGCTTCTGCTACTGGGGTTCCGTTGACACTAACGGACTTTCTCTTCGCTGATGTACGTCAAACTCGAACTACCTGTCGAGACTGATCGGTCTGACGCATGCGTTGCCAATTGTGTCCCAGTGCAAACGCTCCCTAACCCTGACCGACGCTAAATGACGCGTGCGAAACTGCGACGCACTGAGCGAAACTCTTTTCCGTGCACGAGGCGACGATGTCCAGGACAAAAAATCCACCACCACCGAGACGAAGCAGCTTGAGTCGAATCCAGAGTTCCGGCCATATATCATCCTGTTACGTATCTAACCTGATGCTGCATTACGCGCATGTGGTGCCCCCTTTAAGTGCTCGTTGTTTGGTCCAACACTGACCGTCCGTCCACCCGAGAGGTTTCGCGAACCCACGTCTGAACGTTCCGTGAGTTATCGAACAATGAGCACTTACTATGTTGGCCAAAATTTAGGTCATTTTGGAATATCCACTTTGCTCAGTCACCACAGTGCAGTCAAGGAGCCCCAATCGTGTTGCATGGCTTTGATTTTTCCAAAGTCCCTAAGTAGAACCTGGTAGAGACAGTCAAAATTTTGCAAAATTGGCTATGTAGGGGAGCGCCCTGTAGGAGTCACTTTAGGTGGGTGCTTCTGAACTGAAGGTCGCCCTACAATTGACTGAAAGGTATTTTTGCATTTCATAGTCAAGTCACTAAAGTCCCCTGGTTTGAAGTTATCAAGGGGTCTTTGCCAGCATGCACCATTCAAGGGGCGAAAAGGGGTCCCAAACAGGAATCTCAAGAGCTTGCTCAAAAATTTTATTATGAAATATGCCCATGGCCAAGGTTTTTTTGTTAAACAAGTTTTATTTCTGGATCAACCAGCTTGATGCTACAAAAAAGCACATTTCAGCTCAGCCCCACTTTTTTCCACTTAATACTAGGTTACTACAATAGGCCCCTTATGAATGGGTTACTACAGTAGCCCCCTTTAGAGTGGGTTACTACAGTAACCCCCTGAACCTTCATATTTTATAAGCCTTTGTACTCTGTTCGCTCTTATACGTACTGTTATACACACGTGTGCAGAGTGGAACAACGAGATCTGGACTCAACGCTCAAATGTCACACCTCACATTAACTATCAGACAACAAGCTTAATGCAACTGTTGCATTTTTGCGTAGAGACCTTTTGGCTGGACGCAATTGAGTGAGGCGCCTGCATGATAATTTACAATTCCCCCTTCTTCTGGCATCTCCTCTACTCTGCTCATGTTATCCATGTTGTGACAATTTATGAATTTTCTCCGACGGACATATATCATGACGCACACTTCAATGAATCAACTTCTAAATGACCCAGAATGAGCGAACAAACATGAGGAACATTTTAAGGCCCGTGATGCAATCGTGGCCTTTGGGTAAAACTGGAGAGCAAAGAAGAACTTCTAACGTGCGCTAAATGCACCTATACTCGTTCGTACTGTGTGTGTAGTAGTGCTCCATGCGTCGTAATGTAAACAAGCCTTAAAAGCAATTTAGGGGAAAAAAGAGACAGTTCGCAGGAGGTCTGCATAATGAATACGAAGGATTTGTTTACAAACGAATATTTCTTTTTTCCTTCCTGTGACGAAAGAAAGAGAAATGAAAGTTGTTCCGAGGAAATGAGCCCAACATTGGGGAGCAACTTTACAGCATCCCTTCAGACTCTGCCAGCTCGTGAAAAGCTGTTCCAAAATCTGTCGAAGAGGTGTACACAGATCTTCAAGCTCGCTTTGTAGATCCCACTTGGGAACAAACAAACGTTGCGCCTTGTGTACGTTGTCGATGGTCCACGTCCGGAAGAAGGTGCAAGTTTCCTTAGTCCACCCTGTAGCTAGTTTAGGATACTTATAACAAATACAGGATGGGAAGGCCGAGCAGAAAAGAGAGAGCCGATATTGCTATCTCACTTACCAAAGTTGCCCGATAGCCAGTGACGAAAATGGCCAAATTCAGTATCAAATGCGGCCAAATCACTAGAGATGAATCGGGCCATTGGGCCGGCCAGAAGAAGGCCCGACTTTATTTACTTCTCGGCGGCCCGACAAGTCCAACTGACTTGTCGGCCGATTGGGCGGTTGTGCTAGACTAGAGCTGGGATGCGAATAGCAAGTACTTGCCAAAGGAATGGCTGACTACTTTGGCGTAAGTTGTAAGGCTGTTTGGCGCAGTCGAGCGTGCCACACAGAAAGTAGGGGTATTTAAATTCAAGCCAGCCCGATATATCACGACAAATTAAAAGAACAGAATTTTCAAAATCGCCCAAGCACTTTATAGATTCAAAAATTTCTTCTGGCCAAACATTTTCAGAAAGAGGCAAGTCTGAGGTTTCAGGCCCTAAACTTTGGGGTCACTGTAGTAGAAAGTAGGACTCGTGCGTGAAAGGTCAGAATTTGAGACTGCCTATGCTTGTCATAGGTATCCCTGAGTTGATCCATTTGTAGCTACCCCACCTTGCGTCTAGTCCACCCTGTGCCCAGTCTATGCCGCACCTAATCCACTGTGTGCATACTCCCACTGCATGCAACACAACCTCTCCCTAATCCACGTTGTACCTCATCCAAACGGAACCTTAGCCACCACACGTCACCCAGGGCAACCTGGACCTGGTATAAGCGCAACAAAACACAAAGACGTTCTGCTTTGCTGTCAGGCAAGCACTGTCGGTAAAAGAAAGCTTTTAGGGTATATGAACTCATTTTCGCTAATTTTCAAAGTCAGATAGAAGTGAGATAGATATTCGTAAGAGAAGAAGTGTTTTTTGTCTGTGCTGGAATATGTATAACAGACATTTTGGTGGGCACGTTAGGGGGGGGGAGGAGCAGACCCACCACTTGTCACCAACAACAGGGGGTAAGGAGAAAAAACCTGCATTCCTTTACAGTAACAGTGTGAAGTCAATGAATCAACTTAGGGTTTTCCCGCTTTATTCTTAGCATCGCCTCCTGCACTCACTCTTCTCACCCGTGCTTATGTGGAAAGCGCTCCATTTTAAAGGGTTGCCCGAGATGTAGAGCGTAGAAGCATGTGTGTGTTGGAGCGTTGCTGCTGTTGCGTGCCCTTGTCCGTGGGCGTGCAGCTGATCGCGGCCGCCGGGATCTTCTCCGCCTGTCTGTATGTGGTGCTTACCCTCTTCGGAGGCCGTGACGTCTTCATCGTGCTCAACTTCCTCCGGATCAACTACGTTTACGTGGGCATCGTCTTCTGCGCGCTCCACTTCCTTGTCCACTTTGCACTGTGGGTTGGCGCCAGGGATAAGCAGAGGTAAAAGCTCTCATCTGAATTCATGCTGGCCAGGTGCCGGATCTTCATGATCCAAATGCGTAGTGGTCAGCTTTCATAGGATCTCTTGTGTGGCACAAAGTCCGCCAGCGTAAACGAGGCATCAGTGGGGCCAGCTTATTGTGGTCACTGACGTGAATAAGCGTTTCACGCGCTGACATCTTTACTTTTCTATACAGGCACAAGTTCCTGCCGTACTTGGTCTTCATCTTACTGAAGGTCCTCTCCATGGTCGGGATCGCCGTAGCCTTGGCCACTAGGATCGCCTCCACCGATATGGACAACAACAACTGCACGTCGTGTCAACTAAATGACTACCACACCCTCCTCACTGACAGACAACTTGCAAACCTTGATCTGGCCGAAGCTGAAGAACTCTGTGCCCAGAGTTGCCACATCCTCTGCCAGAAACGTTGCGAAGACAAAGACGATACCACTGAGCTCTGCCGTCTCTGCAGCCCGTTTCTGTCAATGAGTGAGAGGAGAAAATTGCAGGTGTCCAACTTTTGCAAGATCTTTATGGAGATGTCTGGCAAGGAAGGAGACGAGAGGTGCTTCATGGACAGAGACCGGCTGCTGAAGAAGAGGATTGTCTCAATTGTCGTGGTCTTGCTCGCCGCAGGTAAGAGCGCGTTCAACAATTGGATGGAGGATGTCAGGTGGGGGCTTGGACGTGGTCATGGTGACCCGTCACATACGCCTGGGTGACTAGTCTCAGCCAATATATATGCATGCATGGAGCCTAGTCTGAAAATATTGGTGACTTTTTTTAATCGTTAATCTCTCTCTCCTCTCTTTTAAAGTGATGCATTCCTACTTCTGGATGGTGGTTTATTCACTTTACAATGGCCTGGACGTCCGCCTGCCCACGCAAAGCTCATGGATATGAGTCACGTTTCCATGCACCGATCTGTACCAAACTTTCGCTACCAAGCATCCCGCTTATACTAATACTTTACTTAATGCTGGCATTAGAAGAACAGTGCAACTGCTCGTCTACGCAAATAGGAGTGGTTGCGTGTGTCTGCCACGTCTGTTCCGAACAACAACCCGTACATGTGGCACTCAAGTGTCGCAGTTGCAATCCCACCAGTATAGATTGGTTAGCTTAGGCTGCACACATACTCATACTCTCTGGCCGCAGAAGAGTTTGCTTTCTACCTATGCTTGTGTCTAAGCGGGAGAAAGACACCAAAAGTGGGTTGCCACACTAGACCTGACTTAGCAGCTTAGATGCTTAAGACTTACATTCTTTGATGTGATTTGTACGGCATACGCTACGCACATGAAATACCTTAAAGTGTAGAATTCACCACCCTCCTCTAAGCACGACCGACCCGACCGACGATGGTGATATGAGTGGAACACTGAATATATGCGCATACGACTCCCTCATAACTGAGGTGTGGACATAGATTGCCGTTGGCCTTGGCAGCTGCGAGACTCTCCAAGTAGTACAATGTGTTGTACGGGAAATGCGCGTCGATCGTCACGCTAACGATGCGAAATGAGTGTTGCAACTCTGACATCCGACCACACGTGCGTACTGCACATACTCAGATGCGTATGCCGTCGTCCACCAGCTCTTGACAAACGACTTTGACCAAGACTACACCAAGGAAGACTGCCAAGCGCACTGAAGTGCCCACACTAGCTTTCGAGGTGACGACGGCAAGGACTCTGGCTTATTAATCTCACCTAGGGTCGACGCACCAGCAAATGCGTGTGTCCCTCTCTCTGTCTATGTATACATGGCGCAGGAGGCGAACGTTCATACGCTCTTGTGTGCGTGTGCTCCATGTTAATGAAGGAGTTCCCTCACCCTGGCCAAACAACGCATGGAGAAAAAGAAAAATCGTCCACTTCTTGACAAATTCCAGGCCTCGAAGGCCAGCCAACGTGTGTCAAGATTCAATATTTGTAGAAAAGAAGCAAATCCTCTTTTTATATTCGGAGCATGCGGCAAAGAACCGTTCCTCTCTTCCTCCTTTTCCCCAATTTCCCTCTTTTTACGTTCCCCCAGGACCGCTTGTTAATAAGGACAATAAAAGAGGGGGGGAAAGCCGGCAACAGCCTGTGGTGGCATAACTATGTGTGTGGTCCGGAAGCTTCTCTTGGTGCTGCGTTAACTTTTTTCAAGTGAATTGGACAATGATGAGGTGGGGAACGAAACGCACGTGGGAGTTGTAGGATGGAAGGCAAAGCAGCATTAGGTATAATTCCCAGTCACCAAATAAACAGGCACAAAGAAAAAGGTGCCGGGCAGAAAGCAATAAATAACTGTACATGATAAATCACATTTGTACTAAGGCGAACATTTTTTGTTTCGCTATTATTCCTACCACATGGTCAATATAGCTGAAGTTAAAACTGTGGTCAGAAATAGGCAGTGCGAGGTCAGCGCAGCCGAGGCTTACGTCAACGTGACCATATTTCAGCTCAGCTGCATTTGTTTCTGCGGGTAGTGTCAGTCATTTCATAAGTCATAATGGCTAGGCATTAAACCTGATGCCCGCTTTGACTTGTAGCGTATGCACAATAGGCCCCAAATATTGGAGGCTCACACTGTGAGTGAAGCACCCTTCTCCCTCCTCTTTATCAGCACACCAGGGCTTAATGAAATTCTCTGTATGCTGGATCCGCTAACGCAATAATGTGTGAGAGGGAAAAGAACACCTTGACTTCGTCATAACGACAGGAAGAGAGCGAGGGAGGGGGGGGGGAGCTACACAAGGGCAGGGTTCAGACTATTGTGGCAGCAGAAGCAGACAGGGTCACACATTCGGATGAAAAGGAGGTGTTGGCAGCCTCAATGATATTACAGAAACAACATAGGATGTTGGGATGGCAGACAACACAGTATCATCAATTCATGAAAGTGGGAAACGAGCTGGAACGCGAGAGAATTGCGAAGAATACAACAAGTATTCACATTCGCAAGTACTGCGAATGAGACAGAACGGTCATGTACTAATAGGCTCCCTTGAGACTGAGGAGTCCTTTTCCTCAATGTTTGTGCAGATTCTTCCAAAGAGACTCCTTAAGGATGGTCATTGGCGAGCAAAATGTGAGACTTGTGCAATTCCCCTTCGGTGGGAAGCACCTGGTGGTGGATTCATATGGTGCAGTATCCAGGAGATCTGCGGTGGCAAAATTAACCAGATTCTCTCAATAGACTTGAAAAAAGGAAAGAAGTCCATGGGTATCTCGGACTCTACTATACCAGAGCATCGGATCGAGTATAGTCACTTTGTCGAGTATTGAGTATCGTATCGCCTAAAAAAGCATCGGAGATACTGGCTGATCGACACTTTCATATTCATAGCGATAGAACGCGAAGTTTATCAGTACTCTACGTGGAGATTATTGTCTCTGAATGTCTATTCATTCGACATAGAAATACCTATATAGGTTGACAAACAGGGACAGCTCAAGGATGAAAGTGCAACTAGTTTGTTAGAATTTTTTCTTTTGTACTACTCGTTAAAGAGGGTTGCTTCAAAGCGATACTTTTGGCGATCCGATACTTGACTCTTTGGGTGGCGATACCTTCGAAGGATGGGATGGTATGGGGGGAAATATCGAGGACCTGCGATACGATATCTTTTCAATATCGCATAGGCATAGTTTTCAGTCTATTTCCCTCAAGGACAACCGACATGACTGTGGTCATCTCATGCTCTTTTTTAAGCTCTCTCTAAAAGGTCTCTGAGAATCTGTAGGCAATGTTAAAGACTCTTTCGAGATTCCATACAAAGGAGTAGGGACTCTCTGTGAAGAGTCTCCCGAGATTCTGTGGAGAGTACCAGGGACTCTCTGAAGAGAATCCTGCGCACCCCTTTCAGGTGACTCTGCTGTACTGTTGTTCTGAAGCTCTGCACATGTCGAGATCTCAATGGCTGAGGATTCTCCAGGTCAATCTAAGTTACGCACAGACAGCCAAGCGTCTCTTTTCCCCAGAGAAAATAGTGCGGCTTTCTCATCCCTTTTCTTGACACACCCGGTAGCACTGACTTATTAAAAGTCTTGCCAGCAGTGAACACTTTGAGAGCCGGTTGGCAACCCCTCCTTGCGCATGTGGAGCCATTTCTGGATCGTTACCTCGCGCGGTTATGACATTTAGCACACACTCACTTTCTGGGTGCTCGTTCGCCCCCTTTATTGTGATGGTTGGTGCCTACCAAATGGCACTCTTCTCTCCTCCTGAGTCAGGGCTTTCATTGCAGCTTTTTTGCCGTTATTTTACGGTCGCAGGCACGGGATTATAGCACGTGCATGTGATGACGAGAGCATTCATCTCTGTCGTTTGTTGTTTCCCAAACTCAAGCATCGGAAAATTTGCCGTCTTCTTGAGTTTTCTTCCTTGTTTCTGCCTCTTCTTTTTCTTCTTCTTCGTTTCCCCCTCCTCTAGAGTCTGATTGGAGAAGAAGCGGCGTGAGAAGACTGCGAAATGAGTGGGGAAGACCAACGCCCCCACCCACCTACCCCAAAAAAGGAGCTCCTAAGGGCGGCAAAAAGAAAATACACAATATGAGATCAAAGAGCCACTTGGTGACTTTATTAAGCCACATCCGCCCCTTGCCATGATGACTACCTTAACTGCATATGCACCTGCTCAGGTTGGTTAAATGTGGTTTCAGAGAGGGTGCAATTTGCGCATGTCCGAGGGTCACGCACGCACGCATGTCAGCTGGTCAGAATCCATATAGGACTACTATGTGCAAACATGTACTGCACTTGCTGGAATGGACGTGTGAAGAACAAAAAAAGGCCCCAGTGTCAAGAAATGCCTGACTTGAGTCCATAATTCGAGCCTCCGTGGGCCAAAACCAGAGTGAAGCCACTTCACTTAACCCCCTCTCCTGAAATGAGAGGAAATTTTTCTTCCACTCTTGGCAACTGCGAGATTACGAAACTTTCCAGACGTTGCTCTCTCCCCTTTCCTTCACTCATTCAGGGGGGAAAACTGAGGGCTTTCACCCCTGAGGTGACAAAATGTCTGAGTAAGAGAGGCTAGCGAGGAAATGTCCCCTCTGCCATTTCAGGGAATCAGGGAATCCATCAGCCTCACTTTTTGCTCTCTAGGTATACATGTACCATGTAGCGCAAAAAAAAGTTGGCAGCAGGCTTGACGCAGCTCCAGTGCTTGGATGCATGCATTTGCCAGCGTTGAAAAGTCACTATTGCTACAGTGCATGTAAAGCTGCACTGCAGTTTTCTCCATCTAAGTCCAGTTTTTCTGCTCAGTTAGAAAAAAAGGATGCTTGTGATTGCTGCGTCTTCTTCCCAATGAACGCAACGCTGCTTTCTCGCCCCACGACAGCGTTTGAGTGCCTAAAACGAAGCATTTGGAGGGGTTTTCCTAAGCTCAGGTGTGACGAGTGAAACTGCCGACTTTGCCGTTTCTTCGTGGACCACACGGTACGAGGTTGGTGCTCTGAAAAAGGGGCATTTTCAATTTTCTCCCTCCGGTCTTTTGGTGTCTGTGACCGCAGCATGTGAGCTTGACAAGTCATCAATTTCTCCTGTTCGGAGAACCGCAGCACAGCACAGCAGTGAGGAGGGCCCCGTCTTTAGCAAGAATTTATCTCTCTTGACTAACCAAAACTAGCACGAACACTTTACTCCTTTTTCTCTCCATGCAAATCCCGTCGCTTTTGGCGCTTGGGGTCTATTATTTTGAAGTGGAATTAAGCGTCCCCGCAATTTCCTCCCCTTTCTTTGTTGAACACTCATTCAGTTAGACGTCGGTCGGCAAGCAACCCTCCTTTAATCCGGCATTAATCAATTCTTGCCTTGGAAGAGCCCGTCCTGGTGCGGGGTGGGATTCGAATCTCCATTCGAATCTCATTTGAGTCTTGGTACATTTTGAGAGATGGACGCAATCCATGTCAATGCTGTCTCGCCGAAACTGAACGTCATCCAGGTCTCATTTGGCAACCCTCTCATTTTCCTGTGGAGAAAGATTCGTCTGAATTGGATTCGAATCACATTCATATCGCGAAACGCACTTGGGATTCGCATTCAGAACACTCATCATTAGATTCAGATTCATGATTTGTCTCTCAACAATAGTCTCTACCGCATGTACGTAGTAGTTCTTCCGTTCTGGTCCTGTAGACATGCACGTGCGATTTCCTCGCGTTTTAAGAACGCTGGAAATATTGGCTTCTTTCTGCTTGTCTTGGGGTGCATCCACACACTGTCCCATACCTGGCTGGCTAGGTAAACAAATCGATGAGTTATCGTTAACCACGATGTCCGACGCAGAAATTACTCACGGTCCCGGACCCCAACGCTCAATTGCAAGTTGAGTGTACGGAGAAGTGTTGACTCGGCCTACGAGTACTTCTCTACTGAATTCTGCTCCCCCACAGTCTCCTTGGCGCCCATTACGGCCTCAACTACTGATCTGAATGTGCCTTTCTTCCTTATTTATTTGGCATCTAGACTGCGTCACACTGCGCCAATGTACAAATGCTTGATCATGACAAGTTCTGTCGAATACTCTCTCCCAGATTGAGTAATCCAGACGAGATAAATGTGGTCTGGAAGGACCAACAGCCTTTGGTGCCCTCATTCGTGGTAGGGTTGCCATCCTCTGGTGCTGCCGCTCAGCGCCTTGTCAATCAGCATTGAGTGCCCCTGGTACAGGGGATTTGGCGGGTAAGGACAAAAACTTTACCCACATGTTTGACTTGATCAAGAACCAACAGGATTGCACCAATGCCTCCTCTTACTTTTTCTCTGGTTGACGTTGGGCGAGTTGAAGTTACGCCCCGTAACTTTGTCTCGATAAACAAGTGAATGGAACTTTCAGGTTACCTGGTATGCATGCTTCATGCATTTTCAGTGGGTAAATTTGGTCAGCAGCTGAGGGAGTTTGTGTGTCTTAGCAGTGTGGAAATGTGTATAATGGCACGAAATTCTAAATGACTGATTTGTCTGCCCGGTTGGATTCATCCTTACAGTACTTCTTAGGCACACACACACACACACACACAAGTTGCTGTGTAGCAACCCCAAAAGCCACGAAAGGAGCGGGCCGATGAATTTACCTGGCGAAATACCTTATTTAAGCTTTGTGTAACTTCTAATCATGGTACGCAGGTAGTGGCTCACTTTAGGGGAACCACCTGATTATCTGGGCGACTCGACAGTAGCAAGGCAACAATGGGCAACAATAGGCAGCCATGTGTGTACATGAATAGCTAAAAGTTTATGGGGGTTTGCAATCTATGCCTTGCAAAGTTAATGGTGATGAGCAAACTTTCCTTGTGCAGGGTGGTTCAGGATGTGCGTCAGTCAGAACGCCTCATTTCTGCCCCGGTGCCAGTGTTACCCTATTTTGTGCATTGATCCTCTGTCCCCTCACCCACGTCTGCATGGCAATGGTGGAAACAGCATCTCGGCCAGGATCGTCGGTCTCAGCAGTCGAGACCCTGTTAGTCCAGTAGCT
>JAAUXU010007306.1_pt1 | contig 10852 bp, 9 predicted proteins | sample 7278151 | NCBI WGS metagenome assembly JAAUXU01 (sample SAMN14350113, study PRJNA611818) | marine sediment metagenome | isolation source: surface marine sediment (1.8m) | place: French Polynesia: Moorea | collected 2018-08 | reverse complement strand
TGTCTCACCTTATGGCAGAGACAGCACATACCACATACCCTATACCAACCCTCTATAGTCCACTCTTTTCACTCATGAAATGCATCGAAAAATATAGCTGAGGTAAGTGCCTCGTCGCAATGCCAAAGTAGCTTTTTGGGCAATGAAAAACTGTGAAAGGGCTCAACGGGTATCTCTTTGACCGTGTGTATCTGTACGTATATGCAATTACCCACCGGACGGTGGAGGGTAGAGGCCAGTTATCCCCTCCCTCCCTGCCTCCCTATCCGCAGAAACATTCTCTTTCTCTTTCATCCCGCTCGGGATGCGGGGCTCCACCGCGTACGTACAGTAGGTACTAGGTAGGTGGGTTTTGAGGAGTCGGATCACGTACGTTGTCGGAGCAACAGCAGAGGAAGCAGGATGGTTCGGGGGATGGCGGGTGGGGGGAAAGGGTTTTTGCACTATCGCACTCCTTCTTCCCACTTTCTCCCTATTGGAACACCGCCCATCTTCGCCCATTTTCTTGGCGGAGGCGCCGGAAGATGATGTCAGTGCCAGGGGATCCTTCCCTCTCCTTCCTTCTTCTTCTTCTTTTCGGTCACTTAGCACATTCGCTGTTGTGTATAGTATACTTCGGAGGGAGCTTTTTGGACCCGGGTTTTTCCTCCTGTGCAAGAAAAGGAAAGCAAAGCACCCCCGATCCCTTCTCTCTGTTTCTCTCTCGTAAAGAAGCGATTTTGTCATCATCCGCCGGAAGAACAATTCTGCCTCCTCAGCAACAAGGAAGGGATTTCTTCGCCCCTCTTCAGATTTCTTTTCTTGAGCCTCCAGCTTTCTCGATATGTTCTGTTTTATTTCTTCTTGATCGAAAGAAAAGAAATACGGAAAGCGGGATTTACGGGAAATCGCAATCGGAAAAAAATAAGAGGCTCAGCCATCACGCCAAGGCCAACAACCAACAGAGCTGGGGGAAAATCACCGACATCAGTAGCTTTCCCCTTCCATGTTCCGAAACAGAGGAAACTTTTGTGTGTTCTCTCCCCTCCCAAAAAAAGTGCGTTGAGCAACAGACTTTTCCCACCGGCGGCGGCAGGGAGAATTTGGCTCGAGGAAAGCGAGGGCCTTTTCCCGATTCCACTCCCCCCCCCCCAAAAAAAAGGCGTTCCAACTGAGCGGCCAGCAAAACTTTTTCCCTTCCCCGCGGAGCTCCTCCCTCCCACCCTCTCTTTTTTTGCTGCGAAATGCGTGTCGGATGGCCCCAACCCCGAACTGGCATCGTCCGTTTTCCCAATCGGAAAAAAAGAGAAGAGAGGAATGGGAAAAGAAAGGATCGGTAGCCGCCCTGCTGCCCTTTTCTTCCCTTTCTGTTCCGCTATCTTCGCAGATTACTCCTCCTTCCCTCCTTTCCCCTTCTTCCCCCGACAGGCTTTTATTGCCAATAAAATGCCTTCCCCCCTCCTTCCCCCCCATATTGCGAGGCACCCACCGGGCCGTGGGGGAGGGGGGAGGGGGCAACAGGGCCCTTAAAGCCACCTTCTCCTTCCCCCTCTTTGCCCCCGCGATGGATTGGGGGGAAGGGGATGGGCAGGTGGACATGGGCGCTTTTTGAAAAAAGAAGAAATAGGGAGAGGATTCAACAATTGTTAAAGTTACAATATTTTGTGAAACCTTCTCATTTGCGTCAAAGTCAAAGTTTGAAAGTAGACGTAGACTGCTGTATTTTATACTCCTCCCACGTGTACTACTGTGAGACACTGTATGCGTTTTTTAAGCCAAGAGTGTTCCGCTTTGAGTCTGTCTGATAGTGTCTTCCTGTCTGTCTGACGAGGCGCCTAACTTGAGTCGAAAATTCAGCACCCTCATTCAACAGAAATACCCCTCACCCTTCACAAGCTCGAAAATTCAGCACCCTCACAAACTCGAATTTCCCCCACCCTCTAATAGCAAGAAAATCCTGCACCCTCACTGTGTCGAAAAGGAAGGAAGGTAGTAAGGGTTCCCAAATTTGAGCTACATAAGAGATGGCTCTACTATACAATGTTACTTTGTGTAATAAAAGTTAAATTGAAGAATGCAATGGTTTTTATAGAAATATTTTGTTTTTTCAATTTCTTAAAACTTCTTTCTTTATGAAATTATATAGTTTTAAAAAATATTTCACCTGTGCCCTTTACAACTGCTATTTTTTTAAAAAAAATATCTGCCTGTGCAATCTGCAGTGAACATCCTAATTGTAATTGAAGAGCTATTTTACTTTGATTAAGTTCCCTTCAGAAACCAAGTAAAAAATGAGTCTATTTTTTAATATGCTTCAGCATTCACAATGCAACACCCCTCTGAAGTCTTGAAAAAAAACCCACTACAGCTGGACATACAGTACAATATAATATAATACTAAATTAAATGTTGATTCTTTGATTACTTAATTAATTACCTCTGGACAACAGGCAACAAAAAAAATCATCCTTACATTACTCACACACATATCTGGTATCTCTGATTTTCCCTTTTTCGAACTAGTGAGGGTGCAGTAATTTCGGCTCAAGTGAGGGTGGAGAACTTTCGAGTTAAAGTAAACATCAAGAAATAAAAATAAGAAAAGAAAAATCGAAGTTATGAGGGTACAGATTATTCGACTCAAGTTTGCGCCCCCTGTCTGACCACTGAGTATAAATATATCTCAGAGACTGTAAGTTGGAGCTCTGTTTCCGTTTCACGGCCAGACACTTTTTTTCCTTTTTCCCTCTTCCGTTCCACCTTGAGACCTTATCTCGCTACGGCGCCACTTTACCCGGGCCCATACTCCGTAATTTCCTCTGCTTTCTTCCACTGCGGCACTTTTTGATACTTAGCCACCGTATTTTTCTTTTCGCCTCTCCCGTTCTCCTTCTCCTTAGCCTCTCCCATTGTCACAGCGGCGAAATTAATGATGGAAAGTCATTATTAGACATGCAACGCTTAAGAAGGGAAACGGAGAGACCACAACGGCATTGCCTCCCGTGACTGGAAAGAGCCTCAGTTTTTTGCCCAAAAGAAAGCAGTCTGGTGCTTTTTTTTGGGGGGGGACTCACACAAAAAAATGACAGATTTCCTTTTCTATGTCACACGAAAAAGTCCCGGGGTTGGGATGGGAAGTAAAAAGAGGGGACTCCCGCCACAAACTTATTCCCCATTTTGCGGCGTCGAATAAACATTACGCTTCTTCTCTTTGTACCCACTGTAGCCCCCTATACCACCCCAAGATTGGGACAAGTTGTCAAAAGGGAAAATGGCAGGAGACGGTATGGAAAAAAGTCAATCCTCCTCCTCCATCACAGAAAAACTCGGCATTTCTTGCGACGGATGCATGGCGGATAAAAAGGGAAGGAAAAAACTTCCCCTCCTCCTCCTCCTTTTACCTCATACTGAGGGCGAAAGTGATGAAGATTGAAAGGTTTTCGCGTGTAGAAAGAACGAGGAAAGGAAGGAGGTGGTGAGTGATGACCCCGAGTGAGGCGCGTCCTCCTCCCCATATGTGAGGGCAGCGCTGACGTGTGTTTTACGGTGACGCCGGGAAAAGACAACGCCCCCCTCCTCCCCTCCTTCCTTCTTCTCGGATGAGCGTGTGTGATGTCATCACTCTGCTCTTCTCCACATATTCGCGACCGAACGAAAACTAATTAATAATATTGTAGGCTTTTTTTCCTCATGCGCATTTTTTCTCTTCATTGATTGTCTGTCGGGGGCCGGTTTGGGCAAATAATAAATGTCCTCTTTTTCTGCCTTGCCGCATACTGCTTGTCGAACGGGAGGGGTTATTAGGATAAATTGGGGGAAGGAAGGTAGTTACTTTTTTGTGAAAGGGGAGGAAAGAGAAAATGTTGTTTACGCTTTTTCCTCCCTCACTCCCTCCTGAATGTCAGAGTGAGAGTCGGCCTTGTTTACACAAACAGCGAAAAAGGAAAGGAAAAGAATAATGACATTTCTTTTCACGCGTCAATGTCTTTTTTTCGTGGACATTCTTCGAAAACGAGAATTGAGTCGGACGCGACCCAATTTTGCCCCCACCCCAAAAAAGAGCGGTGTTTGTATTGATCGCTCCCCTTTAATCCCGCCGATCTGTCACCGCAGTCGCGATCGTCGAGGGGACAGTTCCTAATTACAACAGAGAAGGGGAGGGTCTTTAATTACTGCTAAATAGGAAATGTGCATTTTCGGCGGTGTGGTTGGGAGAAGGGAGTACATCAATCACGAGGGCAGCAGGTGACACACAATTTCCCCTCTTGCGGAGGGGGGGATGACCCGAGGAGAGGAGGGAGGAAAAGAAAATCACTGCCTCGTCAAGAATTTTGAGCAAACGTATTACACGGGGTTTTTGCCTACCTTTATTGGTCGAAATGCCAGTCGGCCGGCCGCCCGTATCTGTTCGCAGGAATTGCACTCAACAATATGGACGAGCACGCAAAATATTTTTCTTCCGGGAATTTAACTTAGCAACGTTATAGGAGGGTCCTTTCGCTCTGGTCCGACCCATGAAACTGCAACACCGCTCGGTCGGTCGCCAAAAAAGCATTCTTTGGCGGGGGAAGGAGAGAGAGTCCGTCCGTCTCTTCATTCTCTCTCTTCGCCTTTGGCGGCGCGGGAGGCGGGTGCGGAGGGAGGAAAGAAAGAGGGGTGGGTGTCCGTACGGTATGCGTGTGTGAGAGAGAAAGAGAGTTACACCTCGAGTATTGGGAAGAGGAGGAAAAAAGTTTTTGTGTGTCATCGTGGATGGGTGATCCCGCAATGTGGAATATTGGGAACGGGCGGGGGAGGGGAAAAAGAGGTGGTGGTGGGTATTCTTCTTCCCTTTTTTGTTGAGCTTGTGTCAAATGGAGGTGAAACTTCCTCCAGGCGAAGTTTGGAAATCCGTGCCTCTCACTCTCCAACCTCCGCTTCCCCACTTTGCTAATTCCTAAGGAAATTCCCCAGCGGGAAAAGGAGACTCTGTAGGTGTTGAGTTGTGCCAAGAGAACACGGAATTGCTTTCGTCCTTCCTCCAACTAAACACACACACACACACACTCCACGAGAGCTGACTCTCAAAGACTTTGTTTGGACTTAATTTTGCCTCCATCTGTGGCAGACCCACACGGCGGTTTTCGGCGTGGCTTCCACCAGGGGAAAAAATACGGCAAAAAACCGAATCCGTCCACTTCCCAGAAAAACGTAAGGGATGGGCTTTATGCAGATTTACCTCTCCCCTTTTTTGGGTGCCTGGAATTGGGAGATGAGGGCAGGGAAGAGTTTTAAAATTTAAAATTCGCCCTAGCGTGAAATTCGCCAACAACGCCAACATCTTTCCTCCGCCTCGTTATTTCTGGCGATGAGATACGACGACTTCCGGGAAAAACCCCTTCTTTTCCCTGTCTAAACAACCCTTCCGGGACACAAAGGCCCTGACAAGTGGAATTCCGAAGAAGAGAATGAAGGGCGATAGTCCAATTTTATTTTACGGCAAATCCCGCGCTGCCTCCGACTTTGAATTTTCGACGACGCCCATCTTCTCCCCCTTCCCCTTTGGATCGATGTCGATAATGACTTTGGGGTATGTAAATCGAGCGGAGCCAATGAGATTTACGACTGCGGAGAGGGGAAAGGAGGGAGAGGCTTTTGGGCGGCGGCGTCGCTTTGGAAGGCATCGAACATCAAGTGAGCGTGGAGGAGGAGGAGGAGGAGTGTTCGAACAGCGGTGACATCTGCGGAGAAGGAATCGCCATAGGTCGATTTACTGCACTGGTCAAGAGTTCTAAATTATTTCCTTGAATTGCTTTAGGCTTTTTGACTCCTTTATTTCGATGTTGTTGACAATACTTAACCTTTGGCAAAATACACACTTTTTGCACTGATTTCCCGGCCATTGTAGCGGTCTGGAGGGTGTTGGAGGTGGGCAAAGCAAGCAAGGGAGAACGGAAGGAGGGGTTGAACACAGCAAGCAAAAAGAGGGGGAGGGAGGGGTTGAGAGCAATTTGCGACCAATGTTCGATCGCTCGGTGCTTGTGTCAGGATCGACAGGGAAAATCCCGTAAACGGGAGAAAATGGTCGACGCAATTATTTAGTCATTTGCCAGATGCCACCAGAGACCGGATGGAAAAATAATTTTTTCTGCCATGTAAGAAAAGACGGACAAAAAAATTCCTAGTACAAGCCGAAAAGTGTGCCACGTCCATCCGTGGACAGACAGACGTCCCAAAAAGTGGCTGACGAGTTTTTGCCCCCTCCGGTCCCCACCCTACCACCCTCTCTGCTTCCTTTTTCCTCCTATTCAATCGTCGCCCGTCGTAAAAGCAACCATTCCTGCTTCTGCCCTTCAATGTTGGGGTCCCGCCCAAGCCGACGGCGACCGAACGCCTTTTCGCCCTTGCTTCCATTCAAAACTCCCCCCCCCCTTTTCGAGTGGCGGGGAGAGAGAAAAATAGGTGACAATGGGAGGGGACAACTGGAGCTACATTTGCCAAACCAGCAGGGAAGAGGATTGCTTGTAGCAATTTGTGCTGAAGCACGGTTTTGTTCTTGTCAGAATTGCAGTATGCAAAAACTGTACTTGATCAAATCTTTGACGAATATTTTTGGGAACGGGGGAAAAGGGAAAAATTGAGCAAAAAATTCTTATTTTGAAGACGTTAGTTATAATTTTGCCCCGAAAAGCGAGTGCGCCTCACCTTTCCATTTATTAGAAAAATACTCTTATCTCCATCACCATCTTCCGTGCAGGTGCGACATTTTCCAAAAAAAGAGCTGTAAAAACCCGTCTCCGCAGGTGGCCCATCCCTCTCTCTTAAAGTGTTCTGCAAGAACCCGATTCCCTGACTTGCACAAAGCAGCATTTTTGCAAAAAAAATCACATCTTCCCCTGTTCCCCCGTCTTGCTTCCTCGGCAGAACATTGTGTGACAATGGCTGCGGTATGTGAATGCAAGGGCAGAACGCAGGGCTTCTCTGTTTTGAGGGTGGAACTGCAGCACAAAAAGTGGGTCTGGATACAAAGCAAAGGTTGTATGTAGGTGGTGTTGTAGTTCGGCACCGTTGGCTTTGGTCAGCGTCCGGTCAACTTGTTGCCTTTGTTAAATATTGCCGACCGCTCTTTGGAAAGCAACACGCCAAAGGTCAAGCAAGCATTAAAAAATTTCTGCATAAAGATTTTTTTAAATTTTTCCCGAACTAATGTGGGAGGTCATCAAATGAGAATTGCGTAGTTTTTTCGCCCGTTTTTCTTATGTGCGATTGCTTCTATAGACTGGAAAAACCATTAGTCGATCGACCACACGAGTGAATTTCTCCCCTCCCTCCTCCCCCTTTCCTGCCGCCCAATTTGAGTTTCATTCAGGCATCGCATCGCTGATTGAGATCATAAATATGGACGGGGAAGAGGGAAAACGAGTCCCCGGCTCCAAACGCTTGGATGAACGGGAACAATGGAGGCAGGAGGAGAGGGAATTTTGCGAAAATTGGAGGAATCCATAGGAAATAAGATAAGGAGGTTTCGTGATTTCATATTCTCTTCTACCGAGGGATAGGGAAGGTTTTTTAATTCGTGTATTTGAAGTATCGAGAAACTCAATAAAATACCTTATTTTGATAAGCTGTATATAAAGTTGATATATAGTTGATAAACTCAGTCTTGCATTTGTTTGTTTAATTGTTGTAGGGCAAAGAAGTGTAGCGCCAGCTTGGGACTTTGCCTTTGCTTGAGGAACCAAAATACGGTGTGCCAAAAGGATTATCGTGAAATATTTTTATTATTTACAAAAATACACAATGTATGAATCTAAATTGATTTCAAACCATTTGAAACCAAACATTAATGTCACAAAAATATCATTTGTAGGTACCTGCTCACTCGAGAACACGATCGAAATGCTGTACAAAAAAAGTCATTCTTCCATCCTCCCGCGGTTCTCTTTCTTACACATTTTCGGCAGGCAGTTCAGGAATCGATTGTGACATCGTTCGACAAGGCTTCTTCCTCCCCATTGTGATCCTCCTCCTCTCTTCTTTTTTTTGCCCAAAAAACTTGTGAATGGTGGGAGGCAGACGAAGCCTCTCTCTTCTGCTCCCCTCTTCTTCCTTTCTTTTCTTAAACACTGTCCCCTTTTGTGCTCTCGATTCCAAGGAGCATGAATGCACCCATGTACTCTAGTATACTGTACTACCACATCGCGCCGTATCGAAAAGAGACGATAGCACAATGCATGATCAGAGAGGAGGTGGGATGAAAAACCCTCCTTTCCCTTGTCCCTCGCTATAATAAAAATCGAACCTTTCCTCCGCGCCGCGACGACGACGTCCAGCAGTAGTGGCACCATATCATATCGCCTTTCCATCTCTAGGCCACAATCTGAAGGTGGCGGCGGCCACCGTCGGAGCGAAAGAGAGGAGCATTCCAAGTTGTGTCAAAAGAAAGAAAAGTCTAACAACGCTCGGACCAAGCAGCAACCGGCCGCCACCGCGGGAGGAGGGATCGGGGATAAGGAATGGATGGACCTTCTTCTTCTCTTGCTCCTTTTCTCCTTCTCCCTGTACGTAGGCACCAAAGCAAGAATATAGAGAAGGAGGAGTATGGCCATCCTTCTTCGCCCTAAAAGGGAATAGCAGCTTACGTAATCCCAGCGACCGACCGACCGACTTGCTCCGTGTCCCCTCCATTGTCTCTTCTTCTTGGGAGAAGGTGCATAATTGCAGGCTTTTGCTCTTTTCCCTCGATCCCTCTTGGTCCGGCTACCGCCCACGCGCCGCCGCGGGCGAAGAAACACCTCCTCCCATTTCTAGAATCGGCGGTGGTCCCTCTCTCCCTCGATCCCTCCTCCGTCCCTCCCTTCCCTTGCTTCTTTTCCCACTACTTTTAATGACTCGTCCCCTTTGGCAATCGCACAAAAAGGACGGACGTTAATGTCCTAGTAAATTCGCGGTGGTCCAAATCCCCCCTATTGCGCCTTTTCGTGGTACAATATCGGCATTTGGCGTTTGAAGTATAGGATTGAGGCGGGACTTGGCGCAATAAACTGGCCTCCTCCCATTCCGCTTTGCTGTTGCGGCGGCCCTTTTCCGTTCAAACGGGTGTTGGTTTATGTATTTCGGGGGAATGGAAAGGGAAGAACGAACGGTCCTGGAATCGCCACTAAATGAGGAAGGAACGATCTTTTTAGGGACCCTATACCTACACTTGCTCCCTTTGGAAGGACCTTTTTGCAGAGACTTACGTCTCATTTCGCAGAAAGACAGCAGAGTTGGAGATCGATTGGTAGAAGAAAAAAAGCCATTTATTTAGTCTTCGAATCATGGTTTGATTCCATTTAAAAGAAAGGGCCCAATATAGGGGGAGTTAAAGTGGGAGAGGGGGCGTCTTTTGTCAATTTCTTAATTGCTTTTCCGCCGGGAGACGATTCGTCGGAGGGGGATGGAGCGACGAAACCGAGGCTCATTACTTTTAGACGAGCAACGACCGCAGGACGGGGTTAAGAATACGGGAGAAGATCGAATCGTGATGGAGACAGCGAAACAAAGGAGAGAGAAGAGGAGGAGACAAACTTTTCCCAAAGAGAAGGATTCGTTGCTGGTTCATCCATTGAGGTCACAATTTTTTTGCCATAGGTGGAGAATATTGCACCTCTTTTCTCCCCGATTTCCGACCTCTACGGTTGTGGTAATGTCGGTTCAAGTGCCCTATGCACTGTAAGTGCGCCGGGGCTCAATAAGAAGTGGAAGGAAACGCCTTCGCTTTTGGTGGAGGAGGAGCACATGCAGCCAGACACGTTCGCTCCTCTTTTCCCCTATACACACAGAGAGACGGAAAAAAGGCGAGGGAAAAGTACCTGCGCCCCCTTCCCCCCTCCTCCCACGGACGCCTCCGCCGGACAGCAGCACAAAGGCTTTATTCTCTACGTCGAAAAAGCGTGGTTCCAAAGTCAGCTTTGCTGCGGTACCAATCGCCCTCCTCCTGCTACACACACACACACGAAGCACGCACGTACTCACATGCGTAGTGTAGGGGTAGGGGCGAGCGGGGACAAGGGGGCTGGCGATCCCATTGACTAAAAGTCGAAGGAATCAGACTGAGAACGAATTGGGAAGACAAAAATGCTTCTATTTTGAAGGAGAGACGGAAAAGTTTTCTTCCTAGAAGCCAGAAGAAAAATACAGATTGCGTGGCCGCTGGAAAGAAAAGCAAATTAGGAAAAGGGAGAGCGGACAACACCGTCCTTAATTTTTCCGTTCCTCCTCGCCCCGCGCGCGACGGCCTCGCTCGCTCGATCCTCCTTCCGCACGAAATCGCCTTGTGCCTCGGCCTCGTCCGCCTCGGTCCCGTCCCCGGGAGACCCCTAGCAACTCCAAGGCGGGGAAAAGAAAGAGACAGTGTCCGTCCCTCCTCTCCCTTGTGGTACCACCAGCGCCCTCCGCCGCAGTCCCACCAGGCACCTCGCTACTAAGAACGGACGGAGACAGAGAGCTGGAAGAGCGGGAGGGAGCGGAGGAGGAGGCGCCTTCTCTCTCTGAAGAGCCGAAGAGGGATTCGCCAATGGTGTCCAAATTTCCTAAAAGCAATAATGACATCCCCGGAATATGCCTCTTCTTCAAAACTTACATAGTCCATGTGTTGGGTGAAATCCTCCCAAGTCCGTCCAGCGATCTCTCCTCCTCCTCTTGCATGATCCGAACCCTCCCCCCTCCTGGAGCTCTTTCTCCTCCTCCTCTTCCCTCCTCTCTCGCCCGATATCGCTCTCACTCTGAAAACGGAGGGACTGAGGAAAGAGGAGGAGGAGAAAGAGCTCCAGGAGGGGGGAGGGTTCGGATCATGCAAGAGGAGGAGGAGAGATCGCTGGACGGACTTGGGAGGATTTCACCCAACACATGG
>JAAUXU010181390.1_pt1 | contig 10855 bp, 12 predicted proteins | sample 7278151 | NCBI WGS metagenome assembly JAAUXU01 (sample SAMN14350113, study PRJNA611818) | marine sediment metagenome | isolation source: surface marine sediment (1.8m) | place: French Polynesia: Moorea | collected 2018-08 | reverse complement strand
CTGAACGGGTAGTGACTTTATAGTTATGGACTTCATTGGAACTACCAGCGAAGCGGGTCGGATCTGCTAGTCTCTCTATATAGAGAGCTAGGACTTTGAGTAGAAGTACCATAGTCCGCTGGGGGGTCTTATAACCCAAGCAACACCAGGTACCTCTGCTAAGGTTAGTAATTGTTTCAAATCCTAGGTTTTTGTAACTTCAAGTGTAAAAGCGAGTGATGTACCTTGACATTTGCTTAGGATCCCGAAATCCAATGGTTTCAAATTCGTCGCCCTCGTCCACTTCAATCTCGAAGTCGTCGCTGATGACCTCAGGGGCCTCACGAACGTCGGTGACCGTGTCTCCATCCAGGGAAGTTATCCGGATCAGGTTAAGCAACTGCAAAATTGGAGTAACATTCGACTCTCTTGACATTTTGTGTGCTTATTGCCTTGTTCAGTTCAGCCTTGTCAGTCTCCTCCTCCAATTCAGAGTCTTCCACAGCAATATTTTCTTTGTCGAATCCATTCTCACTCGCCTTGTTTGAGCGAGTTTTGCCAGGTTCTTCCATCTCTTCAGTGTCTTCCTCAGTGTCTTCTTCCCAGAATCCTGGAATCTGCAATCTCTGTCTCTCTCCTATTCCCCAGATGTCACGTGTGCCCGGGATTGATGAATGACTGGATCTGCTTTCTTTGTCATGCTCAGAACTTTCGTCATCCAGAAAATAATCTCTACCGCTGGTGAGGTCCTTTTCATGACTGAGATTTGAATTCCTTGAGATTCTTTGCTGATTCCTTTCCCTCTTTATGGTCCTCCTTTTCTTTTTGGTCCTCTTTTTCTTTTCCGACGACGACTGAAGTGCAATGATATCACCCTGCACTATACATGTTAGAAAACTAAAGCAAAAAATCAATTACTCTGTTGCTGTCATCTCTCTTTTGGTGCCTCCATCCCGGAAGTGCTTTAAGATCACCATCGTCAACGCCATGGCTCAGATCGTGCTCAAGGGTTTGAGCAACCTGGGAAATGCAATGTGCATAAACATTGATGGTCCCTACGACTTTCAGTAAAAAAAGGACATGTGTGGACAACCTTCCCCTGTCTCCGTGTCAGGTGCCTCACTGCTCCAGAGCGTTGGGGTCTAGCGTGGGTAGCAACGGGTACCGCGTCATTCCCAAAGAATTCCTAAGGTAGGGCCATTGAAGGTGCGTTTATGCTCGTCTGAATTAGGCAACTGATATCTGACAAGCACACGCGTGTCATTGACATTAGAATTGGTCTTCCTCCGTACAGCCTGAGCACCCGAAAGTCACACACACTCACACCTACAGCAAGGACCGACCACACGCACGCACGCACCCACACTGATGGTCAAGCAAGTCTTTAACATATGAAGCATGCTGGCACTGCTAAAGTTTGGCACAGACCTCACTGTCATAAGAGATGTGGAGTCCCGCTGAGGTGTCATTTTCATCGTCAGTAAATGAATAATTGTGGTAGTCTTCTTCCTCTGTGTTGGTGCCTTGAATAATTGCAGACTTGACTATTGGAGCATCTTCAACGGGTTCTGATGCAGCCAAGGCTTCAGACCCGCTCGAATCGCCGGAGTGGCGGGCTGGAGAATCCTTTTCAGCTTTCTTGGAATTATATTGGGGATAAAGAAGTGACTCCCTTGGTACAACAATGACTGGGAAAGTTGGCAGCAAAAGCAAAAACGATGGCAACAGCTGCATCTCAGGTGCTTGAACATCGTTGTAGACAACTCTTAAATCCTACGCTTCACGAAGAAGTGAGAAGGGAGCAGCATCAGGAGTCAAGACGACCTGCACAACATCGATCGTCTTCTTGGCTCACACGACTTTTGCTGGGGCTCAGTTATTTCTCGTTGTTTCAAGACTTGTTAACAAGATAGGAACAAGCTCTATCTTTCTAGTATTACGCCTTCACGAGTTATGAACCCACTCCAGTTGTCTAGCAGCGCTCCAGTCAGCAACAGCACTATGCCGTAAAGTACAATTGGCTCGAATGGGCTAAATTGTGCAAGTCGTGCTCGCCATTCAACCATATGCATCTACATTACAGTGCCATTACCAAAAACTGTGTAACAAAGGTCGCAAGAAATAAATCTGGTCCCTCTAGAGGTTTGCTCGAATACCTATGTGGCGAAATACCTGGCTGTTATCTACCTTTGCCTGCGCTTTCCCTTCAACTTCCCTGCTGCCTCATTCCAAATAAAACCCCGCTGTTGTGTATCCACTTTTCAGCCCACATGGCTGATCTCGGAATTAACCATACCTGTGTGTTCAGCTGTTCTAATTACTAAGTAGGGGAAAAGTCTCCTCGTCACTGCCAATATCTTAGTTAAGTTTGTGAGGTCTTCACGCCAAATCGTGCCTTAAGCTATCAGGAGCGACAATGTCAGAGGGGAAATTTGAAAGGTGAAGTCAGTTGCTTTTTGTTTGAAACGCAGAGTTCTTACATTAAGCCGTTCATTCTGCTCACCCCAGAGATCCCTTCTTCGATGAGGAAGTTCCTTCTGTTCCGCGCCCTTTGTCAGGCTTTGCCCACGCCCCCGCCTACAGCGACGACTACGAGTCTGACATCAGTCAGGAGAAAGAAGACGACGACGACGATGAAGGAGATCAGAAGCGTAGGGAAAATCATCAAGAACAAGAAATCCAAAGGCCGAAAATGTTTGATCGAGGGCGGAGCAAGAAACTCCTGGTCAAGAGGAGCCATAAGAGACCTTCGAGCATCTCAGGTCGATCATAATGGTCATGGTTTAAGAATTCGAACATTCTCGAGACTTTGTAATGTTAACCTCGACTTGTTTCCTTAGACTCCGTATATCACAGTTCTTCCGCTCGAAGTCCCGCCCTTTTGTCTGTGACCACCATTTCCACGCCTTCGCCACGCCTCCTTCTGCACGGACACGCCTACTCTCACACAGACAGGTGCACACACTCATTGATCACATCATTGTCATGGGTCCACCTCAAAGTGCGTAACGACGACGCGTACACAGGTTCGTAGCAGAGAGGGTGAGATCAGCGAAGATGAAGGAGAAAAAGGACAAGATGAACGCGGTCAAGGACCTGGAGAGGCAAATTCAGGTGAAAAAAATATCAGCGTTTCTTACGTAACTGCACACGTCTTATTGAAGTATATTCGTAGTATGTATATTACTGCAGGATATGCACACATCAGTGTAGTAGTCTTTTATGATTCACCTCGTCCTGTGCGTACCTAATTTCTCTTCATGCGTAAAAAAGTATGGCATGGGGAAAGGCGAAGGTCGGAAGGTCAACGGGAGGGAGGTGGGCAGGGGTATGAAGGAGAGCAAGTGGAATGAAGTGGAGGGAGGGGAGTTGCCAAGGACCTTATTTTTTGCTCACGCAACGCGGTGCAGTAAATGTACTGACTCGCCCATGTGACCACATTATAACTATGTATTCCCTCTAAGTAAAGTAGCACTTTTTTGACTCGAGATGGGCTTGATGGCACGAGAGCAGATTTGATTTCCCCCGGCTTCGCCTAGGGGAAATCAAGCTGCCCCTGGCAGCCACGCAGCCACGTCAAAGTTTTTACCGACGCGGACGTTCTTAATGTCAGATAACACAACATACGTGAAAACAAAAGTTTTAGACGAGCCTTCCCGTAGCTTGAATCTCCTCTCCAGAAGAGCTTTGCGTCGATAATCTCTGCATAATTCACCACTTCTCTCCAGGCTGCATCGACAAAGATTACGGATTACGCAGTCGCATTTGTTGGGCCCGACAAGGCCGAGCCAAGGCCAGACTCAGCCCTTTCTTGACCATTTAACTTGCTGTGTGCATGACTCCCTCCCCCCTCCCCAAAGCAGCCTTTTTTGTGCATTAAGATCATAAGCTGAGATTGTTACCTTGTTATCGCCCAATCAGACTTTCTCTTACTTAGTGCATAAGAAGCTTTTCCCTTTATGTGTATTACCCTTCCCGTCTATATAGAGAAAGTGAGAGCATGACCCCAATTCAGTGCGTGGTGGACTCTCCGGTGTTGCAAGGGCAGAGGTTCTGTCAAATTCCAGCACCTTCACTCTTGCCATTTTTGCAGGAACTTCGCGAGGAAAATCGCACTCTGCGTCGACAACTCAGGCGTCACGATCTGGAGCTGAACAGGTTGGAGGGGACTCAGGGAGAGCTGCCTACTATCCTGCACGCCCATAACGAAGAAGTCAGGGCCCTCAAGATCAAGCTCAAGAAGGTAGGTGGAACGAAGCAGAAATTGAGCTTCTTGCTAAGGCAAGGACGAGTGGAAAACTTGTGCAAGGTGTAAGTAGGTCTCAAAAAGCCCAAAACACCGTAGGTCCAAGAGACGAATCAAGAGCTGGAAGCAAAGTTGAACCGTCGGGATTCACAGCTCTTCAAGATGAGAGAAACGAACCGGAGCCTGACCAACCTGACCCAGACCAAGGGTCTGGAGCAAAGGGAGCGACTCCAAGAGGAGCTGGACGACATCAGGGGTCAACTGCAGGCCAGGGACAAGGAGAACGCGGTAAGTACGATGATGTCTCAGTGTGTTACAAAAGCCAACATTTGATCGACATTGTATGGCTCACCCTCCTCACATGCTCGTCACACAGGACATGAGAAGGAAATTGACACTGACAGAGAAGAGCTTCAAGCAGCAGCTGGGGGGAGAGAGGCAGAAGCACTTGAACTTGTCGAAGAAGCTGGCGGAGGCTGAGAAGCAAATCCAAAAGCTCAAGGAGGATATCAAGGTAAGCCATTCCGCGAGACAAAAAAGAAACCCACAAAGAATTAAATTTTCTTCTCACATCCAGGAGAAAGAAAAACTCGTCCACCGCAGCCACATCTACGCTCACAGGTTGAACCCTGGCACCAGAGGAGCCTCTTCCAGTCGGATGAGTGGTGCCACCAGCCTAGGGTCCCTCTCCAGACTGGCAGAGGATGTCAAATCTGCCCAAGAAGAAGACGAGACCTATACAATCAGTGTCAAGTCGCTCAATGGCAGCAACGAAGACGGCACCAGCAATCCTGTCAGGTGCGTAATCATCACTTCATCTCCCGGCCAGTCTCCACCATAGCTGTGGACAGGCGGGTGTGACAAAACAAAGCCCCAAACGTGCCGAGTGTGAAGCGCACGGTTCAGTCGTGACGGTGGCAACTTTCCACAGACTCGCAAAGTCATCGCTCATGCACGCTCGGTCGGACAAAACTGACGTCCAGGGAGGCTGGCTTTGGGGTACATGAATTGACAACTGACGTTAGGCCTAGTCAACATCGCGGCCTTTAGTACGTAGACACATCTTGGGAAGAAACCATTTGTGCCGTATGACAGGTCCTGGGTGTGGTCATGGCAGTGCAGACTTCAAACAGTGTTTAACTCGTGACTTTCCCTTAGGAAAGTCTTTCATTGTTAACTGTTTCCGTGCATGAAAAAACAGTAGGCTGCGAAAACACTTTCTTGTTCAAGCTGCAAAATCAAAGTACGTCATATTATCAATCCGATCAACGTGAGGTTTTTACGCCAAAGTTAAAGAGTGACTTTATGAAAATGGGGAATGGTTCCTTCTTTGCTAGACTTTCTCACAAGGGGGGATTGACTGCATGCGATTGCAGATTAACATCAGATACATTTTCCTGTATACTCATGAGTCAGGCTACTCTGATAGTAATAGTCCCAAGATTATAATACCCAAGATTAAGACTAAACGGATTGGTGCGCAGCTGATCTTCTGCGCATCGCCCATGGTGAGCACGCCATGGATTCACTCTTTGGGTCCACTGACGTCCAGCAGGGATGCGCAGCAAGAAGCTCAGGATCTGGCACTAGCCCATGGTCTGAATGAATTCCTTTGCAACGTCCTCTTAGAGGCAAGTACAACACTTGGAAATGACAGTAGACAGTAGCACCATCTGCTCAAAATCGGGGCACACGGTCAATTCTATGAGTCATAAGTCATCTCACCCCAGGAGGAAAACAGTGCAATACTATCCTAAGGAGTATATTTGTGATGTTAAGTTCATCTGAATTTGCTTCCTGAGGTTCAGCTGATTTTCTACCCTTGGAAAAAGGCGACCACTTTGCACATGTGCTCTAAAATCTTCATCTCGTGAGGCCTGTGTGAAGACTTAGCATTCATGCAAACCTTTTACTTCGGCGTCGGACTAATGAAAGTGTTAAAGGCCATCGTGGTCCTGGTTGAATCCTCATCGCAGTCACCTCTTCCATACACACACAAGGTCTGATGACTCGAGTTAAAGCCCTGCAGTAGGAATAGTGAGGCATTATAACATAATAACGTAATGGTGACAAGACGGTTTTGTGACTTTGGGGCCTCTGGGATTCTGACACATGCCAGAGCTGTGGGTTTTTTTTCAGTGGGGCTTAAACAAGCAGCAATAGGCGCTTGGTCACACAATGCGTGGAATTCGGATGTTTTCAGACTTCAGGATAAGGTTTGGTGAATATGGGGAGCAAACATGGGGAGAAACTTACTCAGAATACAGATATGCAGAAGAAAGCTTGAAGGTATTGTGAAGAACTTTCTTGCGAAAGCCAAAGCAGCTGTTGCAGACACAAAACAAAAGTAGCTAGTGGGACCTGCCAGTCGCTCCTTACCACAACAAGAGTTAGGGAATTTGTAAGTTTATAAGTGAATGTGTGACCAGAGTGGGACAGACTGATCTTTCTTCCTCCAGAATCTGGTCACACATTTGGAATTTAGGCTAAGCAAGCCTGTTCTTCAGTATCGAGCACCCGTCGGCGCGTCAGTCTCAGAAAAGCTATAACGTTGCAGAGTGTTTGGTTTGAATTGAGACAAAAAGCTAGGTTGGGAAAAGGCCGATATCTTAGTCATTACACGCAATATCACAAAAAAGTTATTTTGACAATTCACTGAATAGCGGATGACTTTCTGTCGGAACCTGGTCGCTTCTGAAAAAGTACTTTAAATCAGAGGAAAAAATGCAGAGGAGAAAGCAGCATTTACTCAACCACTGCTAGTGACACTTCCAGGAGTTCATACTGTGTTCACAGCTGATTTTGTTGCATGATCATTGATGGAGAATGTTTTTCCTGCAACTCATGTCATGGTGGGAGATAAGGCTGAGTTTTTCCGCTCATATCAGCACCAATCTGGTTTCAGCCCAGGCCAAACTGGGCTGAAAGGGCCGAAAAAATTAAAGGCTTTTTTAATGACAAGATTTACGTCCCAATCTCATTTTTTCCCTTCAAGAGCACTGTCCCGGTCATCTACAGTCATCATGGCAAGTTGGACTTCAATCGGGCCCGTTACTGTGACGTCAATCTGAGACGACGAAACATAATAGTTCATATACATAGCAGATGGCAGACACAGATGTGCTGGGTCATAACTCCCGCGAGGGTCTCTCAGTTAAGCGGAATTGTGTTCTTGTATAACCAGGCCTTCAGGATGGAGTTGCTGATGAAAGCATTGATAACTTTCAGGTTGTGGCGCCACAAATCGAGTCAACAGCCTTTGACAATATTAGGACTACTCGCAGTTAGTAATTGGGAAAGGCACGTCAAAGAGCTGGTGCTACTGCTAAAGCAGGAATGATGTGATGCTGAAGCAAGAGACTCATTGATGTTAGCAGAATGGTCGTCAGCGAAATAATCCATAACGCCGGAGATTGCTCTCAATGCGTACCAGTAACAGGTATGACCCGGACGCCGCTGGTCCACTTCCCCTTCTCGTCGTGCACGTCTCTGGTACGACCTTGGCATACCTGAGTGGCCAAGTACATGTCGCCGATTGTTTTGCAGTCCTGCGTGCCAAAAATCTTTGAGGGGCCAACTGAAAAGTCAGCTGCAACTCGCTTGTTGCATGGTGAGTGCATGAGGCGCTATATCAGTGTGCCATGAAGAGGGTGGATCATGTTCAAGTACTCGTCAGTCAAGATGGTCACCGGCTTGTTGTCTGCCATCAGGCTGTGATCAGACGGCGCCGTCAAGTTCAAATAGTTGCAGTCCTAGAAGCTCGGCATCGTATTGTCTCATTCATCCCTGACCTGGAGACTGAACTTTTTGTTTTTTGACTCAATTCCCTGCTTCATGTTGTCGGTAGCGGTCGTGGTCTTGCATTGATAACTTTCAGGTTTTGACGCCTCAAATCGAGTCAACAGCCTTTGACAATGTTAGTGCTACCCGTACTTAGTTAATGGGGAGGGCAGGTCAGGAGAAGGGTTTGCAGATGGTGTCGGCATCGATGACGGAGAGGTCGTGGAAGTACGACCTCTCCGTCATCTCGCACAGCTTGTTGAGGGCCTCATCGAACACTGATCTCTGAGCAAGAGTGCTCTTCCTTCCTGGGCCGAAATGGCTGGCACTGGCTAAGCTCCTTGAGCTACTGGCTGGACAACTTGATGTCGTGCCACCTGAACACTGCAACCTGCTCAAGAATCACACCTACTTCGTTAAAATAAATAATCAGGATCGCATTCAGTGATTCATGAAGTGCACTCACCAATGGTTGAGAGAGGCCTTTCTTCGGACTTGAGTTGCACAAAATGATTCGCAAATGATTTTGCTGCTTCACTATTGAACAACGTCTAGCAGTACTTATGCTAAATCAGTGTCTTTCCAAGCTTTCAGACTGACAGGTTCAAATGGTTCCGGCGGCCAGATATTCAGAACCACTCCTACTTCGAAGTAAACCAATGCTAAGCAAGTAGTTATACTATCATTTCTGTGAGATGAAACTGGTTCAATTTTTAACCAAAGGAAGCTATGAACAACAGTTAAAATCAACTTTATGTTTTAGATTAAAATGAATACAAGCAAAACTCAAGGTGAGTGAACACCTGAGGGGTGGACAGGCCAGAATCCGGCCTGCGGTGCAAACTTTGGCAAGTGATCGAAAACCAAGTGATGCGGGGAATTCCCGAAGCTGGATTTGGATCACAAAGCTGCAGGATTAAGATGAGTGATCTCCATTCACTTGCACTTTCGTCAGTGCATCAGACCAAGAACGCTCATGGGCATCTACGTATACAGAGGATTGAATCACAAAAGACCCATTCTTGGTCAGGTGCTACTAAAGCGTGCACTGACCCTTGTTTTTCAATCAATGTCCAGTGATCTCAGTTCTGTCAGCGTGAGTCACAGATTTTCTCAAGAGTTTTCTCACCGTCCAAGGAAGATGAGAAATAGGGGATGTCTCTTCCATCCTCTCCAAAGCCTTCACTATTTGAGATATGGCGGGTGCGGCTAGTCCAATTCGTTGTTGTCATCCTCCTCAAGGACGTTGTCTGGGCAATGTAATGCAGTGGGTGAGGATGAACTCGACCATGATCCTTGTTATTATCGTCCATGGAAAAATACAACGGTGTGCAAAAAGATAATAGTCCAGGGCTGGGTGACTGGATGTTTTCAAAAGTCCTGGGCTTACATTGGTAACCTCGATGCAACAAAGCTTTATACTTTTTGGTAGAGCCCTTTAAGTCCTGATACAGACAATTTGAAACAACAAATTGAGAGGAATGCTCTCCTTGTCTGTACTACAGGATTAACCTATTTGGAATGTTTTTGATCAATTTTTCTGACCCTCACTGAACATAGAAACAAATGATGACTCTTTGCAGAGAGAAACGTGCTGATGAAGGTCCCTCCTCTGAGCAGAAGACCTCCGATCCCATGAGAGACTTTGTCAAGATGGGCTTGGACGAGGAGAAGGATAAAAATGCAAAAATTACCAAGACCCTGAATGAAAAGGCTGAAAATGTCTCTCAGACTGCTCAAGGAAAGGACGTTGAAGAGAAGAAAGAAAATGATAAGGAAACTACGAAAAAGAGTCCAGAAAAGACGGACGAAAAATCAGAGGACAACAGACCAGGTAAAGAGAGGCTCAAATCAAGCGATTGTTCAAGAATCCCTAAACACTTCTACCCTCATCAGCATCTTTGCGGACTCTCAAGAGGCAGAACTCGTTCAAAGCCACGCGCCAGTTCTTCCAGGACCAGGGAAAAGTCATCAAACAGCAAGATTATGGGAAGAAAAATGGGGAGGACTCGGAGAAGAAGTCTGTGTCTTCTGCTAATTCCTCCTCTTCCGGAGACAAAACCGCGCTCTGGATGCCCAAGGCGATGGCCGAGGAGCAGCTACAGAGGTCGAATTCCAACGGATCAGGGTAAATCATGACATCATCCGGAGAAACTCAAAGTGGCACAACTGAGATGAGCTTTGCTCTGAAATAATCGCCTTCTGAACCTAATCTGCACATGTCTTTTTATCCGTAGTAGCAACGACGGCGCGAGTCATCAAGGCTCTACGGTCACCAGCAGACGCTCAACCCTCAGCAGATCTTCCAGTGACCGAAATCCTTCAGAAAAACTAGATAGCAACAGAAGTTCCCCTGAAAAGACGTTGAAGAGCAGCTTGAACAAGGAGAAGCCGCTGGACGGCTTCAAGAAGGCAGGGTTGTTGGCCCAGCTCAATGAGATCGACAACGAAGGAAAGCCCAAGCACAAGGATGTCTTCGGAGACAGTCTTACAGTAAGTTCCTCTACGAATTTCGCCTAGGAGATAGCGCATGGTCTATGCGGCCCATACGGTGTTCTGTACAGTACTGAAAGGACGTGCGATATAAAAAATGTGGAGTCGATACGATACGATGTTTGGATCAGCAGTCGGTACTCGATATCGATATTAAGGTCTGTAGAAACCAGGTTGCGACACAAGACTCGTCATCAGGCGCACATGGCAGCAACGGCCCATTTGGCAGGGATGGATCGAGTATATACTCGTACTCGATGTACCAGACTCGTACTCGATGTACCAGACTCGTACTCGATGTACCAGACTCGTACTCGATGTACCAGACTCGTACTCGATGTACCAGACTCGTACTCG
>JAAUXU010120129.1_pt1 | contig 10855 bp, 16 predicted proteins | sample 7278151 | NCBI WGS metagenome assembly JAAUXU01 (sample SAMN14350113, study PRJNA611818) | marine sediment metagenome | isolation source: surface marine sediment (1.8m) | place: French Polynesia: Moorea | collected 2018-08 | reverse complement strand
TGGGGTGTCTAATATGGAAACCTGGGGTGTCTAAAATGGAAACCTGGGGTGTCCAAAATGGAAACCTGATGTGTCTAATTTGGAAACCTGGGGTGTTTAATATGGAAACCTGGGGTGTATAAAATGGAAACCTGGGGTGTTTAAGTTAGAAACCTTAAGTGTCTAATCTGGAATTCTGGGGTGTCTAATATGGAAACCTGTGGTGTCTAAAATGGAAACCTGGGGTGTCTAAATTGGAAACCTGGGGTGTCTAAAATGGAAACCTGGGGTGTCTAACATGGAAACCTAGGGTGTCCAACATGGAAACCTTGGGTGTCTAACAGGGGCTCATGAGGTTTCCAAAAGTCAATTTCTGGGTGTCTAATATGGATACCTGGGGTTTCTAAATTGGACACTTGTGGTGTTTAATTTGGAAACCTGGGGTGTTTAAGTTAGAAACCTGGGGTGTTTAAGTTAGAAACCTGGGGTGTCTAATCTGGAAACCTGGGGTGTCTTATATGGAAACCCAGGGTGTCTAATATGGAAACCTGGAGTGTCTAAGTTTGACACCTGGGATGTCTAATATGGAAACCTGGGATGTCTAATATGGAAACCTGGGGTGTCTAACATGGAAACCTGGGGTGTCTAACATGGAAACCTGGGGTGTCTAACATTGAAACCTGGGGTTTCTAATCTAGAAACTTGAAGTGTCTAAAGTGGACACCTGTGGTGTCTAAACTGGACACCTGGGGTGTATCAGGGGTTTATGAGGTTTCCAATGGTGATACTATGAGTCTGATATGGAAACCTGGGTTGTCCAATTTGGAAACCTGGGGTGTCTAATCTGGAAACCTGGGTTGTCTAATTTGGAAACCTGGGGTGTCTAATCTGGAAACCTGAGGTGTTCAAATTGGACACCTGGGGTGTCCAACAGGGGTTTATGAGGTTTCCAAAAGTCAATATCTGGGTTTCTAATATGGAAACCTTGGATGTCTATAATGGAAATCTGTGTTGTCTAAATTTGACACCTGGGGTGTCTATTTTTGAAACCTCGGGTGTGTAAGTTAGGATCCTTAGGTGTCTAATCTGGTCACCTGGGATGTCCAATCTGGACACCTGGGTTGTCTAACAGGGGTTTATGAGGTTTCCAATGGTGAAACTATGAGGTGTCTAAGATAGAAACCTTTGGTGTCCTATTTGGAAACCTGGGGTGTCTATAAGCGGAAACCCAAGGCAACAATTATTGTTTCATATTTCCATAGTTGTACTCTTGGTTTTTTAATTATAGAAACCTGGGTTGTTTAATGTGGACACCTGGGGTGTCTGGCAGGGGTTTATGAGGTTTGCAATAGTCAAATTCTGGGGTTTCTAATTTGGAATCCTTGGGTGTCCAATATGGAAACCTGGGGTGTCTAACTTGGACACCTGGGGTGTCTAATTTAGACACCTGGGGTGTCTAATATGGAAACCTCGGACCATGTGGACCCTGTGGACCCTGTGGACCCTGTGATTTTTACCCAGCCCCACGTACGTTACAAGGAAAATAAAGTTATGGGAAAGGTGTATTTCGATGCCTATTTTTCTTGCGCGATGTACCTTCACGTGTTGAGTAGAAACCCATTGTGGGAAGGAGAGGTGAGAAGCGAGAGCGGGGGCAGAAATTGCCAGGCAGGTTCTCTACCGACAGTAGCTAGAGTAAATCACAAGTGCAATGCTCCTTTCTTGCTAACGTACCTTTCCCACAAAGATATTAAATACACTCGAGTTCGTGAGATTTCTTTTCGTACTCCTTCCAGGAATACGCAGCGAAGGAGGGAAAAACAAAATTCAGCGAATATAAAGTTCGAAATGCAAAATTGCATTTCACGTTAATTAATTAGTTCCGTAGTGATCAACACTTTTTTCACACGGTAAGTTGGTTGTTTTCCTGATGAGACTGTATCCTCGTCCCTGGGAGCATATTTTTTACCTGCGGAACGCAGGTCTAAGAACGATGAGAGTTGTTTTTGTTTTTGTTGTTGTGGAGGGGACTAGTTTGAGGTCAAAGTTAAAATAGTTTACCGGTATGCTTCTACAGCTTTATCTCATCTCCCACCCAAAGATTTCTTCGGGGTGGGATCCCCTTACTTTGGCTCTACAAGTTCACTTCAGGGGTGGGATCCCCAGCGTCCGTCATAATATTGACCCAACCTTAAGCTCTTTTTCTGAACTTCGACTTCACAAATTAGCTTTGGGGTGGGATCCTGTTGCTTCCTCCGCTTAATTTTGTCAATTCCGCAGGTCTTTGAACAAAGTGTTCTTGTTAGATTTTTCTTTGCGTTAGGGAACTGTAAAAGACGTAGCGCAACAAAGACCTTCTGAGAGGACCCCAGAGAGAGAGGGGGGGGGAGTGTGCCTTTGTATGATGTGTACAGTGTGGTAAGACGATCCCCACTCCATGCCAGACTTGAACGTATGGGCCCCCCTTTTTGAGTCGGTACGGAGCGCAGAGAGTACCACATGTAGCCAGCCCGAAAAGAGGGAAAGAGGATCTTCTCTCACGCCCGGAATGACAATCATCCCTTATCCGACCCCCTCCTCCTCCTCCTCCTCCTCCAGCCTTCCGCGCAACACATGGGCAGGTACAGTTGGTACATAACTGAGATATGATATAGCAAATATTGGCGGCTCATGATACGGACGACGCAAGCAATGAAAATAAAGCAATGTGTCTTTAACGAATCCACGAAAGTGTTCCTAAGAAATTTGGAGTTTGGGCCGAAATTGGAAAGTCCAGAAAGTGCAAAAGAAAAGAGGTAATGCTTTTTTCCTTCAATTTTCACACAATAAGGAGGATGTTCCCAAGCGAAGTGAAACCCAAATGCGGTCTCATCAAATGCACCAATTCTTTGCTCATGTGTGTGACGGGACTCCAAAGTGCCCCCCGACATCACATCTCACACCGTCCGCAAACCACGGTCGGTCTTGCTTCCCCCCCCCATCTCTTTTCACGACGAGGATGCTCCCCCCCCTTTTGTTGTGCTTTCATGGCAAGGCCTCCGAGAGGTGTCCGCTCTCCCCTTATCAGACACCCAAGACGACACACCTCTTGCCACACAAGAGCCGTCCGATAAATCTTTTCAGCAATTGGGCTGCGCAAAGGTGGCGGAGACCCCATATTTCCCTCTCCTCTACCCGGTATGTTCCTTGGCGAAGTATTAAGGTGGAATTGTGCCCGAGGACCTTGTTAACCTTCCAGGCGGCCAAATTTTGCCGTACTTCAAAAAAAAAAAACCTTCTTTCCTTGGGGACAAAAGAAACCCCCCCACTTCGACGAAAGCACGAAGCTTTCACTTCTCCACGAGGGAGGTCAAAAAAGCCCTCTTCAACCTCCTGATCCCACGGCCGTGTAGCGACATGTGCTTGCCTAGGAAGAATTTGTAAGTACGGGGGAAAAGTACGAGATGAGGAAAAAAACAAACAAGTTCCTCGTCTTTTTTGCTTTGTGAAACAAGAGCTTTAACGAAGGATTGGAAATTGTGAAGCAATGTCCTTTGCGAATTACTTTCGAATTTCATCATGACTAGCAGGAGGAGATTTTGCGACAAGCACAAGCCCAAATGACTTTTATTTTTTTAATGCCGTCGACGGTTTCTTTTCTCGCACGCACAAAACGAACTGAAACGTAGCCTTAGTACACACATATTTTTGCCAGGGTTTCCTGTTTTCTGGGAAACAAGGCGGAGTCGCTGAATATTTGTCGCTAAGATTGAGGGATTACGGGAGGCGAGAAGATGAATGACTTCCTGGAACTGTTGATTGTAAAAAATAAAGAGTTGCACACTACCTGTATTTAGCGAAATGAAATTGACACACGGACTGTTTTATAAAAGGCTATCCTTGATCCCAGCTTGAAACACTCAATTAGGAAGCTAAAATTGGCGGCTCTGGTTTTTTACTGGCTGTAAAGGAGCGAAATGGCTTTTAATCAGCCTAATCAATGTCCCATTAATGTTTGCCTCCTTCCCCGGAAACACACTACTACGATACGTACTCAAAGGGTTGAGAAGAGAGTTCGTGAATGCTCACCTACATGCGATACGCACTCTCTGTACTTCCCTCAGCGACTCTGTGCCATCCTGCCGCCTGCGTGACTAGCCCGTGGCGCCCTGAGGGGCCATCCATCCATCCGTTGTCAGTCGTCGGTGATAGAGCGGTGGGCTGCATATTCCTCCGTAGCGAGAACTATGCCAACCAGACGGTAAGGTGGCAAAATCGCCCAACTCCAAAATCGTCCACTCCAAAATCGCCCAAAATGTAAAATCGCCCAAACTCCAAAATCGCCCATTCCATTAAAAAACTCAAAATCGCCCACTCCAGAATCGCCCACTCCAGAATCGCCCAAACTGCAAAATCACCCATTCTATAAAAAAACTCAAAATCGCCCACTCCAAAATCACCCACTCCAAAATCGCCCAAACTGCAAAATCGCCCACTCCAGGATCGCCCAAACTGCAAAATTCCATTAAAAACTTAAAATCGCCCAAACTACAAAATCGCTCATTTCATAAAAAAAACCTCAAAGTCCCCCACTCCAAACAGAATCACCAAACTGCAAAATAGCCCACCACCGTTTCCATCCCTAGCTAGGCCTAGCTATAGAGCTCTAAAAACGGAAGCAAAAAGAAAATGAAAAAGAGAGACAAAGAAAAAGAGAGACAAACTTTGAAAGTCAAGGTCAAGGTCATCATAGACTGATCTCACTTCCTACAAGTTCAGCAAGATGGAGATCTTCATCATTGTGGACGATTGTTTTGGATGATTCTGGAGTGGGCGATTTTGCCGTTTGGGTGATTTTGCAGTTGGGGTGATTTTACATTTTGGGCGATTCTGGAGTGGGCGATTCTGGAGTGGGCGATTCTGGAGTGGGCGATTTTGAAGTGGGCGATTTTAGAGTGGGCGATTTTAGAGTGGGCGATTTTGCACCGCCACCCAACCAGACTTGTGTGTACATTAGGAGCTAGGGAGAGCGGCTGAGTGGATATGATACGAAGCCGCCGACGGCATCTCAAAATGGGGGGAGGGCGGAAACAAAAGCAGAGCCTCGTCCGCAAAGGATCGACAGGAAACAGCCTCCAGCGAGGGTCCCTTCGTTAGCCACGGCAGGGTATCCCCCCCCCTCGGCAAATAGGCTTATAGAGCAGCAACAGTACATTCTACACCGAGGCACATTTCCTTTTTTCGTCCTACACATACGACGGAGCCAACGCAGAGCAGTATGTGTCCATTGCCCACGTACATACCAGATTAGGAGCGCGCGCCGCAGCTCTCTCGCCGACAGCCCTTCCTCCCCTGTTGCTTCCAATAACCTTCTCCTGACCTCGCTCAAAGGGGCTCTCTCTCCCTCTCTCGCCTTACCTCCCAAACAGCTTTACTAATTAGGAAGCTACTCTTTTATTCTTTCGTCCTTTTCGCCGCACCTTCTAGTCAGGAATGCAGAGGAGGAGGAGGAGAGGAGGAGGAATAGGCGCGCCGGCTGTTGCCACCGCGCGCATATCACAAGAGTAGAGTACGGCGAGGGGGGGCGGGGGGGGCTCCCCAATCAAAATGCTAATGAGATGATGGCCCTGCAACATATTGTGCGTCACGCCAGGAAGCGAAAAGAAGGCGCCGAGCGACAAAAAAATCCTTCCGGTCCCCCCTCCTCGTTTTTCAACTTCAGCCTTTCTCCAGGTGCAAAAGTACTTTTAGCTTTTTATTGGAAAAAAAAACTAAGGCTAAACTATAATGCTTCTGAGCCTTTCGGAACTCACCCAGAACTTGACCGAGTGTACGAGCGAGGCGTACTCCTCCCTGCTCTCGTAGCACTGGATGTCGGAGTCCTCCTCCTCCTCCTCCTCGACCGCGAGGAGGGTCTCCTCCTCCGTCGAATTCCCGCTCGAAGTCGGAGAGGCTGTGGTAATCGACGTTGGCGTAGGTGTAGTCGTCACAGGGAGGAGGAGTGAGGAGAGGGCGGACTCGGCGCAGTCGGGAAATGTCTCAGAGGCGAACTGCACAATACAAAGTTTAATTTTAAAAATGTTTCAAGATAATAGGAGCCTGTCGGTACCTTGGCCACCGCCCTCGCGGCCGCCGACGGCCTCGTCGTCTGGGCCGCCGCCGGGGGCAGATCCTCGCTGGCGTTGGCGTAGCTGCCGGCTGTGATCACCGCCAGACTCTGCAGCAGCCTCCTCTGGCAGTCGCCCACCAGGGAAGCCCGGTCTTCGGTGACATTGTCCTCTTCCTCTGAGCAGGTGGCAACCAGGACAGCGCAGGTGACTGCCGTCAGTGTCAGCCTCTCGCCGGGAGCCAGGAGGTCTGGCCAGGGGATTTTGTGAAATCGCAACAGTCTCAATGACTTTTTCATTGTTTTTTTGTCTTATACCTGATCTCTGCGTTGGCACGGCCCAAGGAGGCGCAGGCGAGACAGAAGTGGACACAGTACCTGTCAGGCCGAGAAAAGGAAAAAAAGTGAAAACAGAAAAAATAAACTTTTTTGCACGTTTTATACAAAAAATGCATACATGTATGTATGGAATCGAGCAATAAACACCAAAAGACGAAAGGCACGTTTAATACCATTAATTGTTCCTGGCGTCGAGGCCGAGCTTGAGGCCCACCTCGTCTTGTTCAACATGATCACGGTGACGATGTTTCCCGGCCAGCAGAGGAGAACCCTTTTGTTTCAGAGAAACGTTTACAGCAGGTATGTGAAATGCTGAATATTTCCTCGATGCTCTTACCAAATCAAGAGAGCCTGCAGCGCGAAGACCCTGGCGCTCGTCATGTGCTGGAAGCATCCTCCGCCGCCTCCGTTGGAGGAAGAATCCTCTTTTCTCCTCCTAGAGGATTCTCTTCCGCTCCAGCAGCAGAAGCAGCGGCGCCACCAGGACTTGCCTCCTTGGGATGAGGCGCCGCCGCCGCCTGTGCTGGAAGAGTTGAGGATGCTGTGCGGCCCCAAGCTGTGCTGTGGAGCCCCCGACGGCACCCCGGAAGGAAGGCGGTGGTTGCTGTTGGAGTAGGAGGAGGTGCTGTGGTTGTTGTTGTTGCTGCCGGTGGCGCCGCCGCCCCGCCGCAGAGGGTGGTGGTTCGCCCTCAGGCCGAAGCTGCCGCCGGCGCCAGAGGCGGCGGCGCTCCCGGCGGCGCTTGCGCCGGCGCCGCCGCCGCCGCTACTGGACTTCCCCACCCAGGGAAAATGGACGCCGCCGCCGCTTCCCCTCATCTTTCGGGAGCTCCGTTCCATCATCGTCATTAACGCAGCTCAGAAAACCTGAGGGAAAGTTCTAAAGTTTTAATGGTTCAGATCTTGTCTTTTAAATTGGTAAAAGTTATGCGTGGCGTGCTTCGTTATTTTTGCTTAGCCCGTGCTGACTGTACCTGATATACAGACGGAGTTCTTCTTTGTTCTGTAAGAGCCGTCGCTCTCTGAGAAAATTTTCTCTTTTAATCCTTCGGACGTCTTCGTTAAAAACTTTTGGAAACCCCGGTTCCTGTTTACGGTGATTCGTAGGCAGGCCTATCTCGAGTCGACCCGCAACAGCGTAATTCTGCATGCTGGAATCCCCTTTGGGCGTTTCATCGTCGGTGGCGAAGGGTGAAGGGAAGGGACACCGGCGGGGAAATTACCCCCTTCCCCCCCAACCCACCCATTCTTTAATTTACTTCCCTACCGCAAATAAATCTTCATGTTTCCCATCCCCACCCCCCGCACTGCTGTCGTGTAAACCATACACAAACCGACGAACATGTTTGCCCGCACAGTTTCGAATGAAATCTTGGGACCCCAAGGATCGAGCGGCAATATCTGTCGTGGTGGGAAAGCGAGGCGTTCCTCTCCCTACTGTCCACACGTGGGAAAGAAAGGGGTGAAGGGATATGAAAGATGAAAAAATACCATGTTCTAATCTTAACCTCAAACAATCATAGCTATTTAAGAAAATCCCCCAGCGCCGTTTTTTTATTCCGTAACATACAAAGTTAATCTGGCTCATTTAAAATTAAAAGTAGTTGTAGCATGTGACGTATTTTTTTGGTTCCGAAAACCATGCTTGCATTGTCGAAAATCATTTAAAAGCAACACTCCCTCAGCCCTTCCTGTCAAAGCGCCCACCTTTGTTTTGGGCGACACATTCGAATATTCGGGAGGGGGGAATATCTGGGGTAGAGCTAGTGGGGTTCTGTGAAAAAGAAAGCGTCTATCCTCGTGTGTGTGTTGTTGTCCCCCACTTCTTTCATTTGCCCTCGGCGGCGGCGAGAGGCGGAGACAAGATAAGACCCTGGGGTCAAACAGACGCTTTTGGGCACCCCTTAAAGAAGCCCCCCCCCAAAAAAACCGTGCCTTTCATTTCGGGGGAAGTGTTTCTTCCTGGCCACATTTTAAGGGGGAGGGAGTTCCCTTCCTCCCCACCGCGGAGGAAATGGGGGAAAGGGCAATCAGGACCGTGGGATAATGTAGGCCAGAAGACAAATATAGTACAGCATAAACCTCCCTACTCCTATTGCCGAAAAATAACTGACAGCATTTACCCAGGACAAAGTGGATCTGTTTGTGTTTGTGTTTTTTGAGTGTGAACTACGACAGAATTAAAACATTTTAAGGTTTTTTCATATGGGTGGTAGAGTCCAAATCAACAATCTCTCCAGAGAAGGGGGAAATTCCATAGAAATCCGGCCTGTCGTTTCGGAGCAGAAAAATGGAACAAGACAACTCACAAACGGGAATACATACTCGTACCTTCAACAATCGAGCACCGAAATAGGTATCTCGTTAAGTTTGGGCTAAGGGTCTCTCGTACAGCAGGATGTTTGGTACTATACGTAGAGCAGGATGTACTAGGGATGACGTTGTTCTCTATCTAGAGTCAGTTCTGGATTATCTCAGACAATTTTCCTCCTTTCGGGGTTTTTGTGGGGTACAACAATAGTCAATACGTAAGCTTGCATGGGTGACAACCAATTTACGGAACAAGTCAAGTGAAAAGCTGTTGTTCGGATTACTACTGCACTTGGGGAAGGCAGCAATTTTTCGTCAGTGAGATGGATGTTCTCCCCAACGACACTGACAATTCTTCTGTCATGAAATGTGCGTCTGTTGACTATCTTATGCCATCAGTGCAGGTAAAGGGAACAAATAAGAATGCAAACGCATGATAAAATATAGTTGAATCTAGTGCAGTGGCCATTGTTGAATTTTCTGGCCAGTAAAATTATCAGCATTATCCCTGGAAATTTTTGCACGATTGATGCAAGGAAAACTACAAAGAGCACATTTCACACTAGTTGTGCAAAACAACTGTACTCTGCGGGTGAAAAACAACATGTGAGGAGAAATGGGGGAACTTTCTAATTTGCGGTCCCTAGAGAAATTCGAGGCGAATGCTCTTCCTTCCATCCTTCCGCCTGGGAGAGAGAGAGAGACTGCTGCATTCGTGCTAGAAGAGACAGAGAGGGGGGGCACAATTTTTCCCACTCAAGAACAGGGGAACACGGGATGCTTGGAGCAAAGGTAATTGGCTCTCTCTTTATCTCCGCATAATAGATCACGAAAGAGCCTGGCCTCACCCTTCCCTAGAGTCTTAATAAGGCAGACTAAAATTGAATTTGTGTAAAGGAAAACATGGGCATGGCCTCCCAGTGACCTCCCTTGTTTTGACAATCTTTCTTCGCTTTCAATGTCAAAGGTCACAAAAGCTTGCAGAAGAGCAAATTTAGAAGTTTTTTTATTTACCCTTTTTGGCCTTTTTACGTGATTTCATGATACACCATCCCCCTTTCCCCTCCGAAGACCCATTTCTACTCTCCCCTTACCAAACCACGTATGGGCCCTCAGAAGAGTAGGTACGTACTGCGACAACTCTTGTGTTCATACACAATCAAACATTTGAAACATGTCGGCTCTCGGCATGCACCATCATTCGTCCGCCGCCGCCTATTGCGTGTGTGCATTGTGTATGTCAAGAAGGCCAATTAAATCTTCTTCCCGGACTCCTTCTGTAATTCGACCGCGGACGCCTGCTAGTTGGATGTCAGCACTTTGTGTAATCTGATATACAAGAGGCCAGTTAGGAAGGCGAGTTTTCCACGTCAAAAAAGTTTGCTCATTTCGGTTACAGAGAGGGATTTTTTTGAAATCCTGTGTTCTGCTGCTTCATTCATGCAATCTTCTCCCATTCTTCCAGCGATTTCACGAAAGCCTAAAAGTCTAAAATCGTACTTTAATTTTCAGGATCGAATCTTCGATAAGAAATCCAAATTATTCAAAAGCATAAACAGCCACTCACTCACTCAGCTAAAGCACACCTGTATGGTGTTGCATCAACTGCTGACAGTACCGTAAGTACAAATCTTTATTGAGCTACCCAATTTGCACTTACATACTGTGTGGATCGGACAATCCAAAGCAGGTTATGTACCTCCCAGTCAATATGTCCGATCCAAAGTGGCCAGAGTGCCAAAGTCATCGTACATCGGGTTGGCCTTTCATATGCGCGCGAAGATTGATTGTCAGATACTTTTTCTTGCGTTCAGGGATGAAATGCTAGGGTACTCTACTGTACCGCGGTACTTACTGCAGTAGATTCGTGCAATGCTGCTCTTGCACTGACGATCAAGTTGGTGCCGCACCAAGGAATTTGTGTTTTTGGAAATACTTTTCCGATAGTCCCACTCTCATTATAGCAGAATGTTTTCCGATAGTCCTACTTCCAGCTTGATTCGCTCCTTAAAGAAGTTTATTTTACCCGTAGGTTTTTTTTATAAAGTTGCAGATGATAACTGGAAAGAAGCAAGCCCGACCTTTCCGCCAAGTCATTTGACTTGAACCATTGTTGAGGGCATAAGAAAAACAAGGGATAAAGTG
>JAAUXU010078765.1_pt1 | contig 10855 bp, 13 predicted proteins | sample 7278151 | NCBI WGS metagenome assembly JAAUXU01 (sample SAMN14350113, study PRJNA611818) | marine sediment metagenome | isolation source: surface marine sediment (1.8m) | place: French Polynesia: Moorea | collected 2018-08 | reverse complement strand
CTCCTCCTCCTCCTCCTCCTCCTCCTCCTCCTCCTCCTCCTGCACCACCACCACCGCCGCCGCCACCACCACCACCTCCCCCATGCGCACGTCCGAAGGTATGCACGCGTTGCGCTCGCTCGTGCAGTCCTGCACAGTGGGCACCACACGATGTGCCCAAAAACTTTGCCTATCACACGTACGGCACAGAAAAGGAGGCGGTCCAGCCGCCATCTATCAGCCATCTTTCCGCCCGTCGCCCACCGACAACAACACTGGGGCCCTCACTCACTCGGTGGAAATGCCGAGCATTTCGCTGCACTAAGGCCAGCGCCGTGGTCGTCGGTCGTCGGTGCCGCCGTCACCGTGGTGGTGAATTCGGACCAGGATCAGTCAAGTGCTATTCTCGACCACCACCACCCCTCTTCCGCTTTATTTATAACAGGGTGTACAGCACCATGTGCGTATGTACGACGTAATCTCATTGCTCGGAGAGAACTTGAGCCCATCTCTACTTGGAAATAAATGCGAGAGACTTTGCTCCGTTGCCAAAGCAGCCTTCTGTGTTTGCAGTGGCCGCCTTTGAGTCCGACACGAAAGCTGAGGAATCTGGCGCCAGTGGTGCTTAGCTGAAGCCAACCGCCTGGAAGCAAATGGATCAGAGAAAGGGAGAGGAAGAGGGATTCTCCAGCTCTAACGTCTGGCCATTTCTTTGCTATACGTACACGCTTTTTGTAGCTACACGTAAATGCTGGTATGGACTCGTCTCTCTCTATCTCTCTGTGGGTTTTCTCCACGCGGGGGAACAGAGGAGACGTGGGCTTTTTCCCCCCTTCTTTTGGTTCGCGTACGTGGACTTGTACGCGGCCGACAACGTGGTGGGGGAAGACGACGTGAGCTTTTTCCCCCTGCTCCTGCCGTACAAGAGTCCTTAATACTAAATTATGACTGCGGCATCGTCATTGGTACGGACGTACCGGTATGTTTTCTCTCCGTTGGCCCGTCATGCACGTGCACACGTACAATATTCTTGTGCTCTCGGGATGCTTTCCTTCTGAGCTCATCATCCCAGTGTCAGGTCGCTGCTGCTGGTGTATGTGTGCCTGCGTGCCTGCGTGCGTGTGTGTGTGTGTGCCCAGCTTTCTTTCTCGTTCTTTCTCTCATGCAAGTAGGAAAGGCTGGTGCAGGCAGGCGCCTGGAAGCTCTTCAAGGCGCCACCATCCATGATCACGCCAGAGAGAGAAAGAACAAGCAGCCACCAACCAAAGAGACTTGATGAACGAAGAGAGCGGCAGAAGAAGAAGAAAGGAGACGAGAGATGGGATGGATGGAGGATGCGGGCATTGGAACCAGGGAGGGGAAGACGACATCAACTTCCATAAAGTCTTTACTTTTGCCATCGACCTGACTCAGATGGTAATGGCGAAGCATCCGCACACTACAGCACTTAAAGGGAAGCTGCTGCTCTCTGACTCTTGCTTCCCCCTCCCTTCCTCCAGAGATAACAAAACAGCAATAAGGCGGTAGCCTAGAACCAGTCTTCTTGGCACACTCTCCAAAAAAAAAGCCTCGCGATCCCAATGTCCGAGCAGGTTGATTGATGGCGAGGCTGCGGCTGAGGAGCCTCAGCCAGCCTCCGCCAGCCTCAGCCTCTTTTTCTTCGACTCATTGTGGGCGGGCGCGACCTCTTCCATCCTTGGCTGCCCCCTCGACTGATCCTGCCGAAGCCTTCAGCCAAAAGTGCTCACATGTAAAAGGCAGGGAGGGCGTGGAAGTCAGAAAGAAAGAAAAGGTCTTCCTCTTCCCTACCCATAATGCTCTTTGGTTGAACGAATCTGGGAAGTCGGAGCGGGGTCCAGGTGGAGAAGGCGAAGGAGGAGAGCGAGGGGAAGAAGGAGGAGGAGGAACTGGTTCGCATTCCACTTTGTTGCTCATCACCATTTGACAGAGTTTTCGTTCTCTACCGCAGCTCAGGAAAGAGAGAAGTCAGTGAAAAACATAGTACGACAGCAGCAGTCACGTCGTGGCCGTCGTGGCCGTCGTCGTCATCGTCGTCCCGTCCGTATGCTGCCAGAGCTCTTTGATACATCCGCTGAATAAAGTCTCTGAGAGGAGCTTTCAGCATTCGCTCTTTGAAATGGCTCTTCATAAATCTCTTCGATTGAGTGCGCGCGTGCTGCATTATTCATCGCCCCTGCGATCCCCACTGCCTCCTCCTCCCCCTCCTCGGCCGCCGCCGTCGCCTCCTCCTCCTCCTCCTCCTCCTCGTGTAAATGATTCTCTTCCGCCGTAAACGCGCGTCTTTTAACGTGACAAATCGCACTGAGAGAGCGCGCGAGCATCATTTGTGCTCTAGGGCGCATAAAAAGGACGCCCATTCGACCGCAATGGCTGCCGGACGACGCCGCTGTCATCATAAACATAAATAATTTGTTCACATCGAGCCCGGGGGGTTCCGCCCGGCTGAGTCAGACTCTGTGCTCCGGGTGACAATTTTCGGTGGCTCCTATACCCAAAAATCTTCCCTTCCCCCTTCAACGCACACGAGTGACATTGGGCGGGCGCCGCGGGAAGTCTGAATCAAGCCCGAACAACGTGCGTGAATGTGAGTGTGTTTTCTCCTTCTTCGTTGTCGTCGTCTCCCTGCAGTATTCGAGCAACGACGGCGACGACCGGAAGAAGAGGAAGGGAGGAAGATGGGTTCCTCGTCGCTGAGCACGTGTGCGAGCGCGGGGACGAGGACTGCGACGACGAGGACGACGACGCAGTTTATGGGGTGCAGTAATATATGCTCAATAAACACAGATATACACTGAGGCACCAATACTTTATGAGGCATTGCTAGCATGGCCTCCGCTGTGCTGTGCACTTGCGCCACTGACTGTAGCGAGATCTGGTATGCATTACTACATTTGTCCCTTGCTTGCACCACCGTTATGCCTCCCCCTCCTGTTTGTTTGTTTGTTTGGATGGATGGATGGGTCGCCCATTTCTCCTCTTTTGGGTAGGGGACACTCGTGGCCCATCAACGGAGCCTCTCGACGGGCGGTCCACTCGGGTAGATGAGAGAATCCTTTTCAGGAGGGACGAAAACAAATTTCTCGATGAAAGCCAGATCGATTTCACCATCCATTAATCGCATTGTGAGAAAAGTGACACCGACGACGACGACGACGACGACGACGACGTCGACGACGTCGACGGCTCCGGGATTGCTCGCACAATGGAGAGCGTCGATTAGCAATCGGCAGTGCCGCGCTCACATTTGGAGTGCTCGCTGATGACGACGGGGACGACGATGATGAGAGGGAAGAGAGAGTATAAGATCAATTGAAAATTAATCGTGGGAACAGCGAGTACAAAGCATCAGAATCTTTTTCTGCAGCGTCACCGGAAGAAAAGGACGCGCGCGTTGTGTGAAAGAAACTAATGCTCCGGTGCTTCTGTCGCAGCTAGGGAAAAAAGAAGCAGCACAAATTCCGTGACTAAGTTGGTCCTCATGGACTGACTGTGCCGAAAGTTAAGATATGAAAGATGAGAGGACGTTTTTAGCTCGATTTGGCAAGCTGCTAGTAGTAATTTATAGTTTACAGCGTCAGAATTTTCTTCACTAGAGTTGAATGGCACACGCGAAATTGAGCAGAGGTCGTTGTTAACAGTCATCAGGTACAGTTGGCGATCGTCTGCGTGCGCTCCCCAGCGGCCGCGGCCATGGGGAGCCGGTGCGGGCCGCGGTGCAGACGGCGGCGGCGGCCGCTGGGCAGCACACGTAAGTGCACAGTTAACAGTACCCCTGAGTTGATATTGGCGAGTTAGCCACGTTCGTCGAGAGCAATTTGACCGCGGCTGCCTGACTCCTGAGCCCAAGCATGGTCACGTACGTATTACAACGAGCAATAGGGGGTACGAACAAGGTCTCTGACGACTGTGGCCTCTCCTCCTCGGCTGTCGTCGTCGTCGTCGCGCCCGACGACGACGACGACGACGACGTCGACGACGACGACGACAGCAGCAGCAGCAGCAGCAGCAGCAGCAGCAGCAGCAGCGTCGAAGCAAGAGTTATGAGGCACTCTTAATTGGATGACCACAAATTCCTCGGCGAGACCATCTGATTATCCCTTTCTGGCCCCGGTCTTCAACGGTTTGGCTGGCTCGGCGGCTCCCGGTTTTTTCTCCGTCCCCTCGCTCGCTTAAACAAATATGTCGTCTAAGTAGTGGTCGCAGTAAAAGCGTCTCTCACGTCTGTCTGCGCCCAAAAACACACGCTCATTTTTTTGAGCGAGCGTGAGAATTGAACACAAAATTGGCTGGAATTTTCCCCTCTCCTCCCAGAAGGTGTTTTTGTCACCGAGAATACCAGGAGCCAGTCTCAATTCCTCGGGCGCGCCTCTGCGGACAGACGACATTTATTACGAGTTGGTTCTGCTGCGGCCGTGGGTGCCGGTGCCGCCGGTGCCGGTGCCGCCGGTGTTGCTGCCGCCGGCGTCGCTGCCGCCGATGCCGCGGCCCGCCTGCTTGTCGCAACAGTTCTGGCCACAGCATCGACGATTACTCATCGCAAAATGGGGAGGACAACACAGCGTTGAAGAATGCAAGGAATGAGAAGACTGAGGAGGTACCACAAAGCCTGCGCCACAAACACGTCTAGTGCGTACGTCATAGAAGCTTTGAAGCATGCTCAAAACTTGGTAGCGAATCTCTCCTCCTTCCACTGGAAAGTATTGAAAGACCTGAGGAAAAAAAAACTTTTTGGCTGTCTTTCCCTCTTCCTCCTCCTCCTCTCACTCTACTCCAAGGGATCGATATCATTTCTTCTGCAAAGGATGTAAAGGAAAGGCGAGGAAGCAGCAGTTTCTCTGTGTCTCAGCTTCCGGATGAGCGAACCTCGCCCAGCTCTTTGTTTGTAGTACGTGGACAGCAGCGGCGGGTACTGGTGCCCCGAGTCCGTGTCCGCGGCCGCCAAGGCCGTGGGCCACTCCGGATTGGCCCCTTTGGCACCTCCCCTCTCTCCTTTTCTTCCAAGTCTCTCTCTCCCTCTCTCTCTCTCTCTCTGCAGGCGTCAAACCTCGCACCTTCTACACTGGGAAATGCCGGCCGCTGATTGGTGGAGATGAGACATTCTTCACGCCTCTCCAAACACAAGAACGCACCAATGTCTTTGCTTGACGACGACGAGGACCACGACGTGTCCACGGACGGCGACGTGCACAGCGTGCACGCGGGTGTTGGATACTGCCCGGGCTGCGGGCCCCCCCACATCGGAAGGCCCCAGCTCTAACCCTGCCATTACCTAGTTAACCTCTTCTGTGCGCAAAGCAAAATAACCAGCCGTTATAGCCCCTCATTGTACCCCCACCACTTTGGGGGGGCTCCACCGAGAGACAAAGGTAGACAAGCGTCTCTTCCTCGCCCAGAGCAATGAGCAATGAAAATCTCCTCCTCGGCCTCGCCCGCCAGCTACATAAATAACTCGTACAGCCTGTGTAATTGGTGCAAATTAGGAGGTATATCTCTGTCAGAATGGAGTGATTATGCAGCACTTGCTCGGGCAGGCGATTTCCTTCTCCCCGGCCGCCTGCACCGACCCGGCGAGGCTCGACTTCGCCCAGGAGGATGTTCTATGGCTCTACCAGGGGGGGAGAGAACGTTTTTACTGCGCGACACCAAATACAGAGAGTCGAGGCCGTTATAGTTCGAGGGAATTTAGGACGGACGAGAGAATTTACGTACCTGCAGTAACAGAAGAGGAATTTTATCCCCTCTCAAAGTTCTCTCCCCCCCCCTTCCCTCATCCATCCGCTGCTGCTGTTGGAGTGCAATTTGTAACGTGAATTTTTTTTGGTAGCTCTTCCAAGACCTAAACTAGGAGGAAATTGAGGCGACGCAATTTGGTCCATCAAACTTTGTCTTAATTTAGGAAATAGCCTCTCAAATTGGGCTTGTTTCTTGGCGCTGCCGGAGCCAACAGCCTTCCCGGACTCGGACACGTACCCCAAGATGATGACTCCACTTTTCCGGAGGTTACTGCTCTGTGTGTGATTAAGAGTCTGCCCACAAAAAAGCTCGCCCATTAATGAAACAGGGGTTAAAGAGTGACTTTCGGTTGTTTTCTGTAGAAAATTGGAAAAGACTCTTCTCTCAGGTTTGCTAAATGCGTACTTCTGCCTCTCCCCAACTCTTCTTCGCATAATTTCCAGCGTTGCCAGGTTCCCACTAGAAAAATGTGCCAGACGAGTCGCTCCAAAATACCGCAACTCTAATGAAAAGCCCGCTCTCAATAAGGCCTCCACGTCAAAAAGTGCCCCAAAGAATGCGAGTGCCAAAACAATATGCCGAAGGGTGTTTTTTGGGGAGGGGGGGGGGGGACCAATGCCAAACAGCACATATGAGTACCGAAATAATATGCGGAAGAGTTTCCAAAAACAATGCCAGGCAGCACTTATGAGTGCCAAAACAATATACCGGAGAGTTTCCAAAAAAAATGACTAATGGAAGATCTGAATGCTCAACCAACATGCCGAAGAGTTTCCAAAAAGTGCTGCAAATGAGTGCCAAAACAATGTGCATAAAAGAAGTTGTGACTTTTGCTGGTGCAGGAGAACGCCAGCTGGCAACGCTGACAATTTCTCCGGTAAACGGAACGAGCTCATAATTTGAGGACGTAAATACCCACCTAAACCTCTTCTTCTCCCCCCTCCCTTATGGCCCACCTACTATGAAGAAGAGGAGTCGGCGAAATAGCAGCAAATGTCTGCGGCTCTCGCTGAGGCATCCCAGTAATTTTTCACCGGCTTCATTAAGAAGGAAATGGAGAATTTACATTCATGCAACAAAAGTTTAAATCAGGGCTCTCTTCTTTGTCCCCTCCCTGCGTCCTCTCCTGCTGTGCACAGACGGGGCAGTGTTCACCATGACGGCCTTGATCGACCACGAGTCCTTCTTCTTCTCCTCCTTGTTGGAGCCTTTGATGTTGACCTTCACGGCAGATGTTTCTCCGGCTCTGTTCATTTGGCGACGGAGGAAATCGTTACCACAACTGAGAAAATTGTTTTGGTAGTCCCGCTCTTACATCTTGCACCCGAGGAATGTCTTTGGCGGCGCCGACGTCTTTCTTGCGGAAGTGAATGACTCAAAATGGACTGAAAGTTGTCAAGAAGAAGGGTAACTCGTCAAAAGAGAAATATGCACCACATCTCTACCCCTGGCAGAGGCTGGAAGAAAGAAAACGATGCAATGTTGGAAGAGGAGAGACAAAACAATCTACATAAAGGGTGCCAAGGCATGAGATTGAAGTAAACCGCTCTTTCTTGTGCAGAGTCTGGTGCAAAGTGATTGGGACTTTATTGAGTCTTCGTTGCTGATCTTGGGCAGGAGGGACCAGTGACACGGTCCAGGGTTCCACGCCGTCCCCGAGCTCCGCCGGCCAGACCGCCACCAGGTCGTGCCGTCCAAATCGTCAGGGCTCGGTCATGCGCAACTATATTGTGTGTGTATACACATACAACATGTGCATGCATTGATGGCAGACCTCACCTGCTGCAACAAGAGTTTTTTTTAACATGTTACATGAGTGACTTGCACTTGATAGCGGAGCCAGATGTTGTACTACCGACGAAGACAATAGGATCGGATTACACTTCTCTGTCTCTCTCTCTGTGGGCCAAAGTCGATAAATTGTCTCGAGCAATATTTCACGCTCGTTTTGTCTTCTAGGAAGTGATGCACGAAGCATCGACTGCTACAGAGAGCGAGAGAGAAGAGAGTTTATCATGTTAACTGGCGCTGGGCAGTATTAGTAGTACGTCCTAGTAGCGGGTCTGTGTGCATCAAGCTGTGCACGCCGCCGCATAAGATTTCAATCGCCGATGACTGCGCACACAGAGGGCAGGCAGCTCTCACACACCCCCTGGCAGGGGGCGTGACGTGAGAAATCAGGAGTACAAACAAGAAAAGGGGGCTCCACACACACAAATGTCAGCTGTCGGTGGCAGCTTCAATCTTTCTTCTTTTCTCTACTTGGCCAAGATCCGCGGGTTCAAGCACAGAACCAAACAGTTCATTAATTTCGCTCGTTTCTTCTTCTCCTTCTTCCCTTAATGTTACTCGAGAAGGAGTACCAAAAATGACGTCGACAATGAGGGAATTGTTTGCACAGGGTTTCTGCTCTATCCACTTCCTTTTCTTCCCCCCTTAAAACCGGGGGAAGTGAAGAACCTCTCTCCTCGTCCCTCTTCCCCTCCTTTCTCTTTGGTCGTCACGCAGACTGAGCTTGAAAGAAGTTGGTGCAAGCAAACACTATCTCCTATGTAGTGCCAACCAAAGTTTTCACTATTTCCTGGCAGAAAACCCACACTGAAAACGAGCCCTGGTATCTATAGCAACATTGGTGGAGAAGAAGCAATGTTTTTTTGCCCCTCTCCTCCTCCTCCTCCTCTGCTGTCTCTTGGGAGGAGAAGGCAGGAAAATGGATGACTGGGACGCGTCTTCGCCGGGCTTATCCATTGTCGGGATGTTCTCGTGTTTTTAAGCGGACTCTCTATGTTTGTTGCGGCCGTCATCATCCTTCTTCTCTGCAATATGTCCCTTGTGTGATTCTCTGCGCCTTGATGGATCCTCGTCACCAGGGGAGCGGGACGAGCGGAGGCAACGTGGTCGACGACGACGTCGACGACGACGTCGACGACGACGTCGACGACGACGGACACCACGACGTGAACGGCATCGGTGGCGTCAAGGTGAAGTCGATGCGCCAGCAGGAAGAAGCGCACAAAGAAGAACGATGATACCAGATCCACGACTCATGTTACCTTCTGCCACGTCTCTCCCAGGCTAGTCATTACTGTGTCAGACACACGTGTTATACGTGTTTGTCGTGGGTGGGTTGTTGTTGCCCCCTCCACACACATACAACAAAAAACCCGGGGTGATCCCCCCCCCCCACCTTCCACCCGGGCGCCACCGCCCAAAAAAACCCGACCGGGTATCGACATATCATGAAAATAATTAGCGATCCAATTAATTGGCGGGCATGAGAAGTCTCGAAGTCTCTGCAGGAGGCCATGCAAAGACCCCTTGTTGAGTGCTTTACAAAAGGCAGATAGGATCTGCGAGCTTTTGGGCTGCTCTTTTTTGGGCACAGGTAGGCAGATACGTAGGTAGGAGGCATTTTACGAATGAGCGCGTAGAAGTAGACATAATTTGATCGGCTTAATTTGCGTTCTACAGCTTTAAAGAGAGAGATCCTTATCAAATAATATCGAAAGTAGGGGCTGCGAATATCAAGAGCCGCCTTCCCCCCCACGCGTACGTATGAGCTGCTCATTTCCCAAAGGGGTAAGCAGTACATAAGCAATGTGGAGTGGCATTCAACGAGTAGAGAGAGAAAAAATTGCCTGCACAAAGCTGGACAAGATAAAGCTGATGATATTTTAAGCTCCTTTGCGTGCCCCGACGCTATCGTCGACTCGACCCCCTCCTTCCTCTTCCGCCCGCCTTTCAATTTGTCATTTCAGTTGTCGAATTTGTCCGGCCAAAACCTCCCTCCTCTTTCCCCGTGTCCGGAATTGGACGCTTTCTGTCATCACCAAATTGGCAGGGCTATCATTAGCAACGTCCTCGTCGTCGTCGTCGCCGTCGCCGTCGTCGTCGTCCTCCTCCCCCCTGACGACCACTCCAACCCTAGCTCGGTCTCCGCCACTGACAGGCGTTGCCACTGGCGCTCGTGCACCATTGTTCGACTCCTGGCGTCGCGCTCTGTGTGTTTAGTGTCTACCAGGCTTTCCAGTACCGTTTCCCGAAAAGAAAACCCGGGAATTTGAGGTTATTTCCCGTTCCCGATTCCTGAAACACTTAGGAAAAGAGGGAAAATTGGAAGCCTTGGAAGAGGTTTTCTTTTTTTTCCTAACCAATTTTGCAGGAGGAGCTTTTGTCTCAGTCTGAGCCTGCGGAGGAGAAGAAGATTAAAAAAAAACCACCTATGCACTCATTAATTCCATGTGATTGTGGAGCTCTGCTATTCTGTTCTGGTCTCCCCCCCCCTTCTTCTCTGCCTCGCTCTCCTTTGTCCGCCAGTGGCCGCCCCACATTTTGTGGGAGCCACACATGCATGATATAATGCGGCCGCCATATAGGGCAGGCAGGGTCCGTCCGCACGTCGTCCACGTACGTGTGTGCGCCCGCCAGGCAGAGGCAGAGAGAGATCAAGGCTTTTCAGCGGGCGGCATTCAAGAAACAAAAGTAGGAAGGAAGGAAAGAACGCGTGTTCCAGTTTCATAATCCACCGAGGACAAAGAGGCGTCCTCTATTTTTGTCATTCTGTCTAGAGGCCAAGACTGTGAACAGCTCTTTGGCCTCGACCGCCGACTCCCACTCCCCCTCCCCCCCCCTCCCGAGGGACGTTAATCATGGATAAATTAGCGCTGGCAACCCTATTAGATGGGGTTGACGGAAAGGGGTAAGGGAGTCGTTTGCGGCAGAAACCCTTTTTCAATGCCCTCCTCTGCATACTACTTAGAAACTGTCAAAATTAATTTCCCCCCCCCCCTCCCCGTGCATTCGCAGGGAGAATATTGGAGCCCCTCTTTATGTGCTTAACGTGCAAATTGCGTGCGCAGTCAAGAGAAGTTTCGCCAGTTATCTCTCTCCTTTGTCACACCAGTCACTTTTCTCCATCTACACAGGGTCTTGCTCAACTTCGGAGACATGTGTACGAAGGTCTAGTGCTTAAACTGATGAGCAAACCCAAAGGGAAGTTTAGAATTTTCCTAGTGGCAAACAGCGCCGACGCAACCATGTGATTGATTTTCATCCGTGTGTTTGAGACATTTCTAAAAAGGTGTCTCTGAATGGTGTTGACTGCGACACCGACAAAGTCTTG
>JAAUXU010017858.1_pt1 | contig 10856 bp, 9 predicted proteins | sample 7278151 | NCBI WGS metagenome assembly JAAUXU01 (sample SAMN14350113, study PRJNA611818) | marine sediment metagenome | isolation source: surface marine sediment (1.8m) | place: French Polynesia: Moorea | collected 2018-08 | reverse complement strand
TTGCAAGTTGCCAATGAAGGCACCGGGTTCTTTTGCAAGTTGCCAATGAAGGCACCGGGTTCTTTTGCAAGTTGCCAATGAAGGCACCGGGTTCTTTTGCAAGTTGACCAAGCCCAGGCTTGCAGGACTCGGCAATTTGTCTGTCAAGTGGACACTTTTTCAGCTTTCATCAGTACTTTGAACATTTAACATGCACATTTGGTAAAAGCGCCAGAAAAAATGGTGATGCTTTGTCATTTTTGTGCAGTGATCTGGAATGAATTGTGATCGCTGTTGTACCTCAAATTGGTGGTGACAAAATTGGCTCAATCAGAGGCCCTTATAATGCAATGGGCTTTCCCAGCAAAGTTGAGAAAATCCCAGTCTCACTGTCTCAACTGGCAGACGCAAGAGTTGGTTTATCACGGCAAAATGTATCTTTTCAACACCTACGTCCCCGAGGCCATCAGGGTGGAGGGGGGCCCGTGAAGACACCACTGTCAAGTCAAATTTTCTCTCAAGAAAACAGGCTGCTATCGATTTCCAGCTGTTTGTGCCAAGCAGGGGGGATTTTTTGTAAAAAAAAAATACAAAATAAAAGTGACGCCTCAGCTGCATCCCACTTTTCCACTTCCTGGAGTAGGACAAGTCGTGATTTTTTCTGCCCACAGCTTCAAGGGGAGTCTCTGCAGGTCCTTCATGTAGCGGACGAGGAAGGTGCACTCACCGCTGCTGAATCAAGATCAAGGATGTTCCTGTTTGTATTCTGCGTCTATTTAGCAAAGCAAATAGCTGCCATGAATCCTTTGGGAGGGATTTGACTGACCTTATCAGTCAATAGTCTGCATTTGGTGGACCTGATGAATGTGAAGCGTTGCGAGAACTTCAGTACGACCTTCTGAAGTGGCTCGTTGTTCTTAGGGCGGCTGCTACAGAGTTTTTGGAAGCCTGGAAAGAAAATTGAAATTTTTCTCATCTTGCAGTCACGACTGGGAAAGAAGCAGGGGTGAATTGCACAGGCCATTTGTGTTTCAGCCAGAATGAGCAAGAGATATTTACCGAACTGTGCACAGCAGAACGAGGTCTTACGCACTTGCAGCGCTGTGTGCATGTCCCAATTTGTGTGCATTGTGCACGTCAGTGCAGCAGTTTGTTTTTGTCCCCCTCTGGTGATCAGATGTGAAGCGCCTGGCATGTGTAAGTGTCCATACAAAAGTCGTCTGGCAAAATTCTGCGCTAACTGCATTTTTCCGTGTGAAGTAAGAGTGACAAGATGCATCTGCTGCAGCCTACGCGATTGTTAACACATTTGCACACATGCATGAAGTACACACAAATTCTTCCGTGCTTCGGCAGGAGGACAAGAATTTTTCAGTTTCTTTCCAAGCCCGCAAAAACTCTTTAGCAGCCGACCTAAGAACAATGAGCCCATTCAGGGGGCCCCGCAATGCTTCACATTCATCAGGTCCACCCAAGGCAGAGACTATTGAGTCATAAGGTCAGTTTAGTCCTCCACCAAAGCATTTGTAGCAGCTATTTGTGCTGCAACACAAAAAGAAAGGTTCACCCAATACAATGACGAGGTCAACACATTCCAGTTGTGGTTTGGAGACAAAAGAAAACCCACGTTCGGTCACCATATTTTAAAAGCGTCGTACATTCTTGGCACCCTGTATGAAGTTATCAGCAGCCAATTGTTTTCTTTTGTCATTTTCTCACGCAAGTTCCATTTATCATGAACACGCTTCAACCCAGATCTGGTAGGAACTCCCAAAAAATGATCCAGATTGGTTATTCCGTTACTCTTAAGAAGAAATATGAAGCTAAAGGTGCGTTCACACTGACGGAGTTGAGACAGACCACAAATTCCGCCGGCCTCCGCGTGAGCTACGTGAGACAACTGGAGCACGGTGACGAGCAGAGGAAGAAAGACATCGTCTTCATTGTCTCCGCCTGCGTTCTGCAAAGAGGCCTCGTAGGCCAAGCCAAGCTTTGGTGAGCAACAACCTCTACGACTCCGCCAGGCAAAAGTCTGACGGATCTGACGAATCCATTCGGGATCTCACGTTGAGATTTCTCGTGGTTGCTCACACATGTGTGAGACACACAAGCTGAACGGAACCTTCGACCTGAGAATCTGAAGCGTTTGACTTTTGACCCTGTCAACAGAGATAAAAGTCAACCGCGACGCTTAAAAACAAATGCTTATTGACCGATTTGAATGTGTCTCTATCACGTCTGGTGGAGTCAACAGGCGGCCAATGCGTGCTCAGTGCTATAAACACACGGATGAATGCCCTCAGTAACAAGTGCTTGATCCTCCTCCTCCCAGCTAATTTTTCTCTTTCTACAGCGTTGGCATTTTACTCAAGTAGCGCAGAAAAATCATGGACTGTGTCTCCTCCAACGTGGAGCGGACCGCGCACCCGGCGGCGAAGTTCAAGTGCCAACGGACGAGAAGTCTTTGAACCGAACTTACTTTGCAGTACGCAGGACGACAGAAAGAAGGCGAAAATGAACTGGTGCGTGAACATCTTTGCATTGCGGTCAACGTTCTTGGCGCTGGCTCCAGCTTGGCATTCAGCTCCAGTCTTTGTTTGGCGCCTACGACACAGTGAGTCACCGGAAGATGTCGACGTTGCAGGAGCAGAAGGGTCACCAGGAGTTGAGCAGGTTGTGGACGAAGAGCATCTTTCACGCATGCAATTGTTGTTCTAGCCTAGATCACTGTCACAGTTCGCTGCAGCCCAGCTGACAATGGCAGATGGATGGAGAGAAGAAAGAAGTCCTCGGCAAAAATGCACACTGGAAAGAGACTTTGACGTCACTGAGTCCCAGATCAGGAGTTCTCCGCTTGAACGATCCACAGGAAGCCGTGAACGCGGGAGGAGGAGAAGACAATCTTGGCATGGGGAATCCATGGTGATGGGAGAGAGAGAGAGAGAGAAAGCAAGTCTGACCGAGCTTTGGACAACTTGTCTGTCTGCGCCAGAACAGATCATACGTTTGTGCACACCTCACTTAAGCTTCGGTTTACTTTTTTCCACATTTGCACTCTCTTGTATTCTTGACTCGACAGTTGTTTTCAGCCGACTTCATATGCATTCAGCTCACTTGACTGTACTTGATTTACACACAAACACATCAACGCCAGAGAAGTAGAGAGTGAAGCAAGTGTAGGGATGTAAAGTGAATGAGAAATGAATAGTAAAGTAGAGGGAAGTAAGGTAAGATACGTTGCACACAACCATTGTTTCAGCTGACGTATCCTGAATTGGCATCCTGGGGTCAGTTTCATAAAACTTTTTGCACATTCGTGAAATTTCTAGATTCTAAACCTTGATAGTGGTAGAAAGAGAGAAAAAATGTCAGTTGTTACAAAAGAGTCATGAAAAGTTACCCTTGGACGGTTTTGCTGCTTTTGCAAGCTGGGGTGTTATTAATTGTACGAGACTCTGCCTTAGCCTCAGCATAAGCCCGAGAATAAATAAAGAGCGTCCGTCGACTGTGTCGAAATGAAAACGCACCAACCATGAACGTGATTCGGGCAGCACAAACGATTCATATTTCTTTCTTGATTATTGGCCAATCTGTCTCTGCACCTGCTTGAGAGCAAACAGAAGTTCCTCCGGTCATTTAACCTTACTCCAACTTTGCGGTAGATGATGGGCAAAATCTTGGATCTGCAATGCAATCTTGCAATGTCAGATTAGACTAGGCTGGACTAGAACGAGGTTAGGTTACAACTAGAGCACTTTGTTGGCGGGATCACTTGCACTGGTGGTAGAAGTACCAATATTGGTCATGACTAATATAGAGCCTGAGAAAAGAATAAGCGGATGAACATTAGATTCATTCTCTGCACAGTGATTTTGCTCTTCCTGGTGGGCCTGCTGGAACTTCACAACCGTAGGGGGATTTTTGCGAGCAGCGAATTCATCTTCTCTGTCGCAAAAAAAGAGTCCTCTCAAGCGTTGCCCGCAAGTCAGATTCCGCCTTCAGCTGCGGACTCATTGTTCGCGAATCTTACTCTGCTGCGCGATCCGCTACAGTGTGAATTATACAAAATGTCCGTCGGAGGAGGGTGGAAGAAATCTGCAACGGACACTTTATTTACGACTCACACGCACTAGGGTTAGTCATTAGTGCTGATAGCGCTCACTAAGTATCACGTAGGTGCGATGCATTGCGTGTGTGCTGCATACACACATTGGTGATCAGGCTTATTTCCATACAAACTTTCATCATGGCATCAGATTACTCCTGTTTCATTATCCTGCCTGGAGATTGGAAGAGATTGGAGCCTAGGGGGGTTCAAAGAAAGCCTCTTTACCTACTACTGCTCGCCCAGACAAAGAAGCCACATTGCTCAGAACATAAGACAATGAATGAAAAGTGTCATCCTGTGTTGAGGTGTCCAAAAGTAGTGAATGCATTTAAAGACAAGAGTCATGAGGATCGGTGCCACTCTTGATCACTGAGATCATGGGCATGAATGAAGTCGCCGACTTTGCCGTCACGAACGTGCTCATTTTTTGTATCCTGTTCTGATCAATTTGTTCTCGCACAAGAGTCAAAGTAAAGGGTTAATATCAACAAACCTTTTTTTACGTGTAACATACGGTGTAACATAAAGGAGCACCAAGCACTACTTTTGGACATCTCTACACATCGTGTGTGCCCACAACAAGCTGAAAGGCAAGGCGATGAAAGAAAAACGACCCCATATCAGTTGTGTCTGACCGAGTTGATATACCATGTCTGGAGCTGTCCTGCGTGTGTGAAAAGCCTGCTCGTATGACACCTGTTCAGTTCTTTCTCGGCCGCCACCAACGTGACGAAGCCGTTCCCGAACAACTGCGCAGACTCCAGTCCTTTACTGCCCAAACACACCCACGCACGCACGCACGCACGCACGCACGCAGGCAGACAGACAGACAAGCTCGGTATTATAGATACATACTCAAGCTCTTTAAGCACCACACACATACAACATAGTACCACAAGGATTATTTTGAGAGAAAAATGATGATATCAAAACCGTCAAGGCCAGTGCAAATACGAGAAGGAAAATTAACCGCTAATGATGAGAGAGATTGTTAAGAAAATAACAATTTTTCTCTAGAGATTTTATCTTCCTGCGAAATGTGCAAATGCACAGTGAGAAGGGGTTAGCGGTCGAGGATACTTCCCGTATCGACGCAGCAGAACTCGAGCTTGAGCTCGACTGCACCAATGCACTTCTTATCCCTCTTCTTGGCATTGCACTTCACGGACGCCTCGCACGTGCACGCCGGCACTCAAGTGGCACGAACAGCTTCACTGGTCAAGGATCAATGCTGACAAATTCGCTATTTTTCTTCCTCTGGCTGTTCTTGTTCGTATGCGTGAGGCAGAAGGACTTGGCGGGAAGAGTCAACTTCGGCAGGGACACTTGTGAGTGCCGCTGGCAAGGTTGGCGACAATCACAATGGGTCAGTCCTGCCCAAAAGTTTCGGCTCCATTACACAGGATCCACTTGAGCAGTGTCCTTGGCTTCACTTCATTTAGCAAAGTTTCCTTGGGGCAGCAGCAATTGCACACGTCAGTCTGACCGGACATTCTGGGTCAGACTTCTGAATGAAGCCCCATCCCCTCTGGGGAACCCTATCTGGGGAGGGAAGTACCCCTTCTAGCCTCCTCCCCCCTCCCCCCACGCTTCACCTGGACAGAAGTGGATCAGGTGAGAAATGATGTGTAAGTTCCACTATACGAGCCCAAATTTCTGGGCCTCACCCATTGTCGATAACAAGCCATTACGTAGGCCTTCATGCGTGCAATGCTACAAAATTTTGCCCGGGAAATAAGGGCTTAATCTCGGGAAATCTAAGCCATATTAGCATAGATTCACCTGGAATGCCATTGTTAACTGATGAATTGCGTTGATATGGCCATGATGATGCCCCAAGCTCCGTTGCATTCACGGTCTTAACCCTGGTTTGCTCTGGAACAATTAGACCTTCACTTAATGAACATGGCCACAACTTTGGGAAAGCGCGTGCGTGTTTTTTTTTGCATACAACGTTTCAAGCCATGGTTTCTTTTTTTGGCTTGCAAAAGGCTCCTTTGTGCTCGTTTGGACGTACGTTAAGTAACTCAACTTGAGTTCCACCTCACCTGATGGTGTCGAACACACACCTGTTCAATGTAGGAAGTCCATTGAAAGATGCTCTCTCTAAAGCGAACACAACGACAGTAGTGTAGTATGTACATACACAACTTAGGTAGAACTGTGTGCCACATTGCATAAAGACACCAAATCATTTTAGTCAATGAATGAGAAGTCAGAGTTGCCACATTAGCAAGATTGTTCCTTGTCTCTGAAGAGCTGCGAGTGACACAAGACTAGTCATCCATCGTCCAGCCAAATGAAAGATGGTCTCTCTAGACACAACATGTGCGTACATCAGTCAAGAACATTTTCAAAACATTGGTCAAGCGGACGAGGAAGACAAAACTTGTCAAGACTTTATCACTGTTTGCTTCTTAGTCTCAAATGCACATACCTGGTGTAGTCTTGGGCAGCTCAGCCTTTAAAAATCCAGCACCCAGACAAGGATTTCTAATAAACACCCACATCTGCTTATTCAGGATCGCCCACACTTTCACATACACACGCAAAAAATCGCCAGAAAATTCGCCTGGTCAGAAAATTTACTCGGACCCAAACTTTTTCTGGGTGGTTCTTTTTTTTTTTCTTCTTCTTCTTCTTCTTCTTCATTTTGCTCGCTGACTTTTTTGTTTAACTTGTCAAGTTTTGGCATCTTTTGTGAACTCTCCGCGATAGCTGCACTCCCTTCCGTTCAAGTCTTCCTGCTCCGCGTGCGCTGCGCGATCAATTTTGCACCACGAAAAGAACTTGTAGATTTTTGTCATCCCTCCGTACTCAATTTGCCATTATTCTTGCACAAAATAGTGTCAAGATAGCACCAGACCGTGAGTTTTCTCTCAGTTACCGCGTTTGATGCAGCCACATCTGTGTTTTGTGCGCTGCTTGGTCTCATTTGGCACCCAGTCAGAGCCCCCCAAGAAGTCTCTTTCGATTGGTACAAGAATTCTTGCCTAAATGGCTCTCCTTTTTTGCAGCCGACACCTTGCCTTATGTCGTGTCACTCCTACCTTCGGGAGGCTGAAAGTTGTGTAGGAGAGAGAGTTCAGGGGTTTTGTTCCTTTGCTCTTTGTCACCAAAAAGTTTCCACTGGTGAAGCCCTGAGCAGTCACATCTCAGGTGTAATTAGTACCTGCACTTTCCGCGTCCACGTCGATCACTCAAGGTCTTTTTCCTCTTTCTTCAGCATTTTCCATGCAAATTTATTCGCTTTTCCCCCCCTTCATTAAGGCAATTTTCTCTTTATTTGTCTGCCTACGCTCTTCGTACCCGGAAACAGGAACGAAACACTCGAGCGGAGAGAAAAAACACCAATGCTTCTGCTGTCTGAATGGTGATTTTTAGCCCCACAGGCACAGCGAGGCTCGCGTGAAAGTATAAGAGATACTGGGAAAGAAAAAAAGATGAATGCATTGGCTTGAATGACAGCGCCGGAGCTGTTGGAGCCAAAGCAGAGCTCGGAGTCGTCGTCGTCGTCGTCGTCGTCGTCGTCGTCGTCGTCGTCGTCGTCGTCGTTGTCGAATCGATCGTTGCATGAAGGACTGACTGAGAGAATCTCACAGATATGCAGATCGCCTTGAAACAGTTAAAAAAATGACATTCTACTTTTAGGACTATCAGTTGTTGTCACCGCAGGAGAAGAGTCCAGGAAATGCGTTTTCTTCCTCGCCTGCGGCTTCTTCTTTGCTGAACGTCATCGTCGTTGAGTTGGTAGAAGCTGCAATAACTAGAGGATTCCATGGTCAGCGATGTACGAAGGGCTCGGCTTCTAGAGCAAATTTGTCACAAACTCCTTACGCTGATTGCGCTAAATGATCCACTGAGCTGAATGGTATGAGCAGTCTGTGACCTTTGAAAGTCTGAGCCCCAGATTCCACAACGATGTTCTGCATCGCCCTGCCCATGTTCTCTGTGCCATGTATTTTGTCTTTTTTAACTTAAAAAAGCAAGGAAACGCAGGGTCTGCGTCTCGTGTCCTTACGCGCGGCCCACACGATTGCCTTCATGGACGCTCAAGACAGATCAAGAGACATAAAATGTCATCGTCTGACCAAGAAAAGTCGCCAGCACTTTTCACAATTTTTAAGTGACGCCCTTTTTCATAAAAGTTAAATTTCTCAATTTTATAAATGTCTCTCAGCGCGCTATATTTGCTGCAAGACTCAATCTGAATCCATTCTTGTCAAATGGAACGAAGAAATGATCACTTTTTGGGTCCCCTCTCTGCCTTCGAAATTTTTTATTCACCAGACATAGGGATGTTAGATTAACATTTCAAAGTAGACTTGCTTAGTTACTCTGCAGACGTTAAAGTGTAGTCATATGATATTGAAAACTCAGTGGGTTGAGCTTTGCCAAGGTGAACACCTTGTTACGCCCTGAACTTAAGTAGTCAAACTTTATTGCTAGAAAGGGGGGTCATTTTTTCTTTTTGAAAACCATTTGACTGCGTCTTCACCACTTGGCATTAGGTAGCAAAACAAAGATTCAGTCGGCAAAATTTCAAAACTTTCTCTTTTTGACCTAGCTTGATATATACACAATACACTGTATTTTCTCTTATACAGCATAAGAATAAGTTTGGCTAATTTCCCATAGGATGTTTGTGCCGTTGCTTGCTCGTATTGGATTCCTTATCTTGAGTAGGGGCTAAGGCCACGGCTCAGACTTTTCTTCTTCTGTTTTATTATAATCTTCTCCCGTATTGTGATTGTGACATAGTCGACTAAGAATTGAGCCCGCTGAAGCCAAAGGCTCACTTGTGCAGGATGAGAGGCCACAACTTTGGTCAACACTTTTTACTTTCTCTCTTCAGGCAACTGCAGGAATGGCTCTATGCAAAAATTAAGGTTGCTTATACTAGTGGAAGAGCAGCAGGATGCAGAGTTGCTAATATCGGAGGGTTGCTTATGTTAGAGGAAAAGTGGTGTATGAAGAAGAACAACCTCCATACGAATTCAACGTCGCAAGCTGGTGCTTTTGGAGAGGCTCCACTGTACGGTCTACTTCATCAAAATTGAGACTGACATTTTTAGGTACAATTCACCGGCTGCACGCGTGTGGATACCCTAAGTTGAAGTTGTTCAGGACTATAGAATTACAATGTGTATTCTTATCTTTGTCCGGATAAAGCCTTGGCCGATGATGAATCTCAAAAAGTCTTTTGTTCCTGTCACTGGGGTGTCAGCAAGTGTAAGAAATATTCCAACAGCATCGCGTGCCAAAGACTTGACCTTAAGAGGGTTCACGAAGTTTAGTGACCGGTCGATAATGACGTCTCCATTGAGTCTGACCATTGGTCGACAGCCCAACGAGAGGATTGATTCTAATACCGCGACGTGAAGAGTTATGGATTGGCCAAGTCAGTTGATCACCGAACAGGCAGATTCCTGGGGATCATTTCCAAGCAGATTTGTGTTTTCTGCGTAGCTGATTGGAAGGAAAAGAATAGAAAGAAACGAAGCCAACACAAAAAAGTTTAACTGACGTCACAAATTTCTTACTCAGCTGCTGGTTTTCGACCTCACTTGTCAAAGGGATGGTGATTTCACTAAAACCACCCATGAAGAGCAATTTGATGCATGCTGAACTAAGGGGAGGGTGAGAAGGGGGGGGGGGTTGGGGGTTCAATGGCCCCTTTCATGAAGGTTTTGCGATTGTTCTTGTTTTTGTGGAACAATCACGACGAAAACATTGCCGCGTAGATATGCACATGGCGGTGACGCCGGCGCCGTCGTCCTGGGATTCCCTAATCTTCCAGGAGTCGTTTGACAACTCAATTCTTCGTTGCTGCATAAATTCTGCTGTCTTTCCTTGCTTCGTCCATCCCGGGTTTGCAGCACGCCACGAGGAACAAGAAGACTCCCAACCGCCCCTCCTTGGAGTCCTGCTGCACCTGCGTGGATGTGATGGAGTGCGGAGAAGCTTCTCGGAGAAATCCATGACCTTTCTTCTACTTTTTTTCGTCGCCATTACCTGCTTTGGCCCCTCAGATGCACGCATTATCGAAGCTCCATCTTATTGCGCAAGAGACTCCTAAATAATATTTTCTCCCCCGCTTGCCACAATGTGGGCTTTTGTGTCATTTGTCAATATAGGAGGAAACTTTCTTTACGTAAGGTCGGTGACAAATGCTGCAAATGAAGGAAGGACTGCGCTCCACATGTCTCTGAGCGACGGGGATATCATCTTGCTTCAGTGCATTAGACTTTGTAACGAATATCCATGTTCAATAAGCGCTGTTAGTACAGCCTGCTTCAAGGAAGCTGAAGGAATGACACTCTCAAAGTACTGAGAGCATCTGCTATGGAGCAACTCTGTGCAATCTTGGGAGATGGACAAAATAACTATTGGTTCGTGAAGGCCCCGGAAAATGACTGAAGACCTGCCAGTCTGCGTAGTATTAGGATTTTAGGCAGTTGTTATGCAGGCCGAAGGAGGTCACAGGTATTCCCTTCAAGAGCGGACGTAAAATTCATGACTCGAAAAATTGTTATTCAGGGTTAAGGTTAAAGTAAAGCGTCCCAGATAGAAATCCTGTTTAGAGAAACTGCTGATAAGAAAACAGACAATGCTGTTAAGTGAATCTTTGGGGGGGGGGGGGAATAGCACAAAAGGACTTCTGCATCGAAAACCTGAGCTTCACGGCGTGCAACTGGGCGTATATTTGTTCACACCGTCAAGTTCGTGCAAAAAAATTTAGAAAAAAAGAGCAGAAAAAATGTAACCT
>JAAUXU010049525.1_pt1 | contig 10857 bp, 6 predicted proteins | sample 7278151 | NCBI WGS metagenome assembly JAAUXU01 (sample SAMN14350113, study PRJNA611818) | marine sediment metagenome | isolation source: surface marine sediment (1.8m) | place: French Polynesia: Moorea | collected 2018-08 | reverse complement strand
GCCACCGCCAGCGGCATGACAATGGTATCTTGCAATTCCATTTCCTGTAATTTTTCCATGGACATATTGTGGGCACCGATATAGCAAATCATCTCTTCGGGAAACTCCCAGGACTGCACGATCCAGGCGCCTGCCTGAGCGTGATCCCAGCCAAATTGCTCGCGCTCGATATCTGATAACCGTCGGTCGCTGGTTTGCCATTCAGCCACAACGGGTTCATAGTACTCCGCCCAGACGCACAGCAATAAAGGCACTGCCAGCTCTGACAGTAATGCCGCTGTAAATACTTCATCCAACTGCCCGCTGAAACGCTGCTGCGATAACGCCCGTGCCAGAATGGCTCTGAGTAACGAGTCAATCCAGAAGGCGTTGTGATCGAAACCGTTTCCTTTGGGCTGAGGCAACGCCTCCATGGTGGCAAAAGCCAAGACAATGGAGCGAATCTGAGCAAGACCCAGCATGGTAACGGCCCGTTTAACATCAGCAACCGGCACACGCGGCGAATACAGCGAAGAGTTCACCGTTTTAATGACTTTAGCGGTGATTTCCGGATCTGCGGAAATGAGCTTTACCAGCCGATCGATATTCGGCTCGCTTCGATTGATTTCTGCTAGAAGCTGGTTGACGGCCGCTGGCAAGGGGGGAATCTTCAAATCCTTGGACAGCATCTGGAAGTCGCCCCGGGCAACAGCAGCGTGACGACGGAGTTTATTGAATAGACCCATGATTGAATGTCGGTAGGAATCGGAATGTCAATTTATAGCTGTTTAAAGGTTCGATAGTATCTCAGGACCCGGCGAACATACTCTTCGGTTTCTTTATAGGGCGGGATTGTTTTATAGCGGTCAACAGCGGTGGGTCCGGCATTATAGGCGGCCAGAGAAAGCGCCAATTTGCCGTTGAAGCGCTCGTAGAGCTGTTGAAAATAGCGTGCACCGGCCCTGATGTTTTGCCAGGGATCGAAGGGATTTTCCAAATCCAGCATTTTAAAATTCTCGGGCATGATCTGCATCAAACCCATGGCGCCTTTTCTGGAAATGGCCCGCGGGTTAAAATCCGATTCGGCTTTAATCATGGCTTTCAATAAGCGCGAATCGACACCGGTTTGGGCGGAGGCATCCGAAATGTAACGATCATACTTGTCAGGGGCGTAAAAATTCCGCGATAGGGTGGTTTTTTCTTTGATGTACAGTTTGTATTCCTGGACATTGGAGGTGGGGGTGTTGGTGAAATGCATCACCCCGTTTTCATCGATATAGCGAAATATGTCCGCATTCACCGATGATCCAAAGACAAGTAAAAACAGCGCAGTACCGAAACCAATAATTTGTCGAAATGTATTTCCTCGTCCGCTCATTGTACCTCAGAATCAATTTAACCCCATTTAGTGCTTTCCCCCAAAAGCAAGGGCTCATATGCTCGTTGAGACTGTATCTTAAATTTTACAATACTTTTTCCCGAAACTCAAGTCATTAATAATAATATATAATAATTTTAGGTGCTTATGAAACAAAACCCCTATATCTTGTAGGCGCTGCTAAACCTTAACCCAAGGCGTATGCCGCATGGGTCATCCGGTCATGCTTCCCCACTAAAATATCGACTAAAATAATAGAAAACTTAAGGTTTTCTATTATTTCAGGTTGCCGGTTAAGCCCGTTGAGCCGGTTGCGCCGGTTATATAGGAATAAATGACGTTCAACCGGTTAACGGGTCAATCCACCAAAGGCGGACAAGCGGGTAACGGGCCCAACCGTTGGGTTTGAGAGCGTTTTTAGAAGAGTTTGAGCTGCTCCTGCTGCTTATCTTTCTTCTTTGGAGATTTTTTTTGCGGGGTTTCATATTTTTTAAGATGGTCTTCAATGTCGGCCAGAAAAGGAGACGGTCGGCGGGTCAAAAGCTTACCATAAACACTGCGTTTTTTAGCGCGGGTCAGATATAAACGCTGCATGGCGCGGGTCATGGCCACATAAAACAAACGACGTTCTTCAGCCAGATCGGTTTGACCATTGCCCTGGTGGTTAAGGGGAATCAGTTCATCTTCACACCCGGCGATAAACACCACCGGAAATTCGAGCCCCTTGGCAGCATGCAGAGTCATCAACGCCACCTTCTCGGCCCGGGACGAATAGGCATCCGTATCACTTTGCAGCGCTGCGGCTGCCAAAAAGGCTGCCATATCATCAAAATCATTTGAAAGGTTTAACAGGTTGCTGAACGCTTCGCGGGATTGGGGTTCGGTGTTTACCAGGGTTGATAACTGCCGAATTTGGGATAAATGCTGCAATTTTTTAGCAATGGTCATCGCCGCCGTTTCGTTTTTAATCACGCCTAGCGCTTCGCTAAAATCAATGAGCTTTTGCTGTTGGTCACGGCTTAAACCCGGGACAGGAAATCGTTTGGCATTAACCAGTCCGTTTAGTTGCGAGAATTTATTAGCGGTGCACCAGGATTTGAATTGTTCGGTTGTTTTATTGTTCAAACCACCTGTTAATAAAGATAGACAGACGTTCAAATCCAAATCGCTGCCGAATCCCTCCACGACGCTTAACAGCGAAATCAGTTCTGCCAGTCCCCAGCTCTTAAGGCTGGTTTTGCGGCTGGCTATCTGAAACGGCACACCTTTCTGATCAAAGACATCGGCGATGATGTTCAGCTGATAGTGGGTGCGAACCAACACCGCAAAATCAGCATAACTGTTTGCTGCATCAAGGTTGGCATCGGCAACTTGACCGGTATCAACAGAGTGAAAACCGGAACCGCCCACCAGTTGGCCAATGACACTGGCAATGGCGCGGGCTTCGGCTTTGCCGCTGGCAGCCTCAAGGATGCTGATGGTCTTTACGCCATCAATCTGGGAATAGGTTCGGGTGTCGCTGGAATGGAGCCGATGATCGCGGATCACATAAAAGGAAGCATCCAGTATGGTTTCTGTTGATCGATAATTCCGGGTTAAGTGAATCTCTGTTGTATCGGGGTAGTCGTCTTTAAAGCGTTTGAAATAATGGACGTCAGCCCCCCTGAATCCATAAATGGACTGATCCGGGTCGCCGATCACACACAGATTGGGACCGTTCTCATCCGGTGGCGCCAGTGCTTTTACGATGCGGTATTGGCCATGGTTTAAATCTTGATATTCGTCGACAAATACGTACTGAAAGCGGCGGCGATATTTTTGAAGGAGGTTGGAATTATTCTCAAGCAGCTCAACGACGTTAAAAATAAGATCTTCATAATCATAGAGCCCTTGGGTGGATAGCAGTGTCTGATAACTGTGATAGACCTCGGCCAGCGCGCGGCCAGCAGCAGTAACCTTATTCGACGGTGTCATCTCGTCCGGTCCCAAAATCTGCTGTTTAGCGGCAATGATTTGGGTCAGGAGTTGTTTGGGAGTTTGCAAAACTTCAATTTTATGATGCTTTACTGTTTTGATGGCCTCACGCATCATTTCTTTGCGATCGTCGTCATCAATAATGGCGAACGTTTCTTGCGGCTTAAGATCATTAAGTAGTTTATAGCACAAAGAATGAAACGTAGCCGTCAGCGGCAAATGATGATCGTCGTTTAGAATGGTGTGCAGGCGCTGCTGCATTTCACGCGCGGCTTTGCGGGTAAATGTCAATGCCAGAATATTGTCGGGGGATACCCCTTTGCGTTTGATCAAATGGGCGATACGAACGGTCATGGTGCGGGTTTTGCCGGTGCCGGGCCCGGCCACAACCAGTAGCGGGCCCTCGGGATGCTCCACCGCCTGGCGCTGCTGTTCATTTAGCTGCTTAAAAAATTGCGCCGGTGACACGTCTTTGGGTTTATCGTTTTTTGCAGCCCCATCCTTTTTATGCGGCATCCTGCGCGGGGGTTCAGTAAAGCCGGGTTTGGAAGCGGGCTCCTGGGGCTCGCCGGCCGCAAAAAGCGATTGCTGGCCCAGTAAAGATGCGCGCTCATGTTCTTTAAAAATTCGAACCCGGCCGTATTGCCCGTCAAATCCGGGAATGACGGTAATTTCCTGATGCCGCATGCGCCTGATGCCTTCTGCCAGCAACGGGATGCCAGCCTTTTCGATTTCCTCGAAATCCATATTTTGTAGAATATTGAATTCCGATCCCAGCTGTTGCAAGATGGTTTGATAGGCCCGGGTGACCTTTTTGGATTTGGGTCCTACCCGCATCACATCGGACAGGATATCCGCCAGTTGAATGATGCTGCGGTAGGGAGAATGCCGGGCAGGTTTGCGGCCTTCTTTGTGGTCAGCCAATTCTTCGACTCGATGCAAAACCCCAAGCGTCAGAGGTTTGTTGCAGACCGGGCACAGACCGTCATGTTTAAGAGTTGTGGCCGGCCATAAGGAAATATTACAGGCGCGGTGACCATCGATATGGTATTTGCCCTCTTCAGGATAAAACTCCAGGGTTCCCAAGAATTTTTCAGGATCAGCGGTTTTTAATGCTGATTTTATCTCCGCATAGGCAAGTGCCGTGTTGAATACGTTGGCTTCGCGTCCTAAATTGAGTGGTGAATGCGCATCTGAGTTGGACACCAGTGTAAACCCATCCAGTGAAGACACGCGCCAGTTCATGGCCGGATCGGAAGAAAGCCCGGTTTCAACCGCAAAAATATGGGGTGTTAAATCTTCGAAGCACTCTTCTATTGAATCAAAGCCAGACTTTGAGCCCAATACCGAAAACCAGGGCGTCCAGATGTGAGCTGGGATTAAGAACGCCTCTTCGGATGTATCAAGCAGCATTTCAAGCAGGTCGTGGGCATCCAGCCCTAGAATAGGTCTTCCATCTGATCGGATATTGCCGATTTTGTCCAGCCGGTTGCTGAATCGCCGGGCCACATCAACGTCGGGTGCAAATACAAGATTATGATTTTTGCGGGTTCTACCATTTTTTTTGTAGATATTGCTGATTTCAGTAACCAGCATAAAGCGCACCGGTGCGCGACAGGAATCTGGCACCTCGACGTCGCAATGTCGTGCCAGGTCATCTTTAAGTTTATACAGACCAGGTTCAGCGGCGACTAATTTGTCAGAAATTTCTTCATACCAGGCCGGGTAAGTAAAATCGCCGGTCCCCACTACCGTAACACCTTTGAGTTGAGCCGCAATATAAAGATTTTCCAGATCCAGGTTTTTAGCCGTAGCTCTTGAATATTTGGAATGAACGTGTAAATCGGCAATAAATTTCATGGAATTTTTTTCATTATAAAAGTGTTGTTTATGCTAGTTTGGGTGCTAAGGCGGACAAATGATAAACAGGTGCAACTGGCTTACGGGCAAAGCTTCAGACCACATCTTCATATCATTTTTAAACTCATTTTTTAACCCTAAATTAAGCTTGTGCGTTTCTACCAAACACGCTATATATTTATATTGTTATAGACGATATACTATATATGGTGTTTTTTCACCTTCTACCTTATTTAAACGGTTTATACCAAAAAGAATCTTTGGCGCTGATATGAGTTTGCTGTCGAGTTCGGTTTCCATAACGCGTTACCAGGTTGAGGGACAACTTAAAACCCCCATTCTGGAAACCGTAGCAGCCGCATTAAAAAAACATACCATTTCCGAAATAGATGATGCCTCTTTGGAAAGGGCGGTCGGTTGGACATCTTTTGAAAAACCGTATCAACCTGATTTTGGCGGATCCGGATTTGTTTATGGAAATTATCTGGTATTCTCATTGCGAGTTGATCGCAAAACCGTTCCGCCCAAGGTACTTAAAAAACATGTGGTAATCGAATCAGACAGGCGATTGGCTGAAAGTGGTCGACCCTATTTGTCTCGCAATGAAAAAGAGCGTATCCGCGATCAGGTAATAGATCGTCTACATGCAACTGTTCCAGCAACACCCTATATTTATGATCTTGTCTGGAATTATGAAGATGCCAGATTATGGTTTTTTTCTAATCTCAAGGCGGCCAACGAGGAATTGGAAACCTTATTTTTGAGATCTTTTGATCTAACTTTGATACGGATGATTCCCTACACTGAAGCCTACTATACCTCCAATCTGACCGATACACAAAAAGATCAACTATTGGAACTGACGCAAACCCCGTTTACAGGATAATCAATCGACAAAATGCTGGATATTGCCGTAGCCTATAACCGTTTTAAATTTTTAGGTGAAGAGTTTCTAACCTGGTTGTGGTTTGTCGTCGATCAGGACACAGCTATCCTTAGAAAGGCCGATCCGGAATTTGCTTCATTGGAAATAGGTAATCGTATGGTGCTTGAAAAACGGCATAAAAAGAGTGTCGAAAAGATTACCATTAAAGGGGAAAATGCGGGTCTTGAAGAAGCCATGCTGGCCTTGCAGAAGGGGGCTCTGGTAACCGAACTTAATCTGGTGTACCGGTCAGCCGAGTTAAAATGGCAATTTACATTGAAAGGCGAGAGTCTTAACTTAAGCAGTTTGAAAACACCCAAAATAGCCGCCCCAGACAGCCCCGAAGATATGGAAGGCTTTATTTTAGAAAAAATCTTTCTTTATGATAAGATCTTGCAATTTTTAGAAAAATTATATAAAAATTTTATCAAAGAGCGCGTATCATCCCGCTGGCAAAAAGGTTCCTTAATATTGATTAAAAAGTGGTCCCAATCGGGCTCTTAAATGGTAAAAGGGATCTCTATATATTTGAATTTTATATTATTAATAAAACAATTCCTTTTATTAGGTTTTCAACAAAACATCGATTATAGTGTGTTCATAGACTGTTGAAAAAAGTGCTGTTTTCGACAATAGGTTATTTCTGATCATATCGCGGCTTTTATTCAATTATAAAGACATCCATTATGATCATCTAATTTTATTTTTTATTAATAAAAATAAAATGGTTATAAAGTTGTTGATGTTATCAACAGCCCTTATTTATTATTATCTTTATTTATTAAATATAATTAAGGAATAGATTATGAAAGCGACCATCAAAAAGGGTGACTTGCTTCCTGTATTATCTAAAGTACAGGGTTTGACCGGCCGCCGAACCAATCTGGCCATAACCACCAATATTCTCATGAAAACGGAACAAAAAGGTCTGTCGATATCGGCCACAGATCTTGAAACCGGTTTTGAGGGATTTTATCCGGCCAAGGTTGAAAAAGAAGGTGTCATCGCCATAAATGCCAGAAAATTTTATGAAATTGTCAGGGATTTCCCCACCGAAGACATCTTTTTAAACGAAGTGGAAAACCATTGGATTGAAATTGGTAACAAGAATATTGAATATCATATCGTCGGTTTAAATCCGGACGATTTTCCGGAGATTCCCAAAATAAAGGCCATCGAATTTTTTGAGATCGATTCTCTGGACCTCAATAAAATGATTGAACGTGCAGTGGTGGTCAGTGGATCAAGTGATGATAAGCGAGCTCATATTATGGGGGTCTTTGCTGAGCGTATTGAGGAAAAAAAGAACAAATTGTTTCGTTTTGTATCCACCGACGGAAGCCGCCTGTCTAAAGTTGATACGGTATTTGAAAAGGATAATAATCTGCCTGCCGGGGATAATGTGATAATTCCCAAAAAGGGGCTAATTGAAGTCAGTAAATTTTTAGATGCTGAAGGTCCGGTAAAAATTGGTTTTAAAGAAAACAATTTTATTGTTAAAAAAGATTCAGAAACCTTGATTATTTTGCTACTGGAGGGTGATTTTCCTGAATATGGTGATATAATCGTTAAAAAAGGCGGTCATTCAATTGTTATGGAACGTCAGCCTTTCTTAATGATGCTCAAACGTATGTCAATTTTGAGTTCAGAAGATTATAAAGGGGTTATTTTTAATTTTGAAAAAAATCAACTGGTGATAACATCCACCAATCCTGATATCGGGGAATCAAAAGAAGATATGGAAGTTGAATATGGCGGGGATTCCATCACGGTTATGTTTAACCCCAAATTTTTTATTGAAACCCTTAATGTGATTGATGAAGACAACGTTATATTAAATATTATTGATGAGGAAAAACCCTGTTTAATTGAAAGTGAGAAAGATAAAACCTATTTAAGCGTTATTATGCCGATGCGAATATGAAAGAAAATTTAAGAACCAACAATTACACCGAAGACGATATTAAAGTATTGGAAGGCCTGGAGGCAGTCCGCAAAAGACCGGCTATGTATATTGGAAACGTCGATGTTGCCGGCTTACACCATCTGGTTTACGAGGTTGTTGACAACAGCATCGATGAAGCCATGGCCGGATATTGCAACCAGATTAATGTTACTATTCACGATGACAACAGTATCAGTGTGGTCGACAATGGTCGGGGAATACCGGTGGGTATTCACAAAAAGGAAAAAATTCCGGCTGTTGAAGTCGTGATGACCAAACTGCATGCCGGCGGAAAATTTGACAACCATTCGTACAAGGTTTCCGGTGGTCTGCATGGTGTCGGCGTGTCGGTGGTCAATGCCCTGTCCAGTTTTTTGGAAGTTGAAATTTACACCGAAGGCAAGCGCTATTATCAGTCTTATGAAAGAGGCAAAAAAACCTGCGAATTATCCCAAAAAGGAAAATCCCGCAAGCAAGGCACCAAGGTTCATTTTATTCCGGATCCGGAAATTTTCGAAATCACTGAATTCAGCTATGACGTCCTTGTGCGCCGACTAAAAGAGCTGGCCTTTTTAAATAAGGGTCTCAAAATTAAGATCGAAGATGAACGTAGCGACACCAAAGAAGAATTTTATCATAAAGGCGGTATCATCGATTTTGTAAAATATATAAATCGCCGCCACAGCGCCGTCCACAAAAAACCCATTTTTATGGAAGGCACCAAAAACGATATCCAAATTGAAGTTGCCATCCAATATAACGACACCTACACAGAAAAAATATTTTCTTTTGCCAACAACATCCACACCACCGAAGGCGGCTTCCATCTGATCGGATTTAAAGCCGGATTAACCCGCACCATTAACCAATATGCCGCTAACGGGAATCTACCCAAAAATTTACAGGCAAAAATCACCGGTGATGATGTACGCGAAGGGTTGACGGCTATTATCAGTGTTCGCATCACCAATCCACAGTTTGAAGGTCAGACCAAGACAAAGTTGGGCAACAGCGAAGTCAAAGGGATTGTCGAATCTCTGGTCAATGAGAAATTAAGCACATTTTTTGAAGAAAACCCCTCGGTTGCCAAAAAGATTATTGCCAAAGGCGTAGACGCCGCCCGTGCTCGCGATGCGGCCAAGCGGGCGCGAGATCTGGCGCGCAGCAAGGGTGCCCTGGTGGATGCCACCTTGCCCGGTAAACTGGCCGAGTGTCAATCATCCGATCCAGCGGAGCGGGAGCTGTTTATTGTCGAGGGGGATTCAGCCGGTGGATCCGCCAAACAGGCGCGGGATCGCAAATTTCAGGCGGTGCTGCCGCTGAAAGGTAAAATTTTAAATGTCGAAAAAGCGCGCTTTGATAAAATTCTACGCAGTGAGGAAATCAAAAATATCATCACCGCTTTAGGAACTGGCGTTGGCAAAGAAGAATACAATATTGATAAAATAAAGTATCACAAAGTCATTATTATGACCGATGCGGATGTCGACGGCTCCCACATCCGAACACTGTTGCTGACCTTTTTTTATCGTCAGATGCCTGAGATGGTCGATAAAGGGTATCTTTACATTGCCCAACCACCATTGTTTAAAGTCGGCAAAGGTAAGAAGAGCGAAAATTACCTTAACAGTGAGTCCGAATTAAATGATTTTGTTCTCAAAAAGATTTGCAATAACCGTCTAGTGAAATTTAAAAAAGGTCGGCAGGAATTAAGCGGACACAATCTGTTTATGTTCATTACCAGCATATCAGAGTGTTATTCAGTTTTAGCACACCTGGAAAACCGTGGTCTTCCAGCCCACCTGATTGAGCTCTTGATTAACGAAAAAGTCACCAATAAAACCTTTTTACAAGATGAAAAGCGCATGACGCAATTGCGCGACAAATTGATTAAAAATGGCTATTTGGTCGATGACTTAAATTTCAGTGAAGAACGCAAAGTCTTTGAATTAACCGTTAACGGTCAGTCTCCCAAAGAAGATGGCGAAATGTTATTCGATCTTGGCGGCAAGGCATTCGGTACGGTAAAAATAGGTCGCGGTCTCATCTATTCCACAGATTATCAACGCTGCCTGAATCTGGGCAAAAATATTACTAAATATGATTTTCCACCTTTTACCATTGCACTAAAGGATAAAGAAAAAGATTCTGAGCCCCAGACGGCCAAAGACAAGGCTGAATTGCTGAATATTTTCTTAAACGACGGCAAAAAAGGTATAAGCATTCAGCGCTACAAAGGTCTGGGGGAAATGAATCCGGACCAGCTGTGGGAAACCACTATGAATCCGGAAAAGCGCAACATGTTTCAAGTGAAAGTCGAAGATGTTGTCGATACCGATGAAATATTTACCGTCCTAATGGGTGAAGCCGTTGAACCCCGCCGAGAGTTCATTCAGAGTAATGCTTTGGAAGTCAGCACGCTCGACATTTAGTCTTAATTACTGAAAAAATCGTAATCGGTTCTCCCCAAAAACTTGGCTCCTTATATAAGTCATTGGGTGTCAGTGTTCAGGTGTCAGGATTGAAAGACTTGATAATTAGGTAAGTCGAAAAACAAACACCACTATTTGACATTCAAAACGACTAATCTTTGACATCTGAATTTCACTGACACCCGACACCTAATTAAGTTAAGAGAAAAAAGATGGACATCCACAACATTTATGCCAGGGACTTGCCGGATCTGTGGTTTCAAGCGGTGCATGATATTCTGGATCAAGGCAAACGTTTTGTTATCGATCGTGGATCATATGAAGGCCAAACCCGGCTGGAGTATGATTATTTCATGGGTCATGT
>JAAUXU010085033.1_pt1 | contig 10858 bp, 8 predicted proteins | sample 7278151 | NCBI WGS metagenome assembly JAAUXU01 (sample SAMN14350113, study PRJNA611818) | marine sediment metagenome | isolation source: surface marine sediment (1.8m) | place: French Polynesia: Moorea | collected 2018-08 | reverse complement strand
GCTGCTGTCCCAGACGAGGCGGCGGCAACGGGCGTGGTTGTTGTTGCTGCGAGTGTTGTTGGTGCGCTGCTTGGAGTGAGCAGAGACGCGGAAAAAGTCAAACTGACTCAAAAAGTTTCTCCCTTTCCTTTTGGGCCGGTACGCGCTAGGAATGTGCGCGGTCTTGGCTTGGCCCACATCAATAGGAAGCTCTTCGATAGATAAAATGCAAAAGTCCTCATGTTTCTGAAAATTACAGCATTTGGACGGACACTCTCATCTTTCAACTACAATTGCTTAAGTCTCATGAAGGAGTCAAGCTGGTAGCCATGTGAATGACATGAACATGATGTACTGTACATGTTCATACTTTTGAACATGCTGTTTCACATGAATCCATTTCAAAACTATAACCAAATCCAAGCCTTAACAAATTTCTTTTCCATAAGAAATGTTTCTTGGGAGAAGCACAAAACAAAACATAGGTTGATTTCCAGCCAAAAAAATATTTTTTTTCAATTATTACGGTGACATTTGAGAAAGTGTTGTTTCTGACAATACATACAGTACATCACAAAAAAGACACGATTAATGAATTAAAAAGAAAAAACTCCAAAAAGTACCTAAAAATGAATCATATTTAAGGCAAAAAAACTACAAGTAGATAAAAATGCCAAAAATCTTCTAATGTATAGCTTCAGCATGAATTGCGATTGCAGTTTCTTCTTTGACTCGCATTTGCACTATCCAACTTGATTTGGCTCGACTTGCATTTGCAAAATTCTGGTTTGAGCCCATCCCTAGTTTCTAAGTCTCCCTAGCTGGCGGACGGTCGGCGCGGCGCGGAAGAGGGGACCCAAAGCAGAGGCAGGCGGGCGACGGAAAAGGGAACGAGAAGTATGAAGAGAAGAAAAAGAGGAAGATGAGAAATAATTATGGCTTTAGACACTATCAATTATATCATAGTTCTAAAACATTGCATTTAATGGGAGAAAGTGGGACATTTCTTATTCAAATAAGCTATAAGATTCAATACTGTCTCATTTTCTTCTCATCCTTCTTCCGAGGAGGACGGAAGTCCCCGTCCCCCGTTTCCGCTTTCACAAGAGCGGGATTCGAAAATTTGGCGCGAAACGAAGACAGAAGAGAAGAACCACTTCCGGTGCGGACGAAGGAAATAATATTTATCCCCCGAAATAGATTTCTCTTTGCATTACTTACATCATATACGGTATACGTTACGTACCGGTGTACAGTAACATTCGTTATTAATTTTGAGCCAAGTTCAATTCCTAGTATCTTTATTCGGCGCCCTCTCTGTTCAAGTGAGGAAAAATGTAGACGGACAAATTTATTTCATCGAACATTTGCTGATAGGAAGGGGAGCCAAGAGTCCAATTGTCATTTTCAACTCGTAGGAAACAAGTAGCTTCTTCGTGAAGCCATTTTTTAAAAAAACATTGTGCCCCGACACCTGATGAGGGTATGAGAAGAAAACATCCTTTACAATGCATGCAATTAGGGCAGAACAGGTCTGACGACATTGGATTCTCGTGTTTTCTTCAATTTTGGCGCTGTTGTTGCTGGATAGCCCGCTGCTGCAGCTGCAGCTGCTGCTGTTGCTGCTGCGGTCCAGGGGCGGAACAATCGGAGGAAGCCGACGACGCGGTGGAGTCCTTCTTGTTGTTGTCGGAGCCCGATTCGGACGAGGAGGAAGACGGGTGTCGAAACACAACCTACTCACACAAAAAAATAATGATCTTGCTGAATAGTATTTTCCCTTTTTTCATACCTGCCCGTCCGGGGTCCTCGCCAGCCTCCTGAGCTGCTCCTCCCACCCTGCTGCGAGGCGGCGCATCCCGGCCGAGGTGAGCCCGGCGCCGGGGCCGGCGGAGGCGTCCGTGAAGAAGCGCGGCGGGTCCGCGGAGAGCGCGGCGGCGGCGGCATCCGAGCCGAAGTGCACGTTGGGGGAGGCGGAGCAATTGGCGCGGAGGCTGGCGGCGAACGCGCGGCGGAGGCTCTCGTAGCTGGCTCGGGGCTCCGAGGGGGAGGGGGAGGCGGACTTCGCCTCGGGGTGGGGCAGGGGCAGAGACACGATGAAGTGGGTGGCGCGGTTCTGGCCCGCAACTTTGATTATCTAGGGAAATGAAGGGCACACATGACGTTGACAAACAGAACTGTCCGTCAATGTATTTCATTTAAAACAATTTATTCCAAACCTGTCTGCTCGCAACCGTGGCCATGCTGGCCGCCACGCTCTCCGCCAGGCTGGTAGTGCTGATTGCGGGCGTGCCGTTGCTCCTCTTGCTCTTCTTGGCGATGGAGTGGGCGGCGTCGGTGAGCTCCTGGCTGCCTAGGTGGACCACCACAGCGTCAAGGTGGGGCCGGACGCTCTCCACCAGACGGCTCATCGTCGTGGCGATCTGGACAGAGCAAGTCAATTAATGAAGCTGTTTTTCACCAATCACTTCTTTTAAGCATGCAAAGAAAAAACCTATTATGATCATCTTTGTCACCTGAACCCTGGCGAAGTTTGCGCACTGCACGCCGTCCAGCGCCCTGAGCAGCCTGCTCTGGTCCAGCTGCCAACCGCGGGAGACCAGGAAGCACTCCACGGAGAAGACCTCCTCTGCCCTCTTCTCGCTGCCGTGCTTCTTGTTGCTGCCGTGATGCTTCTTGCCGTCCGCTGCCGGGCGCTCCTGCTGCTGCTGCTGCTTGTAGTTCCTCTCCACCTGCTGCGTGTTCCAGGTCTTCCTTGCCGCCTTGGCCTGCTGGTACCTTTGAAGGTGGACCACGCTACTGGCGCTGGAGGAGGAGGAGGAGGAGGAAGGAGAAGAAGTGACCTGGAACATGGCAAAAAAACTTCAAAAACCTATCTTATTCCTCTGCTTGGTTAAAATATCTTCACAGGTACGTACACCCTTTTTTTTCGTTTGCACATCTTTTAATCTGGTTGCTGCTACATCAGCAAAAAGTTTGCGGGATTTTATCTATGCTACACATTTTTTGGTGCTCAAGTTACTTGCTTGCAGTTAATATATTGTTGTTGTCTCCTGCCACTTCTGTTGCTGCTATCACTGGGGGAAAAGGCGTTCCCTCCATTTTTCGTGAGGCTACATCTGCCGCCGTTAGTGCTACTGTTACTGTTGTTGTTCATGTTGATGATCCCTATCTATCCCATCCTCACCAGATCTTCCCTGGCCACCTCCTGCGCCGCCTGCCTGACCATACCCATGGCATTTCTCCTCCTCCTCTCCTCCTCCATCGCGATGTCGTCCTCCAGGTTCTTCATCCAGACGATCCTCTCCTCGTCGAACGGAGACAGCGTCGGAAGCCGCTCCACGCTGCGGAAGAGGCCCTTGTTCTTAGTAGTGGCGTGCCGGGCCCTCCTCATCTTCTTCGGAGAAGAGGTCTCGCTGACCTTGTTGAGCTTGTCGGTGGAGAGCGACCTGGAGCGCTGCTTCTTGGGCCTCCGGATCACCGCCGGGCGCCTTTTCCCCAGCCAGGCTGGAGGTTGCTTCTGCTGCTGATGCTGCCTCTTCAGGTCCTGCATGACGAACTCCATCATGATGTCCCTGTCTCCATTCTCCGCTGGAACTTTCACAACGCTGTCAGACGTGACAACCCTCTTTTCCTCCCCCGACTTGTCACCTGCGATTTCTATATTAACCCCACCATCCGCATCGGATTTCGTGATTGTCTTCGTCTTTTCTGGCTGCGTTACAGATTCTTTTTTGTCCTCTTTCTCCTCTTCCTCTTCGTCCTCGTGTAAGTCTAGGTCTATTGTGGTGGCGACGGTGGTGGCGTTGCTGGCCCTGCTGCAGCTGCCCTTGCGCCCCAGGTCGGCCACCGAGCTATTTGCACCGTCGGGGGATTCGCGAACCTTCAATGGAGAAAAATGGTGTAATTCACACTGGAATTATTGTTGTGATGTGCAGGCAAGACAAATTGAAGCCGTTTCGGGCAGTGGGAGCTCGGAGGGGGAGGAGGAGGGAGACACGGTGCTGCTACAGGAGGATTTTTTTCCCGGACATTGATTTCGATTGACAGAATGGGGTCGTCGTCGGGATTTCGATGGTCTGTCGCATTGGACCTTTGGTGTCTTAGCCTCCCCTTTTCCCTCGACGGGTGGTGAACGGAAATAAAGCAACATCAGCGCTCTTCACAAGAACTTGATGCTTCTGGGTTTTATACTGTACAACATTGTACGTAGGTACCGTCCGAGTTTCTGCAGTCCATGCACAATTCATTCTTTGAGAAGTAGGCGATGAAGAAGAAATGGTCCGAGATAGACAAGGGTCTTCAGTAGTCATGCATGAGGTGGAAAGGATCAAGAGGTCATGAGTCTATGCACAAGGTCGAAAGATTGCTACGTGCAAAACAGCAAGAAATAGGTTAGGATTGACAAAAAAGCGACGGTTTCCAAGGCACAGAAGAACAAATCAAAATGAGAGTAGAAAGTGAGAGAGAGATGCAAGAGCATTGATATATTTTAAACAACATGAAACACTGTCGAGATATAAGTGGTCGGTTTTTTCTCCTCCTGTTCGATTTTATATACATTGGTGGCGAGATGTGTTTTGAACGCGATATTGCATGACAGTAACATGCGCATTTTTTTTTGTGCGATGCACATACAACCGTAGCACATATAGGTATGAAGTATATATCCTGTATGGAACCCGGAAGCAAAATAAAAATCGGAAGCATGCCTATTACTAAATTCTGGGACGTTTTGATTCTTTTTTCACGTGCGATTTCTTTTCTGTCTAATGTTCCAAGTCACTTGAGTACCTGGCACATGGCCGAGGATGGGGGAGGGGGGACATCGCTCAGTCCAACCTCCCTCATGTCTTCCTTCAGCAACATTTGAATCACGCCGCTGCTGCTGTTGTTGTCGTTGCTGCTGCTGTGGCGCTGCTTCCCCAGGGTGGCGGCGGCGGGCGGCGGCGGCGGCTGATGGTGCTGCGGCAGCAGGCCGTTGGGTTCAGTGATATTGCCGTTTGCGGCTGGAACCGAGTCCTGTCTTATAATGTCCTCCACACTGGTTCGTTTCTTCTTGATGGGCAGTGACTTGCCCGGCTTGTAGTCTCTCGGGGGCCTGGCTACCGGGAACTGAGGGGGCTTGGGGATGGGGTCACTCCGGGGGTCTTTCTCCGCGGGCGGCGGCGGCGGCTTGGGGGGAGGAGGAGCTTTGGTGCTGGGCGGAGAGGCCTTTTTGGGCTTGGGCTTGGGCTTCTCTTTCGGCTGCACGACTTGCGGCTTTGGTTTCGGGGGAGGAGGGGGAGGCGAGGGAACTTTTTCCTCCACCACCTTTTCCTCGATCTTGATGTCTTCTTGCTTTGGCGGCGGAGGAGGAGGGGGCTTTGACTGGGTGACGACGATGGTGTTGGGAGACTCGCTGGATATGTCCAGCTCGTGCTTTGAAGAAACCGTGACTCGCCATTCCTCCGAGTCGAAAGTAGCTTTCTTGACTTGGTCGCCACCGCCCTCCTCCTCTTCGGTTTTTTGTGCTTCCTCTTCCTTTGCCGGATCCTTGGCTCCGGATGGCAATGACGGCTTGGTCGTCGTGTCATCCACAGTCGGCTTTGGCTTGGCCTTCGTCCCGTTCTGCTGCAGTGGCTTCTTGATCTTTGGCACTTCTTTCCTCGACTTTTCGTCTGGGGCGGCTTTGTGCTTTTTGTCTCCGGCGGCGGTGGTATTCTCTGGCTTTTGCGGTTGTGGCGTCGTCGTCGTCGTCGTCGTCTTGGCCTTCTCCTCCTCCCCCTCCGCCGCCCTCTTTTCTCGGATAACGGCTTTTCCTGGAAGAGTAAAGTCGATGTTAATGTCCAGTTCGGCCTTTCTTTGGCGACTCTTCTCTTCGTCCGAAACTAGGTTAGTGGTGGAGGGGGACTCCTCCCGTGCTTCTGCTTCTGCAGGTGTGATGGGTTTACTACTTTCTACGGCGGGTTTGCCCCTTTTAGAGGAGGAGGTGGAGTAAGAGGTGCGCTTTAGAAGAAGTTTTTCCTCCAGCTCCTTGTTTCTCTTGACCAGCTGGCTCTCCCGCTCCCTGAACACTTGCAGGTCCTGCCGCAGTATGGCATTGTCCGATCGCGCTATCTGTATCTCAGTGTGGAGGCAGTCTGAGCTCACTGCGGCGGCAGCGGCGGCGGCCCCCAACTTTGAGCTGCTGTCGCTGGAGGAGGAGCTCCCGTCCGACAGACTTCCCCGCCTGAGCCTGGGCTTCCTCTTTGCCGCGGCATCTTCCTTGGCCAACATTTGTATGGCCCTCCCCACCTCAATCTTCTCCCTGGAGGCGGCAACCGGAGCGCCTCCACCTCCTCCCTTTTTTTCCCTTGGCTTAGCGATCGGAGGGAATTGTTGCCCCTCCGCCACCGTCGCATCAACGCTGCTCCTCCTCGACGACGGCCTGGAGGAGGAGCTCCCTTGGGACTTGCCCCCCACCACCATGGCCTTCTCCATGACCTCTATCCTGGAGAGGAGGTGCGTCTCCCGCTGACGAAAGCGGTCCAGGTCCACCCTCAATTGGTCGTTGTCCTCCTGCAGCTTTTTGGCCGTGCTGACAGAGGAGAGCTCCGTCGAAAGCTCCTCTATCCGGCTCAGGATGCCCTCGATGCTCTTCCCCTCGGCAGCGGTTGTTTTTCTTAGCTTTCTAGGTGCTGTACCTCTTGTTGCTGCTGCTGCTGCTCCTGAGAATCCTTCTCCTTCTCCCCCCACCTTGTCCGCCAGCGTCTGCAGGATCCCCTCCATCCGCTGCAGCTTCTCCGCCAGCACGACGACGCTCTTCTCCGTCACCGCCAGCGTGTCCTGTATTGGCAACAGCTCCTCCGACAGCACCCCCTGTAGCCTCGCCGTCACCCCCACGTACACCTCCTCGTTTCTAACCGCCTCCTCGTCCAGGTCCTCCAGCAGGTCTCGGTCCTCCCTGTCCTCTCCTCCTCCCCCTCCGTTTACTCCGCCGTTCCTCCTTGAAGCGACGTGCCCCGCCATGGTGGCCGCCGTGGACAGCTTGTCAGTCTCCACGGTGGAGGGCAGCGACCGCACCTCCACTCCCCTGCCGCCCCTCCTCCCCCCTCCCTCGTCGTTTCCTTCTCCCACCTCCCCGTCCTCCTCCTCCTCCTCGTCGCTTGAGGTGAGGAAACCCTTGCCCAGCTCCTCCCCGTCCTCCACCGCCAGCCAGATCTCGTCCGACGCCGGCGTCTCCCCCTCCTCGCCGATCTTGGACAGGTCCAGGTAGTTGGTGGTGCGGCGCGGGTCCGGAGGGGCGAAGGCGGTGCCGGCGTGCTCAAGCAGGACGCGCGCTACCAGGTCGTCCTGCACCTGCTGCAGGTGGTCCTGTTTGTCTTGGTTTAGCCGCTCCTCTTCCTCCGGCGTTGAGACCGTCTGCACCGCCGCGTCCGTCAGTGGGGGCCTCTCGTCGGAAAAGGAAGATGAGGAAGAATTGGAGGAGGAGGAGGCGACCGTCTTCGCCGCCGCATTTGCACTCTGGCAGCTGGTTGAGCCGCGGCGGGCAAGTGTCGGAGTGGTCCGCAATTTCTTTTTGGCCAAGTCGCCCCCTCCTCCCTTGGACGACCTTGCCACACTTTCGCTTTCTTTGGCGGAGGACGACGTCGACGTTGACGGAGGCAGCCTCCCTCTCCTCCTCCTTCCGCCTCCTCCTCCTCCTCCTCCTCCTTCCCCCGTCTTTTTCTCGCCTCCACCCTCTTCTCCTTCTCCCCCCTTTCCCTTTGTCCCTCCCTCCTCCTCCCCTTGGGAGTCCACTTGGGTGCCCCTCTCCTCCACTTCGGGAGTTGCAGTTTGTTGGCCCGTCGTCGCACGTCCCTTTTCTCCCTCCGCCGCCGTCTGCACCCCCCTGTTTGACGTTTCGACCACACGAACGCCTTTCGCGGCGGCGGCGGCGCCCGATCCGAGCGCCGCCTCCGCGGGCGACATGGGGAGCGGGGGCAGCAGGGGAGGGGAGGGCGGGCTGGCCACTTTGAGGAGGAGGGCCTCCGGAGGCAAGAAGTTTGTCGCTGCGGACGACGGAGGCTTTGTTTGCGGCGGCGGGTGGTGGTGCCCAGGGCAGGAAATGCTCAGGTAATCGGAGGGAAGTGGGGCCGCCGCCGAGAGGGGGAGGGGGAGTCGGATCGGGGGAGTAGCGGCCTTAAAGACCAACTTGTGCCTATTTTCTCCGTCCGCTTGAAGGCCCCCTCCTCCCGCCGCCGCCGCAGGAAACCACGTGCCGGACTGGAGACTAATGTTTGTTGGGCTGGGCGGGAGGTCAGAGGTGGCGGAGGCGATAGAATGAATGGGCGTAGACATTTCCCCATGTTCTTGCTGTTGCCTCTGCTGCTGGAGAACATTTTTCGGCTTGGCAAAGAGGTGGATAGGAACCGAGACGGAATCTTCTTCTTCCTCCCTCCCCAAGAGTCTTCTCCCCCCTTCGCTCCCCCCCTGCACAGACAGCACCTCTACGCCTCCGCCGGTCACCATGAGGCTGGCCGTTGCAAACACATTGTCACTTTCAAGGCCGCCCAGGATCTCAGCCCCGTCTGGAAGCCCCCTCTCGTTCCCCGCCGCTAGCAGGGCAAATTCCAACTTTAGGCACTGCCCCCCAACCAGAGGCGGAGGGGGAGCGGCCGCCGCCGCCGCTTTTCCTCCTCCTTCAAGGCCGCCGCCCGAGGCTGAAACGAGGAGCGGGGGAGCGGAACGGGGCGTGGTTAGAGTTGGAGGAGCGGGGAAAAGATAAGACTTAAATTAAAGCACTCCTTGGCACCTAGAACCGCGAGAGATACCGGATGCACTAGTTCCAAATTAGATGGTGCTAGACTCTTAAGGTTAGTTTCCTGACTGGTGCGTACCGTATATGGTTTATTAGAACGATTTTGAGTTTTTGTGCAAAGGCAGGTATATTGGTGCGCTGCAGCGTTCAATTGCGGGCATTTTTTATGCTGTCTACAGGAGCGCAATAGGGATCGGGGAGAGTGGAAAATGAACATTTTACGTGATAGGCGCAGAAGGAAAGTACCTGGAAGAGGACAGTTAAGGGGAGGAGGATCGCATGACAACGGGCCATTCGGACTGGCCAAAAACCACCTCGCAATAAACAAATCTGGTGACGGGGGGGGAGGCTTTCCTTTTTTGAAAAAAAAAAGTTTTGAGTGACGACGACGACGAGGCACCAAGCTCTGCCTTCCCTCCTCCCCAAGAAAAGAAAATCCCTCGGATGGAAAATGAAGAAATAGAAAAGAAAACCACGGCCAAAAAAAGCATATCCCCCCCTCCCTCCTGGTGGGCAAACTTTATTGTCCAGTCCAGTGCCATCATGGGACTGACAAAGCTGCAAATCTTCTTGTCCCAATTTTCTCTCAAAAATCGACAAAACTAGGTGACAGATATTTTGTTACCTATTCGGCCTGGACTTTCCACTGAACGTGCTAAGGTGCAAAAATCCACCAAATAAATAAATGTCTGAACATTGTATGAAAGTTACAAAACGTCATAAATTCGCAAAAGGATATCCCCCGTCGTCGTTTTTTGAAGGCACGCCAGTTTAATTATTCTCTGTAGGCTTGATTATTGGCTTGCTTATCAGCAAGATTATATTTGCACTTATTTTACAAAAAAAATCTTTTGCCATGTACACAAGTTAGCAAAAACGGACAAGGCTGTATTTGCATGTTATTCACATTTCACGAATTACGTCTTCAAATACTAATACGAAAATTTTGAGAACAAACTAAATCCAATTGTCCTACCTTGCGCCCCCTTTCTCTGCCCGCCCAGCGAACCGTTGCCAAGCCCTGTTGTGGTCGAATCCGCCAGTGTCGCCCTCTCCAGGCGCTGCATGGCCAAGTCCAGCGAGGCCTCCTCCTCCTCCGTCTTCTTAGAGTCAGCGGCTGCCCCCTCGCCCCCCAGGGAGGATGTGGAGGGGCCAACAGTTTCGACGCCGCTGTCTGCAAAGGGAAAGAGATTCGTTTTTTGTAACATAGCGTTTTCTAAGTCTACACTTTACTTCACGTGCTTATGAAGGGTCTCTACATACGCACGCCCCCAAACTATTTTTGTTGGCAATTCTTTCTCGGTGTGCCGACATGGAGAGATACAGCTCGAGAGATTGATAGAGAGCGAATGGCAAAAAAGTCCCGTACGTACATATATAACGTACATATGCTCCTGTCCTCCTATTGTCCACTCAATCTGTACCATGTGTTTGGTGCATTGATAAAATTTGATTAAAAAAGTAGTGATCTATTTTTCCAGCATCATTTGAAGTTGTCTATTATGCGAGCTCGAAAAAAATGTCGACAGATGGTGGATATATAGACGGAAAAACATTCGCGTGAAGATGGTTCAAAGAAGTTAGATGGTGGGTAATAACACTGTCCATTCAGTGTGCTGTAAATGTACTGTATGAGCTGAATTCCGTTTCCGCAGACACCAAGTTGCAAGATTCGCGTCCAACAAAATCTGCTAGCAATGTCATTAAACTAACAAACTACCCCCGTCAAAAACCGTCATATTTAAGCAAATTCTAGCGTTTTGGTAGTGTCCTAAAGAAAATAAATTGCTGATTATAATTAGCTGTTTGCATATCCTTCGTGCTGTGAATGCCTCCTAACCTCCATCTTACCCCAAACATTGGGGTCGCAACGGTACATTCGCATGTGTGCCCCATAACATACTCTTCATTATCTGGACATAGCGTCAATAGACCGTTCTTAAAAAATTAATAGAAAATCTACTACATAGATTACCAGAGTCAGTGGCGTACTGCGCCCCCGCCGGAGTAGTGGCCTCCTCCTCCTCCATCACGGACCTTCGGCCTCCGCAGCAGGCGTCTCCTTCCTCTTTTCTTGCGAGCAGCCTCCGCTCGAGGAACTCCGCGCAGAACGCGTGG
>JAAUXU010045837.1_pt1 | contig 10859 bp, 8 predicted proteins | sample 7278151 | NCBI WGS metagenome assembly JAAUXU01 (sample SAMN14350113, study PRJNA611818) | marine sediment metagenome | isolation source: surface marine sediment (1.8m) | place: French Polynesia: Moorea | collected 2018-08 | reverse complement strand
GACCCCCACGGAGGACTGCAGCGTCAGGACCTTGCACGCCGTGTCCTTATACTAGGGTAGCTAGTCAAGGGTCCTAGCCAACCAGGCAGAGTATGAAAGAACGGCTCTCACTTGAACGAGTTCGCGAAATCGTGACCTTGGAGTTTCAGTTAAGGGAAGTGAACGTGAACTGATCGGCGTTTCAGTTTGGCCTGGACTAGTGCTTGAACTTAAGCTTAAGTTTATGCTTTTCAAATGATGAATGTGTTCGTTCGCAGTTTCCACAAAAGTTCATGGGCAGGGCTCGAAAACAAAAGGTGTTGTGAGCCGAAAAGTTTTTGCTTGAAAAGTTTTTTTCCTTAAAATACTTTCATATTCTCTGTCACGTTGTTGCCACTTTGTTATGCGTTTTCGCACTCTTAAAGAAAGTATATCACCACTTCTGTGGTCGAGACTGAAGCTCTGCATGTCATTGCTCTTGACCACTAATTTTGTTGACACTCTCGGATGGGATGTGTCATCCTCCTCGGTCTTTTTGCCATGTGCGTCAAACCTGTCCAGTGCTAAAAAGTTCATTTTTGCACGCCAGCCAGTCTTGCTGTAATTGCCAATTTCTCCATGTCAGAGACACTAAAAAGATCGATAGCTTCCTCCTCAAGGGCAGTTTTAAGGCGCGAGGTAAAGTCATTAACTTCTCTTCTATTCATTTGGTGTGTATAAGTTGCTCCTCACTGGCTGGCGACTCCGAGGAAAATGTTTCCTTGATTCTTGTTTGTCAGTTTTTATGGCAAAAATACATTGGGCAGCCCTAATGCCTTCTTTTGGGTGAAGGGTTTTGGGCCACTTGAGAACTTTTCTCTCACTTTTTGTGGCCCGAAAAGACTTTTGGGGCAGCCAATTTCAACTTTTCTTTCTTGCTCTATGCATGAGCATCATGAATCATACGTTTTTCGGACTCGTTATCATCGTCCAAGAAATATGAACGACCTGTGAACTAAAGAGAGCTTTCACACTGAACTCGAACTGAACGCTGTTCATTCTCTTGAGATTGGGCGTGAACTGAAGGCCGTCCAAAATGGTCATGAACTTTGCAACCAGGTTAGCTGGTCAACCAATCCACTAGATGACCTTAGCAACCAGCTTAGTTTCGGTATTTATATTCATCATAGTCCCATGTCGGGGGTTGGGAGGTTCAAGCCTGGTTCAGAGGCCCCAACTGAACATGTTCCATACTTACCGACAGAGGGGCACCTATGAGAAACTGTCCAGGCTGAAACAGCTTACCACTGCGCCCCCGTCATTTGTTGTCAAGGAGCAGCTCGAGGGTTCGACTGAAGTAAGGATGACCAAAACACTTCTTAGTACTTGGGCTCATTTATCAATAGTGCAAAAAATACATTTTTTTTCTACATAGATTGCAAAAAAACCCTGTTAATTTGCTCGATCGATAAGCTGTCAGCTGCTCATTTTAGATATTTATAGAGAAGGGACAATCACATAGATTCGCAACTCTCCCCCCCCCCCTTCAATTACCGTGTATTTCCCGTAAGTACCTTTGTCGAGCAAATTACAAGCACAGTTAGAAGCAATCAATTTTATCACTGATTGCTCATGCCACATCAAGCTGACTGCACTGCGTAAGACCTTCTGATGCTGATGTGGTTTGACAAAGTCAACTATTTCTTCAGACTCCTCAATGCATTCTCAAATCCTATTTTCATCATCCGAATCTGATATAGGCCCATTTGTTTCCTTTGCAACAAATTGGCATTGGAATAAGTTTTTCCCCCTTGTTGGTGTACGAAGGGAACAATATGCCCCGCTTTTTCGTCTCTGCGCATTGTTGAAAGTAGGTGTGGGACATTCAAACCCCCTCCCTACCCCCTTGCCTTGCTGGGTCCCACTCTGAGGAGATGCACAGACAGACACGAACAAACAGTCACCTTCCAGGTATGAGATACTCACGTAGCGCACCCACATCTATATACAATAGATTAATCGACGTTGCCAGCAAAAGTTAGTACTTGCTGTCGCTGGTATTGGGGTCGCAGACGTTGTCCGTGGCCTATCTGTGTGGACCAGACCGGTGGCGTCGAGGCTGCCTACATCCTCGCCCAAGTGACCAGCTTGTGAGCTGTTATCACACAGTGTAGTGTGCAACACACAAAATGCATTACTGCTTCTAGTGGAATGACGTTGACTCATCTTGTATTTGCTTGAAGTTTGAGGAAAAGAGCCACAAGATTGGCTCAGCTTTTCAGGCAGAGTCTCTCATGTCTTCTAACCTAAATTTCTTCACCTTTTCCTATGTTTTCTTTTCACCTTAGGGGGAAAGAAAAAAATTAGGAGACTCTCCTGTGCTCGATTGGAACTATTCTTGCTGAGGAAAGTGGACAAGATTTGGAGCAACAATTCCAGAACTCAGTTGGCCCCATTCTTACTGACACTGCCTTTTTTGGCCTTTGTGCCTACCCTTTATTCCCATTCTTGGACCATGCATGCCATTCTCGAAGGGAGGAGAAATCTGGACCAATTTCGTGTAAAAGTTGCCAAAAAGCTTCTTCTCTTCCTTTGCCCACTGATGACGTTAGTAAAGAAAGTTTGTCATATGAAAGAAGAAGCGTTTGTGAAAGAAGAGCGGACGTGACTTTTCTTCTGCCATCCCCCTGTTGATTGAACGCCAGGCTTACTTTTGGTGTGACACTCGTGTGGATCATCAGCCCGTTGCTCTACGTGCAGGGCCTGGGGCAGGAGCGAGCCGACAGGGTGTGTCAGAAATTGGTGACAATCTCGTGAACAGAGAGTGATGGATGAGGACCCAACAAGGCCGATAACACGGTCAAATGCAGTCTGAAGAACACGGATGACTACAAGTGGCGGGTGTACCGTCAGTGGTTCAATGCTGAGGATGCCAGAAGAAGGTCCTCAACCTTGAGGGTATGATGAGCCCCTGGAGGACAGTGGCACCTTGTACAGTGGACTTACACTTTGGACTTTAGACCAGGAATCATGAATATGTTCTCGTGCATGAGGGACTCCACTGGACTTCTCCAATGGACAGGCAGACCAATAATTGCGAACTGACAGTGGTTCCAAGATAGGTGTAGAAATGAAGGCAGGTCCTCCAGATGCAGTCCGTGGACAAGTTGCCCCAGACCTCATCGACAAACTCCCCAAGTACCTGAACTACGTTGTGATATGACTTGCCCTTAAAGATGTCCCGCACCCCATAGTCTGGGGACTCGAATATATACTTGATGGCGTTCGGAAGTCTGGCAACCAAGGTGCAGCGATGTTTGCCCCCATCTACGACTGCGTTGTCTTTGGAGATGATGATGGACGACTTCTGCACCCTTTTTTGTCCCTGTGGGAGGTCCATTTTGGTTTGTCGCAATGTGTTTCAGTGCAGATATTGCCAAGTTAAGACATCGCTGCACGTATGCAATTAAACTGTGGCGGGTCTCTAGCACCAAGGTGGCAGTTTCGAGGTAGGATGACAAATGATACCAAAAACGTTGGTCTCCTCATACTCATCATGTTCAGCTCATAGTTATACTTGTGCATGTCCATAGGGGCGGTCCCTTCCGTCATGGGGAAAAATCACTTGGCCCTGGAAAGACAGCCTGAGAGGCCTCTGGTTGCACCCTGTACTCGGCTTGTCCGACGTTGCTCTCCTCAAGGACAGACGTGAATCATTCTGACGCACCCAGTACAGATGCACGCTACGAGTGCAATTTTCGTCAGTGAAAACCGTGATAAATTGACTCGCAGACGTGTGCGAAGGAGCTAGGTCGAATCTTGAATCAGCCTCATTTTCCCACTTGGGCCTGATAGCGCAGAGAAGAAAAGGTCAATTTGTAAAGATGGGAGACAGACAGAAAGGCATAGGAGAAGCTGGCCCAATTCAGGAAAATGTGGGGCAGAAGGAAAGGTCAGCACATCATATAAGAGAGATAAGCAGGCAGCTGGGCTAAGGATATTTACAGGTGTGACTTGTCTCGCCTGAACATACGAGAGCAACATGTCTGGCCAGGCGAAGGAGTGAAAATTGGGGAGAAAAATGAGCTCGACGACGCTTCAGGAAACTTTCACACAGCTCCCACTTTCTCCCTCTTTTTCAGACGTGACCATTGAAGAAGACGATGCGTTTTCCTGGACCTCGCCGCAGTTGAGCCACACTCTGGTCGGACACCGCCAAGCAGTCTGAAGACGACGACGACAACCACAGCGAGGATGTGGCGGAGCAGAGCGCGGACGCGAAGAACAATAATCATGTGAATGTCGCTGCGGAGGCCGCCTGTGACCCATTTGTTGACGGCGACGCAGTTGCGTTGTTGTTAGTCAAAGATGCCGTCTGACGAGGTGGTGAAGCCGACCGTGATCTCGATCAACTCTCCGTCATCGCCGGGGGACAAAATGCAGCAACCGCCCTCGTCAGGCAGGACCGAGGTCAACAAGCACCAGCAAGACGGCTCAAAGCCGTCAAATCTATTGCTGCAAGTAAGGTTTCTGATCCCGGAGTTGTCGATCCTGGAACTATAGCGGTTGATCTTTTTCTTCGTAGGTGCGTCACTCTGTTGTGGGGCGCAGCCTGAGCAACAAGTCCTCGTCTCAGACAAATGCATCAGCGACGAATGCCTCCAACGCCCTTAGGTCAGTCATACATACTATCAGGGCTTCGTTTAGAAAGTTGTCCGGACCTTTCAAAGACTGGTTACAACCAGACAAGAGATGTGACGATTGTTTCTTCCGCTGGCAGAGATCGTATCGACTTTCGTTAAGTTGACACTTTCAATGGCAACTTTCAAAAGGCAAAGAAGGTTGCGGCGGGTCATACCAGGCAAAGAGTGCTTGTCGCGCCCTTAAAAAGGACGCTAATGAAGTTATTGCCGCCGTCGGCGTCGTAGTCCCGGAGGCATTGGAAGAAATTGCTTTACTGTTCTCATCCTCAAGGGAAAAAATGCATACACATTACCATCGTGTGCCGTATAAGTCATGGTGAGGAAGGCCACGTCTTGAAAATGGTTCCTTTTTTGGTTTCTGCAGTACCGACCACCGCAAGGGCCGCAAGCTGGGCCACCGTCGGGTCCTCGTTGACGGCGAGGTGACGTACAAGCGGATCGAGACCAGCCAGCTCATGGGATCTATCCAGCTGGGCATTCAGCAATCAGTGGGCGTACTGGCGGGGCAGCCTGACAGGTAGACTGACTCATGACCAGATCTTGCGACAGAAGTACTTATTGGAGTCTTCTTCAGGGATCTCTTACTGAAGGACTTCGAGCCCATTGCCTCGGTGTCCTTCACTAGGGACGGCCTGCTGGGCAGGACGCCCGCCCACAATTATGCCGAGTTCAGGTATCCTTTTACACGTTAATGTTGTCTTACTGTTTCACTTGACAACTGTGCTTACTGAGCAGGTTTCGTACTTACGCGCCGTTTGCATTCAAAAAGTACCGCCAAATGTTCGCCATCGATGAGACCGAGTTTCTCGTCTCCCTCTGCTCCTCACCCATGATAGAGCTGAGCAACCCTGGGGCGTCAGGATCGATCTTCTATATCACGCAGGTGCTCATGACTTCGTACGTACGCCCCAACGCGCATACGTGCATGTCTGCTTGTGTTTACAGAACGATGCGTTCATCTGCAAAACGGTCCAGCACAGGGAGGCGGACTTCTTGCAGAAGCTTTTGCCTGGTTACTACATGAATCTGAAGCAGAACCCTAGGACTCTGTTGCCCAAGTTCTTCGGCCTCTATTGTTATAGTTGCAACGCTAAGAATGTCAGAATCATCGTCATGAACAACTTGTTGCCATCGGAGCTTAAGATGCATCACAGGTTTGACCTGAAGGGATCCACGTACAAGAGGAAGGCCAATAGGGCGGAACGAGCTAAGAACTCACCCACGTACAAGGACCTGGACTTTGTGGATATGTACCCAGACGGAATTTTGTTACAGCAAGACGTCAGAGAGGCTTTGCTAAACTCAATACAGAGAGACTGCAGGTAAAAAGAGTCAAGCTGTGTGCGACGTGTGTACCGCACTGTACGATACACATCTCGTGTCTTTGGATAAAATATTAAGTATTACGCGTCTTAAATCGTTTCGTGTATCCCTTGTAGGGTTCTTGAAAGTTTCAAGATTATGGACTACTCTTTGCTCATCGGCATCCACAATCTGGACCAGGCTGCAAGAGAAGCCTCTGAAGAATGCAACATGGCCGCAGACGGTGAGGGCGGGGACGAGACTGACAACACCAAAGGTAGCAAGAAGCTGAGTTCGCAGCATTCTCATCAGCTGGAGCGGCAAGGGTCAATTTTGTACCGTGAAAGACCAATGGCTCATTCTACGGCGTTGGAGTCCATCACCATGGATGTTGTCGACACCGGTAACAACTTCGATCATCACCATCACAATCATGAGCAACACTTGGCGGCTTCTCCTGCGATGGCCGGAGGAGCCTCTTCTTCCTCATCCGGGGTCGTTGCGACTGCATCCGACGACTACTCGGTCAACAACGTTTGGGGCGGAATTCCGGCCAAGAATCACAAAGGAGAGAATCTGCTTCTCTTCATCGGGATCATCGACATTCTGCAGGAATATGGCGTGCTAAAGAAGGCTGAGCACTACTGGAAGTCGCTGGTGCACGACGGCGACTCTGTCTCCGTCCACAGACCGGGTTTCTATGCTCGACGCTTCCAAACGTTCATGAAGGGGAAAGTCTTCAAGCAGATGCAACTTCAAAGTCAGCCGCTACCGACGAGCAACCAGCCGCCTTCTGCAGGGACTTCGGCCACCGCTGTGGCCGGAAGCTCCTCTTCCTCGTCAGGAGGTGGACCTTTAGGGTCGTCATTGAGGAGGACGCGACTGAGGAGAACCATGTCCAAAGGAGGGGACAAAGGAGAGGAACAACATACTGAGGAACCGAAGAAGGTAAAATTGATCCAAAATCTCCACTGATCAAACTTCAATCAAAATTTTGCCGAAATTTCAATGATGTGCTGAAGTTTGCTTAATAATTACATCATTCATCGACGGCAGTACGGGGAACAGTTTGAAAAAACACTCTTATTTCATGATGTCAAACTTTCCTAATGAGTTTGATGAAAGAATCGACATTGTTTTGAAAGAGAATCTCATGTGCATGATTGATCTCTGCGTCAGGAAAATCCCGCTTCCCCCTCGGTTGTGACGGTGATCAAGATTGGCGAGGACCAGGTCAACCTTCCCAGGGTCCTTCAGGACAGGGCACCTCAACCTCAGCAGCTGCTGCAGCAACAGCAGCAACAACAACAGAAAAAGCGGACTTCACTGACGACTTCTCCGAAGAACGAGAGGAGAAACTCGGAGGAATCTGGCAGAGGCCAAGTGCCAACAAACCCTCCGCCGGATGTCGTGGCCGACCACGTTGCTGCCGCCGCGACTCCCGTAGCTGCTACCTCACCTGAGCCACCGCATAATGGTAAGAAGTTTCACAATTGTCTTAAGAACAAAGGTCCTTGTTTTTTCACGCTACTTAACTCTTTAAATTGAAGGTGACGTTATTTGAAGGTAAGGCTGCCTTAAGCGCGACATTGAGGCGCTGCCGCTCCTTTTGCTGTAAAGTGCAGCTTCAGTTTTTCATAACATAGTATTTACCTTTTGACTTTTACGCTTACACATAGGCCCCCATTCAGGGTTATCGAGACATGTCCGAACTGACTTCAAAATACAATTGCATTGCTTAAATCATTCTTATTTCTGGCAATGACTTGCTCAACGCTCAAGTTGAGTTTATAGATAGACTTGGTGACAAGTATGAACTGGAGAAGGTGACAATTTCCTTTGTCAGCCGCTAAGTAAATTGTTGACTCGTGGATTCATCTGCTCCACTGCCTTGGACGTGGCCGAGGTGCAACTCACGTGCAAGTGCAAGTGGGACCTTTCGCCAACGTCCGCAACACCCACCCAAACACAATGGTTCAAAAATCAGTCTGGATTTATCTCAAAAACCCGTACTCGTGTGTTTTTTGCATATGGACAGAGTTTTTCCTGGTACAGTAGTTACCAGACTTACTCGACGTATGGTACTTAGAACTTGCATAGATTTGCATGACTTTTTTCCCGCGGTGTTGTTAGCCGCTTGTGCATGTACTGAAAAGTATGCTGTCCTCAAGAACTTGTACTTCTAGTCCGTGTTTGCAGTACAGCATAAATTGTTTAAAGATCAGTGAATGTAGGGGCTTAACAATCTTAGGTCTGAACCAAAAATGACCCAAATGTACCGGTATTTCCGAACAACAATTCAACTTCCCTTAGAAAACGGCGTGCATCTTCATTACTTAAGCATCGTATAAACCGATATTGATATCACCGAAAGGAAAGCTTTGCTTGTCATCACTCTTTTTCTAAGTCACAGTACCTTCGCTTGTGACAAGAAGTGAAAACTGAAAACAAGTGACAGTAAAACACTGCTCCCGGCACAAACTGGAGAGAGGTTGCGAGACAAAAAGGCGAATCAGCTGTAATGACTCTTAGTGGTAAGTTGACCACACAGCATTGAATGCACAGATTGATAGTCTATCAGGAGGGGGGACTAACATTTGATCATTGCAAACAACACTTTTGTGTTAATTTCCTGAAAAAGTTCATGTGAGTGAAGCTTCGCAACTCTAGTTTCTGCTGACGATGCTCTTGAGTAATTTGAATGCATGTGCTGGCTGTAAAAAAAGACTTTTCAGCTCCCTTTTTCTTATTTTTTTTATTTTTATGTAAATAGTGTTCTAAAAGTCTTCAGAATTAGACATACGAATACGAAGTCTCACGTCTCTGCTTTCTCTATATGTTGTTGTTGGAACCCATTGTTTTGCTGCAAGCATTGCTTGACTATTAAGTGAGTGTCAGTGGGAACCTGGATATGGGTCGCTTACACTTCAAGTCACTCTATAAAAAGTATTTATGAAAATAATGTACTCATACTGCATATTAGGGTCACTCTCAACTGATGCTGTCAGATTTAAGGGATAAATCTAGCTATGGGGTGTGCGAATTCTGAACAGGAGTGCTGGGGTGCAAGTAAGAAACACTTGTGGCATCTCTGTTTTATCATTGTTTGTAATAACGTCAGCACTGACCAGCTGGACCGGTTTTTGAAGTGGGTTATATTAATTAAAAATTAACACTTTAAACTGCTTGATGATTTTGAAGTTCCTGCTCACGAAGCAACAGGTCAAGCATTTTTTCCAGCTTGTACTAAGAAAAAACACTAAATACAAATGAATTTGTTAAGTTTTAGTTCAAAGTATGTTGAACCATGTCGTATGTGTGGACGTAACGGTCAAAAGTCGATCCGTTTTCCACTACCTTGCATTCGGACGTGATGCTATAAGAGTGAGTAGCTACGGTTTATCCTTGGTGAGAGTTCGTTTTGTTATTTTTGTCTCGTTTTCAGTTGAGGACCGCCTCGACACCGTCAGCGTCATCACCATGACGAGTGACGAACGTGTCCAGATCTACGTCCCCTCACCGCAGACGACGCCCTACAACACTCTCACCAGCAGGTCCGCTCTTCGCGACGAACACCAGCAGCACGTCATTCAAGTACGCGGGAGTATCCCTGGATCTGACTTGTCGCCGAGAACGAGCGTAGGCTCGTCCGACTTGCTGGTTAGCGTCAAGAGTGACCGGCATCTTCAACAGTCGTCACCTGATCGGCCGTCCAAATCAGCAAACGCGGCGGACTTCTTGCCGCAGGGAGACACGTCGGCTGGAGACAATCCGTCGCTGGCGACTTCATCCACCACCGCCGGCGGCGAAGAAACTGTGATTGTGACTAGTGAGACGACCACGCAAGAGACGTCTCCCGACATGGTGCGGATCAGCATTAAGTCCTCGAGCGGGGACAGCCACGAGAACGAGGTGGTCGTTGTTGTGGCGGCTCCTATTGGGTCTGAGGTTAGCCCTAAAAGTGAAGAAGCCACGACTGTGGCGTCCCAGCGAACTCTCATGGACGACTTGCCGAGTCTGCCCACAGACGAGGCGAGCAGTGAGCAGACTGGGCCAATCAGCTTGTCTGACGTCAGGCTGATCGACGAGGAGATGCCTGACGCATAAGCATCATCAACCAGGCTCTGTGTGCATTATTCTGTGAAGAAAGACGCTTCAACCGCGGGAAGAGTCGTCCAAGTTAGGAACGGCTTTGAGTGTCGTGTCTACGAGTGTGAAGGAATAGTCATTTATGTAAAATTGATACATGTCCCAGACGTAGCTGCTCCAAGGTTGATTTCTTGGCTTCCGCCAGCTTCACTCTATTGCATTTAATATGCTTTTCTGGACTCGCATGTCTTGCCATCATTGGTCTCCCAAGTTAAGACCTTAAAGAAGAGGCATTTCCCTCCTATCCATCCATTTTTCTCCCATCATATCTCCTGAAAATAGGCTGCTTCCTCTCTTCTAACATTACTTAAGTACGCTTTGTTTGAAACTCCCCCTCTGTTGTTCTCTTGAACGTTATCAGAGGAAACCTACGTCGACAGAGAAAAGAAGAGCAGAACCCTTCTTAACCTTAACCTTAATGGAAAAAGTAAGGTAAAAAGTTTTCTTTTTTTCGAATAAAAAAAGAAAAGACGCATTTCTTCCCGCCTCGATTAACTTTTTCCCAGACGAAAAAGTTTCTTTGCAGGCCAGTCGCATTTTGCTTTCCAAAAAAAAACAAGCCGTGCAGCAGCCAAGGTTGAGTGTGTGAATACGCCCTCATCATTCCCTGTGAAGGGGGTTCCAATCAGGGGGGGGGGGGGGGGTAAGGGCAAAACAATGTTTAAAAAAAGGGGTTTTTTGTGTTAGTAAATAAACCGTAAAATAAAAAAAAAAAAAAAAAAAAAAAAAAAAAGTTTAAGATTTTTT
>JAAUXU010041994.1_pt1 | contig 10859 bp, 15 predicted proteins | sample 7278151 | NCBI WGS metagenome assembly JAAUXU01 (sample SAMN14350113, study PRJNA611818) | marine sediment metagenome | isolation source: surface marine sediment (1.8m) | place: French Polynesia: Moorea | collected 2018-08 | reverse complement strand
ACCTCCTGTTATTTGTTGCCGATATTATTGCTATGTCTGAATTTACTACCTACTGTACTTTTTTCGTTTCTGTTCATTTAGGGTTCCCAGGTGATGAAGAGGAGGGCTCAGAACTACCGCGCGCTGGGCAACAAGGAGGAGTATTGGACCTTCCCCGATTGGAAGTCGGACGGATGGAAGCTGGCCTACAACAACTGGGGGATGCTCTTGCCGCCGCAGGACTCGATCGACGGTGAGGACTTAATGTGAACATTTGTGTAGAATTACGGTATGAAAACCCAATGCGCAGTTCCGTCGGTGGTGATGACCGGAGACTGCGAGTCCAAGGAAGTCACCTTCGTCGGGGTCATCAATGACCACTTCCCCGGATCGGGGCTCAAGAACCCGGTCTTCATCCGGGCCAACAGGATCGAGCTGGACAGCAGGGTCATGTCCGTAGACATCACGGCTAACCTTCTCGATCAAGAGGTGGAATTTTTTATTTAACATTGAGCCACAATAATTGTCACTACTGTATTTCTGTTTTTCCTATATCGTCTTTTGCAGAAGACCTCCGACACCTTCCTCCAGTTCACGGAGCGCTGCCACGCCGACCCCAAGATGCTGATCCGGAAGCCGCTCAGGGTCAAGTTCGAGGTGCTCTCCAGCCGTCACAGCGACGGGTACGGCAGAAAGCTGCTCGGCTACTTCGACGACCTTGAGAAGACCAAGGTGAGGGCCCGCCACTGCGTGGTGTACGACCCTCAGATCGGCGTGCACGGCGCCTGGACGACGGAGGGCGTCAAGACCATCTCGGTGGACGAGGCCGTGGCCACCTGCTACGCCACCCGCCTTGGAACCTTCGCCGTCGTGGCAGAGATCGAGGACGACCCCTACAGGGAGGAGGAGGCAGACTGGCTCACCATCTTCAAGATGGTCGGCTACGTGCTGAGCATCATTTGCCTGCTGGTGTTCATCGGCACCATCGTCACCTCCACCTACCTCTGGGAGATGTTCCACACTCTCGGCCTGCACACAGCTGGGTGCCTCCTCCTCGGGCTGGTGGCCATGATGCTGTCCGAGCTGTCAGGGGTGAGGGACGACAGGGACGCCTGCGCCGCCGTCGGGTGCTTCATCAACTTCTTCTTCGTCGCCGTCGCCTCGCTCATGGCCATGGAGAGCTATGCGGTCTTCAAGTGAGTCCAGCAAAAAAAAATATACATCCTTTGCGCAGCTTTTATTCTGTGCTATTATTCCAGGGCCATCACCTCCGGCGTGATCGGCGGGCGCACCATGGTGTACCTATGCTACGGGTATGGCCTCCCCTTCCTGGCACTGGGCTACAACGTCCTGCAGAACCTCCACCTGATGGGCACCGACCCCAACTGCATGGTGGCCTGGCCCGCCGACCCCAAGTGGGCCTTCTTCGGCCCCGTCGCCGCCCTGGCCGCCGCCTCCCTCGTCCTCATGCTCATCGTCATCTGCAACATGAGCACCCCGGCCATGAGAAAGGAGAGCATCGTCGAGGAAATGGGATCCATCGCAAAGGTACGTATTTATTTCACTTTCAGACAAAATATTTACTCTTAGTCATATTTCAAACAGTAATTCAAACTGCGGTTTATTTAAGGGCATGGTGCTGCTGGTGTTCCTGTTCGCGCTGACCTGGTCGTTCGCCCCGCTGGCCTACATCGAGTTCCCCGGGACGGAGATGCCCGACTTCTACCCGGCCTTCCAGGTCCTCAACAGCTTCTCCGGCGTCTACATCTTCGTCTTCATCGGACTAGGATCCACCAGGTTCAGGACAGTACTCGCCGGGAAGGTCATGGACAGGGTGAGTTTTTTTGTGTGCTTTTAAAAAGGGCTACCGGTAGCACATGATTTCGTTTCTTCTTTCAGCAACAACAACTGACAGAGGCCGAGAAGGACGCAGATCACGACGCGACCGACAACAACGTCGACGAGTTCGCCGAGGACGATACTGTGACGGACAGCATCGCCGAGGAGGAGGACGGCGAGGAGGACATGGTCGATCCCAATAATCCAGACACCAAGTCCACCAACGATGAGGAGCTCGTCGTCTAAACGCAAACAGAGCAACACCAAAAAGAAAACTACAAGAAAACCAAACCAAGGATAAACGGAAAACTCTGTCCTTTAAGTTTGAAACAAAAAAAAGCTTTCTCCTTCCTCCTTTTTGAGACAAAATGATTTGTGACAACTTTGAAACAGTCGGAAGGGGCAAAAGCCTGAAAACCATATTACTCTACAGTATTATACAAAACACACATCACAAAACATCGACACAAAAAAATAATCATCTGTATAGGTTCCCCCTAACATTATCCGCGATGCAGGTTTCAAACGCATTTTTCTGTCCGAAAATACAATCACCATAAGCAGCATACCACGGATCGGAAAAGAGAAGAAAAATCTTTTTTATTGCGACCAAGACAAAACGCACTGCACTGCTGCACACAGTATCGAAAGAAGTGCTGCCTAAAACGCAGCGTCTTAATTTCTTCATTCTCGGTTCCATCGTTAGAACCAGGAAATGTCTCCAGAGTTGCCGAAGAACTGTTGTTGCTCTTCCCTCCCGGCGCCGCCGCGGTTGTCTCTGGGCTGGGCATTGCTGTTGGAGTTCTGGTAGAACCCGCTGAACGGGTGGTAGCCGTCCTGCTGCTGTTGCTGCTGCTGCTGCGGTGGGGGCCTGACGGCGTGCTCGAACTCCTCCTCGAACCTGTCGAAGGCACCGTCGGTGGCGGCGTCCACGGCGGAGAGGTGTTTCTGCTCCCTCGGTCCGGGGCGACGCTGGTGATGGTATTGGCCGTCCCTCTCCTCCTCCTCCTCCTCTGTCCTTGAGTGGTGGTATATAGGCTTTTCGTGGCTGTGGCTGCCGTATCCTCCGTGTCCGTGACCCTTTCCGTAGCCACCGTGACCATGGCCCTTTCCGTATCCTCCGTGGCCGTGCCCCCCGTGACCGTATCCCCCCTTCTTCTTCCCTCCCTTCTTGAAGAAGGACTTCTTTCCGAATTTGCCCTTCTTGGCGAAATGGCCCTTGGAGCCCTTGTGGTCGTCGTGGTGCTTCCCCTTGGCGCTGTAGCCCTGCAGACAGAAGAAATGAGAAAATCGTTAGTTGCGAGGCTCTGCTTGCAAATAATGCTGGACCAAGGAATTTTGTTTCGTAAAAATAGCAATAGCAGCAGCAGCTGGGATGGCAACAACAGCAACAGCAATAGAAGAAACAGGAGCAGCAAAACATACAACTAAACTTTTTCTTACCTTCTTTCCGAACTTGTCCCCGAAGGACTTCCCTGCGTGCTTCCCTCCCTTGTACTTCTTTCCCTTGGACCCTCCGTAGAATCCCTTGTAGCCTCCAAACTTCTTATGGAACCCTCCGTTGCTGTAAGAGTCGAAGAACTTTGTCTTCTTGCTGAACTCGGACTTGTGAAAGGTCTTCTTGTATCCCTTTGTCTTGTGGCCCTTGTTGTGGTGGCCCTTCTTGCCAAACTTTGCGCCCTTGTGGCCTTTGTTTCCCTTGTGGAAGTCCCCGTGGTACTTCTTGCCCTCATGCCAGCCCTTCTTCTTCTTCCCCTTCTTGGCAAAGTGCTTCTTGAAGAACTTTTTGCCCTTCTTTCCCCACTTGCTCCCCTTGTATCCCTTGAATCCCTTCTTCCCGTGGCTGGACTTGTGCCCCTTGGCACCGCCCTTCTTCTTCTTGCCGTGGCCGTAGCCGCCGGCCGCCATCACCAAGTCCTCGCTGAAAGAAAGAGATGTTACGATCGCCAATCGTGATTTTTCAAGATGTGAAAACCAATCAATACCTTGCAGCCGCTTCCAGATCTTCCTCGATCTCGTTCTCCCTGGTGTCAATGTCTTGGTCGTCGTCCTCCATCAGGACAATGTCCTGGTTCCTGAAGGCAGCACCGCCGTCGTCTTCGCCTACTTCGGCCACTACCGACTTGGCCTCAGTGGTCGTCGGGGCTGACCCGAGGAAGACGTCTAACATTGCCGCCAGCGCCACCGGGAGCAGGAGGAGGAGGAGGACCCGACGCTTGGTAACAGCACCGGACTTGAGGCGGCTCCGGTCGCGCCCAACCATGATGGTGTCTCTTTGAATTTGTTCTTCCAGCACTCTCTGCAAAGTGTGTTGGTTTTCCAGAAAGCTCCGGTTTTGTAGAGGGATGTTGTCGACTCCGGAGCCCCGGTGCGAATGAGGCGTCCGACCCGGTTGACATCCAACTACATTCGGATAGGATAGGGCGACCTTTAGGGAAGGGGGAAATTGAAAACCAACCCCTCCTCCTCCTCCTCTTTTTTGCCGGCTGCATCCTCGCCTAATTGAACTCTTCTTCCTTCCATGATCACCGTGATTAGGCAGAAAGAGGAGGAGGAGGACCAGGAGGAGAAAATCGTGCACCAAGGTGTTGCTGGAAGGGCTTGAACCCGGCGCGGCATTGTTTGCGGGTATTGATCATGGAGACAGGCGTGTAGTTTCTCTTCTTTTAGTCGCTGCCTGTGGCTTGAAGCAGGCAAATGAGACAGCGAGAAAACAAGAGTTTTTCAGTCAGACGGCGAAGGTTACAGGATGACGAAAGGGTTGGAATCTTCTTCGATGGAAGGTCACTTCCAACTAATCGAATTAGTCTGCATGGAACTGCATGGAATTGTCCCCCCAAAGGAACGTACGAACGCAAAAGATGTCAATGTCTCAATTAGAAGGCGCACGATCACTTTTTGTAAGTTAAATAAATTTATTTCAGAGATTGCATTACAAAACAGCGGCTCGAAACATAAAACACAACACGCATTGGCCTAGAAAATGCATAACAACCTGCCGACGTTTGAATCGGCCAGTCAACAAAATTCATCATGCTGTGGTGGTGGATGCCGAAGCACCGTTGCTGCTGCTGCTGCTGCTGTTGGCGGTGCTGTTGGCGCTTCCTCCTGCGGGCGAGGCCGGCGTCTTCTTCGAGAACCCCTGCGGGTTCTTCGACTGCCAGTTCCAAGTGTCCCTGCACATGTCGAAGAGGGTGAGTCTGGACTTCCATCCGAGCAACTTCTCCGCCCTCTCGCAGGTGGCGTAGGAGGAGGCCACGTCGCCAGGGCGGCGCTCGCACAACTCGTAGGGGATCTTCCGACCGGAAGCCTATGTAAAAAAAACTGGTAATACACAACGCAAGATATTTTTTGATATGGCTTGCAACAACAGTCAACAGAAACAGCAAAAGTATTAGCAGCAGCAGCAACAATACCAGCAAAAGTATTAGAAGCAGCAGCAGCAATAAGAGCAGTAGCAAAAGTATTAGCAGCAGCAACAAAATTTGCAACTGCTACAATCTGCTACCATTTCCCCACCTTTTCAAAAGTATGGATGACCTCTAGGACGGATGCCCCTCCCCCGGTGCCTAGGTTGAAGGTATTGGTACCCAGGCACTCCGGCCTGAGGACGTACTTGACAGCGGCGACGTGTCCCTCCGCCACGTCCATGATGTGGATGTAGTCCCTGACGCCGGTGCCGTCCGGAGTGTCGTAGTCGTGGCCGTACACCTTGAGCGTCGGCCTGCGTCCCACCGCCACCTGGGACAGGAAGGGCATGAGGTTATTGGGCACCCCCTGGGGGTCCTCCCCAATCTGCCCTGAAGGGTGGGCCCCCACTGGGTTGAAGTATCTCAGGAGAAGGCATCCCCAGTCGGCGTTGGCCGCACACACGTCCTTCATGATCTCCTCCATGAAGTACTTGGTCTTGCCATAGGGGTTGGTGCAGCGGCCTGTCGGGTGGTTCTCGTCCAGCGGGAGGTACTCTGGCTTGCCATAGACGGTGGCGGATGAGGAGAAGACAATCTTCTTGATGCCGCACTCCATCATTACCTCCATCAGGTTGGAGGAGCCAGTGACGTTGTTGCCGTAGTACTTGAGCGGGAGGGCGCAGGACTCGCCGACCGCCTTCAGGGCGGCAAAGTGGATGACACAGTCAATGTGGTGCTGCAGATTTAAAGATAATTGAAAGTAATGTGCAACACAGCCATATACCGGTATTTGAAGATACTTTGGACATGACTGCGCGAAGAGATTCCTTGCTGCATAGGTCCGCCTCGTAGAAGGTGATGCTCTTGCCAGTCAGCTTCTGAACCCTCACCAGGCTCTCAGGCATGTTGTTTCCTACACGCAATCAATTTTCAAGAGATCGGGAGAAATAGCTTAAACCATTAACCGCCAAATCATGCTTCAGTTTTTGTACAGCAATTAATAGTTACATGCAGATGAAGGAAATTACTGCACAGAAGTTCCGCAATTGAAAAACCCAGCACCTCCCCTTCTTTTTTCGTTCTTTTCATTTTCTGTTTTCTCCTCCTTGCCTACCTTCTGGATCTTGCTCTGCAAATCAAAGTGGTTCGGGAAAGAAAAGGACAAGAGTTAGACAAAACCATTAACCTTTGTCTGCAACATGATACTGTTCATGGGGAAAAGCATTGCTTCTCACCTCTGATGCTGTTGACAAAGTTATCCACGGCAATGACGTGGAATCCCTCGTTGAGGAGCTCCACAATGCAGTGGGAGGCGACATAGCCGCCGCCGCCCGTCACGAAGACGGTCTTGCCGGAACCAGACATGAAGACGTGCTCGGGCTGAGGATACAAAGAAAATGTTTAAAACTGTCAAACACAAGCTGTAGCACTGCTGGTAAGAAATCTCCCGTTCTTTTGTACGTATAGTGTTGAGTTCTCTCGCTTCGCAGAATTCAGCCCCAACAGACGTCATGCTTGCAGCTTGCGTGATGTGTGCGGAGCTTAGGACTTAGGAGTTAAAAAATCGAGAGCACTGTACGTAGCTCCGATTACGATTCAAAATTTTCGAACGATAAAACGTCACGCCATTTCGCACAAAATCGTAACGCTTGCCGGGCTTGTTGCCCAAAAAGCAAATAAGTGATTTCTCCTGTTCCGATAACTGAGAAACAGTAATTGTTTTTGCCGGTGAAACTTTCCAGGTACATTACCTGCTCGGCTTGTTACTTGAATGTTTTGCAAGGCTTTCTACGAAACTGCACACAGCTGAACTGATCACCTTCTACTCCAGTGTGTACCTAGACGTTCAAAGACTCCTGGGAAAGCCCTCTGTTTCGCTCTCTATCCCCTTCCCCTCTGCTCCTTTTGCGAACGGTGGAAAGGGCGGACGAGAGCAGCGTAAAGATCGTTTGAAGACAGCAATTTCCCGCTCAAGCCAACTGTCAAACTATGGCATGACGTGCTTTGCCCTGCCTCTTAGAAGTAAAACATGTTTCATGCCCGCAAACTGTTAAACTTTTTTCGAAACAGGTGCTGCCTGTCAAAATTACACACGTGTTCTTTTTTTGTGTTATGTTTTTGAAAAAGTGTTATGCTCACAACGTTGGGAGGCATGATTGAGGTGTGGTGGCGTCGGATGCGAACTGTACGTGTTCTGGACTGGACGGCCGGTCCGATGTGGTTTTTTTCTGCGCGTCAGAATGTGTGTTCTCGTCCGCATGTAACGGTGGACGCGCACAATACAATGTGCCGACTTGGAATCCTCTTCTTCTTCTTGGACGAAGTGTGGACCACGATCGACCCTCGCCTCCGTCCGCACCCCCCAGTTTATTCTTTAACCTTCACTTCTTCCGTCCTTCCTCTCCCTCGATCCTTCTTGGCATTCGCCCTCCTCCGCCTCCTCCGTCGATCCCCTTCTCTTTTTTAAAGCATACTGGAATATATTTCACCAACTAGCTACCCAGTGGAAGAGTACAAATTCCAAACCAGAAGCTCAACTTTTCATTTTTTGTTTTCGAATTGGGAAATGTATTGACCCCATACCTTTAATTGTCGAATTCCGCCGTAGACTGACTGGTCAACGGGCATAAAGGAGGCGGAGGAATGGAGGGACTCTTCCTTCTTCAGTCCTATGCTTCCACGTGCTTGTTCCAAAAAGAGAAGGGGGAGAAAAGAGGCCCGTGCACTCTACTCACAAGATACTCTAGGCCAGGTAGGGGAATGTAGCAGGACAGGTGTATGGTGGAGGAGAAGTGGATTCTGGTCAACTTTTTCTCGTCCGAGAGAGGAGGGGAGAAAAAGGAAATTACCTTATCTTGGACGTCACTTCACTCAGCTGGAGGATGGAGAATTCAGAGCTTGCGCTAAAACAGCACTGAATGCGGGCAGCCCTTTTGCTGCTGGGCAGCCCGCATTTATTCCGGCCTCAAATCGATGCTGTTTCTGTCCGACGTAATATAGTTAACATATCTGACTGCGAGGCCCAGCCCAGAGGGATGCTGGGATAGGGGGTAGGGGAAATAATCCCCTTATCACATGAGGCCAACGAGGAGCCCGCTGAGAGAAAAATTAGTGCCAAAAAATGAAAATGAGTGAGATTCGATGCGGTATAACTATGTTTTATTGTTCTTTCAACTCAACTCGTCGCGTTGTGCCAACAACTTCAACAACCTCTTTAATCCTTTTGCGGTATTTTTTTTCTATTTCGCCTTTCCCTCCGCCTCCTTCTTTCCCTTGCTGAGGTAGCTCTTGGCAAAAAAGTCCCCGAATAGGACGAGGAATGAGACCATGTATGCGATCATGGCGTACTGCATCCACATGGGGAAGTCGCACCCCAGCCTTATGCCGTTGAGGCCCATGACGATGGCGGCCACGAACTGGGTGATCTGGAGGAGTGTGAGGTGGCGCTTCCACCACAGGTGTCTGCGGTCCACTCCCAAAGCAGCTAAAGTGTAGTAAGTGTACATGGCGACATGGACCAGACAGTTGATGAAGGCGCCGAACACGGCAGAGCCGCCGGCAACGTACTTGACGCCGATCCACCTGAGGGCCAAGAAAGAAATATGATTTTTAAAGGTTTTTCTTAACAGTGTGAGGAACTACTTATTAAATCAGTTTTCAATTTCAATTTTCTTGAAGGCGAATTCCGGACAAATGAAATGAAGTTATAACCGCCATTCACATAACCAAGCAGCACTAATCCACTGCCGAACATTAGAAGCAGCAAAAACAATTGTTCCAATTTAATATCCCCTCACCATAAACAGAACATTGTTGAGTGGTGGTAGACATGTAGAAAGGTGAGGTGTGAGTATTTCCCCCTGAGGGCGAAGAAGGCCGAATCGAGCAGCTCCAGGCCTTTGAGGGCGTAGTATCCCCAGAGGGCGGAGGCGGCGCGGAGGGCCGTGGGGGATTCGCTGTAGTCCACCGGCTGGCAAGACAGGTTGTAGTCTCTGTAGAAAATGGGAGTGAAGGAAAGGGTGAAAAATTCAGCTATTGCCAGATCACAAAAAAATACCAATAGCAGCAACAGCTGGAGGAGCATCAACATCAGCAGAAACAGAACGAGCAATAGTAACAGCAGCCAAAGAATAAGCAGCAGCAACAACAACTGCAGCAGCAGCAACAACAGAAAGAGTAATAACAATTAGGAACAGCAGCAATTTAATCAACAGCTTTATTAGCAATTAAAGCAACTACTACAGGATCAATTTGGAAACCAGCGAATAAAATAGCACTCACAGCAATAACAACAACAACATCAAGTGAATCAGCATCAACAATAGTAGCAGCAGCAGCAACAACAACAACAACTACAACTACTTCTGCTACTAAAGCAGTGATGGAAGCAGTATAAACCCATCTGTATAGCAGCAGCTTTATTAGCAGTAAGAGCAACAACCACAGCATGAAAATACGAGAAAAAATAAGCTGGAAATGTACCTGGATGAGAGGAACAGCTCCCTGGCAATGTGCGCGTTGAGTACTACGTTGACGGCGTTGTACAGGATGAGCCATGGCTTGACGGCGGCGTCCGAACCGCGGAACCACTTTGGCGGTCGGCGGCACAGGAGGACATAGACGGCGGCCGTCGCCAGGGTTGGCCAGGGGGAGCGCATGAGGGGCCACCGCTCCACGCGAGGGTCGCCCAGCTCGTGGACGTAGTGGTGGTAAGAAGCGTAGACGGAGGAGGAGAAGGAAGACGAGGAAGGGGAGGAGGAGGGCAGAATATCGTCCATGCCGCTCTTGAGGGTCGTCGTCCCAGTCCCGTTGGAAGATATTGCCGAGACGACGTTTGCGACGGCCCTGGACACCCACGATCCGGCCTCCTCCAACGCAAGGTTCTCCTTAGCGTCGGCCAGCAGGTTCCACAACAGGGCCATCACCACAAAATGGATTCTCTTCACTCTTGTTTCTTTCGATTATAAAGCAACGTACGGTACATCGATAACTGTTTCGACCGGCGTCGGCTATTCCGAAGCAGAAGGGACCATCCAGTGTCGTTTTATCGATTGCAGTCAGTCTCCACCCGCCGCTGCAAAGAAATAGAAAGCTCTTTGGAAGCCCCTCCCTCTTTCCCCCCTCATGATGCCAATCTCCTCCTCCGCCTTTCCCCGATTCCCCCTCCTCGTCTTCCCTTCGGAGGCGGAGCAGGAAAAGAGAGGTTTCGCCATTCGCACGAAAGTGACGAAACACCTTTCGCCTTTTTCCAAGATGAACTTGGCACTGTGACCAGGTGGCAGTGGCCGAGGGGGAAATACGGGGCCAGTTCTGGGGATAAACGGTACATAAAGTTCTAGGACAATATTAACAAACCTAAAAAGCATGATTGAATCGTCTTTTTGGTTTGCAAACCATTGATATAACAGTAGAAAGTCTGCTTTGTCATTAAAAAAGTTGATTTTGTAAACAAGCAACGATAGGGAAAGGTACATTGTAAACTAAGCTTTGCTTCTTTTTTTCTTTCCCGTCCAAAGTCCATTTCGGAAAACAAGACAAAGTGCACTTCAGTGCTGCCACACCTTGCGAATTTTCGCAATTCTTGCGAAAATGAGGGTCTGATTGCGAGTCAAAAAAGATCCTTTGCGACTT
>JAAUXU010037575.1_pt1 | contig 10863 bp, 3 predicted proteins | sample 7278151 | NCBI WGS metagenome assembly JAAUXU01 (sample SAMN14350113, study PRJNA611818) | marine sediment metagenome | isolation source: surface marine sediment (1.8m) | place: French Polynesia: Moorea | collected 2018-08 | reverse complement strand
CAAACATATCACACTTCCGAATAAAAACTCCCCATCAAAACTGCGGAAGCTACAAATCGACAAACAAGCACGTATCACACTTAGGGAGTCCATGATAATCGATTAATATCCAAAAATAACTTTCAGTGTCGATTAATCGTACCTAGGTTTAAAAAGCATATAATACGACACAAAAATAAGTAATTTATAGAAAAGTACTGCTATACTAAACAATTGTTTTTCAAAAATGCCATAAAAGAGGCGTATACGCAGGACTGGTTAATTAAAAATCCTGTTTTTTAAGATTTTTTGCACATAATCAGGAAGTTTTTACTTAAGCTTCAGCTACGGTGATCAAAAATTAATCATACGGAAAAATTGTCCGATCGATCGTGATTAAGATTAATCATTGGACTCCCTAATCGCAATGCAAAAAAATATACAGATAGAACGAACGGAAAACTTCCTCGCATGTATCATTACGCCGAGCTGTATATGCAGTGCGCCAACCAAGAAAGCGGAACACGGATCTAGGAGATATCAGTCCTAATGTTCCTAATGGAGATTGACGCTAATGGCCTTAATTCCATACTCTGTATCGCGGGTGGCTAGCTTTGTCGTAGTACGTGTATCTCCTATTTAGAAATATTCGTCCTGGATTTTTTCAGTAAAACCGCTTCAGAATTCAAGCTACCACTTCGCTTCTTATGACAAAGAAACATTCCCGTTGGTTCTTCTCTCCTTTGTCCCCATCCACCTGAGAGGCGGAGGAGGAAGCAAAGCGGATAACAGTAAATTCCCTCACAAAAACTATTTTTTCAACATTCTCCTACTTTTTTTTACTGCGGAGAAGCACAAACTACGCAGTATCTTTTTCCTTTGTTGAGCTAGCCTGCCTGGGTGGCGCGATGTTGGATCACACCACCAGTGGTGGCGTGATCAAGATGGCGGCGGCTTGGCTTGGGTCCAGGGTCCGCTGATTGGCCGGCCCCGCCTTTCTCAATCCAGCGACCAATAGGAGCAAAGGGCGTCACATAGTGTGAGAAAGCTGCTCTAGAGAGAAGAGGAATAAAGGAAGGAGCGCGCTCGATGTGTACACCGCGCGCTTGATGCATTGATCAGTAAATGCATGGAGTGCTTGGGTTGGATTGTCCGCTCCTATTTGAATACTATGTGGGCTAGTCTGAATGTCGGTCATAGCATTGGTCTTGATTTATTGACATGCATACCGATATTAAAGTTTGCACAATGAATGGTTACCTTGATTTATTCACTTTCTCACCAGAGCACTGTGGGCACAAAATGGAATATACTTTCAATTGTACTATTCTGTACAGTACATGGCCTTAGATCGATTTTCGCCAAGAACGGACTTAGCCAAAGAAATGTGTTTCCCAAAATGAAACAAAAAATGTCCTTAATTATTTTTGACGCCTCTGCTGGTTGATACCGCAATAAAACGTTCTTTGCCATATTTTTTATCCATTTTTTCTCAGAAATATCCCCGATAGAGCATTTGAGTATAGAGCACCTGGAATACCGACGTATTACCTATTACCACTCTGGGTTCTAAAACCAGTCAACCGAAATCGCGGTATGTAGAGTACTGTGATATGATATTTAAAATTATTGTCGAAGACGACTTTTTCAAATAGTTCCCTTTCTAGCGCCACGAAGAATTATTTCGTGTTTCTCGCCCTGTGCCCAAGTATATAGTGTGTAGAAGTATTTTCATCAAATCACTTCTCTAACGAACACGCAACACGTGAAGGGTTTAAAAATATTACAAAATGTACTGTACAGTACAGTGGGGCGGGTTTTTTAATAAAAAAATTGCTTGCGCCCATGTATGGGCGGAACTTTTACCGTCGATTTCGAAATTTCACAATCACTCTAACAAGATCCATAATTGAATTTATTTTTGTATATTCTTGCAGAGAGGGACCTCAACCGACCTCGACCGTGCACTCCAGTCCTTTGCCTTTCCATAGAGGCCCCCGCCGCCGCCGCCCCCGTCCCCCAGGCCGCGCAGGCCGCCGCCGAACAAGTCCCGACTTGCCAAGATCCCTATGTAGCGGATCCGGGGTGCTGGGACGGACGCCGTTCTCTTTTTCTGGGTGCTGGGGCGAGAAAAATTGACTGAGCGCTCGGGGGGTACAAAAGGGGCGCCCTCGTCGGGGGGTGGGCTCACTCTATCTACAGACCCCAGAGAGACTAGTACTACTAACGTTGGACTTTGGAAGAGCCCACAAAAGAAGACAGAAGATAACGAGAAGCACCCAGGAAATCATCGAAAGAGCAAAAGGTTGGTTTTATTCCAAAGTTTAGTAGATAATTTTTTCGCTCTGCGTGCACATGCGCTTCGAGTTCTCTTCAAATTTTGAATTTTTTTTCTTAATTGAAATATCTTGGGCGCAAATCGAAAGTCTTTTGCAATGTTTCTAGTCATTTAAAACCGAAGCAAACCAATGGCACGTAGTACTATCTTGGTCCATTGAACAACCGCGCCACTCATCCGGCATCTACTTGAACACTGCTGCTGGCCAAACTCCAGGATACAAGCCAGCAGCAACGGGCAGGTTGAGACCGGATGACTGACATATTAACAACAACTACAACGTGAACAACAAAAAAACTTTCGAATTGGCAAGACCGTTCCATTTCCCTTATATATATTAAACAACTTCTATTTCTACTCTGTTTCAGGTACGTGCCCAGTGACAGTAAGAACAGTGAAATCGACTCCAAGGCAAGGAAAATGACTAGTTCAAGGTGAGAGCAACAGGAGTACACAAATTCTGCATTTTCATACTTAACACTAGAGTTAAAAATAGATTTTTTTTCCTCCTCGGCATTTGCGCTAATAGAACTTGTCTTTTTTCTTTCTTTGTGTCTTTCCAGCATCCGTGACATCCCGGACCACATCGACGAGCAGGACAACCTCCCCGCCAGGACCCCGCCTCATCCCAACGGCCGAAGGGACATTGTGAAAGAGGTGAGCGAAAAAAGACTGCAGCAAGAGGCTTTCGCTCAAACGAAGCTTTCCTATTCAGGAGAAGAACGAAAGACTGATTGAGCTGCAACCACGGTTTTCTCGGCCGTTCAATTCACCTGATGTGAGCTTTCGCATGTAGCTTTTTTTGTGAAATATCTTAATATCGCCACAATCTCAAAGAGCAACAATGAATATTCCCGGAACCCGGAGCAAAAAAGGGGGATTTTTTTTTCTTTTTTGCATTCGTTAAAGCTTTGCCTTCCCTCTCCCTCCCTTTTCCAGGCCATGCTCAACGAAGGCCTATTTGAGCACGTCCAAGTGTCCGAGGGTACCAAGAAGTTCTACATCAACGACGTCACCTTCGGGGTGCAGCCGCGGAGCGTGGTCGCCGGAGGCGCAAGCGGAGGCGAGGAGACGCATCATGAGGCGGCGGCCCCGTCGCCCCTCAAGTCGGCAGCAGCGGACGTCAACCTGAACGCGGCGGCGACGGCGGCTGAGACGGTGTTCCCCGCCGCGCAGGCGACGGCAGGAGCAGCAGCAGCAGTCCCCTACGAGCAGCCTCCCCCTCCGGCGCCGGCTCCTTCCCCGGTCGAGGGAGCCTCCGCAGGATCCGCCGCCGCTGCTGAGAACAACCCGCTCTCCGACAGGAACAGGCAGGAGTTGGACAAGGACTACTCCTCCAGGAAAATGCTGAAGCAAGCGGTGAGGAACAAGTACACCAATAGGACGGCCAAGCTGCAGCAGCCATTCACCATCGACGTCCGCCAGAAAGAAAAGGTACTACTATCGATTCTCATTTATCATTTACGTACTGTACGTATGAAGGCGCTGGATGCTGTTGTTGCTGGATAATTTATTTATTTTCCTGAAGCTGAAACGGTATGTTGAGTGCGTGCGTCAAATATTCAAAGCCGCTTCGTAGCTACATGGTTTTCTTAATCACTTTCAGGTATGCCAGTTCAACCACAACACCGGCCAGCTGGAGATGCGCCGCGCCCTGCTCCAGGAGCTCTTCTTCCCCTCCGTCGACAGGAGCGTCCCCACCGTGGCCGCCGGCGACCACGTGGACCTGAGCGTGCGCCACGCCGAGGACCAGAGCCACCTCGACAACAAGATCGCCTTCTGCGGACAGCCGGAGCACAAGCACGAGCAGAGCGACAAGCACATCCTTCAGGTGATGGGCCACCGCCACGTGGAGCACTTCTTCGACGAGGAGGCCGGGCACGTCGTGCGCGTCTACCTCCAGGCTGGCGACACGGGCGTGCCCTTCATCGTCCACTGCTTTGGCAGCTGCACGGTCGGCTCCAAGGAGCGCTACAGGAAGTGGATTCTGCAGGCCAAGGGGAGCTTCTCCAACTACCCGCACAAGATCATCGGCAACATCCCCTTCCAGTCGTTCACGGCATCCAGGGACAAGAACAGGCTGGCCAAGCCAAAGAGGAAGAGGGCCGCCGCAAAGGCCAAAGGAGTGGGCGACGACAACAACAATGCTCCCGCCGTCCCCATCAAAGTGGAGAGGCTGGACGAACAGCAGGTTGCTGCAGTTGCAGCTCCCGCCATCGCTGCGCCTCAACAACAGCAGCTGGAGAACGCCGAGAATGTGGACCCGGCCCTGGCGCAGTCGATAAGGGAACTGAATGTCATTTTTGAATCGGCGAGGGACAGCTTCCCCAGGCTTTCACCGAACCAAAGGCTTCTAATCCTGCAAACAATGAAGAACAGCGTCCTCCTTGGAGTTTCTAACCTACCCTAACAACGAAACTCAGGATAAAACACTTAAGTCTTAAATTTTTATGGGAAGAAACTGAGCTCAAAAGCAAGCTCTGCTTCCTAGAACTCAAAACAGCTGACTACAAAAAGTCATTCGATCAGTTAGTGTCTCGAGGAGAGACACACTGGTTTTTCTAGTTTTAAGTATGCATACCATAAGACAATTCTTGCCAACACTGTTCCCTTTCCCATTAAACTACTTTCCATCCGCTCAAAATTCATGAATTGGCATTTAATTGAAAACGATGAAAAGTTGAAAGGCTTTTTTTGGAAGTGCAAAAGATTATTTTTATACCCAGGTCTGCTTATATTCCTTGCTATTCAAAAAGAAAAAAACAGTTGATTGTGCTACTTTCCAACAACACAAATTTGAGGCTTAAATCCTTAGAAATAAGGTTCTCAAATTGTGGAAAAATGAGGAAAACAACTATACTTTGTACTCTTTAGATTTATCTACAAACTGTCAAACAAAGGTTATTTTGTGGTGTTAGGTACACCAAAAATGAAATGTATGTTACTTCATAGAGTCTGACCTTGTGTATCCCACCCGCCCTTTCCCGCACTTGTCAGGGGATATAACCATAAAGGGAGGAAGCTAACGCAAGAGGGCTACATTTTGCCTTTGCGATGACAGCGCCATGTACTTAAAAGGGAGTTTCCTATTTCATAAAAAACTCCCTTTTGCCAGCTGAGAGAGGGCAGAGAAGTGGAAAAGCCATCTATGCAGTCTTGCTCACTCGGAATGAGTTCTCTTCTCTTCTTCGCTTATGATATAACCTAAATTCATCAGATCATTCTGTTCAATAGCTTCAATTGGGATTTTATTGGATCTTACCTATTTTTCCAACATGCAAAACTTTTTTACTTTCTTTTTCAACATTACTCTCACAAAGTACAGAATTACTTTCTTTGTAGATCTTTCAATGCTTCTTACCATGAAAAATGCAGGCTGCTCTAGTTGGCAAAAACATTTGGGTTCTGTTTTCCCTTTCTCTCTGCAAATTGTACTTGAAGAGCACTCAAGCAAATTGAAAAACTTTAGGACAAGGACACAGGGCTTTTGATTTTTTGAGTAATATATTTTGTCATGTCATGCCAGGAAAAGTAGCATTCTTTCTGGTATCTTCAAAGCACACAAATAAGTTATTCTTGCATTTCCCAACCAACAGAGAATTTGTGCTTCTATTGCACAGTCTTGGCACAGACTTACATGAAGAGCAGCTTGCTTAGAACTTAGAACTGTTGCAAAGCAAGCACAAAGCATGTTACCATATACATGCCAATTAGCAAGCCACTTATGCAAAATGTTTTAAGGATACATCCTGTCACTGCATGACTGTTTTGAAAAAGTTTAATGTCCACTATCTCTTAAGGATAGGATCTGACACATTTGAAGAACAATTAGATGACACAATGGTGATTCCTTGAAAAATACTGTCTCTGCACTCACAACAAAGTTTTCAGCTACTTCATGGCAGCCCAAAGTATGAAAGATTTTTTCTTTGTTTCAAATATGCAGCAAGACTTCCCCTTGCACACCCTTAATGTCCCACAAGCATAGGCTAACAAAAGGAAACTTGGGAATGCCCCCCTCCCATGCCCAACTATACCCATATCCTGACAAGCCATAAAAATGAAGCACTTTTTACCACAGTGTGAACCAAAACATAGAAGTAAAATTAGTGATCCCATCCCATGAAAAAATGAAAACAATTTTTTTCTAAATTTCTTGCAAAAAATAGATACTTCAAAAACTTAACTGTCCTTTGAAAAACTTACTTCAAGCAAAAATCTCTTTGTGTGTATCCTTGTGTGTACAAGCTTTGACTGTACCAGTAAAGTAATACCTTACAAAGTAAGTGTTTGACCATGCAGATCCCAAGAATCCCTTCCCTGTCAAGATGGTCAGCAAAAAAGGTCATATACCAATTCACCCCTTATTTTTTGTCCTGGGGGTCAACATCTATACCCTCTGATGGCTCATGCCCAAGTATGAGGTCAGATATATTTAGCTTATAAACATTGATGTACAAGAGTTCCGTATCATGCCTCTCTTTGATGTTGAAATAAAAATGCAAAAATGACTCAATATGGGCCTTTGCGCGTGGTTTATTGCCTTTGACATGAAGCGAGCGACAACATCATTAAAACTATGCAGAAGGATACTAGCTGACCAAGCAAAGTCAGGAAGACATTGTCCTTCCATGTCTTTAGCTTGCTTTGTATTGCTGTATTACTAGGTACTATCAAGCAATTCCCAACCAACCACACAACTTATCCCATTCAAGGATTTGGGCTCACTGTTTTGACATGTTTATTAATCATCTTTTCCCAACTTTTATATTCACAGGAGTTTATTTATGCTCCATACTGGCATTTCCTGCCACATGCTGCTGCCAAGGCTGGATTGATCCTTCAACAGATGTCCTGTCGTCATTTCTTCCTGGTGTCCTTTAGGAAAACAGCCAGGTAAATATGGTTTCAAAAATATTTTTTGGCTCTGATGTTTTATGCTCATTAACCAGCCCAATCCTTGGAATTTTTGCCCTTCACCCCAAATGCTTGATAGTACCTAGTACACTTTATCTGTTACGATGGAAAACTTGCACAGTTGTTGCTTAAGGTTTTTTGGACCATCAGGGCTTAATTTTGGTCATGGACATATTGATACATGAGCATTCTGTTTGGTGACATAAGCAGAGGAGAGAGATTGGGAGTGGACACATAGGGGGCATAGTTTTCCCGTAAGAGAGAAATAATAATATTGAAAAGGGCAAAAAGGCCTTTTTGGGAAAGATGTTTAAAAAGATTTTGTAGTTATTGAAGTTTTTGATTAAGTATTAAGTGGGAAAATTAAGAAACGAGGGTTCATCAGAAGGCAGATAATTACAGAGAAGCCCCCTATTGTTTTTGCTTCTCTTCACGTTTTCCTCCCTTGAGAAAAAATCCTTTTTATTACAGTGACAATAGTAAACCTCCTGTTATGCTAATGTTTACCATTCACATGCTACTGGCCACATCAAAAAAAGTGCAAGTGTGCTTACAATCCTTTTATATGAAAAAAAAGAGCAGCAGCAATGATTGAATGAAGCTCTATCTATTGGTCAACTTAGATGGCGGTACTGGACCCATTACTTTGAGAAAAAAGGATTTTAGCGCTTTAGTCTGCTCTTAATTTCTGCATACATGAAAGTCATCTTGTACCTCACATTCAAAGCCTGCTTCCAATCATAACTGCAAAAAATTGTTATCGTTTTTGGATGTGCCAAAAAAGTAGGTTGCTTTTGTCACACGAAGCAGAACCCTTTTCATGGACTGACCGAAATCGAGGTTGCGCGATTCCGCCGCGTCAACGTTGCGGGATTGAATAACGGGCCGTCGACGACCGACACCGACTTCCGGGACTCTGAACAGCGGTCCGTGCGTGGCCCGCCGCCCGGCCCACCGCCGGCGCCAACAACCACAATCACGAGGAGGCCGACATCTTCTTGTGTCTCTTCTCATTCTCTGCGACGGCCATTTGCGGCGAACAAAGTACCATATTTTCGTGCCGTTCCATACGTCTCTCGGGTACCGCGGTATGGAAATTGAAAGATATTTTGTCCGTTGCGCGCAGCGGGAATTGGACTTGGAATTTATTTAGCGACGAACCAATTAGCGAAAAAACCGTAAATTCAGTTAGGGAATTGTTGAAAATCATCAGGTGCGAAAAGTTCAGCCTTTTCCTTTCGTCGTCCATTCGGTCCTTTCCGTCGAAGCGATTTGTCCACCGCCATCTTCGTCGCAGGGCGATGAAGGAGGAAGCGTCCGTCCACCTTCTGCCGCCGCCCTCCTTCTTGGCGGAGGAGCACACAAGGGCAAGGGGGGGGGGGATGGGGGGGGGATACCCCCATGCACGTGGTCAAACCTTATGTATTAACGTCGTACGCGGTTTTTTCGCTTTACCACCCACCATCAGGGTTCAAAAATGACCGTTGCTCGACCATGTGTGCGGAGGAGGCGTCGCTGATTCGGTTGTGCTTGTGCTGCAGGAGCCGCGCCCGATCGGGTTCCGGTGACGGCGCTGGAGGAAAAAATTATTTATAACATAAATAATGTAAACATACCTGAAATTTCCGAAACCGTTACCGTACAAGGAGTGTCAACAACCAAGTCAACCCAATAACTATCGTCTCAGTACGTCGATCGCGTTACCCGTGAATATATATACCTTTCTAGCCAACTACTTGAATCGGTAGGGCTAATAATAAATGTGATCCTCCGAGGGAAAATCGCGGCGATGTTGCTGGAGCGACCTCGGGTTTTCGTTATACCAATTGACACAAATTAATGTTTTCACTTTACGGTAGCTGCAGTATCGTTCGGTTTAGTCTCCGTTTAGCATTGGCGGATCTGGGACGTGTATTTAGAAAGTAAATTTATTAAATGTCGAGTAAACATTCAGGGAACGATATTGCTTTGGCGAAATTTTCGCTCTTCCTCCACACCAAGCCTATGACGCCCCCAATTTTGCTCCCCCTCCTGCCCCTTCCCCTCCTCCCTTCGCTTGAAGCGCCGGCGATCTTCTTAGACGTATTTTTGCCTGATTGCCCATGTTGAGCCCAGCTGGGTGTGAGGGGACGAGAAGAAGCCACCATCCATTCTTCGGCCGGTGGTCGGAGCGAGAGCACAAGTTGTTGTTGCTGATCGCCTCCAAAGTCCACACGTCCAGAGGCTGGCCACGGGCGACGAGGACAACGACCTCAAGAGTAGCGTTGACTGAGTAAAGAAGAGTGCTGCTTTCGTGCGTTTTTGTTGCGAAAAGGTGTGTGATCGGCCTTACTTTTTTTCGTTTGATTTTTATTTTCGCTACTTGAGACACTTTCGTGCTTTGTGCGTGTGGCAGGAACTAAGCCTTCCAAAAATACAAGTGGAAAATGCTACAACTTAAAAACTGCATACAAGACCTTTTATAAGACGCTTTTTTTCTCAGGCACGGGCCTTGGAATACGCTGCGAAACTGTCTACAGCCAGCAGCAACAACGCCAGACGAAGGCTCCGATATGTCTTGCAGCAGGTGATTATTTGCATATTTACTTGTTATATTATGTATCGCTGGCGAATTTGATTCGTCTTCGAGGGAAACGAAGATAGATAATTAATGGTACTTCTTTCAGCGTGCAGGACATCGGTGGCGGAGGCGGAGGAAGAGTCGTCGTCGTCATGGAAGAAGACATTGTCAACCAGGTGAGAGAGCGGGATTTCTTGCTGCTTGCTGTTCGAGTGTCACCATTTTCGAATGCACTTTTTTCCCTTTCTGCAGGCCCTGCACGCAGCTCGGGAGACGGCGGCGAACGAGGCCTTTCTTCCCACCGACCACGAGTCCTCCTTCTCCTCCGGTCAGCAGCGACCTGGGGAGGAGCGGGTTCTGGAGCAGGCCCATTGCAACGGCGGCGGCTCCCTTGAAAGGGCAGCGACGATGCCCCAGGCTGGACCTGCCTCCTGCGTCCAATCTTCCGCCCAGCAGCAGCAACAACAACAGGTGCAACACCACCAGCAGCAGAAGCATTTCGCTGTCAAGACGAAGCCCCCCTCTCCTCACGGTGAGGAGCACCGAGCGGGGTCGCCCAGAACTAAGGTACCGTACCGATTATGCTGTTGTTGGCTATTGTGCGTAAGCAGGTCTTTTCGCCGCTGTGATCGCACAGGAAGGTGGCACGGTTTGCTGGAATGGTGGATCTGCACGAACTCCACAAACGTATTGATTATCCCATTTACCTTTGCATGCAGGAATGGAGCGGGCTCTGCGCCGAGAACCATCCTCCGCAGTCCACCACACTCAGCCTGCAGATAGAGGCGAAGTCCTGTGCTTGGAACCGCCACACCAAGCAGTACGAGATCAAGCGCGGTCACCTGCAGCACATCAGGATCGAGGGGGGCGACGCCATCGTCAAGGGCGGGGACTTCCTCACGGTCAGGGTCGCGCACAGGTTCAAGAACGACAGGATCAGGAACAAGGCGAGTGGTAGAGAAATAAGTTCCTGCGAAACAAATTGAAATATTTCGATGTACGTTTACAATATATGGGCACTGGACCCCTTGGTGGCCGTTGTTCTGCTGCCTGAGCTTATTAATTTCTT
>JAAUXU010081350.1_pt1 | contig 10864 bp, 14 predicted proteins | sample 7278151 | NCBI WGS metagenome assembly JAAUXU01 (sample SAMN14350113, study PRJNA611818) | marine sediment metagenome | isolation source: surface marine sediment (1.8m) | place: French Polynesia: Moorea | collected 2018-08 | reverse complement strand
TGAGATCCTTCCGGTCTCTACCAGTAAGCTATTGCATTAAGATGCTGCCACTTGCCCTTTTTAATGCATAAAAAAGTCATCATTATGAATTGTGCTATTTTATTCACGTTGCTTCTAAGAGCAATCATTTAACAGTGCACGTAAATGAGGAGAGAAGCTCGAGGCAAAAGTTAGTTCGGAAAACACTTACTCCGCAGCGCGCAGCATAGAAGAGTCATAATTCAAAAAAAACGAACAATAACTAAAAACACCTCTGGGCGATTGTTTTCGCCACCTCCTCCCTTCCTCTTCCTCCGGCCCCCTCCATTCCTCCGCCCCAGATTTCTGACTTTTTCCAAAGTGGGCGCACGTGCATCCATCCCCCTCTCCCTCCCCCCCGGAACAAAAGCCGGAGAAAATCGCAGAATAATAATGAGATTAATTTCTCCCCCCGCATGGGCGGCGCGAAAAGGGAAGGGGGGAGTCAGCCAGTGTGTTTTGGCCAGAGGAAAAAGGGAAAGGAGGAGGAGGAGGAGGAGGGATCCAGTTTGGGGGATTATTCTTTTTGGGCGCATCCATCTGCGTTTCCTGACTTTTGCGACACGTAATCTGTACTGCTATACTGGAGAGGAGGAGAGATTATAGAGAAATGTCTTTTCTGACAGGAGTGCGAAACGTCACGGAAATAAAGACCTGCACGACGGAACATTTTTAAAGAGCCCAGGTTTCGGGCACTGCGAGTGTATCTAGTGAAACAATTTTTTTTCACTGCAGCTGCACTCTTTTTGGAGAGTGAGTTAGCTTTCTCCCGCCCGATTTATAAACGGGCTGCGGCGGTGGTTTTCACGCCCAATTTTCCACCCTTCCCCTCTCGCCTCGCCTTTGTTGTTGTGACAGAGCGCGGGGAACAAATCAATTCGGAAGAGGAAAAGGAAGAAGTCTGCGGCGGCGCCGGACGTACGGAGAAAGCAATGGTCGATCGTGTTGGAAGCGATTAAAGGAAAGAGGGGAAAGATGATAAAAGAAGCTGTTGCCTCTTTGTGTGGCTCCCATTCTCTATGCCATATATGCGCCCATAAAATGATACAAAACATATGGTACTTACCATAAAAATTTAGCATTTTTTTAAATCTTTGAATGCCAACATTATTCCTTGACTTTGTAATTTCGAATCAACAGATCCCAATTTCCCCGAGAGAGGAGAGCTGCAGCGAGTGAGAGTTGATGGAGTGAGGAACAATGTCAGACCACGTGTCTCCACTTCTTTCCCAATATTCTTTGCCTAATATTACCATTTCTTCTTTCCCCCTTCCGCCCGCGAAGGGACCGATTCTTCGCGGAGTTAAAAATTGGGGGGAAGGGGGAGAAGGGGGAGATTGAGTGCAAACTGCGAACGTACATTGCTTCTTTTTGTGCCTTGCGTTTGAAATTTTCTTATCTCTCCCGCCACGAGAATGGGTTTTAAGACACTTGGCCGCCGGCTTTTTATCATACGTAGCATATGCAGCTTACTTTATTGCTTTAGGGTGATGGTGCACTGAGCTGCATGTTCGTTTCATTGACCGGCACCCCCACCGTAGCAACATGGTCAGGATGTTGAAGGTAGGCAAAGTAAAAATTTCTTGCAGAACTATTAAACGAAAAACCACACATATTTTAGACGGTTTTGTTGCTGCTGTGCGCGTCGTTCGCCCTCAGCGAGGACCAGTCCCTGGAGTCCATCGCCCTCGACACTGCCGAGGCGTACGCTGCCCGATTGGCCTCGAGGGGCAGCGCGGAGGTGTGCGGGAGGACGGCCGCCGCCTTCGTAGACGGGCTCAAGAAGGACATGGCGGGGTGGGAGGAGGCGGGGGAGGCCGCCATCAAAGAGTTCAAAAAGACCAAAGAAGGTGGGTGGGGGAAAGTGGGGGAAGTTGCTCGAGAAATATTGAGATAAATTCATATTCAGAGGGACTGAAGCCCGGTTCTGAGGCTTGCGAGAAGGCGGCAGCGGTGCTGGAGGAGAAGCAGGAGGAGGAACCGAAGTGGAAGACTGTTTTAGAGGCGGTGAAGGCGTACATGGAGGTCAAGGGGGCGAAGGGAGACCCTTGCGCCAGAGGGGCGCTAAAATTTATGGAGACGGCAAGCTGGTTTTTTGCGGAAAACATATCTAGGATTTGCAATCGTTTTTTTCTTTATAGGCGTCGTCTTCTTCTATTCGCTCCGCCTTCGCCGCCGCGGCCGAGGCCATGCTCTTCTCCTCCATGTCCCAGGAGGCGACGGCGACGCCCGAGTGCAACGACGCCGGGACGGTCGTCATGGACGCATACGGAAAACTGGCAAAGTGAAGAAAAATAACTTATGCCGCACAGATGTTTCCCATGCGTAATTTGAATTTCGCCAGGACCGATTTCGAGCCGTCCGACGTGGCTCAGAGGCTGAGGGAGTTCGAAAAGGAGGAGGAGCTGAAGAGGGCGAAGAGGGACGAACTTTGATTTCCCTCTTCTTTCCTGTCTGTTTCTGTTTATTCGAAGAAAGAAATAATACAAAAATGCCGTCTTCTGCCACTTTCCGAGTTTTGCTTTTTCCCGTCTCTCCCTTCTTCTCTTGGGGCATCTCCGAAGGGTCCTCTCCGTTGGAAAGCGAGGGGAGACCGAGAGTTCCTTCCCTTTTCCTTCTTTCGACCAATGGGGAGGCGGCAAGCTGGCGGGAGTGGGAGGAGCCTCCGCCGCAATAGGAAGAGAATAACGCAACCATAGGTGGACGCACGGTTGTGGGCAACGGAAAACATTTTTACATACATTCAATCGCGTGTTTTTATACATTCTGCTATATTGCAATTGTTAGAAGCACCTTTCGAAAGCTTTTTGAAATAGGAAGAACTTTCAGCTCAGATTTATACCAGCATTATGCCACTCATGTTTCACCTGGAAATGTTGTGCCTTCAAATTTTCAACATGATTTGTTTTCACGTTGTCTCACTATGCCTAATGTCGGCCGAGAGGCGACTTTAATATCTGGGGGGAGGGAAACTGTACAACACCCTCCATCATCATCTCTCCCCTCCCCCTTCGTTGGTTCTTCCCTCGTCGGACGGAGGAGGGAAAGGGAAAGAGTGGCGGCATATGGTCCTAACGGGGGCGCTCCCCCAAAACCATCCCTCCCCTTCCGACTTTTCTTTGCAGGACTTTCGAGGTGGGGGGAGGATGGAGGAGCTCGAAAGCGCAGATTTTCCATATCTCAGTCTTCCATCCGGGTTTGTGCCGGAAAGTTCCTTCCCCCCTCTCTCAAATTACCCTTACATATCTTAGACAAGGGTTCTCATTGCACACCCTTTGCAATTCAATTACCTGACGTTTTTAAAAGGGGAATGAAATAGTGAAAAGGTACAAAAAGGCGATAAAACGGGGAGAATGACTACTTCTGAGTGCGGCGAAAAAGGCGACGGTTCCTCCGCCAACGGCGAGGTCTGTTCCTCCACCACACCACACATCGGCGGAGGCGGAGGACGGCTGCACCAACACCACCACAACCAGCACCAACTCCCGCCGCCCCCTCCGCTGCCGCCCTCACCTCCTCCGTCTCTGGACAGCAGCGGCGGGGAATCGTCCCTCTCCGCGTACGGCCACCACCACGGCATCCCACACAACTCCCATCCCCATCACCCGCACCACCCCCACCATGCCGCCGCGGCCGCCGCGGCCGCCGCCGGGCTGTGGGACCTCGCCGCGGCCTCCTCCGCTGCCGCCGCCGGTGGCCCTCCGGTGCCCTCCGACCTCGGCGGCTACGACCCGCTGGCCGCCGCGTCTTCCGCCGCCTGGGGGATGCACGGCGCCGCCGCCGCGGGACTCTTGGCTCAGGCGGACACCGCTGGCCACCCGCACCACCCGCATCCCCGGTCTCTGTGGGACCCTCCCCATCACCCTCACGCTCCCCATCCTCAGTACCCTTCCCCTCATACCCCTGGTTCCGCTGGGCACCATCCACACCAGCAGGGACAACACGCCGCAGGTGGCGCTTCGGGTGCGGGGCCCATTCACCACCACCATCACCACCATTTTCAACCGGAAACGCTGCTTTCAGGTAAGACTACAGCAAGTGTTTAGAAAAGTAAATTCTTTACCACTGTAATGGTGATGAATCAAGTTTAAAAACGCTTCAGTATCTCACTTTTCGGCAATTGACCAAAAATATACTTAACCTTTTTTTCAGGTCTTGCTGCGGGCCATCATGATTTCTGGAATTCAGCAGCCGCGTCCTCGGCTGCAGCGGCTGCAGCGGCAGCGGCAGCAGCAACAGCCTCCGCTGCGGCCTCCTCCAACTCCCCGTCCTCCTCCTCTTCCCTGGTTGCCGCCGTTGCCGCCGCTGCCGACCAGTCCGCAGTCGCGGCGTCTTCCTCCTCCTCCTCAGCCGCCACCTCCGCCACCGCCGACGGGGGGAGCGTCGGCGGGGGAAGCGGGACCAAAACCAAGAGTCGCAAAAACGGAAACGGAGTCAGCAGCGCTACGGGAGGAACACCAAAAAGGTTCGTTTTTGCGTGATATTATTTTCGAAAGTATGCAGCAGCAGCAGCTCTTTTGTTGCTGTTATTGCTGCTACTGCTGCTACTTCTTCTTCTGGTGCTGCTTTGTATCCAAATTATAGCCAGGGGCTTGCGTTCATTTTGGGGGAATGATAAATATCTTCGAAGCACCTCGAAAAGGTGCTTGGAGGTTTTACAGTATGACCCGCAAACTATCCCAAATTTTGAATACAATTAGGAAGCGCAACAAGACCTCGAAGAAGCGTCGGCGCGTGGCGACCGTCCAGCAGCGCAGGGCGGCCAACATCCGCGAGCGACGCCGAATGTTCAACCTGAACGAGGCCTTCGACCGCCTGCGCAACAAGGTTCCCACCTTCGCCTACGAGAAGCGCCTCTCGCGCATAGAGACCCTCCGCCTGGCCATCACCTACATCTCCTTCATGGACGAGCTGGTCACCGCCACCTCTATCTCGGGTGCCGTGCTGCCGCAGCCGGCCTCGTCGTCGTCGCCCGTGCTGGTCACAAACGGAGGAGGAGGAGGCGGGGCCAAGATGTCGGCGCACTCGCCGGGACTGGATTCGGGAGTGCAGGTAAGGATGTCCTCTGCAATGTGGGTCACATAATTTCCTACTTAGCTTTTTCAACATTTCAGGGCTACGGTTCGAGCGGCGGCGGCGGGTACTAGTCGCACTACGAAGGCATTGTTGAGTACATGTCTGTTTGATAAAAAATATTGGCTTCCATTCGGTATAGTAACTATCTGGTTGACGTGGAAAGGAACGAGTCGAAAAGAATATACAAAACAAAAAAATCTTGCGCATTATTTTCCCTGGCCGGAAATGTCAATATTCTCCAGTCCTTGTTGTCGTACACCCGAAAATAAAGTACGACGTACGGGAGTAAAGTAATTTAACAAGTATGATTTTTATGATTTTTTAAGTACTGATTTATAATATAGGTACTTATTGTATCTACTATGCACTGGTCCGTTTTCCATCTGGGTGGCAAAGACTGAAATTTATCAGAAGATACCGAAAGAGAACCTACAAGGAAACAAAAAGCACGAAAATGACTGTGCGCCGCTAAACAATTTATAGAAGCCAAGAAACTTTCCCAAGCTAAATAATATACGGGTGGTGCTTGGCGAATTAGAGGCCTTTCATGTTTTTGTAACTTCTTGCCCCATGCGCATGGGCATCGATTGTTAGAGGCACATCAAGTATTTTTTGTTGGCTGGCTTTTCATGCTAATATGCACGTTCAGGTTGCTTTTGGTGCAAAATATTCATGGCTGTCAGTAACGCTCAAGGCACTGACTTAAAAGCCAACTCATCGTATCATCATTGTACAGAAGAAGGCCGAGCGAGGCCTGTCTCTCCTTTGCCAAAATGTTGTCTAATTTATCTCTAGTCTTTGTGATGTTGTTGGCTCAAGTTACTCTCGCTGGTTCCAAGGCATGGCAGGATACAAATCCCTGTCACGTTGTCGAGAACGGGTCTGTCATTGACCTTGACACATTTCAAGAGCCGGTCATTCTGACAACGCTAGGCAGAACAAAGCTGCAGCATCTCACAAGACCAGGTATGCAAGACTTCAAGAGACAGCCTTTGAAGGTGGGCTGCTTCCACTTTCCGCCTTTCACCGTCATCGCGGAGGCGGAAGGGGAGAAACTGTACAGCGGGGTGGAGGTCACACTTGCGGACGAGATTGCTGGATTGCTGGGACTGGAACTGGAATTTCACCCCCCAAGCGACGGCAAGGTGTGGGGCGCCGTCTACAAGAATGGCACGAGCGACGGCCTCCTTGGTGACGTCATTCGCGGGGAGGTCGACGTGGGAATGGCAGAGTTCTTCTACAACCGCCACAGGATGAGGCTGAGCCTGGCCTCGGACTTCTATGTCTTTGAGCACCTCTGCTTCGTGAGGCGGAAACCAGCCCCAATGCCCCACTGGAAGTCCATCCTTATGCCATTCACCAAGGATGTGTGGGGCGCCTGTTTTTTGGGACTAGCAGCAAGCACCCTGTTCATCATACTCCATGATTTTGTGACAATGAGGAGGATGTCCATTGATTGGGCACTGTTGAACAGTCTAGGATTTTTCCTAGCACAAAGCTTGGGGGCAAGAGGAAAGAGGTAAGGGCATTCTCAATCCATGTTTAGGGGAATTAGGATGAATTTTATTTTTAAAGATACAACCTTTTGGATTAGGGGTACAAATACAAAGGGGCCTGAGCTAGGTTTCGCCATTTTAAGGTTTTTCGTTTTTCATTTTATTGTTTTATGAAGGTCATGCCAGAACAGCTACAAGACCTTCTTTGCCATCCTGGCCATGTTTGGAGGCATTGTCGCAATATCTTTTAGTGGAATCCTGGTCTCTTTCCTTACGGTCACGTTCTATCCAAAGCTGGAGCATGACATTGAGAGTCTCCTGCGGTTCCCTGGGCACGTCGGCACGCTAGCCAAAGCTGAGGAGTATCAGACGATGCTGGACCATGCTAATCCAAAAGTGCAGGTGCTGGCAACAAAATTTAAACCTTCCTTAAGCTTTTCCAATGCTTGGAATTGGGTGAAAAATGGAGAGTATGCCTTCATGAACAGCAGAATATCCACTGAATATCTCATTAGGACAAACTTCACAGACAGGTACAAAATACACTTTTAAAAAAATCCTTGCAACTGTGCTCAAGTTCTCCTTGTTCAGTCGAGGCCAAAGCGAGCTGTACATCATGAACCAGTGCTGGAACACCTACCCGGTTGCCCTGTATTTCCCCAAGACCCACGTAGCACTCCAGGAGGCTTTCAACACAAAGATTACCCAGCTGCGTGAGTCCGGTCTCATCATGGTGTGGATGAGAAGGGAGATCGGGCAATCAGAGAGTCGCGCAGAGAAGGTGGAGGCCGCACATGAGGTCCTCTCCCTCACCAGACATCTTGTCGTCGCCTTCGCCTTCCTCTCCATCTCCCTCGGAGTCTGCATTGTAGTCTCCGTCCTCGAATTGTCGTTCACATGGGCAGAAAAAAGGATGGCATTGTGGAATTGAAAAAGTTCGACCAAAAAGAAATACAGTAGGACAGCATGATGACTTTATTGCTTCAAAGAAAAAACGCGACAAATCAAGTGAAAACGTGCAGGCTTCTTCAACTTTATAAAAAATCTTGGTTCATTGTGCTAGCTAACAATTTCTCTGACTCTGGAGCTATTTCAAAGGAGAAATATAGGTAAGCCTTTGGTGCCTTGCTTTTCTCCCCCTTCGCAGGGAAGTGAGTACAGTCAGTACACGACTTCTTTCTTCTTCACCACCTCCGCCCCTGTCCCAGCACCCTGGGCTGGCCTCCAGCCGTGGTGCCGAGGCCGGTCCTGGAAGCGGCGGAGGCGGAGGCATTTATCCATTTGGAAAGTTGCTTGGGATCGTACCTGAAAGTGGGATTTTTCATTTTAATTATTTAAAAAATATATTTTTTTTCGTTGTTCACTTTTTGCCCTTACCCATGGGGAACGTCCGTAAGAAAGTTCGAGGGTACGAGCCCTCTCTTGCCCTCGATCTCTCCAAGGAAGAAACCATCGTCGTCCATTTCACCAAAGACCTAGGGGGGAAATCCAAAGAATCGAAAGTAATTTTCTACTCTATATTTATTTATTTTCTTATTTTCTTTTTTGTCGACAAATGCATCCTTACCAAGATGAGGTCTCCTGTCCTGAAGGCCAGCTCCACCTCCGAGTCTACGTTCGGGCTGAGCTCCGAGGGCTCGTAGTCGTAAAGGGCCAGCTTCTGCCTCGCCGGAGAGGACTCGTAGATGTCGCCCCAGCGGTCGTCGTCGGCCTGAGTCGCCGTTCGCCCTTTAGAGTTGACGGGAATGGACTTGGTGGTGGCCGCGGGGGCGGCGGCGGCTGGGCCACCGTTGTTGCTCCTCTGCTGCTCCCGGAAGAGCTCCTCCGCCACGTGGTCGTCGTCCACCTGCACCTCTGACACCATGTTGCACGGGACGAACCCTGTCCTGTTGCCGGCCTCCCCCCAGTAGAACCCGTCCGCATCCTTCTCCCCCACGATCTTGATGAGCTGTCCCTCCCTGAAGGGGAGCTCCTCGTCGCAGGCGTCCGGGTTGGGGGACATGGTCTGCGGGTCGTAGTCGAACAGGGCCACGAAGATGCGGATGCGGTCGGCGCGGTTGGGGTTGTTGTTGCTGCTGCCGCTGCTGTTGCCAGAGCCGTTTTGACTAACCGTTGCTGGTGCTGAAAAAAATAATGAAGAAACTTGTTGGAGAAAAGTGGGAAATTACTGTGTACTGTCATTCATACCGGCATGAACGATGGCGGTAACGTCTATAACGTTGCCGTTGCTAATCCTGCTGCTGTTGTTGTTGCCGCCGTCAATAATGGCGGAGGAGGAAGGAGCGGAAGACACGATGTTGCCGTTGGCAGTGACGTGGACGTTGGAAGAGGAGGAGGAGGACGGGATCGAAATCATGGCCGTTGACGTCATCCCATTTCCATTCTTCATGTGTTGTTGTTGCTGTTGTTGTTCTTGCTGCTGCTGTTGTGGAGGCCGATACGCGTGCTGCGGGTTGCCGATGTAGGTGCTCGTTGAGGACGAGGAGGAGGAAGGGGCCCCCGCTCCTGCCCCTGTGAGCGGCTGGGCTGTGAACTGACTAGGGGAGTTGAGCTGGTAGGCCGCCGTCCGCCACAGCGGTCGGGGGCGGTTGTAGAGGTAAGAGGAGGAAGTGGCTGGGTTGGATGCCTTGATCTTGGGCGTGACGTTCCCCTCCTCGTCGTCCCCGTCTACATCTTCGTCCTCGTCGGTGAGTCCCTCCTCCGGCTCCTCCGCGATGTCGGACAGCTCCGAGGGGCCGATGTCAGAGTCCAGCTCAGGGTACCCGCTGCTGCCGGCGGGGACGGCCGCCACAGGACCGGAAACCATCGGCTGGTGGTAGTTTATCACCATTTCCCTGGAGGTGGAGGGTGCCGGGCGGGCGGCGGGGAGGAAACCTACTGCGTCGTTGGAGTGTTGCACCGGCATCATCCGTTCTGCGACGGAGGCCGGCACTGGACAAGGCTCGCTGTCCCTGGAGGACTGGTCTCCTGTGGAACGGGTCCTCACCGTGATACTGTGGTACCGAGTGCTCTTCGGGGGCAGCCGCACCGTGACCTGGTCGGCTGTGCCGGAGTTCACCTGCGCCACCCTCTCCCCGTCGGCGTAAACGTCGTAGCCTATCACGGGAGCGCCGTTGGAGGTGCCGGAGGGGCTGATGGTGACGGGGAACCAGGAGACGGTGATGGAATCGTCGTCCTGCTGGAGATGTCCTGATGTTGGCTCGGCCTGCACGTCCATGGGCGGCTCCGGCAGCCCCTGCGGCAGCGTCCTCACCTCGATGGAGGCGGACAGGTTCTGCAGTTGGTGAAGGCTGCTCCCTCCACCTATGCCGCCCGCTCCTCCAGAAGAGGTGACCATGTGCGGTGCCGCCTTCAGGTTCTTGGCCCTGATTCCGATCTTGTACAAGGTGGAGGGCTGCAGCCCGGCAAGCGTGTGCCTGTGCACCCCCGGCCGCACGGTCTTGACCTCCAGGCGCCCCACGCAGATGGCGTGCATGAAGTTTGAGTTGGAGGGCACCCAGGAAACGGTGCAGGAGGTGGAGGTGAGTCGGGAGGCGCGCACGGCGGTGGGGGCCAGCGGGGCGTCGCGCCCGAACACCATGGTGCAGGCGGACTCCTCCGAGAAGCGGCGGCGCAGGTTGAGCGAGGCCGGGGCCACCGACTTGACGCTGATTCGGTGGACCTTGGAGGGGTCCATGCCGGAGACGGTGGCTCGAAGGGGCTGTTGTAAAAATCATGTTTGTAAGAACGGCTTATTATTTTTCTTTTACGGTGAATTCTATACCTGGTCGTCGACTTCGTCCTCCTCCACCTTGTCTCCCCTTGACGCCGGCACTGTTGAGTGCAGCGCCCCGTCCACAACCACCTGGTATGCCTCCACCCTGCTTCTCTGCGAGCTCTCCGGCGCCCGCCACCCGATCACCACAGAGCGGTTCTGCTGCCCCTCCAGCGTGAGCTGCCCGGGAGGTGGGGGACCAGATTTCTTACTTCCTCCTCCTGATCCTCCTCCCGCCCTCGACTGCTGCTCCTCGTCCTCCTCGTCCTCGGTGAGGTCGAGGTCGGTGCAGCTGGCGTACTGCGGGAGGCTGGCCACGCTGGAGCGGTTGGCGGCGTTCAGGTACGGGTTGCTGGACGATTGGGAGGGGGGAGCGCTGCTGGTGGCGGAGGGGTGGGGCTGCCTGTTTTTGCGAAAGCGGTGGTGCTGGTCGTCGTTGCCTCCTTCGTCGGAGCTGATGAAGTCGAGGTCCTGTAAAATGGGAGTAATGTGATTTGTCAAGATTTTTGCTGCTTGAACT
>JAAUXU010007414.1_pt1 | contig 10864 bp, 15 predicted proteins | sample 7278151 | NCBI WGS metagenome assembly JAAUXU01 (sample SAMN14350113, study PRJNA611818) | marine sediment metagenome | isolation source: surface marine sediment (1.8m) | place: French Polynesia: Moorea | collected 2018-08 | reverse complement strand
CTTTTAAATTTACTGACATGCTAATAACACGATTCGACACGGCTTTTTAGTCGCAGTGTTTTCGGCCTTGTTCCTCCCAAACAAACTTTAAAAACAGAAGTCAAGAACTTCCACTTGCTTCAAAGATTTACAAGCATGAAGAAACTTTTTTCCCCACATCCAATTCCTCCCCCAGCCGACGTGTTTGTAAGCAACGACTCAGAATAGAAAAAAAGAAACTTCCTTCTTCACTCTCACCTGAACTTGTCTACGATCCCCTTTAGCGCCTTGTCGAGCACCTCCCTCTCTGTGGCTGAGGTCCCATCGCAGAACAGCCGGACTGGGGAACGGTCCTTGGAGACAACGAGCTGAAATAAAGAGGACTTTTATGATTAAAGTTTGTTGTACGGAACCCCATTCTCAGTTGGGGAAAACTCATCCTCTGCATCTTAGAAAGATAGGTAAACTTTTATAAAGCGATCTAAAAAATGCTGCAAGAGCAACAATAACAGTTCTTTTCCCATTTTTTTACCCCTGCCCTCGCTCACCTTATCGCACTTTACGAATGTGTCGAGCAGGACGGTGAAGAAGTTGCAAATGTTCTCAAAGTCGTCGCCCACAGTTATGTTTCCGGAGGAAGAGTCCACCGTCACCTTAAGTCTGAATTTAAAAAAATATTCAACATGTCTTAGTGAAATGAATTGTTGTATCATCCCTTACCTGAACATGGGTGAGGACTTGAAGCCAGTCACACTGTTGATCAGCTTTCTAATAGAGCTGAAAGGAAAATAAAATATTTATTTTGAATTTTCTTTAAATACATGGGAAACGACTATATTTACGTTGCGATCCCCCCCTCCACCGCCCTGGCCGCCTTCGCCTCTATGCAGCGGACGTACTCGTCCCAAATGTGGGGGGCAACACCCTGCTCACGGACCTGAAAAATAATTAGGTGACATTTTGAACATTGGCAGGGAAACAAATGCTGTCTTGTGCCCTGCTACTAATAGCGATTTTTTTCATTTACACACGTATTTGACTAAAAGCAGCAACAGCAGCAAGAATTCTTTCCACACCTTCGACCTGACAGCTATTTTTTAAAGATGATTTAGAATAGTTCATTAACCTCGAAATAGTTTGCAACAACCCAAAAAAACAAGAATTAAATACAAAGCAGATAAAATGTTTTAAATTAAATTTAATGAAATGCGTCTTTCCTCCAGGAAGGCCTCCAGCTTGTGGACGTATGCGGTGAGGTTCTTTGACTTTTGGCCCAGGAATGTTAAATGTGCGTCGGTCCTTCGTGCGGAGGAGGAGAGGAAGGAGTCAACGGAGGATCCCTCGCTTGGGTCGTCGAAGGCGACAACGCGACCGGAGATCTGCCTGAGGAAAAGAAACAAGAGCAAAAATTGTTTAAAGACCTGCGGCGGATAGGAGAGTAAAAAAGATGCAATGCAAAAAACCAACAGTAGCAACAGCGGAAACAACAACAACAGCAGCAGCCAGAAAAACAGCAAACAACTGCAACTACTCCATGTCCTTCATACTCACTTTATGATCTGGTCAATGGCCTTGTTCACTCCCTTGTACTCGATGACCTCCTTGGTGACCTGAAACATAATGGCAACAACAATAGTCAAAATAATTGCCAACTCCCAAAAAAACCATATTTCATGTGACCTGCAGCACGGTATCCTCACACATATTCACCCAGGAGCGCAGGGTGGCAAAGTTCTGCCAGGTGATCTTGTATATGCCGTTCCAGAACCTGGAAGACAAAAAACCATGCGGGAGACGGATTTTTAAGCAATTGTTATAATTTCAGCTTTTCTTGAAGTCTTTGTTTTTTTTTCAAAGGCACCTAGCTTCTCTAATATTGTTTTGTCTCCTGCTTCAGCATTTGTATTGGAAAATATGACAAAAAACAATTTTTTAATGAAATCTGTATTGCCTTCTAAGTATAATACCACCTATCGATACAATAGTTATGCAAAAAAATCACGTTGAGGTAACATCTATTATTCCTTCTTTGTATATTGTCTTCTTCGTAATAAACATCAACAATTCATAGTTAGTCATTTCTAGAGGAGCTGTTGATGAACCCCAGTGAGTCCATCGCCCCCAGCGCCCTCTCCACCAACGTCCCCTTGTATCTGAGGAGGACGGGGTCGTAAACGGTGGGGCGGAGGTAACGCTCGCAGTGGCGGATGCCTTCTGCGCAGCCCTGGCGGAAGTGCGCCAAAAGAGCCCGCCGCTCATCCACCCAAAGCTCGTGGCACTGGGACTGGAAGAAATGATGCAATATTGTCAAACTCAAAAAGAAATAGATACATGTAAATACGTTGAAGGCTTTTCACCAGGTAAAAAAGCCTTAAATAAAAAGTGACATTGAGCAAAAAAGTCACCTCTCTCCCCAGGCAAGAGCTGGCAAAGTGAGCCCTCACCGTCTTGACCCTGCGGTTTCTGTGTACTGACTTAGGCTGAGCCCTGGGGATGAAGTTCAAGCTCCTGACCGGGTGCCGCAGGAGGTGCAGGAATTTGGGCACGTCCGACAGGAGGTCACTTTGTCTTTCAACATCTGTGGTCATGTTGTCCATGAAGTAGGCATGCTTGAAGGTGAATGAGCTGGCATCAGGAGCGGTTGTTTCATCCAGGATCCATATGTGCTCAAGCAGGGTCCTATTTGCCCTGGGGATAATCACCTGGATTTTTAATTGTCTCGTTGCCTCAGTCTGAGTAATCCCTCTTTCTTTCTCCTACTTCATCAATGTCCAGGATGGCTGTGTACTTTGCTCCCTCGTTGAGGTTGCTGTAGAAGCAGTTGTTGTGAAATATGATGTCGCTCAGCCGCCGCAGTGTCTCTCCCTCATCACCATTGCCCAAGTACTCAACTTGGATGTACTGGTCACTATAGAAAAGCCAAAAATAAATGCTCTATTAGAGAGACTAATGAAATTCTACTTTTCCATGACTAGCATCATAAAACATCAACGGCACTTTCTACTGCAATTACAGCATGTGAAAGGAACTTACGGATGAATCAAGCCCGGCAGACTGGCCTCCTGGAAGTCAACCAACCCCTGTCTCCTGTAATAGTCCAGCACCTGGAAGATTTCCTCAGCCAGGTGGTAGTAGAAGAAACGGACCTTTCCCACCCCTAGGAGGCGCTGAAGCTCCAGCCACTCCACCAAGCGGGGAATTACTGCAGGGTTGGTGAAGATCATCGGCCTGACACAAGCTGCCAGCTCAGCCCCATTGCCTGAGTCTTGAAATGGTTCAAAAATAGTTCCAATTAGATGGGTCAGTCACTTGACATATTTTCTTTTATTTCCCCTTTTTTTGCTTACATGCCTGCTCTCTTAGAGTTGACTTTGAGGCAGTTCCTGGGCATCCTTGTGCAGTCCCTGAGCTCTCTGACAGTAAGGAGGCTGACAGCATCTGGTGAAGGGTCCCCCGCCTCCAACTGGCAGGAGAGGAGATAGGGTTGGAAGCTCTCATGCAAGTACCTGTGTGTGGGGAAGATTAATTCTGTAATTTGAAGATGTCTCTATCACTGAGATATTTTAAAATTGATTTGCCTTAAACAAAATTCATCCCTGAGTTACACTTTGGTCACATATTTTGCACCACAAGACAAGGTTGCAAACAAAACTCCCCGTATAACTGTGGGGAACACCTTTTTCCTGCAAAACTCATACCTCGTGAAGTTCATTGAGGCAAAAGTGGCATCAGAGACTGGCCTGATCACAGGCGGCTTGTCGGGGGAGAACCACACCAAGCACTTCAAGTAGTCTATTCTGATCTTCAATCTGTTTGGGAATTTGATACACTTGATATATATATAATAGTTAGAAATGTTTTCTCTCGTCATACCTGTTGCTGATGACAATGATCCTTATGTGCCCTCCTGGGTCCTCCCTCCCGTCTCGGTGGGCGCTGTACAGATAGAGGGAATTCCCGTCCTCGTTCTCCGCCACCTGCCATCCCCTCCCGGAGGAGCGGAGGTTCCAGTACCTCGGCACCTGTCTGCACATCTTGTCGGGCTGGACCCCTCTCTCCGCCGCCGTACGGCGGTCCTGCAGGCGAATCAGGTCTAAGGGGGCGTTGGGCAGGGATCGCTGGAGGGACTCCCAATGCTGGTCTTCGTCCTCTGCAGTATCTAAATCGGGTTTCAGTTTCGTGGCGAAATGTTTTTCTTGGCTCTTCACTTCAATTTCCACTGAAGCTCCACTTTGTGCGTGGGATCCTGTTGTGGGATCCGATTCGTGGAATCCCCTGCTTTGCGTGGTGGGATCTTGCCCGTGCTGCATCATGTGGACCCACAGGAATACCCTGAGGTGCGCCACAAGTAGCAAGAATAGGGATGCCCGCAGGATCTTTCTAGCGTCGAGCCCGAACAATCGCATGGCCAGACCCCTCCTGCACACTTCGTCACATCGTTTCATTCTCATTTTTTAATCGATTCAGCTGTTTTTAACCTCTTTCTTTTCAGAACACGTGCGGGAAATGTAATTATTTCTCGTCAAATTAGGTTCATGCTAGCTGCAATCCCCTTGCCATCACTCTAGCTGTGTTAATGTAACAATTTTTGGGAGGGAGAATTATTTTTTGTCCTCCGATTTAGGGAGGAGAAAAAATCTCTCTCAGGGACTAGACAAACAAAAAGAATAAAAAATGATTTGAATATTATCTCCTCACCTCCTGTCGAGCGCAATGATCCTGTTCCTGAATATCCCCTTTTCGTGCGGGCTGAGCTTGCCCATCAACACGTTGTACTCGGTGGCGAGGCGGATCACGTGGTGGATCTCGATAGTCTGAGTAAGGTGACGGGATCTGAAATGGAAAAAAAGGAAAAAAATGAAAATTTATCTTTGTTTCCTGAAGGATTTGTTGGAATTATTCTTGTTGTTTTTCGTGGTGGTGTTGCTGCTGCTGTAGTTTATCTTTCTTGTTTTTGTTGCGATTCAGGAGCAGTGCAAGCAGTCCTTTGCTTACTGTTGGTGACATTTCTGTTGCTGCTTGTATTGTTGTTGCAGCAGTAGCATTGGTCATGGTTTTTTTCTTTCTGATGCTCTTGTTCATATACCGGTACGGTATAATTACCTGAAATTTGCCCGGTTGGCGTAGAGCGGCACTCCGAGGCTTTCCAGGACCCTGAAATCAACAAAGCCAGATTAAATCAAATTCCTAATATTTCACCATAAACAAGACTGAACATTAGTCAATGTCAAAACTGCTCGCATTTGACCACTTTAAAACAAAAAACTCTAAAAAAATCTCAGCAAAAAATGCCTTTCCTCACCTCGCCTCCAGCCTTGTGGCGAAGAAGGCCCTCCTGACATTGACATCTATAAGACCGTCGTAATTGAGCGATCGGAGGATCAAAAAGTTGTTTGCGCTCTCCGCCCCGGAGATGGGCTCCTCCATCTTCTGGTTCACGATCTTGGTGAAGACCTGCAATGTTTCAGAACATATATAGTTTAACAGCTTTCCTTTTCCTTTAAACGTTCTTGGTTGTTACCCCAGAACATTAAATAACGAATGACTAAAAGAAATCTTCAACCGTCTCCTATTTCTGTACCTTGACCAGAGCAAAAAAGTCAACGCCAAATTTGGCCGCGTCCAATGTCCCAACATATTTTGGCCGCCACAAAGTCCTGACCGAAATTCTGGGCATCATACAAACCGATTCTCTCACCTTCTTGAGGTCTTCCTCCTCCTGCCTTGATATTATCTGCTCCGCCGACGACAAGACGGCATCCAGGCTGACGTCGCTGAAGAAGCGGGAGCCAAACACCTGCAACAAAGATTCATTCGATTTGGGAAAACCATGTTTCAATCTCTTGCCTCTTCCTTGAGAGCCCTCTCCTTGACCATGAGGCCTTTGAAGCGGAGCATCTCGACCATGATGTTGGAATAGTGCCTGGAAACATTAACAAAGACCAAGGTTTTCTATTTGCGTATAGTAATGTTCTTGTTGCTCTTACTTGTTTAGGTATCCTAGTCGGGTGTGGAGGGTGTTCTTCTGAGCAATGGTATTGTCCAACAGGGCCTAGCAAAGAAGAATAATAATTATTGTAGGTTTTTCAAGATCAAAATCAAAGTTGTTGATAAAAACAGCAGCAGCGACTTTAACATCCAGGCAGCAACAGAGAAACAAAAGCAGTAGCAGCAATAACAACAAGAAACTTGACAGAAATAAAAAAAGAACACAAGACCGTTCCAGCACCTTGAGTATCTTTTCCTTGCACAGCTCGTATGTCTCCTTGATCCTTGGCCTCTCAGAGACGGAGTAGAATGTGTCCAAAACTGCGCAGGCCTCTCTAACCGTTGAGAAGGAGTCGAAGGAGGCCTTCAGGGCCTTCAGCAAAGAGTAGTCCAGCTCGTGCACCTCGCTCTTGAAAACCTACAAAAGAAACAAGAATAAAATGTTGTAAGGTTGCTTTCATTAGTGGATCCATTTAAGCAGTATCATTTTCCCCCTTTAGCCGCATGGCTTCCGAAAAAACTCAATTGTTGTCTGTGTAAAAGTCTCAACAACAATAACTTCTGCTAGTCTCGTCTGAACAAAAATTTATATTTGTATCTGCTTGCAACAATCACATATATACCTGGAAGTCCGTCCTGAGCTGCTCGTTGCCAATGTCAAGACACTTTCTTCCGCTGGCCTGAAAAAAGTTTTTTTTTTCGAAGTGGTGCTTTCTTTTTGTTTGGGAAACAAAAATACCTTGATGTTTCCAATAAGCTTGTGATACTTGGCCGCCACCTTTGCTATCTCGTCCTCACGAGAGGAGAATACTTGGTCGTCGTCACCGTCCTTGCCGTCCTCATCGCCTAAATAAAGGAAGAACATACTGTGATTAAAAACCGGCGGGGTTGGGAATACTATAAAATTTGTGGGATATAAACAAAACGAGGCCACTTGGCCTCCAACCTACAAATGAAACCAGAGTTATAACCTAATATTTTTTGACGCGAGGTAAGAACCTGTTTCGGAATTTCGTTGGATTCAGAGACACATCTTATGAAACGAAATTGCTGGAAGACAGAGGTTGTGTTTATCGAGAAAAACCCAGACAGCGTGGGGCTCACCTTCCCCCGTTGCCGCGCTGGGCGTAGAGGTGGAGCCGATGGAGGACACGGTGACAGAGGTTGCCCCGGCGGAGGCGGCGGAGGCGGCGGAGGCGGCGTTCACACGCCTGGGATGAAACGAAACGGAAGACATCGATGTTATGGTTTTTATGGGAATGGACTGTGCTGAGGATTGCATCAATTTAGACAAAAATCATCTTCTTGCCTGTGTCCCGACCCGAATGAGCTTAGGAACTGGGCGTTCGTGTTGCAGATCTCCATCAGGTCCTCGCACCTGAAAAATCCATTTCAGAAGTAGATATTGCAATCCATTTGATGGATTTTTAACATCTCTCATCACCTGGCCACGAAGGCAATGAGTGTCCCGAATAGCTTGTCCATCCCCCCTGATGCTGATGCCCCTCCCGAGTCCTCCTCCTCGAGGCCAAGGGACTTTGAGTTGCGACGGAGGCAAAACTCGAACGTGCTCTTGAAGCAAGTGCAAACGCTGAGGTTTCCCAAAAGAAAAAGTTTTTTAACGTAAAAGTGTAAAAACATTTTTAAAACTTACGCTATGACTTTCTTGATTGACTCCCCGGCCAGCGTGGACTTGGCCTCGAAAATCCGCTCGACCTAAGGATAGGACATAAAAATAAACAAGTTTGTGTTAATTCTTATTTACAAAACAGGCAGGAGATTTGTAAGAAAAAAGTTTTGTCTGAAATTGCACCTACAAGAAAACTTCAAGAGCTGCTACTACAGCAGCAGCCGCAACAGCAACAACAACAGCAACAACAACGCACCTCCACATAGTCCTTGCTCCTCGAGATGAGAATGTCCACCGCCAGCTGGAAAACTTGACTGCGGGTCCTGTTTTAAAGGAAAATGGTAAAATATTTTGAATCAATAATTTGGCTGATTTTGTTTCCTCCTCACCATCCCTGCGGCATGTTGAAGTTGTCCAATACGATGGTCAGGTCTTGGGTCACTGTCTTGATCAGGGAGCGGTAGTCAGATTCCTGCAAAAAGAATGCAACAAATAAATTCTTCGGGGTCGGGGAAAATGGGGGGAAAACCAGACACCCGACACGAATCGGTCAAAAATGGAACTTTAAAAACTTTTCCTGGCTTTCTCCCGCCTCGTTCTCCCATCAAACGTGAAAGTGAATTTGATCTAGCATGAGAGTTAAAGCTGTATCTACAGAGCCTGATCACCGCAAGCAAGAAAGAGGGGGGGAAGAAGCAACAGCGACTGCAAGAAGAATGAGAAAGAATAGCAACAGCAAAACAACAGCAGAAGCGAAATTCCCGCAAAATATGTCCAACAGAAGTGTGGCTTCTCCCGCCGCCCACCTGATACACTGTCCCCAGCATCTCTACTGGCTCCCTGGTTGCCCTGAGCACGAGGTAGCACTCCGAGATGAACTCCTCCCACTGGACAACGTCCATGCGGAGTTTGGCAAGTCTGGAAAAAAAGAAATTTTCACTAAAGGATTTCCGTAAATAATTAAGTTTAAAAAGGGCGGACTAAATTCGAATTATCTGTCTGAAATCAAAAATCAAATTGGAGAAACAAATATTGAAATCACCTTCCAAGTTTTTGGCTAGTTTTACTCAGTTCAAAACTAACTTCGTTTCCCCGCCCGCTCGCCCCAGCTCTTTGACAAAAAGAAAGAGTTGCTCTTACATTTCTTAAAATAAACAATACGTTATTAACAACGACAACATTGACCGTTCCATGACCCTTACTTACTTGTACTCATCGACCCTTGAGTGTCCCTCGTTATCCATCCCGAAGATCTCCTCCAGGAAGTCACGGATCCGCTTCAGGGCCTTCACCCTCGTGCTGATGTCCTTCAGGAGCCTTAAAATCAAAAGGGTGTCAAAACTTTTGCATTAGTTTAGAACGTGGGAAATTGAAACCGGGTTTTTAAAAACAGTTTTTTTGGTTGCGCTGCTAGGGCGTTGAATTTGCGTACATGTCACAATCTTCTTTGATTGCTTGCCTTTCTACATTTTGAATTAATCGTCATTTTTTTCTGGTATTTGGCTCTTTTTGAAAAAATCTATTTGGCCCCCGCCTCCACTCACTTTGCGTGCGGTCCGTGGCACTGTATCTTTGCCTCGAAGGCCCTCATGAGTTCTTCCAGCACCTCCACCGCATACTCGTTGGTGGCCAGGCCAAGGTAGCGCTCCGTCACTACGTTAGTCAGGTCGGTGCAAACGGTAACCTGGGAAAGGGACATTTCACATTTGTTCGAATTTTAAAGGTTTTTGTGTAGAATCTTGCATGAAGTTCATAGTTACGTATATACGTATATGTCTGCTGTACCGGTATAACGGCTCAGGAACAAATATATCGGGGCGACAGCAACAACGGCAGCAACAGCAGCAACAGTGCTAGCAACAATGGCATTAAATGCAGCAGCCGCAGCCGCAACAGCAACAGCAAAAACAAAAGCTACAAACATCAGCTAGAAATGCAGCAGAAGCAGCAACAACAACAAGAAGAAGAATAAGGCCCTGGCCTTGTCCTCACTAGATGCAGTAGGTCCCCCGGCTTCTCCAGGATTCGAAGAGAGTTCATAAAGTGCAGGGTGGCCTTGTGGACCTCTCGCTCCTCATCCTCTGGAAAAGATGTATTTCCATTCCAAAATTCAATTATTTTTGCGGGCGTTCAGGGACGTACCGGTAAGTGGGTATCCTCGAAAAACTCTTTTTTGAACGGAAAACTTCAATAAACCAAACACAATTATGCTTGAGGCATCGAAGATTGTGGAAAAGTTATTTTCGCGTCGATTTTGGGAACAAAACTATCCCCCCCTCCCGCCACAAAAACGACCAACATTCGTTTTCCCAGCAATAAATTTCACCCCAAAAGGTGCTTTTTCCTTACCGTCAATGAAAGGAGTGCTCATTCGAGCGATGAGCAGCAGCGGCTCGCACTTTATCCTGAACTCCCTCCACCGGTCAGCCTCCGAGGTCGCGTCCGTGGCCTCAGTGTACTCAGACCAGGTCGTAAGGTCCGAGGTCAGGTCGCCAGACCGAAGTTCGCCGGACATCTTTGCGGCCGTTGCTACTCTAACCTTCCCACAAAAAAATCTAAAATGAGAATGTGCCCTTTTGTGTGCACACGTTTCTTCCTATCCGCATAGCGAGGCAAGAGATATGTTTTTTCAACGTACTTCTGTATTGCCGCCGGTAGTTGGAGGAGGCGCGAAAAGGGGATACTAGATTTCCTTCTCCGTCGCCCCGATTGGCCCAAGGTGGGAATATACGGGGGTCACTCACTCTACATACTTTGAAATGTTTTTTCTCTAACGCACCACAGCTCCATGTTTCCCTTAAGACAAAACTTAGAAATCGTCCTTTTCTATCCCTAGCTCACGGCTTTCCTCCTCCTCCGATATGACCGGATCCTCCTGCTTTGCGGGAAAAGGAATGGAAGAAATGTTGGGTCAATAATCACAGCGGCAGCGGCGATCGAAAGCCATTGGCGGAAGAAAGGGAATAGGAATTGAGCTTGTTTTGTTACCAAGAGGGTGAAGGAGCGAAAATAAAGTTACCGGCGAAATAAATGTAGCGACGGTAGTTTTTTCTCCTAATCTTTTTGTGGGAATGGGAAGAATAAAGAAAATACTATAGTTCCTCTCTTTAACCTGTGGGAAAGAAAATTGCATTGCTTTGTGATGTGTATTGAAAAAAAAGAGCAGGCTTTATTTGTTTGCTTTCCCCCCCTTTTTCCTATACGTGTATATGTTCAGTATATTGTAGGAGTGGATTCGTTTGCAAGAAAAATACCCTTTGCCTTTTT
>JAAUXU010146220.1_pt1 | contig 10867 bp, 12 predicted proteins | sample 7278151 | NCBI WGS metagenome assembly JAAUXU01 (sample SAMN14350113, study PRJNA611818) | marine sediment metagenome | isolation source: surface marine sediment (1.8m) | place: French Polynesia: Moorea | collected 2018-08 | reverse complement strand
TGACTTTGGCAGAGATCCCGGGTGAGCGCAACGCAAGGTCCAGGATGACATCTCCAGCTCCACCACTTCTGTCCAGCCTGATTCCTCTGTTGTTTCATTCTTTCACTGTCTCTCTGCCTCCACTTCCAAAGCGCAGGTGTTGGAAACAAGGCTCCCCCTCCCAAATAAGTGCACTTTTCCTTCCCTCACCCTGTTGCAGCCAGTGTTGCTGTTGCCAAAAAGCTGCTCCTGAATGTCCGCTGGCTGCTAAAACGTGGAGTTGTGGACGTCCCCACTTTATCCTCTTCCATCATGGTCGTGTCTTTGTCGCACGTGCGCAAATGTTGGAGCTCTCATAACTCTTTCTCTAACCCTTCCAGACGCTCGCTCAACCCTTTCATATGCAAGCTGAATACGCTCAAAAAGTAATCCGGGTATTTTCTTCTCTCTTTTTCCCGCAACATCCCTTGTTAGGCTCATCATTAGAGGGAAATGTGCGGAGAAATATGCGTCCACACAGAGAAATATTCAAGATATAAGATGACCGACAAGAGCCGAATTCTTCACGCTCAATCTTTTAGCAACGCCTCGATGTTTTAGCATGAAAAACTGGTGCAGACAAATCTTTGGGGAATCTCGAATACAGGGTGTGAACGGCTGAAGGTTGTTTCTTATCCGGTGAAAAGTTGCATCACATCCTTTATATTGGCGGATTCCCTTTAGAGTTGCCATTCTTTTTTTGGCCAGAGCCACCTATTTTTCCGCCGTTCGCCATTTTCCATTCTCTTCGTCATCGTTTTCATTCATTTCCTCTGCCCCCTCCACATTTGTGAACGCTCCGATGAATTTAATTTAACCGCTCTTATGTACTGAGCATATTTTTTCCCCTCTCTCATCTCTGCACTTATCTCCTGCTCTGTCTGAGCGAGTCTCGTGTGTGCAGAAGAGATCAGATGAGAGATCCAACAAATCTCTGTGTCAACAGTCACAAAAAAGTTCCAGTATAATCGCTTTTTTTCCTCATCAAGTCCATCAGATTTGACTGAGGAGGGATAAATCGATGCTCGTGACAACAACACCGACGGCAGCGTCGGCGGCAGCAGCAACAACAACAATAACAACAGCGACACTTCCATTGCCAGGTCAATGACGAGCATTTGAGACAGGCTAATGAGGCTCTCACTGTACACAGCTCGGGGATGAGACGAACTTGCACAGCAGAGAATTTGATTCTGCAGCATGAGTCAAAACAAACGGGCACAGTTACACTGGGAGTGAAAACAAGTATTGGTCAAAACCAGCAGTCACAGCTAGGTAGAATTGAAACGAGTGGGCGAAGCAACAGCACGGATCAAAACAAGTGGTCACAGCTACACTCTGAGTCAAAACAAGTGGCCACAGCTACACTCTGAGTCAAAACAAGTGGCCACAGCTACACTCTGAGTCAAGACAAGTGCTCACAGCTAACACTATGAGTCAAAACAAGTGAACATTGTGATTCAAAAAGAGTGGGGAGAGCAACAGCACGAGGCAAAATGAGTGGTTGGGTTTCTTGCCTCATTTAGGTCCAACAGTTCTGAAGCAGTAGAGAGAATCCTTTTTTTATTTGCCCCAATTATGCAAATTCTATGTCTTATGTTGTACAGCAGAAGATGGTGAAGGGATGGCTGAAAAGCTGTTGCTCAAATAAAAGATATTTCGCTACTAACAAAAAATGTCACTTTGGAAATCGTCTATGCATAACAACAGACTGTGCAACTCATCAACTAGACACTTCTAGAATTCACAAGTGCTCCAACCACTTGCAGACTGGTGACCTGTTGTAAGCCAGTCATTAACTTACTTAACCTTATTTAAGCTGTTCTTCACTAATGATACACTACTCTGAACTAACTCATTATAACTGTAATTATAAACTGTTCCCAACCAGGCACACTGAGTATTCCTTAAGCACTTGTAAGTGTCGCTACTGAACCAGCCGTAGAACAGGGCTTCTGCAGATTCCACTAATCCAGTTACAGACTGCGTGCGCATGTTTTCCATGCAGCCACATCCAGCCACGTTGCCGCACCGGGCCCAGTTTTCCACGTGTCCGCGGCCTCTGATTGTGACGGAGGCCACACGTCCGAGGCTGCATTTAGCGCGTCCAGCGAGGTCAGCCAGGAGTCGTCAGTCGTCCGTGAATGAGGTGAGCATGCAGAGGCCATGCAGCGGCAGCAAATCCTTTATGACGTCCATTCGGCCTCAGCCGGTAGCTGGGTCGAGCAGATTGAGCGAAGAAGGAGCCCCCCAAAGTGACGCTGCCCAATATCGTCTGACGTTTTTAATCGGGCCGCCCTGTACGAGGACGTGAGCAGATGCGACCCAACAACCAACCCTCTTATTCGTGACGTATTTTACTCGTCGTCCTTTTGTCCAAAAGTTGGTCGGGGAGGGGGATGAGAAAAGAGATCAAAGTGGGTTTTGATGGAATAATAACAATATGGCACAGCAACAGCAGCAGCAACAGCAGCAACAGCAGCAGCAGCAGCGAGAGGATCACGACCACGCACTCATAAACGGGCATTATTGGGACGTGGAAGACGAGTCTCACACACAGCACGTGTGTCAGACACATAGTATATTAAAAGTTTTCCTTACCACACACAGAAGATATAAACGAGCTGAAATATGCGGATGTGACAACGCAATTTGCCATGCAATTGGAGCGTGACCCAGGCGTTAATTTTTGACAGAAAAGACTTTTTTGGTCTTCGTCTAATTTCTTCTCTGCCAAGTCAAAGCACGTGCAATATTGAATTTGAGAAAGCCTTCTCAGAAAAGAGCTGATGCTTTTCTGCAATTGCTTGATGTAGTAATGTGGGCCGAGCTGAAGAAAGAAAGAAGGATGGAAGAGAGAAAGAATTAAAAGAGCCTCGACTGCAGAAGTTTCATAGCGCAAAGGTCGGTAAAACATCTTGCACAACCAAAGTGAGCTTTATTAAATAAACGTGATTTTCCTCCTGCACCTGGATCTTGCACAGGAAAGAACGAGATTGCTTTAGGGCTGTGATTTACGAGGCTCCTCTTGCTGCTGCTGCTGCTGCTGCTGCTGCTGCTTCTTGTTTTTTTCCCGAGCTTCTACAGGGTGGGTGGAAAGTTGCTGCTGCTGCTGCTCTGGAAAGTGTCTGATATTGCTGAGTTCATCGTGAAATTGGAAAGTTACATCGAGGGACTGACAAGACTGCAACAAGTTGACTGAGGAAATTAGCAGGGGTGACATTTTCACACTCTTTTGCTGCTATTGTGTGCCTGGAAAGTCATTCATTGATCAAGGAGCCCAAGGTGAAAGTGTCAACAACAAGCGAAAAACTTGATTGCAACTACAATCGAGGCCAGTGTAGTTCACACATGCCTACATGCACATATAGTGTGAGATGCTGTCACACTCTTACTTGCAAATCCGCACATACCTCCTGATGCTCTTTAATGCATCTTTCATTGTTTGTCACCTTGGTTGGTTGCTCTCCAAATAGAAATTTTGAGTGTGAACCTCTGAATACTACGGACGGACGTTTGGAAAGTAGCTGGGCTGACTTTCCCGTTGCTCACTCACCCTGTAGTTCTTGGTGCGCAGGTGTTCAAACTGTACTCACAAGGATTTAAGGATAGAAAACAAACGAACTTAAACAATCATTCCATGTTTCTTAATTGAATTCTCCCACAACTTTTCACTTTTTTCCTCCCACTTTCCATCCATTTCCCAGGACAAGTTTGAGGAAAAAGACCTCGAAATGAAACGTTTAATAAAATATCAAGTTGCTGGGCTGAAAATTCGTTTGAAGTCTTACACAAGGAAGAAGGCAGAAGCTTTGATGCACTTTCAAACAGGACAGGGTTGCCAGGAGGCCCCACAAGTGCGGCCAAGTGTTTGATAGGGCTTGACAAGGATTACACCTGGTGTTTTGCCACCAGCCAGCGCAGATTATTTTGCTTGTTCCATTCGAGTGGTGACAACTATTGCTTTCGACAAGACGTGCACTAAGTGCTAGTGATGGATTCGGGCTGTGAAGGCGGCCCGACAATCTCCGTCGGGCCAGTCCAGCCCAGACAGTCCAGAGAGACTAGAGTATTGTAATGTCTCGGCAAAGAGTCGTTAGAGGTGCTGCCTTTTTGTCGCAGCCGGGCTGCGCACGAATGTGCAGCACTTGGAATGAGGGCCGGCCCGATTCAGCCCGACCTTCGACCACCCGAGGCGCGAAAATGGGATTGAGTTCGACAGATCTATCTCTACTAAGACGACTACGACCACAGTGCGATCGATCAATCGGCGCTTTAAGACTCGGTTGTATTGGAAATAAACAATTTGGCAACCACGACACGGCACAACCTAAGGCCAGGTCGCACATTGTACCCATCCTGAACTCGAGACAGGATCAATTTCGCAGTTTAATATAGTTCGATCCTCCCAAATTCGAATGTGGGCCCACTTTCTCCACTGTCGAATATGATGTGCAAGTGTCTCACCTTAGTTGAGTCCGTGTTCATATTTTCGCGCGTATAAACTCAGCCACGTCCAAGGTTGTGGCCAGCATCGAGATGACGACTGCTGTTGCTCGGATTCCGCCCAAAATGAGTGATCTCGATTATCGATCAACGGAGTGCCTGGTAATTGTAGCGACGTTTAGGTTATCGATTGATTTTTGATCACCTCGATGAATTAGCGATGATTGCGATAAGTACCTTTTGAACACATTTCGCTGAACCTTTGTAGGGGATTTTCAATTTCTGTCGAAGGCACACCAGTGATTGTCCACGTCCAGCATGATCCTGGTGGCTGCTGACACAGTCATTCGTCTGTCATTAATCGTGCATTCCTCCTGGACCAGGTTCGACTATCGATTACTATTATTAATCTCGATTATCGATTCGATTACGATTAATCGCACAGTATTAGTTGCTCTGGCCTCGCCAGAGTGGGTCAAATTTGTAGCCAACCGACAACAACCAACCCGGTGAGGTGAATTATTCTTAGTTCGATCATTGTTACTCACCAACTCCACACAGCCCTAAGGTTCCATCCTCAACAAGTGTGCTTAGAAGTGTGTAACAATCTTGTCCAACATGAATTCTGCTGGAAAGGGCTGAAAGAAGATATTTTGCCCTGACGGGCAGGTTCTGGCAACCCTGGAGAAAGACAGTCTGCCTGCATTGAGGCCAGGCTCAACCATATTTTCTTCTATTTCCTTTAATATCTTCACTGAAAGTTCTCCTTATGTCTGCCTGCCAGCCTGTCCGTCTGTCTGTCTAACTCCTGGCCTCTCCAGCAGCTGGAGACAAAATATGCCCAAGTTGAGAGCTTTCACTCGCAGGCGTCATTCACTAATTAAATCCTCCACTATCAGGAGGAAGTTGCAAAGAAGAACCTGAATAAGAGAAGAATTTGTTTCCAGATTCCAAGTTTTAGTGCCAAAAGGGGGATTGAGGGAGAGAGAGAGAGAAAGATAAGCAAAGAGGAAAATGGAAGCGCCAGAAACCCAACAACATTAACTCCTGTATACCAAAGCTCACAAATTCATTCGCCTTGAGGGAGAAAAGGAGCTCGGGGAGCAAAGTTGATGTTGCTACTTTCAGACCTTAATCCCATCTCTCTCTCTCAGAATACCTGGATGCTTGTTTGGTTGGACTTTGCAAGCAGAATTTGGCAACTTGTGCAAATTTGGACGTCTTCTGAGCCGTGGAGAAGGGGGAGGGGTGCAGATGGACGGACCAGAGTTGGATCGCGCCAGGCCCAGGCTGGCCATCAAGTGTCAAGACCAAGACTTTGCTTCTCCCATCTGTGCACCATGGTGTGAGTTCGGATATCCTCTCCAAAATGCTGCTCCCTCCTCTTCAAACTTGCCTTGGAGGCCAGCAGCAGCAATGAAGCTAGATTAGGTTATCGCAGTGTGCTGACAACATCGGGACCTGACAGGTCTCAACAGTGGCCTGGACGTCCACTAGACACTTGTCCAGGCATGTCACCGTGGTGGATGCGACTTCCGCGAAGCCGAGGCTCAGCACCATGACCTCGTCCATTGGGAGGTTGTGACTGTCATGTCTACGAGGAGGTCAGGTGGCAAGATCTTCCTAACCTCGACTAGGCGGAGAGGAAGCAGTTTTCACAGATCGAATCTGCTGGGTGTCCGAGAAGCAGTTGACACCAAGACCAACGCGTCCATGAGGCGCTTCCGGAAGGAGCAGTCCCTCCATAGGCTCCAGGTGGGCCACGTCAGGAAGACACAAAGGCTCCTTGGACCACGGACGTGCTGACACCAGGATCGATCAGGGCTTGACCACCGAGTGGGCGCATCCAATTTGTTACATACGCACGTGCGGACGCAAAGTTGAGCGTGAGGAAAGCAAGAAAGTCCTGGTTCTTTGTACTTTCCACCGGCTGGTTTGATATCTTCCGTGTACATTTTACATTCATACGAACGTACGATCTACGATGAGGCAGTAAATGCACGAAGATTTTCAGCTGTTCTTTTTGAATGCACGTCTGAAAAGAGGCTCTCACTTCTTCCATCTTTTGAAAGTCTTGGGATTTTCGCACTCTTTCCTCCCTGCCTCCTCGCCCAGAGGGTGGGTGAAAGGATTTTCTGGAGTGGCATTTCAAGAATGTCGTTTATTATTTCAAATGTTGCAGCTTTCTCTTCTTTTGTTGCTGTTTTCTCACCCCCCCCCACCCCCCCCCCCCCTACTGCTAAGCCGCATCGAGAGCCTTTCTTCGTGGGCGCTCACGCGAAATAAGAGGATTTGCACCTATTTTCGGGGGGAGACGAGAAGAAGGGGGATTTTTGCCGGAGAGATCGCATTGTTTGCTGTTGCCTGAAGGGGCGAACGCGGGCGTAGCAGGCGAGGGAGGGTGTTTTTATGGGGGGTGCAGCAGTGTTTATTGACTGACCACTTCCATTCTGACAAGGAAATGGATGGCGGACATCACAAGATGGCGGCCGGGGTGGAGGAACAGGCGTTGCACGAATGTGATGTTGTAGATATCCCACTTTAGACCAAACTTGGTCAAAAAGGGCTTCAAAACTGTGCCATAGTTTTGTTTTCTTCAAAAAAAAAAAATAACAATATCATCTCAGACTCAACCTTCCGTCAAACGGACAAAAAAAGTCCAACTAATTTTAATAAAAACCAAACATACAGGCTTTTTCACCCTCTCCTTGGCCCTGAAGGTTGTGGATGTGTTCCACTGGACAAGATCATTCTGTCCCCGTCCCAGTGTTGGTGCTGACAGATCTTCAGTACACAAAGAACAAAGAAACTTTTGCTGTGATTAAATTCTTGCTTTGGATCGTTCCCCAACGACTTCCGCTTAGTGGACGAAGAAAATCACCTATTTTTCCGGTCTCCGCTTATCAGACAGACAATTCAATGTTTGTTTCTCTCCGCGTGCCTCCAAATACACTTTCAGTGGCTGCTGTTCCAATTTGGGCTGAGAGCTCAATTTGCGAAATGGAAACATACGACGAAGGAGCCGAAGTAATTTAAATTCACGACAACAAACTCGTGGAGAGAGAGAGAGAGAGAGAGAGAGAGACCAGGTGAAAGCAGGTTTATTATCGAGCCAGATTTACTCCAGCTCAAGTCCTTTGCTCGGTCTGCACCTCTTAACTACTCTGCTGGATCCATGGAGGTAGCAAAAAGTGGGAAGTGCGCATGTGTGAGGCGAGCACGCCAGCCTCGTCTGCGTCGCACTCTGCACGTGAAAAGTTCTGCAATCGGACTGGAGGAGGGCAGAAGCTCAGCCAACTGGCCTAGACCGAGCCCAACCTCAAGTCGGTCGTGGAGACACAAGATGGAGTAAATAAGTTTCATGCTGGGACTGCCCATTTTCATGCGCTCATACAATGATCCACGCTTTTTGGGTCGTTCTTTTTGCGTCAAAACGTGGCCAAACTTTTCAGGAGGGCTCCAGTCTCTCCAAGGGACAACACTCAGGCGGCGGCGGCGGCGGCCACCGACCCGGCACCAACGGCCATGCCAGTGTGCCAGATCCCTTGATTGGGGCCAGTCTATGATTGTCTGTTTGTGATGGATTCCAGCCGGGCTCGAATATCAAAGGCTATTTCGGGCAAACTCAGCTGGAGGCTCGATTCCACCACGACTTCAGGCTTCCCTTCTCGCATTATCTAGTGATTCCAGTGATCTTTTGTCCAGAACTCAGGGTTTGGCTCCCATCTCACGCCAAAAAGAAACATCACCCCCAAAAGGTGAAGAAAAATCACACTAGTTTGCATCCTTCCACAACTGGGTGCGTTCAAGGGCTCTTGTATCCAAATGAGCAGTCACAAAGTCACGGTTATGTACTCACTCTTCTGTCTCATTGAGTCAAATGACGATGCATTTCAACTTCCAAACGTTCAAGGGTCCCCACGGAAGCCGAGGACACGCCGAAGCAGCCTCAAAGTGTCCTGAATGCTTGAGCTTTGGCGTCTCCTCTTCAGTTTCCATAGGTGAAGAGGGACTTTTGAAATCTGTGAAGAACCTTGATCTTTTTCGTTCCATATCCATGAGTGACTCCAACTTGCGAACCTGTTCAGGCTCGAGGTGCAACTAGGGCGAGGACGACAACCTCATCTCATTCATCCTGAGCTCCATCAACCGCCAACTTCAGGCTAGTGTTGAGGCCGTCGCAGCAGGAGTTGCCACGCTGCAATCTTCACTCAATGCCAAAGGATCAAAAGCCCGAATGTGGACTGCGACAACTGGTAAGTATCCATTTTTCTTTCTCACTGCCGAGACTAGTGATGTGGCGGGCTACCCCGGGTGGAGCCAAACGGGTCCTCGGTCCGGATCAAACTTGAACGCCTGCAAAAAGGTCGGTCCGTGTTTGGCAACCCGGCATCCCGATCCATCACTACTAAAAGCTCGTTTCGTGCTCACAGGTGAGAGAAGAGTTGCCAGAGAGAGAGAGAGAGATGACAAAGAAAGAATGGAAGTGAAAAGAGGCAGAAGCAGAGCTTTTCTCTCCCTTTGTTTCCACGGAGTGAAAAAAAACTTGCCCCCATTAAAGGATATTGGCTGAAACCACGCACGCGCGCGCACACACGCATGTCCTGCGTGCGTGAGCACACGCACAGGAACATGACGGTAACATCAGGGAGAGCAGACAAGCGTGCAAGCGAGCAAGAGCAACATGAGGAAAGTGTATAAAAGTGGTGTGGGTGGGTGGGGGGAGGAAGGACTTTGGGGTTGCCTGCTTATGGCTGGATTCTCCCAACCAACTTTGAGAAAATGGGTTTTCTGCGACAACAAAACGCTGCATTTCTTACAGTTTCTCAACTCCCCAGAGAGAGAAAATACACAAAGAATTATAATCTAATAGCACTCAGAGAGCTCGATGCATAATTGAACAACGCGAGACTATTGTATCCGCTCAAACCACCTCTCCGATGCACAAGTACAGGGTGGTGCAGCAAGCGTTCGCTCATGTTCGACCACTCCACGTCCGACCGTCTGTGCTTGATTCTGCACGCTCGAACACAGTCAGAAGTGGCAGCACTGCCAGTCCAAGCTGCCCAGACACGTTTCCTCACGCACGAACTGGCAAGCCCGACACTGCTACGGGTCAATGACTGCGACCTCACCCTGTACTGTGTCCCACTTGGCTTGTCCAGGTAATTTCACATACAATCAACGACGTAATCCAGGAGATGCTAATTTATGTAGGACGATTTAAGCAGGAGCAAGCGCTAAAAGCCCTCCCAAGATCCCTTACATGGAATTCCAGGTTTGCTAAAATATCTTTCGAGGTAAAAGTTTTTTTCTCTCTTCTTGTTTCGCTTGAAATGAGACCCAGAGAAGCTTTTGGCACTAATCTGCTTGCCAGGAGAGCGAAGGCGGCAACTTTTTTCATGTTGCTGCCGCTTTGAAAAAAAAAGTTGCTCCAGGATTACACAGTTTGGAAATGCCATCCTGGCTGCTACTTTGGGTGCTAACTTGAAAAGATGCGAGTGCCAGTTTTCCACTCCCCGAATGTGACAGCCAGACAGTCATGGGCTGGTTTTGCAGTCCTCTCCAGGAAGGGGAACAGGGCTGCCACTCGACTGGGACGTGCGCTGCATGCAGAGAGCGCAGGCCAGAGTCGCAGCCCTCTTCTTGGACCTGGTGGAGTTGGACACACCTTCAGGGAAAGTCTGCATCTGACGGACGATGATGAGTCGGAGTTGCCACTCTCTTTTGAGCGTGTTAGGCTGCCCCGAGGACACTGGCGTGCCCCTGGCCGTCTTGACGGCGATGGATGCGGCCAGGAGGAACTCAAGCCATCTCTCGATGACGATGGACGTCATTGCCGTCGACGGCAGCGAGGTCCAACTGACCACACGTTCCGCGTCCCCTCGGCGCATCGTCTCTGTCTCCACCCTGTGCGTCCCCCCGGACTGCGGAAATCTGAGTCACCCTGTAGCTGCTCCTGTTCTGACCCCCGCGGAGCTCATTGAAACACCTGACGGGAGCAAAGAAGCTTTTCTGCTACTTTGTCTTGAGCCACGACTCAGAGAGGGACCTCCTGCAATTTCACAGAAATGCAGCCCGACGTTTCATGTAATGTTACACACACGCACGCACGCACGCACCCGCGCGCACAGCAGTTTCAGGGATTAGCTATTGATCCCCCTCCCTTGTGCGTAAGCCAATAAACTGCGTTGTACTTTCTCTGCTTGCTCACATCTTACAGGGTGGCTCAGTCAGCCGGCATTGACGCAGGAAAGAGTGTTTAAAAAGCAATCTTTTAAGCTTATCTGGCATTAAGGCAGAGGTTGGAACGCAACAACACTTGCTCAACACTTGCTTCTCCTTACGGCACAAGATGTGTGAGGGGAAGACGTTGTTCACGCTGCCGTTGAACAAGTTCTGC
>JAAUXU010008721.1_pt1 | contig 10867 bp, 11 predicted proteins | sample 7278151 | NCBI WGS metagenome assembly JAAUXU01 (sample SAMN14350113, study PRJNA611818) | marine sediment metagenome | isolation source: surface marine sediment (1.8m) | place: French Polynesia: Moorea | collected 2018-08 | reverse complement strand
GCCCGGGCGTCCAGGCCGTCGAAGATGTCGCCCAGCCGCAGCACATCCGACTCGACCGTGATCTCCGGCCGCAGGTTGACCGGCTGGGCCGGCTGGCCCTCGCCGGCCGCGACCGGGGCGATGCCGGCGAGCGCCGCCAGCAGGAACAAGCTCAGAAGAAGTCTAGTCACCAGGGCTCTCCCGATCAGCGAAGCTGCGAGGTGTTGGCCATCATCTCGTCGCTGGCCTGGATCACCTTGGAGTTCATCTCGTAGGCTCGCTGAGCCGCGATCAGGTTGGTGATCTCGTTGACCACGTTGACGTTGGAGGTCTCCAAGGCGCCCTGCTTCAAGAGGCCGAACCCGGTCGCGCCCGGGTTTCCGATCGTGGCAGTGCCGGAGGCGGCGGTCTCGAGGAAGAGGTTGTCGCCCAGTGCCTCGAGCCCGGCTTCATTGGGGAAGTTCGCCAGCTCGATCTGCCCGACCTGCTGTTCCGTGGTGCTGCCGCTGACGCGGACCGAGACCACGCCATTGGCATTGATCGTCACCGAGACCGCGTCCGAGGGAATCGTGGCGCCCGGCTGCACGATGTAGCCGTCGGCGGTCACCAGCTCGCCGTCGGGGCTGACCTGGAAGGAACCGGCCCGGGTGTAGCCGGTATCGCCGGAGGGCAGCTCGACGGTGAAGTAGCCGCGGCCGTTGATCGCCAGGTCGAAGGGATTCTCGGTGACCGTCAGGTTGCCCTGCTCGACGATGCGGTAGACCGCCGCCGGCTGGACCCCGAGGCCGAGCTGGATACCGGAGGGCACCACGGTCCCGGCATCGGAGGACTCCGAGCCGACCCGGCGCAGGTCCTGGTACAGCAGGTCCTGGAACTCGGCCCTTTGGCGCTTGTAGCCAGTGGTCGTCATGTTGGCGATGTTGTTGGATATGACCTCCACGTTCAGCTGCTGGGCCAGCATGCCGGTCGCGGCGATATCGAGGGATCTCATGGTTCGGGTACCTCCTTGTCGCTCGGGCGGCCTCGGCGGGGCGAGGCGTCCCGTGCTAGCTGCCTTGAATCAGGGACTGGATCGCGCGGCGCTGGCGCTCGTGCTCCTGGTCGGCGAAACGCTTGGCGGCCTGGTAGCTGCGCAGCGTCTCGATCATCTTGGTCATCTCGCCGACACCCCGGACGTTCGAGGCCTCCAGCACGCCCTGGGTGACCTCGGAGTCGATCGCGGCGGTGGCCGTCGCATCGCCGGCGGCATAGGCGTTGCCCTTGACCCGCTGCAGGAGCTGCTCGTTGTCGAAGGTCACGATATCGAGCCGGCCGTGCTCGCCCTGCTCGGTGGAGACCTCGCCGTTGCTGGCGATTTCGATGTTCTCGGCGTCGACTGGGATGACGACGGGACCGCCGCCGGCCAGGACCGGGTCGCCGGACACCGTCGTCAGCTGGCCTTGGGCATCGAGCTTGAAGTGGCCGTCCCGGGTGTAGCGCGGGCCCTCGGGGGTATCGATGACGAAGTAGCCGGGCCCGTCGATCGCGACGTCGAGCGCGGCGCCGGTGGTCGTTATCGGGCCGATGGAGAGGTCGCGCAGCTGCGCCGGATCTCTGACGAAGCTGACCTTCTCGCGCTCGCTCCCGCTGCCGGCCAGGAACTCCCGGAACAGCATCTGCTCGCCCCGGAAGGCGGTGGTGTTCATGTTCGCCAGGTTGTTGGCGATCATCTCCATCTGGCGGCTGAGAGTCAGCTGGCGCGAGAGGGCGACATAGCCTGGATTGTCCATCTCTGATCCCGTTCTGCAGTGTTCCGTTCTCGGAGCGCGGCTTCGGTTGCCGTCGCCGACCTTCGGGTGGAGGTCGGTGCATCCGCCGTGCCAGATCGAAGAATCTCGGAAAAGCAAAGGGATAGGTCAGGATGCCACGGTCAGAACCGGGGTCGTGCCGGGCCGAGGGGCAGGCCTTGCCTAGCACTTATTGCCGATGCTCAGACGCAACCTCTTGTTAAGGCGCCTAAACTATTCTTCCAAAGGAATTAGTCATAATTGCATTAGCTGGGGTTAGGACATATGGCCGAAGGCGCAGCGACGGCGGGCCAAGCCGAGATTGCAATCGAGACGAAGAAGGGCGGAATGTCGGGCAAGAAGCTCGTGCTCTTCGTCGTTCTTCCTCTGCTTCTCGTATCCGGCGGCGGTGCCGCCGCCTTCTTCCTCGGTGCCCTGGACGGCTTGCTCGGCAAGCAAACGGTGCCGGAAATCGCGGCCGTCGATCCTGCCGCGGCCCCGGCGGCCGGCGAGGGCGTCTTCTTCGATCTGCAGGAGATGCTGGTCAACCTCAACACCGGTGGCCGCAAGACCCATTACCTGAAGATCTCGGTCAGTCTCGAGGTCGGCTCCGAGGACGATGTCCTTCAGCTGCAGCGGGTCATGCCGCGCATTGTCGACAGCTTCCAGGTCTACCTGCGCGAGCTGCGGATCGAGGACCTGCACGGTTCGGCGGGCCTCCAGCGGCTGCGCGAGGAATTGCTGCTGCGCGTCAACTCCGCCGCCCAGCCGACCGTGGTCCGCGACGTCTTGTTCCGGGAAATGCTGGTGCAATAGGCGATGGCTGACGACGACGACATCCAGGCGGAGGCCGGGTCCGGCGAAAAGGACGCCCTGACGGCCGAATGGGATGCCATGTCCGAGGGCGAAGGGGCGGGCGAGGCTTCCGGCTCGACCAGGGTCCTGGATCAGAGCGAGATCGACAGCCTGCTCGGCCTGGACGACGACGCGGCCGCGGACGGCGACCGTTCCGGCGTCTTCGCCATCATCAACTCGGCCATGGTGTCCTACGAGCGCCTGCCGATGCTCGAGGTGGTCTTCGACCGGCTGGTCCGGATGATGTCGACCTCGCTGCGCAACTTCACCTCGGACAACGTCGAGGTCAGCCTCGACAGCATCACCTCGATCCGCTTCGGCGATTATCTGAACTCGATCCCCTTGCCGGCCATGCTGACCCTGTTCAAGGCCGAGGAGTGGGACAACTACGGCCTGCTGACCGTGGACAGCGCCCTGATCTATTCCATCGTCGACGTGCTGCTGGGCGGCCGGCGCGGCACCGCGGCCATGCGCATCGAGGGACGCCCCTACACCACGATCGAACGCAACCTGGTCGAGCGCATGGTCACGGTCGTGCTCAACGACCTTTCCGCGGCCTTCGATCCGCTGTCGCCAGTGACCTTCCGTTTCGAGCGGCTCGAGATCAATCCCCGCTTCGCGGCCATCGCCCGGCCGGCCAATGCGGCGATCGTCGCCAAGCTGCGGGTCGACATGGAGGACCGCGGCGGCCGCATCGAACTGCTGCTTCCCTACGCCACCCTGGAGCCGGTGCGCGAGCTCCTGTTGCAGATGTTCATGGGCGAGAAGTTCGGCCGGGATTCGATCTGGGAAGGCCATCTCACCTCCGAGCTCTGGCAGACCGAGGTCGAGATCGAGGCGGTGCTGGACGAGTTCGAGCTCAAGCTCGGCGACGTGATGAATTGGGAAGTCGGCAGCCAGCTGGCGCTCAACTGCGCGCCGTCTTCGAAGGTCGGGCTGCGCAGCGGCGAGGTCATGATGGCGGTCGGCAACATGGGTCGCAAAGGCGGCAACATCGCGGTCCAGATCACGGACAAGCTGGTGCGGGAGGGCGACATCCCGTGACCCCGGCCCTTCTCCTCGACGCCGTCGTCATCCTGCTGCTGCTGGCCACGATCGGTTACGCCGCGGTCCTGAACCGACGGCTGACCCGCCTGCGTGCGGCCAAGGACGAGATGGAGGCGCTGCTGAGGGAGTTCGGCGAAGCCGGCGCCAAGGCGCAGCAGGCCCTGGCCGCCCTGCACGGCGAGGGCGAGGCCACCGCCAAAAGGCTGGACGGCCTGCTCGAGCAAGCCAAGTCCTTGAGCGACGACCTGGTTTTTCTCATCGATCGCGGCGAACGCCTGGCCGACGGGCTGGCGGCCTCCGAGGCCGGCGGCGCGGAGCGAAAGCCGGCGCAAGAGCGGCCGACCCGGCCAGCGCCGGTGGTCGTCGCCGGGACGGAGCAGGGGCGCGAAGAAAAAGCCAGCGGCTCCGCCGCCGCGCTCTTCAAGTCCCTGCAGGGCATGCGGTAGAAGCTCGGGGAGAACGGCAACCTGAAGCTCAGGCTCTTACCTCTGCTCATCGTCGCCTCGGTGGTGATGCTGGGCGTGCGGGTCGGCGACCTCTGGCAGGGCCTGGCCCAGGCGGCGACCGCCGAGGCGCAGGAACCGGCGCCAGCGTCGGAGGCCGGAACCGAGAACCCCGAGGCCGTGGCCTTGGCGGCGGCCGGTGGCGGGGCCGAGCCGGCGCCGCCGAGGAACTCGCCGGTCGATCCCTTCTCACTGACCGACAGCGAGATCGAGGTCTTGCAGAAGCTCTCGGCGCGCCGGGAAGCGCTCGACCGACGCAGCCTGGAGCTGGAACAGCGCGAGGTACTGCTGAGCGCGGCCGAGGCCAGGATCGAAGAGCGGATCCAAGAGCTCAAGACGCTGCAGGCGAACATCGAAGGGATGATCGAGCAGCGCGACCAGATGCAGGAGGCCCAGCTGCGCAGCCTGGTCAAGATCTACGAGAGCATGAAGCCCAAGGAGGCGGCGCGCATCTTCGAGGAGCTTGACATGGCGGTCCTGCTCGAGGTCATCGACCGGATGAAGGAACGCAAGTCGGCGCCGATCCTGGCCAAGATGGATCCGGACAAGGCCAAGCAAATCACGGTCGAGCTCGCCGACCGGCATAAGCTGCCCCTGCAGCGCAATTGAGCGGTCCGACAGGGCCAGTCGAGTCCTCGATTTTCCCAGGATTCACACGGTATTAACCGCGTTCAGCTAGCTTGGCAGCGGGCCTTTGGTCATACCCCAAAGGACTAGGCCAAAAGAGCGACGCGGGGGATCCCTATGTCGACCGTCGACAAGAACATGCCCATCCTGATCGTGGACGACTACAAGACCATGCTGAGGATCATCCGGAACCTGCTGAAGCAACTCGGCTTCAACAACGTCGACGAGGCGACCGACGGTAGCGCGGCTCTGCAGAAGATGCGAGACCGGTCCTACGGCCTGGTGATCTCCGACTGGAACATGGAGCCGATGAGCGGCCTCCAGCTGCTTCAGGAGGTGCGCGCCGACGCCCAGCTTCAGACCGTCCCCTTCATCATGGTGACCGCCGAAAGCAAGAGCGAGAACGTGTTTGCGGCCAAGCAGGCCGGCGTGACCAACTACATCGTCAAGCCGTTCAACGCCGCCACCCTGAAGACCAAGCTGACCACAGCCATCGGCGAATTCTAGAGGACGCCCTGCGATGATCGCCGCGTCGCAGAGAGCGGACCTGGACGCGCGCCTCGCCGCCTTATCCCGGTCCCAGGTCGGACTCGATCCAAAGGATCTGGTCGAGGTCATCGAATCGATCATGGCCACGATGGAGGGCGACGTCACCTCGGTGAACGTGCGCTTCTACGCCGAGATCGAGGCTTTGGCCCGCTACATCCACGAGACCAAGTCCGAGATCGCCGCATTGCGACCGGAAGAGATCACCGACACCCACCTGCCGACCGCAACCGACGAGCTCGAAGCGGTGGTCGGTGCGACCGAGAAGGCGACGGAGTCGATCTTCGAGGCGGTCGAGAAAATCGAGGAGCTGACCGAGGGCATGGACACGGAGGTCTCGACCAAGGTGGTCGCGGCCGTCACCGAGGTTTACGAGGCCTGCGGCTTTCAGGACATCACGGGGCAGCGCATCACCAAGGTGGTCAACGCCCTGAAACATATCGAAGCCAAGGTTGAAGCGCTTTTGGAGGCCTTCGGCAGTGAGCTGAAGCAGGACAATGGGCAGATGCCGGGCGCGGCCGCCGGGCCGGTCGATCAGCGGTCGGACGGGGACCTGATGAACGGCCCGCAGCTACCCGAGGACGCCAAGAGTCAGGACGACATCGACGCGCTTCTGGCCAGCTTCGACTGAGGGCGCCATGAGCCGGCCCGCAACGCCACACCAGGGGCTGCAGAAGGACCCCAACATCGTCGCCCTGCTCAGCCTGCAGCTTTTGCTCCTGGCCTTTTTCATCTTGCTCAACGCCCTTTCAAAGTTCGAGGACGAGAAGACCCGCCGGGTCCTCGAGAGCGTTAACGATACCTTCAACGGCCAGGTTCAGGCGGTGCGCAACGCCTCCACCTACAAGGGCGCGATCGGCAGCCTGAACGACGGGCGGAGCCTGGTGGCCGAGCTGAAACGACTCTTCACCTCGACGTTGCCGGCGACCCGGATCGAACAGACCTCCCGCGCCAACCTCTTCCGCCTCGAACTTCCGGCAGAGAAGCTCTTCGAGGCCGAGAGTGCCGAGCTGCGCAGCGGCCGGTCGGGGCTGCTGAAACGGATCAGCGACGTCCTCAAGCGGCGTCAGGCGCTCGGCCAGCGCTATCGCCTGCGCTGGCTGCACGGCGTCGATTCGACGCGCGATCGGCGCTTCGCTGCGCCCGGCCCGGGCCTGCTGGAGATCCGCCGGCTGGGCCACGTGGTTGAAGAGCTGCTGGCCCGCGGCATCGAAGCGGACCGCTTGGCCATCGGAGTCGAGCCGATCGGCGGCGGTCGAGTGGTGCTCGAGATCCGTCTGGCCGCCAGCACCGGAGAGCCCGCACCATGAGCGACGAGCGCAGAGAGGACGACGAGGTTCCGGAGGAGCCGGAAGCCTTGGTGTCGACATCGCTGTTCGCGGGCGCCGCCGTGGTCCGTCCGGCGGACAACAGTCAGGCCTGGATGGTGACCTTTGCCGATCTCGTCGCCCTGCTCTTGACCTTCTTCGTCCTGCTCTTCGCCATGTCGCGAGTCGAGACCCGCGATTGGCAGAACCTCGCCGACGCCCTGTCCCAGAGCCTGAACCAAGTCAGCAAGAGCCGGATCGCGGTCCCCGACGTCGACCTGGATCTGAAGCGGGTCCAACCGGTCCCGGGCGCCAACCTCGACTACCTGGGTTCGGTGCTGCGCGACCAGATGGCGGGTGACTCGGTGCTGTCCCGGGCGGTGCTGCGTCGCCAGGAAGAGCTGCTGATCATCTCTCTGCCGGCCGACCTGCTGTTCGCGCCCGGCGCGGTGGAGCCGGCCGCGCGGGCCAGCGACGCGCTCTTCGGGATCTGCGGCATCCTGCGCAACCTGGAGAACCGGATCGAGATCGCCGGGCACGCCGATCCGACACCACCGGGCGCGCGCTGGCCATCGAACTGGAATCTCTCTCTCGGCCGCGCTCTCTCCGTGGCCGCGCGCCTGCAGAGTAACTGCTATCGCAAGGACATGGTCGCCCTAGGCTTCGGCGACGCCAGGTTCTCCGACCTGCCCCAGGACCTGCCGGCGGCTCAGCGCCGTGCCCTGGCGCGCCGGGTCGACATCATCATCCACGAGACGGCGGCACGGAAATGATGCGGCGGCTGGCTGCCTTGCTCCTGGTCCTCGCGCTCGGGCCGCTGCTGGCGCCGCCGGTCGCGGCGAAGGAAGCGATCCGCGTGCGCGGCGGCGTGCATGCCGACTACGTCCGGCTGGTCTTCGACTGGCCGGCGCCGGTGGAGTACACGGCGAGGATCGAAGTCGGACGTCTGGTCGTGATTTTTCCCGCCGGGCACAGCTACGATTTCAAGCCGGCCCGCAAGGTTCTGCGCAAGCACCTGATCCTGCCGGACGGCGAGGTCGGCGGCCGGCGCCTCGCCTTCCCGCTGCTGGGCGACTTCGAGCTCCGCCACTTCACCAGCGGGCCACGGGTGGTGGTTGACCTGCTGCGCCGGGCCAAGGCGGCACCCAAGCCTGACGAAACCGAATCCTCCGAAGCCAGGACCCCGCAAGCCAAGCCGAAGGCGGCCCAGGACGAGCCGGTGTCCCAGGCCGCCGACCCGCAGGCCAAGGGTCCCGAGGCCGGCGCCGACCGACCGGCGATCACCGTGCGGGTCGGCCGGCATCCCGGCTATGGCCGCCTGGTCTTCGACTGGCCGAGCGCCGTGCCCTATCGGGTCAACAGCGAAGCCGGCCGCACCGAGGTGAGCTTCGGCCGTGCGGCGAGCTTCGATCTGGGCAAGCTCAAGCGCCAGCTGCCGCCCCAAGTCCAGGACGTCGAGGTCGCCTTTGCGCCCGACGGCATGACGGTGACCCTGGTCATCCCGCCTTCCGCCGAGGTTCGGCATTTCACCTCCGGGCCCAAGGTGGCTATCGACATCTTGCACGACGGCAAGGCCGAGGCGAGGGCGCCCAAACCCGCGAAGACCGAAGCCAAGGCAAAGGACAAGACCAAGGCCGCTGCCCTCAAAGCTCCGACGCCACTGACCAAGCCGAAGCCAGAGCGCAAGTCCACGTCGGGGCGCGCGAAGAAGCCGGCCGGTAAGCCGCAGCCGGGCCCGGCCGGGGCTGCCGCCGCGACGGTGACCCGGCGGTTGCCGCCGGAGGATCAGGCCCGGCCGATCCTCGGGCCCCAGGCGACGCCGGCGCCGGAGTTCTCGATCCAGCTGCCCTGGAGCCGTGGCGCCAAGGTTGCCGCCTTCCGGCGGGGCGAGAACATCTGGCTGGCCTTCGACCGTCGGGCGCCGGAGAACCTGCGGGACCGCTTCGCACCGGAGTTCGGCCCCCTGAAACGGATCGACCTGGCGGCCGGCACGCTGTTGCACTTCGAGGCGCCAGCCGGCTTTCAGCCGATCCTGCGCCTGCTCGACGGTGCCTGGACCGTCAAGCTGCAGCGCCGTCCCGTCGCTCCCCTCCAGGGTCTGAAGGCGAAGTTCAGCGACGATCTCAGCGCCATGCTGGTTCCGCTCAGCAGTGCGGGTCCGGTGCTCCAGGTCACCGATCCAAGCTTCGGCGACCGCCTCTTCATCGTTCCCGTGGCCGCCCAGGGGCTCGGTTCCGGCGTCGAGCGGGCACTGCCGGAGTTCAACATCCTGCCGTCCTTTCAAGGGCTGGTGATCCAAGCCCTGTCGGATGCCCTTAAGGTCGCGCGCAATCAGGATGAAGTTTTGCTGACCGGCAGCGGCCCCCTGGCCTTGGCCGGCGGGCCTGTCGATCTGGCCCCAGAGGAGGAGGAGGCATCGCCGCAGGGGCCGCGGCTCTTCGACCTTCCGGCTTGGCGCGGGCCGCCCGGCAAGGCCTTCACCACACTGCGACAGGAACGGCTGAGGGCATTGGTCTCGGCCCGCCCGCGGGCCAAGCCATCGGCGCGTCTGGATCTGGCGAGGTTCCTATTCGCCCATGGCTTGGCCAGCGAGGCACTGGGACACCTGGAAGAGATCGTCAAGGAGCGACAGGACCTGGCCAAGGCGCCGCAGATTGTCCTGATGCGAGCCGCCGGGCGTTTCCTGCGGGACGACTTCGAGGCCGCCGCCGAAATCCTCGAGGACCCCGGTCTGGCCGGCGAATGGGAGGCCGACCTCTGGCGGGCCGCCGTGGCCGCCCGGGCGCAGGACTGGGAGAGCGCGGCCTCGGGCTTCGCGCAAACCCACGGGCTGATCGCGGCGTATCCACAGGTCGTCCGGGCGCGCCTGTCGCTGCTGGCTGCCGAAGCTGCCCTGCAGAACGGGAACACAAGTGTTGCCGGCGAACGCCTCGCCGAGCTTGCGGCCGACCGGCCGCCACGGGGCCAGCGCGACAGACTGCGGTTTCTCCAGGGGCTCAAGGCCGATCTCGACGGAGACGCGGCGACCGCGCGCCGGATCTGGCAGCAGGTTGCCCAGGGCCAGGACCGCCCGGCCAGGGCGCGGGCGCGGCTGGCGTTGGTTGACCTCAACCTCGCGCAGGAGAAGATCAACCCGGAGCAGGCGATCGCGGAACTGGAGCGCCTGCGTTTCGCCTGGCGGGGAGACTACTTCGAGTTCGCCCTTCTCGAGCGTTTGTCGGACCTCTATCTCGGCGCGCTGGACTACCGCAAGGCCCTGAACATGCTCCGCCAGACCGCGTCCTACCTGAAGGATTTCCGACGTTCGGAAATGGTCGGCCAGAAGATGCGTGCGATCTTCTCGCAGATCTACCTCGGCGGCGGTGCCGATCGTTTGCCGCCCTTGACGGCGCTCGGTCTTTACGAGGAATTCCGTGAACTGACCCCGGTCGGTGCCGAGGGCGACAAGATGATCGCCGCGCTGGCCGACCGTTTGGTCCAGGTCGACCTGCTCAAAGAAGCGGGCGACCTGCTGGAGGCACAGGTCAAGGACCGGCTGTCCGGTCTCGACAAGGCCCGGGTCGGGACCCGGCTTGCGCTCACGCGCCTGCTCGACAAGGCGCCCGCCGAGGCGCTGAAGGCGCTGGATGCCAGTGCCGCGCGGGATCTGCCGGCGGAGCTGATCCGGGAGCGACGCTACCTCCGCGCCAAGGCCCTGGCCGGCGTCAACCGCGGCGAGGAGGCGCTGAAGATCCTGAAGGCCGAGAAAGGCCGTTCAGCCCTTGAGCTTCGCGCCGAGATCGAGACCAAGTTGGGCCGCTGGGCGGCGGTGGCCAAGACCCTGTCGCGGCTGCTGCCGGAGGTCCCGACGCAGGAAGAGCTGCTCTCGGAGCAAGGTCGCAAGACCGTCCTCAGCGTCGCAGTGGCGCTGAGCTTGGCCAAGGACCAGGTCGGCCTGCGGGCGCTGAATCAGCGCTTCGGGCCGAGCATGGCGCGGACCGACGAGCGGGAGACCTTCGCCTTGCTGGTCGATGCCGAAGTCGGTGGGACGGCCCCGGTGGCCGAGATCCTGACCAGGGCCGGCCACGCCGAGGCCTTTCTGGCCTCCTACCGCAGGCGCCTGGCCGAGAGCCAGCTCAGTCAGCTGAACTGACGCCCGTCCCTTACGGGGGTGTTGCCGCTCATCCTATTCAGGCCTCGCCAAGCGTCGAGGTCAGGCGCCGAGCGCCGCGCCTTACGCGCCCGCGGAGAAGAGCGG
>JAAUXU010036435.1_pt1 | contig 10869 bp, 9 predicted proteins | sample 7278151 | NCBI WGS metagenome assembly JAAUXU01 (sample SAMN14350113, study PRJNA611818) | marine sediment metagenome | isolation source: surface marine sediment (1.8m) | place: French Polynesia: Moorea | collected 2018-08 | reverse complement strand
CTGACATTAACACACTTTTTTCATCTTCATTTCACTACAAAGTTTTGTTCTTGTCTGTCGTACCTAACCTCCGATGTCAGCAATCATCACAAAGTGTCAGTTCTTATTTATTGAGACCAGATTGTGTGCTTGGTATTGAGCTGATCTTGTAAATCTTCCAAAAGGTTATATCACCTTTCTATCCACTTTTCTTTGACTACTACAAACCAATTCTGGGTGTCCACGGAGAACCCAACTCTTCGACCCAGCCCGACGCATAACCCAACCTAACTTATGCATAAATTATTCCTTCGTATTTCTATTATATGCTGTATGCACACAGCCTGCCACAAGATTGAGCAGAAGACGACGTGGGAATATTTCTCACGTGCGCGGTATGCACTTACGTGTGTTGAAACAACCCCTCCACTAGCTCCAGCAACTTCACCTAGAGGTCTCCGCTCGCGGGTCAGACCTGCCCCTGAACGCTTTCGCGCATACGTAGGCACGAGGTGCGGGGCTGTAGGTGCCTCCGGGAGTCTCTGAGATCAAAACTATCGTAACAAGGACCTCTAATATGGCAAGTAGCGTGTCTAAATCCCTCTGTCTCTCTCTATCTCTGTGTCTCGGAGTCCTGAGAGAGCGAGTACTCTACCATTATTGCCAGCGTCCCTTGAATTTTCCTCCTTCCATTTTTTTTCTTCTCTTTCTGCCTCCTCCACATTCAGTTCCGATGAAAGGTCGCCCTGCAAAGGGCTTCTCCGTCGGGGTTTCCCCCCCATTTCCAGGGGTTTCCGCTCTTATCTAAGGGGCAAAGGGTTGACCGACACAAACAAGAGCCCTATTTATTCGTCAGAGGACTCTTCCTCAGCACAAGAAGACCCTCTCTGGTTCGTCAGACATGCAAGCTAAGGGACTTTGCTCTTACAATGCTTACAACGGTTGTGTTAGGGAACCCCTGACTGCACAGTAGCATATACACTATGTACTACAAAGGAGCAAGGTGCGAAAAGAAAGCAAGCACAATGGCTTCCCGATCGACAGAGAGAGAAGCTGCAAAGCTGCTTTGAAGTTCAAAACTAGCCTCAATGAGGAAGCTTCCACGTCTCTCCTGATAGCCCAGAAGTATTCAAGCGGTCGTGGAAGAAAAAAAAAAAGAAACATTTGAGTGTTTGTTGTTTGCTCAAAAAATGGAGGAAATCATTCTGCTATCCTGAAACATAATAATAATGACCAGAAATTAAGCTTTCTCCCAAATCATAACTGCCGTCTTCTTGACAAATGCCTCTACTACATTTACAGAGCACCAACTTTTTCCGATGAAAGAAGGAAAGAGCGATTTCTCTTCTCGCTCTCTTTCTATGCTTTTGCTTCGCGCTCTCACAAGTTCTTTAGTTGGCCTGGCGAGGACGGAGAGAGAGGAAGCTCTTTCCCTCTCTCCCACACAGACACATTCGTGAGCTTTAGTTTTTTAAGACCAAAACGTGTAAAAAAACAGTGCTTTAATCTGCTCTGTTTAAACACGAGAAGGCTTATGAAAAGAGACAAGAAAGAAGAGCTGAAGAGGCTCCTCTCCGGAACAAGTGTTTTATCAGGCAGAAGTGTTGGTGTTCCAGAAAGAGTGGAGAGAATTGATCGAGTATAACGGTGCATCCATCAACTTTCATTTGATCATGCTTTAGCAAACAATATGAGAGAGAAAAAAAGAACAACAGACGTGAAAAAGCTGGAAGTGTTGAGAAGAAAAACAGTTCTACTGCGGGTACACCCTGTACTGCTACTACTACTACTCTCTCGGCGGCTAATTTCATGCAACGCCGATCACTTTATCTAGCATTTCTGCGGCAAATACCCTTTGGGAGCGTGCATGTGAGTGTGTACGAGAGAATGTACGTACGCGCACATACCCTACAATTAGGAAACCCCTCCTAATAACTTATGCACTGCTGCGGCTGCATAAAGAGTCCCTGTGCAGTACTTAGTAGTATAGTAGTTTCTAAGAAAAAAATAGGAAGCGGCGATGGAAAGCATTCCACGAAACTTTATTACATGCTTTTTTCCTTCTACCCCCTAAGATCCTGTTCTCTTCACTGATTGCGAAAGGGTCTCGTAATTCCCCTAGATTATCACATAGCCTCGCTTATAGCAGCCTCCCTCTCTTTCTCTCTGTATGTATATAGATGCGACATAGCACGACGTGCACATGTATATAATAAGGCGAAATTTTTGGAATACTTCCGATTTTTTAGTGCGTACGGTAAATATTTTGGGACCACGTAGCCTAGAAACTGGTCTGTATTACAACTGGTAGAGGTACCCGATGCTACTCAGGTTATTAAGACTAAACTAAAAGTATTTATACAATGGAAAGTATAAAATATGAGGCTAGCACTCTGTGCCATCCGCCCGCTCCGCTTTTCGTCCACACTTTCCGTGCCATCCACGCACTCCATCAAGTGGTCCTTGCACTCCGTGCCCGATGCCCTCCGTTCTGTCACAGAAGGGACTTTTTTGGTATTCCTTTACTCTTGAAACCGGATTCACTCTCGCACTGGAACCCAGACCCAGACCCCCCAATAATAACGCACCCAACACCTGCTCCTCGTCACGCTGATTCAGAATATGTGTGGTCTTTGGGGGCTATATCTTGCCATTGTCACGTGCACAGGTTACAAAAAACTTTGCCTTTATAGAGAGAGATATAGTCCAGAAACTGGTCTATGTTGTGAGAGCAAGCGCAACAGCAAGAGCAGCAGCCCAGGCCAGCCCAGTCAGCCCGAATAACTATTTGAGTAGTGAAAAATATAGTGCTGGAATGCGAAAAGGCAATGTATACTTAGTTAACCTGTATATTTGGCTAGGTCAGAAATTGAGAATACACATGGATATGTGAAATTTGTTGCTACATGCGTTATTGTAGTCAAATAGTGCTTCAGCTATACACACGCACACACCAGTTTTTAAAAGTTTTAGTCATGATGAACAAAGATGTTAGGTCAACAACCTTAATTGCAAAGTGGACATGCATAGTCAAGTTCTGAACGCTATTTTAAAGCACTGCAGTCCAATACAAATGGAAAGACAGGGGGTAGTCCTTTCCCTGAAGCCTTGAAAGTTGTTTTGCCTTATTTAGCAAAACTTAGACCCACAGGGGGCAGGATAAAAATTTTAAAAAAGTCATTTTCATTTGGTAACGAATCCCCAACGTACTCACTCAAGTTCCAAAAATTGACCCCCTTCTGTTCTTGCCACATACATATATGTATTAGGCCTGTGCAATATCCCAAATTGATCGGAATCGCGATATTCGATACATCGAGAACAAATGTTGCAGCATTCGATGCAACATGCCTAATCCCCAAATAACGTAGAGGTGATACTTTTGCTGACATTTTAAACATGTCTGATACATTTCGAAGATCCAAGAACTGTCTCTTCAACGTCTTCAGGTTTTCTGTTGCTTTTTATTTCGTTTATTATGCCCTGCATGCGGCGGTCCCTGTGTTCCATGGACCGTCTGGCTTTAACAGCACTATCTTCCACTTGTCTCAGCATGGTATGCAAAAAGTGTTGTATAATATCGCGATAGATTTCGATAGCGATAGCCGATAGCGATGCGAACCATCGCATACTCTTTAGTATATGTATATTTATATCCACTCTTCAAGGCTGCCATGCTAGAAAGCTTCTCAGACTCATTTCATTTCTTGGAGTATCACCCATTCGAATCCGTCAGCCACACCTGTCAGTTCGTAGGTGGCAGGAGGTCGCTGAAAGCCCTGTGTCTTCTGACAATGGAGTATGAACGTACTTTATTTTCCATCACTTTTTGCCCTCACATCCGCATATGTGTTCACCAAGGAGGAGAGTGCGAAGAAAAAGAAAATAGTCATAGTGATCGATGTCTTTGTCCGCCAACTAATCAACTGCACAGGAAAGGAAAAGAAGTTTTGATGATTGATTCCAACAATTACGACTGCTCCTCTCTTCCGCCCCTGAGAGAGAAAGAGATCAGTCCAGCTGTGTAATTGCGAGATCTAGAGCGGTTAACTTAAAGCACTCAAATCCAACCAGAGAGTAGAAGAAGAAAAACAATCACGAGTAGGTAAACACGGGGAGCTTCGTCATGACCTCCCTGGTGCTCTGTTACCAGAGACAGAGAAAGCAAGAACAACAAGTGATCTCTGGCCATTCTTAGACCAAACAATAGTTGATCTCCCCAGCTCTACCACTGCCGCACTACTACTGCTAGTACGTTCGCAGTGTAACAGTATCGTAGATACTCTGGACTGTACTTCACAATAATAGGAAAGCGCTGGCTGGCCAGACGTTGTAGTAGACAAGGACAAGAAAAAAAACTTGGAGGACAATGTGTATCAAAACAGCGGAGCAGCTAAAGTACAGGGTGTGACAAGATCGAGTGGTAAATGGTTAACCACCACCACCACCCTCCCGCATCAAGTCCTTGCTCTTATGTGCTTCTCATTTGCTCAGTTTCTGTTCTCATAGTCAGGGTTGCCAAAATAACTGCCACGTGATCGTATTCGCTCCGCTTCTACACCTCACAGTCAGGTTTGCCCACCTGTTGGAGGAGTTGTTTTGCCTCACCACAGTAAGGAAAAGTGTAAAAGAAACTCCTCAGGGTCGAGTTAGACCTTGGCGAAGTTTTTGGGGTGGTTGATCAATTTCGTGTCACCCTGTACGGCGCAGAGAATCGCATGCAGTGGGGCTGACACTCGTCTTTGCAGTCAAGAACAAAAACGCCCCCGAGAAGTGAGACTTCACCCAGGCTGGAGGTGTAGTAACTTCTTTGGACCCCTCCGGGGCTGACTGACGACTGAATACGTCTCCCTGGCTCTCCCCGCGGATCCTCTTAATTGAGCACATTTATCATCACATGGCTAACCGTCCCTCCACCCTAACTGGAAGTTGAACTAAAGAGAATTAAAACTCTTTCTTACAGTTCTGCTCCTTGGGCTTCCCTTGACTCCAGAGGGCTTTGTCTCTGTTAATCTTCTTATGAGGGAGGCTTTGAGTGAAGAGATAGTATTGTCCTTCCCTGCACCGCACAGTCTGTCCGTCCTCCAACACTTTGGGAACTTCGACGTCCTCTTTTTTCGTTGAAACGGGCGATTTGCCTGAGTGCAACGTCTGCGGCCCTGGGGAGAGAGACTTCTTCGTCTCCTCCTCCGCCTCCTTCAACCTCCCTCATTATTTCGTCTTTCGTTCCTCCTCCTCAGTTGGCGAAAACGTGGGCTGAAAGCCAATGAAATCTCGCGCGAAAAAAAGGCGTCGCACGCAGAAATCTATTATTGAGGAAGGGGCTGTAAAAGGTCTTAGGAGCGAAGCACGTGCGTAGGTATGAACAGGGACACGCACACACCACCCAGGTAGGACCAACTTCTTCAGAGCTGAGCTCAGACAGCAAAAGCAACCGCTTTTAGTCTGGACCTTGACGTGAAGTGAACATTTGTCGCTTCACGATGTTCCCCCCCTCCTCGACCGAGTCCAGGGAAGGGATGGGGGAGACCTCGGCGACAGCCTCGGTGGGGTCACCCAAGGGAAATTAGCAGGCGTCATAGGCGGAATTAGGGAAATCCCCGCACTCCAGCTTCATGAACTTGGCTTGCGGTGACGCAAGCGTAATAATATAGCACTCGACACACGAGTGGATCTTAATGACCGACCGACCCAATTTAATTTCTCAGGACGGAGAAGTACTGAACTGTGCCAAGAGGAAGTGTCATTGCTCCTGTTCTGGAGCTGGCAACTCCCTGGTCCCATGGCAACACATGTCCTTGAACCACAGTACGTGAATGAATGATACCTCAGTGTTCCTCCCACACCTACGTACAAAGTACAAGAACGAGGAAAATCGCTTTCTCTGGGGAAAAAGAGAGAAATGAACTACTATATGGTCATTCGGGGGCGATATTCTTGTAAGATCTGGTGCGAAAATTACTTCAGACACAGTGGCGAGAACGACGCAAGTCCAGAGACTTGACGCAGTAGTGCTCAAGTTCGGAGAGTGAGAAAGTGCCTCCTTTGCAGGAACACCCTGCTTTTATATACATGTAGGTAACAATATCTTTACAAGTCCAGCCTTCAGAAAAGGAGTGGGAGTTCTTCAGAATCTCTCCTATTCTTCGAGAGGTCTCCCCACCTTTCCTTATCTCCACTCTTAGTTGTGTAGTATGAGCACGCAATATGTGGAGCGTTGCTCTCATGCAACTCAGGGAGAGTCAACGACACTTGTGCTCAGGCTGTCACACCTGTTCCCAGGTGGATCCTGCTCGTACTTTGCACTGAAGCAGCGTAGAATGGATGGACAGGCCATGATGACTGGGGTTTAGCTCCATGTACGAGGTGATCCTTAAAGCAAGCAAGTCTCCAGCTATCTTTAGCCTTATCCTCCGCTGCAGCTTCTCTTATTTCTTTTCTATCTGTCCTTACATGTCAGCTACGCAGAGGGTGAGTTGCCAGTTGCCACAACACAGACACCTTCATTTGGGTGTGCATTTTGTGGAGAAAAAGGAAATATGGTGGTGCAAAAAGAAACTTTTGTACCAAAGCTCGTGGATGCAACGCAAATGCATCGAGCGCGCAAATGCTGAGCTTAGAAGAAGAAGCCCTTAATAATGTAAATTGGTATGTACCAAGTCTTTGTAAGAAAGAAAGAAGGCAGTCTAGAGCTCAATTTGCGACCAGCGAACGTTTATCTCAGTAGTGATCTGAGCCATTTTTCTTGACTTGTACATTTCTAGATGGAAAAGTCTCATTAGAAATACCTCACCTAAGAGTGGAAGTTTCTTTAATCTCGAGATTCCTTGTGGTCATGTACGAAAAGTTGTGGGATGGAAGTGCGGGTTAGCTGGAAAGCGAGGCAGTGTTCACGTGTGTGTATGCTTCTCACACGCGCAAGTGCGCTGGGCAGCTTCGTACTATGCATCGTCGTCATCCGTCCATGCAGGCATTCAGCATTCGTGCAGTGGAGCGGTGTGGTCTTAATCCCGCGGATCAAGCAAGGGCATTTTCTGACTGAGAAGCAGAAGTATTATTGCACTGACCGCCAAGTCAGCAGACCAAAGCCCCGACGTTGCACGCCACTACTACGCTCTGCACTACGTGCAGCAACAACGTATACGTGCGTCTTTGCGTGAACTCCCACACACGAAATAAATCGTGCATGTTGTTTGGAAGAAAGTTCCTGACGTTTGCTGACAGCTTCTGTATAATAAAAAAGAAGCTGTCTGTCTGTATGCTCCGCATCTATTCGCAGTTCCCTTGACCGATTGTAACGAAAGCTAAATTCTGGACTGACTCGCTCCCAGCAGCAGTAGATGGGCTGCTTTCGGCTTAATTTTGGCTCATACTCTGCTCAGTTTTGTTGCACAGTCGCTGGTAGAGGAGGATTGGCACTGGATTGGCACTTCTGGGGAGTAGTGACTTAAAGAGTCTGAAAGAGATCGGCAAGTGACATTGAAACCTTGGGTGACGAAGCAACACCAGGTTTGCAACATTGCAGGTCGAGAGGCTTGCATTCTTCTTCACTCATAGTGTACCGCCTCTGTCGCACACATGGTAAACCTGTCGCTCATTTGCTGCCACTCAACTGGTAGGTTCAGATCCAATTTCTCCGTGGTCGTTCATATCGCACGGTACAGGCTGTTTTATGTATGTCGTGAGTGTCCTTTGATCAATGAAAGCCAAATAATGTTATACATTAAACGCTCTGGCAACGAACGGACAGGGTGGTGAGTGCTGGTGAAGATCGAAGAAAGCAGCGAGCGAATAGTGGTGAAACTAGGGCGGGAGTTTTATGGGGATGTCTTGAGGGCAGGAGGGAGTGGCAGTGGGAGTGGCAGTGGGAGTGGCAGTGGGAGTGACAGTGAGAGGGGAGAGCAAGTAAGGATAACATAGGACAGAACCCTACGTGCGACTGTCCAGGATTGGGTCCTGGAGGGAGGACAGAGAGTGAAGAAAGGTCTCATACCTACTAAAAACCTACTGCCAGAAGCACATTTCGTTGCAATTGCTGCTCGAACGCACTTTCGTAAAAGCAAGCAAGCGATGACTTCGCTACAAGCGGGCGTGACTCGGTGGGATTTACGAGATACAGTAAAGTGGTGCGAAGGTGCTTTGTCGTATACCCCCTCAATACACCCAACGTTGCTCAAAAATCCCTTTACTCGTCATGAAAAAAAAAACCTTTCTCGACGAGCCAGAAAACATTTCCTGCTGTTTTCCTACACTCTGTTGTGCTTACACGAGTGGAAAAGGGGGGAATATGCAGATTGGGAGGAAAGGCAGAACCATGTGTTTCAAGGGGGGGGGGGAATAGATGGAAGGGGGAATATAATGGCTTACAGCAAGCTTGACTCTAATTTGATGGAAATGCCCAGGCCAATTTGAGGGGAGGGGGGGTTGCAGCTCGGGTCAACATGTGTGGCCAACCCATGCCTACAGTCCACTCTACCACACTTCTACTACTTCGTATTGGAACCATTGTGCAGTGGTGACTCAGAAGACAGACATGTGCTTTCCCCAGTCTCACCGAGAAGGCTGCACGTAACTTACCGTACCGTCTTACGTGCATGCAGCTCTGGTTCGATACGATTGTGTTGTGGGGCTTTTTCTTCCCCCCCCCCCTCCTTTCCCGGCCGCCGCCGTCGTCACCATCGCCATCGCTCGCGTGATATCAGAGACACGCAATGGGGTCGAACGCACGCGTGAAGGTGAAGGTGACACGCGAGGAGCGAGTGCGAAGAAGCTTTTGCTCTTGTCACAAAGCCACTCACTCACTCCACATACACGTACATATTTGTTTCTCCTTCCTTTCCCTCCACTTGCTGTACTGCACAGTGGTTATTCCATGTCGTCACCACGGTCCGTCAGCCACCCAATTGCCACTGTATCGAATAATTCAGGCTTTATCAAATGTGCACGTGAGGGATCGCAAGGTCGTCGAGTCACAGTAATGGGGGTCATTCAGCACTGCATTTCAAGCATTTGGTGACTTTTCATTAATATTCATCATCAAAATCAAACCTCATCAAGCTTACACTTTTAAGTACCCAAGTAGGCTACTTTGGTGGGGTTTCAGTTGGCCTTGGCGGAGTCCTCGACGACCTCACACTGCACCGTGACTCCACAGATTCAATTATGTAGTAAATTTCCTGTCATCAGAGGAATAGTGAGTAGATGGAATGACTACTGTGCTGTACACAGAGCCCAGCCAGCCTAGCGAGCACTTCCTCACTTAACAGATTGCATTTGTCCCACCGCGGGGCTGCCACCGAGCAGCAAAAAGGCTTGTACGCCGACGACAACGCAAACGTGGCTCTAGCTGAGAGAGAGAACGATGGTTGCTTGCTCGTGCGTGTGTGCGAACATCTATCTCATTGTGTGCCTCCCTCCACTTCTTTCTTCTCGTCCTCTCGTGACATTTGATTTTCCTTGTCGCACCCATCTCTGGTTCTTGTCTTTTTCTCTCGCCTCCAGAAGACGTCGCTTTATTCTCTGCCACTAGGGTTTTTTCGTCTCGGGGCTTTGTTTTTATATCGCTGGCGCCCCGTTTGAAGCCCCCTTCTCCTTTTTTCCCCCTGGGCTATGGAGACGACGACAACAACCAGAAGTTGTTCCTCTTCTTCTCCTCTCAGATCGATTTATTGGTAAAGGGAAACAACATTTCGCTCGCCTCCCCCTCCTCCTCCTCCTCCTTCTCCACCACCACCACCGCCTTCACCAATTCAATTGAGGAAGTTTTTCTCGCCTCTTATGTAGTACGACCTGCCTGCCTTTGGCACGGAGGTGAGCGGAACAAGATAGATGGTGTGTGTGTGCGTGTGTTTGAGTCTGTCTGTCTGTCTGTGTGTGTGTGTGAGTGAATGAGTGAGTGTCACGACGTCTTCCGCGAAGTCAGTCGCGTTTGTACCTGGAAAGAGAAAAAAAATCATCGTGCACGGTGAACAACATGTACGATTGTACCTGGCAGTGTCAATTGAGCTAGATATAACTTATCGCTGCCATTGTGGAGTTGGGTGGGTCAACCAACCAACAAATGCGAAAGTTTCTTCCATCTCCCATTCCCGGCCACATCTTTCACATCCATCCATCCCACCCGAACAGAAGTTAATTCAATAACGTTTGACTCTCTCTGCCTTGCTATAAGACGCCTCTGAAGCAAGAAGAAGGGTCATTCTGCCACACATTCTTGGCCTCCTATACCACCGCCACCCATGAAAAAGATCCAAACGTGTAAAAATGGCCGGACCAAATATAGCCAACCCCGATGAAGCCAGCAGCCACCAAATCTTTCTGTCTGTGTTATCATCCCTTTGATGAAAGTGCTCTCACACACACACACACACACACACACACACACGCCAATATTGCCCCTCCTGAAGGAAATAACGGAAGCATCAAGGCAGGGAAATAGTTATTGCTACTATCAACAGCAGTGGCGTAAAGAAATCGTTATATTGTGCATCATGCTAAACAAGCCGCCAAAGCCCTGTCATATGTTGCAGGAATCTTCTCCCGCTCCTCTTTTTCATGCTCGCAGGCACGAAAAATGCAAAATTGTGGGCCTTTTTTATCCACAGCCATTCACATTTCTCCCCGAGTAAGTTAGAAGAAGTCCCAGCTAACTGGGTCACAGCGCTGCTAGATTACTTCTGTATCCCTCTGCTCAGTGATCTTTACGAATGTGCCACTGCATGAGCAAAGAAGTAAACGGATTGGCATAAGAAGAAAGCATTACTTTACTGTCCCCTATCTCCTCGTGGGGCGGGGGGGGGGGGGGGGGGGGGGGGGGGGGGGGGGGGGGGGGGGGGGGGGGGGGGGGGGGGGGGGGGGGGGGGGGGGGGGGGGGGGGGGGGGGGGGGGGGG
>JAAUXU010028950.1_pt1 | contig 10869 bp, 20 predicted proteins | sample 7278151 | NCBI WGS metagenome assembly JAAUXU01 (sample SAMN14350113, study PRJNA611818) | marine sediment metagenome | isolation source: surface marine sediment (1.8m) | place: French Polynesia: Moorea | collected 2018-08 | reverse complement strand
GCTAGTATCACTCACTATTACACTACGCGCCCCTGCAGACGCACCAACCAAATTGACGTAAAAAGGCGTGAAGAAGATTTTTTTAGTGCGGGGAAAAGAAGTGTGAAGCCATGTAAAAATCCTAGCGATTTCAAGCGAGATCGCCCGGCGGCTGTGGACGCGGTAAAAAAGACCATCAAAGTGAGTGCGCTGTGTCGGATCTAGAAAGGAGGGTCGACTTGACTTAATTGGCCAGAGAAGGAGGAGGAGAGATACAGAGTGGAGTGGTGGTGGTGGTTTCAAGTTAATGAAGGATCGGTGGCGGCGGCTGTATTGCCAAGGCGGCAGACGGCGGCGGCTGAGGAGGATTTTATAAGGCACTTGCACTTGATTAAAAAGGGAGGAAACCGATGGGTGGTGGTCGGAGGATGACGTGAAATCCGATTCGTCATGACAGGAGACCGATCATCGAGGGCGAAGGGAAACTAACAGGAGGAAGGTGAGAGGGAGGAAGAGAGGCTTCCAATAACGTTTATTTGTAGGCGTTTCCCCGTTTCAAGGCCCTTCTAGCTTCTATCTTTATCTTTGCACAAGTGTGCCTTCTTCCCTTTTCTCTTCGCCGCCGTTTGGGTGCAAGCAGCATAAAGCAGCCATTCAATAATGACATTTTCTTCCGGCGAGGGAGGGGAAAACATGTGTCTGGCTCAAATTTGCCCCTTCCCGACCTCAGGACAAACACAGAAGATGTTAAAGAGGCCCCTTGCAAATAAGACCTTTTTCTTTTGCATTCTCCCTCTCCCCAAATACATTCTCCAAGTGCGATGAGAGAAAGGCGCGTATAAACTTATCCTCACTCTCACTGGAGGGAAACGGGAGTCTCCGAAGAGAGGGGGAAAACTTTTTCTTTGCTTGAAAATTCACGTTGCATATCCTTCTCTATTCACAGGCATAGAAGGCCGACACGATGTTGGAGCCGAGCTCCAGCGAGGAGGAGGACGACGACTACAACGCGCCCAACCACTCCTCGTCCCACGGCAGGAAGGGAGACGGGGGAGGGAGCGGGCACGGCCGCAATGGCTCCGTCGTCACAGGAACGGGGAAGACAGGAGGGGGCACCGGAGGGGGAGGAACGGGCGGGACAAAGCTAGACGTGCCGGGGCAGGCAAAGTAAGAAATACTATTATTGTTGTTGTTGCTGCTGCTGTTGCTGCTATAGCTGTGGTAGCTTGATTTAATTTATCTTTGTCCTGCAATTGTTGCTGTTGTGATTGCTGCTGCTACTGCAATTGATACAGCCGTGTTGTTTTTGCTGCTGTTGTTGGGATTGTTGTAATTGCTGCTATAAACGTAAATGCGCTATACCTGTATTGTATACGAGCTGCATCCGAAATTGATGGCATTAATGCTTTTTGAGCTGAAACTATAAAGAAATGTTTTTTTATCAAAGGGAAATGCCGACGTAAAAGATAGTCTTCTTTGCTGTCAATCAGTTGGGCGTTTCCCACCCTCCGACACCTTTTATTGCCCTCCTCCTCGGCCTCCTCCTCCTCCGATCACCTTTCACCGGCGTCGCCCTTTTCACGAAGTATCAAAAGGAGGAGGAGGAAAGTTGATAGCCGTTAGTCAACTGTAGAGGAAGAGGGAGAAAAAAGTCAACCTCTTTCCACTCCTCTTCTTTCTCCTCAAATAATCCCTGGGGCGAAAAAGTGGGGGGGGAGTAGGAGAGGGAAAAGACCCCCACTTTGGTCTTTTCTCGGATCGAGGAGAATGGGGAAAAGTTTGGGGAACTTAAAATTAGCCACTTGTTCACCTTCATCCTCTTTTCTTCTTCAGCAGGCATGGCTCCCAGATGTCCGTGGACGGGGGCAAGTCCGGGCCCGGTGGACCCGGCGGCCCCGGCGGCCCGGGCGGACCCTCCACCCCGAGGAAGGGCGTCTCTGGCACCGGGGGTGACGACGCGAGGCCGGGTTCGCCCGGAGACAGCGAGGGGGCGGACGATAGGAATCTGACAGAGGCAGAGCTGCAGGCAAGTGTTCGAAAAAGAAAAATACAAGCTCCCCCATTTTTGTCACAAAGTAACTAAGGTTCTAAATGCCAGCTACAGATCTCCAGAGTCGATGCAACTAAATTTTAATACTTTGATCAAAATTTTGATGGGAATCGATAAAGCGAAAACTCTGTTCCTCAATCGGTCGACCCTCAGGAGAAGCAGGAGCGGGAGGAGGAGGAGCGCAAGCGTCGCATCCAGACGTACGTGTTCGTCCTGAGGGCGGTGGCCTACCCGTTCAACGCCAAGCAGTCGGCGGACATGCAGAGGAGGCACCCGAAGGTCACCCGGGAGATGCACGAGAAGATGAAGGCGAAGGTCGAGGTGAGACGAGGGGGGCAGAAAAGAGTGTTTATGGGGGAAGTCAAGGGGAAAATAGTATATGATTTTACGGGGAAAGGGAATGAGGCGCCTGATTTTGAAAATGTGATGTGTTCCTCGTTCGTTTTGCATGAAAGTTCAAGACGACGTGTGATCCTGGTTCCCACAAGATCACATGCAAAAGCCGATTACTTATGTCTCGTCCTTTTTCTAAAATTCCAAAGTATATGGGAGGTGAAGGAAGGGGGCCCTCCGGTTGCATTGGAAGGCCTGGGAAAGGGAAGATGAAAGAGGGGGAAAAGAAAAAGTTTGGTTCCCGCGGCGTGAGAGAGAGAGAGAAACCGCACTCAGCTTGTTTTTGCTTTTTCCCTTCCGCTTCACCAGAGAGAATGCCTAGAGGCAAAAATGCTCTCTTCCAATCCGGTTGGTTTCCTTCCCTCCTCTTCTTCTGAGTCTCCAGGGAACCAGGAAAAAGGAGAAACAAGGGAGGGGGGAAAAGGGGGAAGGAGAGAGAACGCAGCAAAACTGGAACTGACGGTCAATTTGGCGCCACCAGAAAAGGTTCCTTCTCGTTTCCGCTTCTTTCTCTTCCAAAGGGGAAAGTTTGCTCTCTCCTCTTATCCCCTGGCTGCAGCTACAAAGGTTACGGCTGTTTGGAGGAGGGGAGGGGAGGGGGATTGGTGGCTCGATTGGCCTTTATACAACTCTCTTCGTTTCTTCTTTTGACGATAGAGATTGAAGAGGATTCGGAGAGTGAGAGAGAGGAGTGGGGGTCAGATTTCGCCTCTGTTTTTCGCCTTTCGGGAAAAGAAACTAAACTGCTGCGTAGTAGAAGATATTTTGGTCCAAAGACGCAAAAAGGAAAACCCTGCGCCGCGCCGCATTTTCTCCAGAGATATTGGGGAAAAGCACTTCCCCCTAAAAAATATCAGGGAAAAGGAACGCAGTAAGAGGATATAAGAAGAAGGAAGCGAAGCGTGCCATAAAAAGAGAAGGAGAAGGAAGAGTCTTCCATCCATCCCCCAGATTCCAACGAGACCCTCCACATACCCATACCGTACCTTTCTCCCTCCCCATTCCTTAGCTTAGATCGAGCGATGGCATGGAAGAAATGCGTAGCGACGTTCGATCCCCCATTGGTCCCCGTGTGATAAAAAAGAGTTAGGATGCGAGGCAGACTTACCCCCCTTTCCCTCCCTGTTTGCAACAAGTGGCTGGAAGCGGATAATTGAACAAATAAATGTTTTACAAGGACGTACATATTTGCACTCCTTCCATCCTTCTTTTTTGCGTGACTAATTTCGAGGAAGAGTTTGGGAAAACAAAAGGTTTGAAAGTACTTTTGGTTTGAAAAGCCAGTCGGCGGTCACTGTTAATGGCCTCCGCACTGTACTGTAGACCCACGAAGCAAAAGAAATCTCCCGAGAAGGAAATTCGTCAGCTTGCAATAGATTTTATGGGAAATACTACAACCTGAAGTATTGCTCTATTGTCGAATCCCTCCCAAAACGGATGGCGGCTAAGTGCACTTTCCCCTCAACGGTCTGTCTGCCGTTGGGCCTGGAAAAGTGGGAAATGGTGTCCCCCTTTTTCTCCTCTCTTGATCCCAGTGTCGAGAGGGAGGGAGGGACCGATGTTGACACTGCATTCCTAAGGGGAAGAAGGGTCGGTGGCTCCATTACTATTCAAGCAATCCGAGGGGGAAAGGGAGAGAGTGGAATCCGACGTTGGTCGTTCGCACCACCTGCATACCTACGCACGTAGATGTGTGCAGGGATGTCTTATGTCTTGTGTCAAGGACGCCAAAGTTTTTCTTTCTCTCTCCAGTGATCTTTTTCTTGTTTGACTTTCTGTCGAGACCATTTCCCCGGGGGGGAAAGCTAATGTTTTCTCTCCTCCAGATGTCAGAGAGATATTCTAGAAAACCGCTGCGAGATTTGGTCAGGTTTTTTCCTTCGCATTGTTCAAGACCCCGGGGGGGGGGGGGAATGCGTTTGATGTACCAAAAGTGCTTTTTTCTTAAACTTTGAAGGCGGAAGATGAGAAAGAAGGGGGGGGGGGATTTGCTGGCAAGAGAGGGACTCAAAAGGCCCTCTCTGTCATGTCATATATTCCCAAAATGGAAAAAAGGCCCCTCCCTCCTTTTGACTTTCGTGAATTCCTGGGAGGGAGGGAGGGAGGGAGGGAGGGAGGAAGGGACCCACCCCATGATATAGGAAATTCCCACGGGATTGAAAAGAAAAGTCTTTTGAGCTCTTCTTCTCCCTTTTTGGTGTATGTAATATCCTCCTAGAGAATCAAGCAGTGCAAAAAAGAGGATGGGCTGAACAAATGGAGGGGAAAATATTCCACATTCTCCGCCTAAACCAGTTTCCCCCGCAACTGCCACACTCATTTAAATTAGTGGAAGGACTTTAATTCCACTTTCTGGCGGAGGCCCTTTTCCCCAGGAAAGCTTTTTTATTTTTATGCTTCCATTTCCTCGCAGAGCTTCCTGAAGGGTGAGACTCAGATCCCGACGGACGAGGCCTTCCAGGTAAAACAAAACACATATTTTGACCCTTTTTAAAAAAATATATAAACAAAATATTAATTTAAAACCCAGGCCTCCGTCCACCACTACGCCGACGTCTTCCTCCGCTCCGAGCGGATAGCGCAGATCGTGGCGGGAGGGGCGCTCAGCCAGCACGACTGCAGGGAGGTGTTCAGGTGAGAAAATTCAAAAAATAAACTCACATTTTTTTCTTTTACTTTTTTTGGGGGAAAGTGTGTCAGTCCGAAATGAGATTTTCGCCTCTGCAGATACGGGAAATGAGTTGCCTCTCCTGCTTCGGCTAAATAACGAGCAAGTTGCTGGTAGTACGAACGTGCCAAAGAGAGAGCGAGACCTTCCAATATGTTGTGGAGAGAGTGAGAAAGGCTCTATCCAACATGTGGCTGCCGTCGTCTCCAGAGAGCTTAAAGAAGAGAGGGGAGCTAGTAGAATGGGATGAGGGATCACGTCGGGAATGCCAATGAGGCCTCCTCTCCTCCTCCTCTCTCCTTTTCTATTATAACACGTATAACAAAAGGCTCTTTCTCTTGCTTTCTTACAGGCACCAGATAGACAAGAGGATACGGACCCTGCCCGAGATAGACGGGCTGGTGAGGAGAGAAAATTAAACAAAATGGCAATTTCGTGGTAAATTGAATGTTTTCTTCTCTAAATAATTTCGCAGAGCAAGGAGACTGTGGTGACCTCGTGGATGGCAAAGTACGACGCAATCATGAAAGGTGAGCAAAACAAAATAGTTTTGGGCACTCGCGATTTCCCCGCAGTTTCTGCTGCATAATTAGGGATGAAGGGAAGGGGGCTTTGCTGTACTTTCTGCCGAGTAGATATGGGGATTCATCCGCTCGCATATTTTCATGGGATGAGAGTGGGGGAGGGACCCCTTGGGAAGGGGAAGGGCGGACATGGGATTCATAGAAGTGGGAAGGAGAGGCTCCACGCCAAAAGTGGCTGGATGAATGATACGAGTATGACGTCAAGAAAAGATAAAACATGGTTGTTTCGCTTAGAAAAAAATATTTTTAGCATTTCTACTCACTACGGCCACTATTTTTTGTGCCTTCCCTTCCCGTCATCGTATTGTCATAGTCTTGAAAGAGCTGTCTTGCGGTGGGAAAGAAGAGCGTGTAAGCCATCTTTAGCCTGTCAGAACCGTCAATCTTCCTCTTTCAACGCCCACAAAAAATAGAGAATTCTCATCCGAAACAGTTGGGGATTTTGAGGCAGCGATGAGAGGCGCTTAAAAAAAGAAAGAAAGGAAAGATCAAAGGGGATCTTTTTCCAACTAAATGGGAAATCGGAGTGTGGGCACTTCGGCAGTGCCACTTATCCCTCCGCCCACACAAGTCCGAAAAAAGAGGGCCCCCTTTCTTAAGTGCCCCTCTTTAAAGAGAAAGAAGGAAAGGAAAAGCACTTTGTCCAATTCCCCAAAACGAGAGGAAGTGCAAAAATTGGGTCTAACTTTCTCTTCTTCTTCATCGTATCCGTTGGACTCAATTTCTCGAGAAGTTGCTTCTTCTCTTTGCACAAACACCTCTTCCTTTTTCCCGGAAGTCCAAGGAGGAGGAGGATATCGAGTTTATTTATCCGCATATAGGCGTTTCCCCCTCCTTTTTTTGTGCACGAAATAGTGCATGTGTGTACAGTGTTTCGTGCAAAGGCCCTCTTTACCCAGAACGGACACAGAGAAAAAAAGAAAAAAAGAAAAACACTTAATGGAACAGGATTCACACACCTTCTACATATACACAAACTTGCTAATGTTGGGCAACTGGTAAAGATGCATGACTTTTTTGCCAAGGAAATTTTTTCTTTGGTTCCCCCAAATAGTTTTGTCATGTTTGCAACGCTAGACACAAAAAACGACAACGTCAAAAACCGCAGACTATTGTACGTACACGTAGTGCGTTGGGTATCGTTCGTGTGTTGAAGGCCCAACCAACCGTGCAACCCAGCTTATAATCGATCAGGGAGGAGGGAAGAGCGATAATGGGTCACTCCCCAGGGGCGGACTGAAGGGAAGGCCTCCCCCCCCCGCTGATGGGTCGTCGCATAAACAAAAGCGCATTGTGGCATGCAATGTGCGGGAAATGATTTCTTTTTCCCTCTTGTCCAGACCGTGGAACTTTCTGCATTGTTGCTGATGATGATGCTGTGGTTGTTGCTGTGGTTGTGGTTGCTGCTGCTGTGCTACTGTTGGAAGGCTTTTCCTCTTTAAATTTTACAGATAGAAAAGTTTTTGTAAAATCAAATTTGTAGACAATGATGATGCGACAAACTTTCCAACCTTTCAACCCTTTGTGACCAGCAATTTCCGACAAATATCGACAAAAGCCCTTTCCAAACATTCCAGACGAGGAGACCCGTCGTCCTGGACAGCGCCCCGCCACCTCCATGCTTGGCAACGAGGTGCTCAACAAGGAGCAGCTCTACGACTTATTCCAGCAGATTCTCGGGGTCAAAAAGTTCGAGCACCAACTGCTATACAACGCCATGCAGGTAATAAACATAGCTTCCCACATATTAGTGGTATTTAGTTTAATTTGCGTTTGAATTTCGCAGCTCGAGTCCGCTGACGAGCAGGCGGCGGCGATCCGGCGGGAATTGGACGCACGGAGGGAGAAGCTGCAGGAAATGCAAAGAGTGAGAAAACTCAATTTCTCTTATAAATAAAAATAAAATTATTTAACAATATAAATTTAATTCCAGAACAAGAAGCTGATGCCCAAGTTCGTACTGAAGGAGATGGAGTCCCTATATGTCGAGGAAATGACAACACAGGTAGAAAATTTTTCAGCACATAAATTTCGTGGGAAATGTCAATTTTCGTTTCCCTTTCCAGATCAACCTGTTGAAAGCGAACCTGGAGTCCCTCCCCGTGCAGCACGCCAAGGGACACGCAGACTCAAAGTTCAAGTTCGGCAAGAAAAACAAGTGAGTAGTTTGAATTTAAGTTGTGGGGGAAGATGTTATGAATAGTGTAGGTCTTAAAGACACAGAATAGGGGAAATGAACAAAACAGGCAGGAAAACCCCCCAGCATATTTGCAATGTGCAGCTACAAGAGTACTGTACTTATAAAAGGCACCTAACCTCACTTTCCCAAATATATTAAGCGCCCTCCCCCTCCCCCTCGACTGGCGCTCCTCCTCCCCCTGCCTCCTCTCCGTCGACCCCTCCTCCTACAACCGGGTCTACCCCGCGCTGGGATGCTACTTCCTGCTCCCGCAGATGATGCTGGGAGGGGGAGGGGGGGAAAGGAGGAAGAGGAAGAGAAGGAGGAAAAGCACGAGGAGGTTATTTTTGGCTTTGGGCATTAGCGCTCTCTCTCTCTCTCTCCACATATGGGATTAGGGTTTAGTAGGTCGGGAAATATGCTAGGGAGTGTTTCTTGCTTGTAGCATCTTTTGGCGGCAGAGGTGTTGGGATATGAACATTTGGGCACATCTCATCAATTGCGCGGTGGGATTTTACATCTCTTTTTTCCCCTCATTCTTTCTCTACTAGTCTAGTATTTTCCCATAGTTTCATATCATTGCATTTATTCTCCTACAACCATTTTCCCACACGAAAAGGGAATATCGCGTGAAAACCAGTTTCCTCCGCTTATTATGATCAAGTCTCTCGCACATAAGGAAAAATCTAAGACGATATTTCCTCCAGATGATTATTTTTTATTTTTATTTTTATAATACGGGACTAACAGCGTTTTTCTGCACGAATTTTGCTAATTTCCGTTCTGCTTAAGAGTTTACGATACATTACAGGTATATAGGAGCGGTTTTCTTTTTTTTAAAAAAAATACGGAATTAAACCTTGTTTTGAATCCCCGCCTCCTCCTTCCATCCTACTCCGCAGCAAGCGAAAGGCTTCAATGATGAGGTAACAAAGAAAATCCCTCCACCCACCCTACAAAGTTTCCCACAAACACGAAAATTGTGAAAATCTACAACTGTGCGTGCGTGGGATTTCCCCGTTTTCCCCCCAAAAAATATTCAAACTAAATCTATATTTTCATCAGCGTCGTGTGATGAGGAGAAAAAAAAACAAATCCAACGTCCATCTCTTACTTTCCCACATGTCTTCCTCGAAACTGTCCCTTTTCCTTCCCTTGTTTATGTTTTTGCTTTCGTTCCATGACTCTCTCTCTCTGTGACATGTTTTCTATATCTGCATGCCCATCCATGACATGATCTTGTCATATATATATATATGAGAGCACTCACAATCAAGGGTTTCCCCCAAACATTATCACTCACCCCAACTCCACCCACCCACCAAAAGAAAAAGGCGGTCCACATGGTATTTTCTTTATAATAGCATGCCAAACCTCGGTCTTGGGACAAAGAACTGTACAAAAAATAATTTCAGCGAAAAGAACAAAGAGAAGCGAGCCTATTCCAAGATCCCCGTCACCCACCTCCCAATCCTTCACACATAAAACTTTTATATATGCACATGCTATCTGCTATAGGCAAGACCAGTCAGTGGACTCCACCTGCGGCGGCAACGGCGGCGGAGGAGGAAGGGGATGTCTCAATCTGAGAACATCCTTTGCCAAAAAGTCCACCAAAAGGTCTCACTAAAAAAATCAAAATTGTCTGGAAAACTCCTAAAGACAAAAAATCGAAGGAGCTAAAAACCCGACCTGAAAATCCCTCTCCATAACCTCTTAAAAGTTTAAAAAACCCGCCGTGTTAGCTCTCACCGACCGTTCCTTGATGAAAATTCATCAGAAGTCCAATTTTTGAAGCTACTATTTTTCCTTTTAAACCAAGGAACCAATGTTCCATTCCCTCTATCTGTCCCATACACGTAACCGATCCCCCCCCTGCATTTTTTGGGAGGCCCTCGAAACAAACCCTGCCCCCTACCCCCATCCACCAAAACCCTAGGCGTTACAAAATATTTTTTAGACCATTTTCATTTTCCTGGTGTTAAATAATTATTTTACCCTCTTTTCTCTCCTCTCCAACCAATGAGTGTCTCCACCATACATGTTCCGGTGTTTACCATTTACATGCCATGACCTAAAAAACTATGTTTTCAGGTGCCTAAACTTGAATTTCCCCATATCTCAGTGTGCCCATAAGTCAAATATTTAACTAAAAGTGTCGGATATTTATTTTTGCAAAAGAGGTGTCCTGATTTTATGTTCCCCCTATTTCCCAAAACGGAATTATATTATAATGACATTTTTGTGTGTGTGCTCTGGAGAAGGCTCACAGTGAAGAAAAAAAACCTTATCCTATCCCAACCGGGCCTCGTGAAAAACTATTTCTCCTATATCATAGATGTGCTCTATCTATCTCTATCTATCTCAGCTATTCCTATATTTTCGTGTATTACCCATCCTCCTATACCTTCGAAATGTGTTTCATGTGCTGGCTGCAGGTGGTTGCCGTTGTATACCAACATATGTGCGAACGAGGTGTCTTTACAGTTTCCAAGATTGACTTCTGACCATTTCCCCTTTCTTTCTTTTCCCAGGTCCCAGAGCCAGGTTTCCCGCGCTGACGACGACGACACCCACCAGGCGGCGCTGTCAAAGTCAGACGTGGTGCTCACCTTCCAGATTGAGGTGCGTTTCTATACATATACAAGTGATTCCCATATTAATTTATGCCTTTTTGAAAAAAAAAGAATCGTTTCAAACGTTGCTTGAGGCAATGGGGCAAGAAACCATCTCTTTGGCCCTGAATTAAGTTGGAAACGTGTTTTTTGTCACTTTCAAGTTTGTAATTTTTCGTCTCAAAGCCCCAAACCGGAAGAACTCCAAGTAGCTCATGGAAATCTCGGAGAAGACACACGATTGTTTCAATTTTTCCCTTCTCCGTGTCTTTCTCCAGGTTGTGGTCCTTGAGGTTCGCAACCTCAAGTCCGCCCCCGCCAACCGCATCATCTACTGCACGATGGAGGTCGACGGGGGGAAGAAGCTGGTGACCGATCAGGTGGAGGCGGGGAGGGGCATG
>JAAUXU010060352.1_pt1 | contig 10872 bp, 9 predicted proteins | sample 7278151 | NCBI WGS metagenome assembly JAAUXU01 (sample SAMN14350113, study PRJNA611818) | marine sediment metagenome | isolation source: surface marine sediment (1.8m) | place: French Polynesia: Moorea | collected 2018-08 | reverse complement strand
CCTGGGCACCCTCAAGTTGCCCAGGCTAGCATTGATTTCCATCTGCCCAGGGCAGGTGAGGGTCTGGTATGCCTAGGACTTCTTGAGAAGAGGCACAGGGTGCTGGTAGACAGAGAATGTTAGGGCTGAGTTGAGCTCTCGTGATGGGCTGAGCTTGACGAGATCAGCACTATGTGTGTGGCAAGCTGCAAGACAAGCTGGATGAGCCCATGTCATCCGGCCAAGACCAAGATATCTGGCCGAGACCAAGATATATCAGTCAACATGTCTGGCCGAGACCAAGGCCGAGACATACCAGTAAACATGCAAATATGGTTTTGGTCTTGGCCGGACAAGTTCGGTGAGTTGAAAGCTGTGAGAGAAGTATTCTTGTCCAGCTTTCCTCGCAGCTCGCATGGTCTTGATCTTGGCCAGGCCGGCGAGAGAAGCACACATCCCTGATCTAGTGTGGCTGCTAAAGTAAGCACACACACCGTATTATCAAGATCTTATCAGCAGTGAGGAAATGTCGCCATTTCTATTGTACTGTAGTGAGATGTCGCAGTGAGTAGTTGTCGCCTCACCTCCACGGACTTGTTGGCTGCAGCTTAGTCTACCAGCAAAGCTTCAGCTACCTCCACCTCCTTCTGCTTCAGCTCTTGGTAGGTCTAACTGTCCTCTTTCTCCGGCTGGATGGCAATGTAGCTGGGGTAAAGGAAGTTGGCAACTGCAAAGAGCTCCACGGTGGTGCCACCTTTGGGGCATCTCGTGGTGAGACGTCTTGAAAAAGCTCACGACTTTTTAAGTGTATACTGAAATCATTACAAGTACGTCAAGTATCGTTTGATGAACTCTGCATTAAGGCATACAGTTGTAGGACATGTTCAGCTCTTATGAACGGATGAAACTTACTCCCCCTTATCGATGGAAACTCATTCATCGACCTCCACAGAGTTACTAACATGCTTCAGTGTTCTCCTAGAACCAATTTCATGTTCCTCTCCTACACAACAGTGCATGAGAGCTCGTGGACATGCATGTGGAAGGCATATAAGGGCTCGTGGAGTGACGTGAAGATCAGCTGATACGAAGAACACAGATGTTGTTTGGAAAATTTAGAAGTTTTAGTTTAAGGAAAAAGAAAGAGTGGTCTTGTTTAAGCCCAGAGCAGGGATTTTTCCATTTTTTCAACCAAAAACACCTTTGATTTTCAATGGATTTAAAAAACGACGATTAAATAGAATGTGCCTTCTTGCAGACAAAGGTTTTCCCTATTGTGAGGAAGTGAAGGCTTTCGTCCATGGTACGATTGCAATGAAGCAGAGATGTTCCTGCCTCGTGATCAAGTTATGGATTCCACCTCCTACGGTTTGCCATAACAGGGTTCACTACATGAAAGTGTTTATGACGAGTAATGAAAGCGTACGTGAAAGTGCTCGGGCAAACTGACGTGTTTTTACTTATTTTAGTGAAGGAGCAATGTTTTGCCTAAAAAATCATGACTTGCATGAGACCGTCCAATAGCTGCAGCACTAGCTACATAACTCTAATCATTTTTCCTTTCCAGTGAGTTCCGTATTTTTGCTCTCACTGCATCCGGGTTGTGACGCCGTTCCCCGAATGACAGTGTGTGAAACGTATTAAGCACGATTAATGGAGATCAACTCTCAAAAAGCCTTTGTGCGATCCGTTGCAGAGAAATTTATTGACCATTGTCACAAAGGTTAAAAGAAGGCATGACATTTTCATGGAATACTGCGTCGTCACAGATGTGGCGTGACGTTCAGGCTTCATTCAGGTTAATAACAGGCGGAGATGGCTGAGAGATGACATTGCCCAACTGAAAGGTAGATGCACTTGTGAATTAAAGGACGCACTCTCTCTGACGCACGCAAGATCGACTTTGAAGTCAAATATGTAGTCAGGGATCTACATCCGCAGCGTCATGTAAGAGTCCCCCCATCTCTTACCTCCAATGGATCCGGTTTTGGCGCAGAGTCTCACAAAACACACCTAAACACGGACTGTGTTCAAAGGGTCCATGAGCATAACTTTACTACGTGAGCTGAGTACAGTCGACCTCCGATTTAGTCAAGTCCTTTGGGAGTCGGGGAAAAGTTGACTCAATCGCAGGTTGACCAAAAGGGTAGCAAAATTTCGTTGTCCAGGAAAACTTGACTAAAGTAGAGTTTTCTGACTAACTTGGAGCTCGACTGTAAGTGCTATTTACTTCCTGTCATTTCTTCAAACGTCAGTAGATAAACGTATGCTCATCATCTTTCTGAGACACCAAGTTCAAGCACATGATGCGGGATGAGCTGATGACGGATATGCTTTGATCAATCCACTAGAGGTGGGGTTCAGCGCTTCGAGCCGGGCTCAAAACTTATCTCGAGCCTAAAATTAGGGTCCTGAGTTGTAATGAGTAATTTCGAGCTTGAGTAATTTCAAACTTTGTTGGACTAATGAGATAATCCGAAGTTGGCTTGTTGTCCTTTATTCAGTAACTTTTGCTTCATTCTCACTAGGCACTTAGGGCATGAAATGAAATTTTTTCAGTGCTTTTTTGTGTGGCAGTGCTGAAAATCAATATAGGCAGTCCGTGACTGCTGCCGCACTGACCATACCTAAGACAATCTTAGGAACACATTGAAAAACTAAGCAGGTTCAGTGGGGTCATATTAGGAGTCTGTGGGACATTTATCACCTTTTCTTCCACTTCCTAGATAATAAACAAACCTTTTCGCCCCTCTTCTGAGCTACTTGTGAGCTACTCAAAACCCTTATTTCAGGCATGATGTGAGTCTCAAGCCTGACTCGAAGCTCGAAGCCCTACCTGTAGACAGCTTCCAAACGAATATTAGTCACATGGAGGTGCTGCAACCAGCAGAGCCCCGAAAAGAATGCCAAAACTTCTACCTGCCTCAACTGGAGCTTGGGGCATGAACGTAGATGAATGAATACTAGAGGGGCAAAGCAAGCCGGAAAGCTGTTGCCGAACACAAGAAATATGCGGAACTGGAAGTCATGACAAATATCGCAACCTCGCCAAAAAACAGCACGAAGTTTAAGTGGTATCTCTTGGTAATCCGTACACCCAGAACTTTTTGGGTCTTAAAGAGGTGGTTCAAAGATGGAGTCGAGTTGAACCAATTCTCCTACATTCCTAGAGAAATTGGACCCAACTGAACTTGAAGGCCAGAACAGACCTCACAACTGACATCACAGTGTACTATTTCTCACTTTCGGCCAGCCCTTACATTGTTTTTCACATCAAACTGTCCATTTTGCATCCATTTCGTTGGTTCCAAGGAGGTCTGAGAAACAACTACTCTTCCATACCCCTCTTATGTGCTGAGAAAGCGTGGCAAAGTACAGTTCAGGACTCCTAAGGCACTTCAAAAAGAAAAAAATAATATGGCCGCCAATATATGGGAGCCACAATGATGCAATAAAAGTAACGATTTGTGCAACCAGAGCCATCAATCTGAACAAAATGAATGCAAAATGGGCAAACTGACGAAAAACACAGTGCGTGCCTTTGGCGAGTGGCATTTTACCAACACTTGGTCTCTGCAGTTCTCATTGCTGCCCATGCTTTTCAGGCAGCAACAATATAGGGCTGCAGGGACCTCATGTTGGCAAAATGCTACTTTGCCAAACGCACATAATGTACCATTACTGAAAAGAATAAGTTTGCTGAAAGTCTTTCTAACTTTTTTGAGGTCAGTGCGTAGCACTCCACGTGACTAGAACTCGCATTAGCTCGCTCATTTACTTCTTTCAATTTTTGGATAATTCATCAGAGTTGCCAGATATTTGATTTCAAAGTCTGTGTGCGTAAGAGAGAGCTCCTTAGATCAATTGCTGTTAGAGTGCAATATGTGGCAACTGTCACACAGTGAACTGTCACACGGGCGCGAATTTAGAATCAGTGGAACACATCCACCCAAATCGTCAAAGCTCAGAGGTTTTTTTTTCAGAGCAGGCAAGAGTCATTCTTATGGACTTTACGGGGCTTTGTGAACAAAGTTTAACCTTATCTGGACGAAGCTGGATACTGCTCGACGGATTCTCAGCATTTTCTGTCCATGAATCAACGAAATAAAGTTACAATCTCGTCAGTTGCACGAGTGAGAAAAAATTGCCTCTAGCGTGTGACAGTTGCTATGCAGCACTCTGCATGTACAACTATTACTATCCATACCGACACGTATTGCCATCCTGCATTGACCTTGAGCAGCAAGGACTCTTCATCCTCAAGAAAGGCCAAAGTGCCCTGAGGGCAGAAGTGCCATTGCAGGTATAAGACCTCTACGTTGTCCACCTTCAACATAGCCTCGCACTCGTCCAGCTGAGAGTTCAGCTCTCGGAGCTCAGTGAAAGGATCATCATTGCCCTTTAAACGAAACGTTGGTCCTTTATGTACTGGGATAAGTATAAGGATATTGTTTTCTGGGAGACCTTACATGATCCTTTTTGGGCTTCTGCTGCTGTTTCTTTGGCTTTCTGGGTATTCCTGGTGGGCCAGGAGGACCGGGGGGTCCCGGAGGTCCTCGCTTGCCCCGTTTCCCCCTCTTTCCTCTTAGCATCTTCAGGGCATTTTCATCGAGTTTTGTGTAGTCTACCGGGGGCCCCACAGGTCCTCTAAGTCCCGGTTTGCCGGGAATGCCCGGCTCTCCATGCGGTCCCTGAGCAGGGTGGTATTAAACATTCATCAGAAGTCATCCTAATGAAATGCAATGCTAAGGTCACCTGCGGTCCCATATGTCCTTCATCCCCTTTTTGGCCTTTAAATCCCGGCATCCCCGGAGGTCCAGGTGCTACCAGGACTTCGCCTTGTCCGACCATCCTTCGAATGATACCTGGAGGTCCTGGGGGTCCTGGGCCGCCCTGATTACCTTTTTCACCTTTGCCAGGCAGGCCGGGACGTCCTGGCAGCGACAGATTTGCTTTGAACGGGTCACCATGAACGTTAACTTTTAGACAGCTACCTGGTGCTCCTGGTTTCCCATCAATGCCAGATTCCCCCACATCTCCCTTGTATCCTAAACAACACGAGCATCATGGAGCGAGTATATTGCAAACTTCTGAGCGGAAAACCACAAAAATCACAAAGTCTTGTCTACCTGGCGGTCCCACTGGGCCTTCATATCCCTGGAAAATACGCCCATCAGCTCCTCTGCTACACCGTACTACACATGGATGCTCACCCTTTCTCCCTGTGGACCCATGAGACCTGGGTCACCCCTCTGCCCTGGAAAGTGTGACACTCCATTCAATTATCACAGTAAGCTCTAAAAATGCTGGGGCTCTGAGAAGTGAGGGGGTTCAACCTTTTTCTCCTGGCTCTCCCTTGTGTCCCTTATCTCCACTTGGTCCAGGTGGTCCTTGGTCTCCCTTGGGACCAGGCAGGGCTGGAGTTAATAGAGCCGCCGGAGAAGCTCCAGGAGAATCCCCAAACATGCCTCCTCTTGGTTTCCAGGCTGGCTAAACGTTTATAGACGACGAAAAGCAACAAAAATTGCCCATTCTCCACATGACTGGAATCAAACATCTTACGTCATATCCTGATGCCAATCCTGGAGAACCGGGTGGACCAGGTGGACCTTCAAGGCAATTACCCAATAAGAAGATTCGACCAATGAGTATTTGTGCTATCTGCTTTTAGAAGAAGAAAACGCCACCTGGTGGTCCTTCATTTCCTTTGAACCCGTCTCTTCCAGGATCTCCCTTCTGCCCTTGAAGTCCCTCCATTCCCTTATATCCTCTGTCTCCACGTACTCCTTTATCACCCATATCTCCTTTTGGACCACGAATGCCAGGTGGACCACGGGGGCCCTAGCGCCAAAATCCAGGAATCACAAAAATATGCAGGATGCGTCAAAATTTGCTACAACTTTCGTCAAACTTCTTGATGACTGCGCAAAGTCAGAACTGGGAAGACGTGTACTAGAATTATTTTGACGACTTTTTAGTTGACCCTTTGAAACTGTTCAACTTGAATAAAGACTCGTTCATTTTCACATTTTTTTAAAATATCGAGACACCTTTTTTACATCACTTTGCTGCTCTGACGCTGTTTTTCATTTTTTTGTGTCTTCTTACGACCCAGCATTGCTGCATAGAATGTGGTACCAACACAGTTGCGTCAGTGGAGTCCAGTACACACTGAAGCATGCCGTGCATGCATATATTACAGACTGTAACTCCTACAAATGCTGTTGATACTTGAAATTTTACATTACCGGCGTTCCTGGCAGTCCTTCTCTGCCATCCCTTCCTCTCCCACCTAAAAGAGTTGCTTCAGCTGTTTACAACGGCGCTCCAAGATCTGCTGTGCTAATTATACCTTGAGGCCCAGGTGGCATTATCGACCTAATTTGGTTAGCCAGGGACAGAAAGGTTTCTTCACTGCAACCGCAGTCGCCCTGAGAGAAATTAGCCTTTCGAGACGACGAAAGTTGCTGGAAAAAGGTGAAAAGATTGTTTCATGCTTTTTCCCCTGTCTATTTTTCTTTTGCTCATACGCTCTGAGCGTACGTACGATATTGGTCATTGGCTGCCTGTGTATAGCTCCTTGTAGAGAAACGATAGGACCCGGGGGGCCTGGAGACCCAGGAGGACCTAGTGATTGACCAGAATAAAACTTCATTGAAGGATTCGACGCAGTCATGTGATTCTTCACCTGGAGGTCCTCGGACAGACTGGCCTGGAGGACCCTGAAAAAATTAGCAGGTGCACAGTCTGATTGGGGGCACAGAAGGTATAGTGAGATTTCTATCTACCCTTGGTCCCATTGGTCCTTGTTCACCCTTCGGCCCCATGATAAAATGTCCAGAACGCTTTGTAGGGAAAAGCTCTCAACATTTTCATCGTCGTAATTTTAAGTTACAATAACTACTTGTACTACGTAGCACTGGGTTACCTCTGGACTCTTGAGCGTCATGGGGAAATGATTCTGGGAAGGGCTGATGAGTTCATTGTTCTTTTGGAAAGGAATGCGATTGTTAACTTTTGCATCCAGAAGTAGCGGGCGGACATGAAGTATGGGAAGACTTAGCTTTGTTCCTAGACAAATTGAGCCAATATTTCGAATTGTCTGAAGGGGAAGCGGCCCACATACATTCGTAAGGAAGTGTGACACATTCACCAAGGATAGAGTAACCATTGCCTCCGCACAATAATCCTGTGGCAACTCTGAAACCCCAACAACTGGTCTGAATACTCGCAATGAGTAACTATCCAGTTCTTCAGCAACAACGCAGTTACGTGGAAAATGTTTGCAACGAAAAACAGTTGGGTCGGAATCACTAAGAACTGCTAGTACATGTCAGCGCCAATGCATCGGTGCATCTTCCCGAATTTAATGTCCACCCTGTACAGGGTGTCTTTTGTTACCATGGCAGTCGAAGCCTCGAGCAGGCAACTGTCCATCACGATAGTGGAAGAATCGATCATTGATATCTTGAGTTCTTGGAGTGCACCCTGTCAATGAGTATGATTTTGTCGGCTATAGAAGAAAAAAATGAAAGGAGACTTACTTCGAAAGCTCCTTGATATACAGCTCCTCCCTGCCCTATGTAGAGTGTGGCTCCTGCATTGAGAACTACAGGGCTTCCTCCACCAATTCTTTGGATACCTCTCTCTTGGCAGTCCAGCCACAAAGAAAACGTCCCCGAGGAAGAAGAGTACTGCACGCAAGAGACATGTACAGAATCGTGCTGCGGTCTGTAAAGATACTGATTCCCCTACTTTCAGCGCAATCCTATTCCACTTCCTGCCCAAGGCCGGAACCGTAAAGTTCAAGCGGCTCTTTTGGATGTAAACAGCCAGCTGTTGCTTGGACTCCTTCCTTCTGACTGGTTCCAGCTTGACACCCAACAACACGTCCCTTTCCAGAGGACTCACGATGGCAAAGAGGAAGCCACCCTGCAGTGGAGTTGTGCAAAGGTAGGTCAAGTTGTCATCTTGATTACTGTGCCGGAGGCTAAGTGAGAGAGCTCGTTGTGAACCTGTTCGTCGGCTGGCTTCACATGTGCTGTGATGAGGAACTCGGCAAAGAGTTCTTTCTCCGGGAAGAGCAATCCGAAGGGGGTCCGGATGGTCGATCCCGCCCTGACTCCGAAAGCCGGCAGTCCTTGCGCATCCTCGGCGAAGTAGATGTGCTTGGGGTCCTCGAACGGCAACGTGATGGCTTGAAGCAAGTCGATCGAGCCCGCGAGAGAGTCTGTGTTCTCTGCAAGGACGATGATGACCGTGCGAGTCGTGGTTCCTGCTATCAACGAAGTTCTACTTACCATCTCTAATGTTTGCTGCACTGCTGGCCGCGATAGCGAAGGTTAACATTTGACAGCCGACAGAGACGAAGGAGTGCTTGGTCATCGTGAAGAACAAGATTTTTTTCTCTTCAGTGAGCTTGTGCAAAAGAGCCTTTGACTAGTCTTCATGCAGAGTCACAGCAATATTTCCAAGTAAGACCAACGTAATGACACTTCTAAAAATTACATTTCAAGCTATTCTGGTCGCACATTGAGACTGTTTCTTAAGGGACAACCCCAACTTTTGGTAAACCACATGTGTCGTGTTCCTCGCCATGTTTTAAAGAGCTCTTCGTAATTGTGGAGCAGGACAAGTCCCACTAGACCTTGAACATGCCCCTCCCTCCCTGTTTGGGACAGGTGAAGCCCAGCAACAGGGTCGACTCCTTCCTGACCACGTTGGCTGCTCACAGAAACGATTTGAATGCCAACGACTTAAAGTTCATACTTAAGAACACTTCGTTTCACTTTGAAATGTTGGCACAAAGTTCCGTAGGCTGACCTGGATGAAGTTCGAAAAGATCTTCGCACAAGGCGCAGAAGAGTCGCCCGTCCTGCCATGGTCCTACCCAGCATGCAGCACACGTCCTTGTGGCAGTCATACCTGCTCGACATGTGAGACTGCTGACCCGTCCCTTCGTCCCTCATGCAGCTCTACGTGAGCTCCTCAATCAAGAAGAGAAACGTTCTCCTATGTACCTCGCGGCGATTTTTTCTTCTTTTTTCCCCCCCTCGCCCACTTCTCATGGGAAAACAGTGACGTCGAGACCCTTCTTACACTCCTTTGTGCTTCTTTTCGGTGGTTTAACCTTTTTGCTATATGTCTCGTTTGCTCACACACAAAGGAAGTTGTGTAACGCGCCAACAACGCTAAAGTTGGACGTGCTAAAGATATCAACAAAAAAGGATTAACGTTTTGCGCTGCTCATTCTGCCGTACTATACATTGAATGCACGTGTCAACATGCCTCAAAAGAATATTAATCAGTGAAAAAGGGTCCCTTCTTTCCCTCTGTTCCCTTTTAATGAAAAGTACCAGACTTTTCTTTGAGGCAAAGCTGATGAGGCTGTCTCATGAGGCGCTTCTTTCATCTTTCTTTTTGCATCATCTACAGCCTGGTTCTCCTAGAGATCAAGTGCATTTTTGCGCTCTCCCTTTGGAGCAAATAAGAGATGAGACGTTTCTAGTGCTAACGCTAACCTCATTGCAGCTCCAACGTACAGTTTATATCTCCACGCAAGGTGGACGCAAGCGCTAAAGCTTTCTCACCACTTACTATACCTCAGAAATGCTTGTAATGTGGCAATCCTGGCTTTTTAATGTGGTTACATGAATTGCCATGCCGACTTTTACACTAACGTATGCCTTTTTCTTTTACCAAACAGTGCAGGGTGGTATCATAGCGATGTCATTCAACTAATGTGAGACTGTTGGTAATTGTGCACACTCTGTCAAAAGCATATTTTGCAACTTCCCGCCCTTTTTATACAGTATGTCCAAAATGTCCGGTTACATTTTTTAGGAATATAGAAAGACATCTATTGCAAGAGATATTTCACATTTACAGTAAGCCTTTTTGAACAAAACTTGATTCTTTAGTTAATAAATTTCTGTTTTTCAAAAACTCCGCCCTTTGCGTTGACACATCGCTCCAGCCTGGACCGGAACCTGGAGCAGACCGACCTCAGGGTAGCGGCGGGAATGGAGTTCCACTCCTTCTCCACGGATGCCTTGAGGGCATCCACATTGGGAGGGTAGACCCTGCAAGCCTTGTTCTCCACGCCGCTCCACATAAAATAATCGAGGGGATTCAGGTTTGGGGAGTTTGGAGGCCAAAGTTCTTTGGACCAGAATCCCTTCGATCCGAGCTTGCTCAAAATGTAGGCTTGCGTGACGTTGGACGTGTGGGCCGGAGCTCCGTCTTGGGTCCAAATCCATTTTTCAACCCCATAAGTACTGTTGAGGGCGGGGAAAACTTTGTGGGACAACAACTGTTTGTACTGCTTGGCATCCATAGTCCCTTTCATCCAGTACGGAGGAAACACTTTTCCGTCAGACCCGACCACACCCAACATCATTGCAGCAGCGGGATGCTTCGTCTTTCCAACGTACTTGACGGATGGAGCAGCATCCTCAGGGCTCTTGGCGATGTATCTCGTGCTTCTGCTGTTAGAGACTGCGTCGACTGTGAAAATTTTCTCGTCAGAAACACAAGCACCTTGTCGCCTTTCCTTTCATTCTGTTAAGCAATTTCTTGCATTGTTCGAGCCTTTTTTTTGCGCTGTTTTGCAGTCAAACCTTGAACTTTTGTGCAGGCTCGGCTACGGAGGCTGAGATCCTTCGGAACGATGGTCGAAACCAAACTTTTAGGCACGTCGAGCTCCCTGGCCATCTGGCGGATGTTGCTGCGCTGGTCCTTGTTGATCTTGGCTTTCACTGCCGCGATATTCGCTGCTGTCCGGGTTGTGCGGGGCCTACCAGTTTTCTTACGATCGGAGAAATCACCAGAGGCCATGTAGACGGTTTTCACCTTGTGGATCATCTTCCTGGTGACCTGGAACCTCTCGGCGAT
>JAAUXU010078607.1_pt1 | contig 10874 bp, 8 predicted proteins | sample 7278151 | NCBI WGS metagenome assembly JAAUXU01 (sample SAMN14350113, study PRJNA611818) | marine sediment metagenome | isolation source: surface marine sediment (1.8m) | place: French Polynesia: Moorea | collected 2018-08 | reverse complement strand
CTGCCTGCATGACCTGGTAAAAAGAGATTCCAAACATCAATACACAAATGTGCACCCAAAAAAATTCGTCATTGGCACTCTCAGACTCGACATTTCTTGTTCGAATGGGGGGGGGGGGGGGAAACGTGTCTTTTTATAACAAGAAGATGAGTGACATCAAGTTAGGGTGTCTCCATTGCTGCTAAGAGGGTCTGACTGTCTTTTAAAGCAAAACCTGTCCCTCTTTGTGGTCGCGAAGACCTCGAGTTGCATCAGTTCTGACGTACCCTGTATCTCCTCTCGGGCAAGGGGGATCCCCCCCCCCTCCCACTACTTGGGTGCGTGCGCGTGTGTCGGGGCCTCACAGCCCTCAAACAGCCCTGAACTGTATGTGTAACCAATTTGGAGCCCGTGTCACTGCCACGCCTGCGTGTCCAACTCCCACGACAAAGCAGAGGGCAGGGGAGAGCGGAGGGACCCGACGCCCAACATTTGTTATGTCCTGGCACTCTCTCCCCACCACGACGGGGGTCACGGCCGGAGGAGCCTCCTCCGACGGCTCCCAGTGCAAGGAGACCCACTCTTGTTTGGACAGCGTTGCCAACGCGTCGATCACGCTCTGATTTTTGCGGGGCAGTCGGTCCTGCTAGGCCTTGTTGGGCCTTTTCTCCTTCTCCTCGTTGATTTATCTTTGGCTGAGGCCCTCGGCAGGGGCGCCTTCGTAAATGGACAGAGGCGCCGTGTCCGCGTGTGCGGTCCCCGGCGAGGTCGCGCCAGACATTAATTGTTCCGCTCCCCAGACGTTGGCGCAGATGTTATGTAAGTCAGGAAGTCCGGTTTGGTGTCGGCCAAGCACTGGTGGCTGTTGGTGCCGCCGCTGGCCCTGGCCGGGCAGGAGTGATCGGCTTCTTTTTGTGCCTGCTGAAAGAAAACATGAAAGTGACGTCGCTTTTTGACGAAAGTTCCGCCTGTAATAATGCGTCTGTCAAGGCTGTGGACGTTGGCACCGTGTGAGTCAAACAAATGTCCACATTTTTGACTTTCTCACTGTGTGGGCAGCAAGTCCGAATTGAACTTTCTTGGCCTTCTTTCAAGAAGATATGTCAAGAAGTCTGTTGGTGACACCGGAATGCAAGCCAAGAAGTCCTTAGCAATGCATTCTTTTGCGGCTCACACTGCATGGGCTCTGATCAGCGAGCTCGCATTCAAATTTCGTCCTTTTTTGTGGAAATTGTGTCAACCTGCGCGCGTCAAAAAGTCTTTCTCACTTTCTTTCTTTCTCTCGCTCTCCCGACCACCTAGAGGAGAAGAAGGGAAAGAATGTGTGTGACGAACACGTGCGACAAACAAACAGACACCTCGGGCTTAGCAGGGAGCCGCATGTGTACAGCACAAGCATTTTTTGCCTCCTCCAAACTCTGCCAGACTGATTTGAAAAGAAGACACGCGCACGCACGCACGCACGCACCATTAGTTTAATGCGTACTCAATATGTTGATAGACAAGAATTTTGTCTGGTTGAGCACATGTGAGTTCGTTCCCCAGGGGGTCTCCTTCTGATTTCGCGAGGGGGCACTTTTTTACCCTCTCGCGAAATTTTCCCCTTAACCCCCCCCCCCCCCAACCGTTTTGGCATTGCCTGGAATTCCGAAAGGAACAGTTGGGGGGCAGCGAAAGGTTTTACCTCCCATGCAGTCCCAGATAATTGCGAATCTATTGTGTTGGGGGAAAAAATGCTCTAAGGGTAAATCCTCCTTTTGCCCACCCTCTACACTTACAATCATCGATAATAAATGAATGTTAAAAGGGGGGGGGGGAAGAGAAGCGAAAAACTCAACCGTATAAAGGGAGCAATTTTGTACTCCCAGTAGCTCGATTTGTCTGGTCGAGAGGACAAGAAAAGGTAACGCGACTCATAGCTGAGTGAAGAAAAATGTCTTTCAACCGCTTGGACGACCTCAGGTCGAGTCTGGGCGGCGAACGCCGCGGCCGCGGCTTGTTTCGCCGCGCGGCTGGCGGCGGCGAGTCGCCGCTCAGCTCGCCTCTCTTCCGCCGCAAGCAGCTGAGCCTCAACGACGATTTGACTGGCGGAGGATTCTTCTCTGGGCCGCCGAGTCTGGCCTCCAGCCGTGAGTCGAGCTGCGACCGCGGCAACGGCGGTGACCGCTTGAAGGTGCACGACGTCTTCGAGCGCGTCCGTGGATCAAGTCCGCGACTCAGCCTCAGAAAGCGATTTCAAGTGATCCGCTCCGGGTCCTTTTCCGCGGCTGGACTGGGCGGCGGGGGCGGCGGCAGCGGCGGAGACCTCCTCAGCGCCACTGATCGCCGCCGAAAATGGCTCCTCGGCCGCTCAGAGAGTCTTCGCGGGGGCGGCGGCGGCGGCTTCGACGATCGCCGCGGCTCGTTGCCACCGCCGCCGCCCAGAGGTGAACTCAGCCGTGAGCCGTCCCTCGACAGCGTGAACCTGAACAACAGCCTCAACGACGTGGGCAAAGTCAAGGGGTTCGTGCACAGGTGAAGATCAGCATCCCCAAACCCATTGTTTGGCCTTTCAAATGCGTTGAATTGGACGGGATCCCATTCTTCAGCGTCGCCCAAGAGTAGTGACCTTCAGCCATGTTGAAGGCCAAATCTGACCTTGGTTTCCAGAACTTCGACCTCCTGAAAGTCCAAGTCAAAATTGGGATGGAATCGAGCTGACCCCGACTGTTTTTCTTCTCCTCCGGAGCTCATTCTATCCCTACCTGATTAGAACGGCCTCGAATAAAAAAAAATGATACCTGTCTTTCTCTTGATTTGCCCATTTTTTTTTTTAGCAATATTCATTTTTTCCCCCGCAACAACAACCTGTAAAAGTTCACCTCAGGCAAAAAAGAGCAGCACTTTTAAGTGGCCACCCTGTGTGCGGGACCCAATTACGCTACTGTATGCGAAGACGTTTGAAAAATCGATTAATTTAAAGTGGTTGAAGGCATTTCTTGTGGGGTTGGGGTTGTCTGCTCCCCCCCTTTCCATCACGTTTGAGGGGGATCCCCCCCTCCAACCCAACCCCCCCTTTCTGGGTTCTGGCCACGGGTCTCTTAATCGCTTCCAGATAGAAACAAAGGCAGGGGAAAAGAGTGCGAGCATCAATCATGGGAGCAGCAAAAAGTTAGATAGAGAGGGGGTTACCAGACAAGGATCTCTGAAGGGGTAGCAGCGGGGGTAAAAACTGCCCACTCGTCCAGTGTTGCCACTTGCTCTTCTGCCGCCGTGGCTGCGGCCGTCGAGGCCCCCGTGGCCGCGGGCCGCCGACGGGGTGGCAACCCTGGCCAAGTCGTCATTACGGCTCTTCCAGACCAGATACAGTTCTTGATCATTCATGGCGCTGTGATGCCCTGTGGAAGTGATCAAGTACCAGATATCTGATCTTGTCTGGGCGAGGCCGCTGTCAAAGCAGAGTCGATTTATTGTGACCCACTTCACTCGCACATTTGCAGTTCACTTTACAAGGAAGAAGCAACGTTTTTTGGGTCTTGTTCGCTCGTAAATTCACTATATGTGAGTCTATTTCTCCTGTAGGGGTAAAAAACTTTTACAGAACGTTTGAGAACAATGTATGACTTTCAATGCCAGTCTAATTTCAGTGCTTTTAAATGTGAGTTTTTACGAGAAATGCACATTCCCCCCCTCCTCGAATCTCCTCTTTTCTTCCAACAGTCGCAATTCCTCCCCTTAAATGTGTGTTACACATGCAAACAAACATATGTGGACCGTTTTTCGTCCCCTGCCTTCTTCGCTTCTGTCTGTGTCACTTCAAAACTGGTTCTTTTCAGCGTGTGCAAAGAAAGAAAGAAGCAAAATCTAAGCCGAAAAGTGGCGTGATGCAAAATCACGATCATCCCGGTCTCAAATTTGCTAATAATGGTACTTCGCAGGTGGCCTCATACGGGCCGGGCCGGGCCGGCCCGGTCTGGAAGTGCCTCCTGCACGTAAAAATGGGAGTGGCTGCTCAAAATTTTGAACCCTTTTATTCACTTTAGACCAAAAAAAAAGCCACACCCTTTGCTGATCTTTTTTTTTTTTTTTTTTTTTTTTTTGCGAATTCGCAAATGCCGCAATATCCATTCCGTTTTCGTCTACGACATTTTTCAAACGCGATTTATGATTCATTCGCTAATTTCTTACTGGAAGAAGAAAATCAATGCCTATAAACAATTCTAAAATTACCCCCGTGGGCCCCCCCAGGTGTATGCCCATAATTTATCTTGTGCGTAACTAACTTTCAGTTAGAACTTTCCATTTGTTTCAGACTTTCTGCTCGACTCAAATTGCTCTTGACATATTTCTGAAATTGCGGGGAGAGAAAGAGAAGGAATGTTTCTACGTGGCTGGGCCTTGTGAGGCCTTGTGAGGCCTGAGTAATTGATTTTGACGGCGCCAACCATCGACAGCTGAAATCAGCGAGGAATAATTGATTTATTGTTATTCAAACACCCTCCTTCCCCTCCCACACACACACGCGCGCTCGCGCGCACACACACATGGGCGCGCCCGCGTGCGTTATGCATTGCAGGGCCTCAGCCCTTTACCTTGAAGGCTCAGTTACGCGGGTGAATGAAAAAAAGGTGTTCATTACAGCGCGGAGAGCGAAGAATAAAGATTCAGCTCGCGTAACCCGGCGTTAAGAAGCGTTTTGCGAAGCCCGGCTTGACAAAGGAAAGGAGATTTCAAAGGCAGCAGAGGAATTCCAGTAACAGAAATGTGTATCCATCATTTGGAGGCTTCTAATGCTCACTTTTTCTCCTTGGGGCCCAAATATGGCAAACCAGAAGGCTTTGTTTAGGGCCTTTTAATATTCTGGATGCCTCTTCTGTTAAGGAGTCTGAGGAAAATTCCGTGTAATTTATATCTGGGAAAGAAGATTGCTTTTGTGGGCAGTTGGAATGCAAGGTTTTTTCTTCCTTCCACTCTTACCCAACATTTCTGGGCTGGTGAAGTGATGTGTGGGATTTTTTTCATCCATCCATCACGAAAAATGAAAAAAAAGAAGGCCTAATCTATTTGTGAAATCGTGATTTGCGTGTCCTTTTGTCGCATTTTCACCACTTAAAGTCGGATTAAGACGTGACGAGAGAGACATGAAGACATTTGTTTTCTCCAAATTTTTCCGAAGGCATTTTCGCAAAATTTTGGGCCCCCTGAGGTGTCTCCTCCTGTCTTCCCGCGTGTATTACAAGCATTTATTGGTCGCTAAATCTCTCGCAGAGACTTTTATTGCGCCAGCAAGGGGTAAAAAGGAATTTTTTTTGCAAGCTACTGTCCGCAAAATTGCGAATTCTCCACGTGTCTCTATTCCCAGAATTTGCAACCGGCCGCTCTTCTTTTTTTTTGCAACATATTTGTTAGAGTAAAACGGGCTTAAACTAGCTGTGATTTGTACTGGTTGAGGTGGGCTTTTCTCACACACACATCTAGAGTTTACGGCGTTGACCCTTCGTACCTATGCAATACACAATTCTCTCTCTTGTGTAACTCAATACTCGCTCTCTCTCTGCATTCAGATGTTGTTAAGGTTTTACTGTCGGCTACCATTTCCCGAAAAAGATTTTACACGACTTTGCCAAATGGAACGAGGGTTTAAGACTCATTGAGTGCCAATAAAGGTGTCTTAAAAGCCCCTTTGCTACTAAATCTGAACCTTTTATTTACCCCGTGAGTGCCCTTTTTGCCAGGTACGACACAGGACGGGGCTTGCAAATTTTTTCTGCACAGGAGAAACCTTTTTTCCTTCTCTTTGAGCAGCCTCAATAAAGACTCCTTGGGGGTCAATTTCATGCCAGGCGTTTTTTGCGCATGTTGCGAAATCTGTGCGAAATTTGTGCGAAATTGAGCCCTGAGGGGCGGCGCTGTTAACTAGCGCGAAATTACTTTTGCCTAATGAAGTGATCTTAACGAATTCTCCTTCCCCTTTGAAGGCCTTATCAATTCTCTCCCCACCTACGTGCAAAATAGATAAAAAATGCACCCAACAACGCCTAAAAAGGCCTCTTCATAATGGCAATAATCAAGATCTCGAACACCTTTTGACGGCGATTTTTATCTCCATTCATTAGCAGGAGTAACTTTGCACTCACTCACTGCTTCAGACAGTACAATGGACTCCGCGTAAGGCCCCCGGCAGGCCCCCGGCAGGCCCCGGACAGACCCGCCTGGATCGCCGGCACTGCGGGGGCACCGGGGCCTCGTCAGGCCTAAATATTAAGCAAATGAACGGTGTCGTGCAGAAAATGCCCATATCTGAAATTGGCCAGACACCCATTCCCCCCCCCCCTCCCCCTTCTAGGAAAAGGCATGGAGTGTCAAGGCAGGGCCCAGACTTTGACCATCATCATTCCTCACCAGGAGGTTGCTTGGGGAACCCCCCTGATTGTTTTCTCCGGACCCCCCGGGGGGTGGTCGAATCCCCTGCGTGAGCGAATGGTCTCCCTCCCACCTCCCCTCCCCCCCAGCCAATTTTTACTGGGCATACCTGGATTAACCTGGCATTAGGAGACAATTGAATGACCTCCACATTTAGATTTCACCTCATGCCTTTTTTAGGCCTCCATGGGGGCCTCTGGCAAGAAGCGTTCGCGTCATAAGAGTGAAACTAATCTTAGATTAGTGCGTCGTCGTTGTTGTTGTTGTCCGCTATAGCACTGAGATTGCAAAGTTGCGCCCAATCCGGATGACTCAGGCGGATGCTGTCCACTGTGTTGCCCGTCAGGGTTGCCAGAAGCCACTCCTCTGGGGCCCGCAGATCTGGCGTGGCAACCCTGACCTCCGCGCGGGTGTTTTTCTCCCTCGTGTAAATTGTAGATTTGAGGCATTTTTCTATTCACTCTTTTTTTCTCTCTCTTCCAGGTAAGTTTTCTCTACCCCCTTCTTAGCCGAAAGCTTCTCTTTCTCCCGCCCGGACTCGGCCAGACCTCGCAGGTGCGAGGACACGTCTGCCTGTCCGGCCGAGCGGTGCCCACTTTTCGCCGCTGCCGCGCGGGGGGAAGCAAAAAAAGGGGGGAAAAAACCCGGAGAGGAAACCCAATTTTCGGGTCTGGACCCGGCAATTACGCGGTCTCCTCTGTGCGTGCGCGCGCGTGCGCGCGCGTGCGTGCGTGTTTGAGGAGAATCCGGCCGCTAATTTGACTCCTTTTTATGAAGGGCTTCGAATTCGCAAACTTTTTTCTCCACTACCTCGTTTGGCCAACAAAGGGACCCTCTTAAAACAAACGATTTCTCTTCTTTTGTCTTCCCTTTTTTGTGAATTCAAATGAGTATTTTGCAAGCTACTCAACCAGACAGATTCTCCGTGGGACTCCATTACTGCCCGGACGATCTAATCAGCGTTTGCTTAATCGCCTTATTTTCCTCACTGCTTTTTACAGTGCTGATCGTTGCTTACTCATTATATCCGGGGCTAATGAGGCCGACAGGCCAAAAAAATAATAGTAATAATAATTAATAATGATACTTAGGCAGGAAGAATCTCCGGTCCTGGTCTCTCGGTTGGTCTCGTACGGCTCTTAACCTCGTCGAGACAAACGTGTGCTTGGAGTGAAGACCTCCTGAGAAACAGTGGAGAAACTCGACCAGACCCGGTGGGCCAGAACGGGACGCCACCGCTGTCTGGTCGAGGCTATCACAGAGCTCTTTTTTGCTCCTCTCCGCTTGTTTCCGCATCTTTCGTGGCCAAATCTTATACCGAGAGGGCGTGGGAGACGCGCACGCGCCACGAGATCGACGGTAGCGGAATCCGCGTCCAAATTTGCAAGCTCTGCCTTTTCAATTTTTTTGGCACCTTTCCTCACTCATCTCATTTGCCAAGAGAAATCGGATTAAAGAGTTCCATTCTGGTCGCGCTTTCCAGGCTGAGTGCGCGTTCACACTCTCAACCTTCCGCACAAGGGTGGACTTTTTCGGCTGTTGTCAGAAGGGACGGGGGGACAAAAATGACGTAAACTTTTTGTACTTTTTTTTGTCTCCCCTCTCTATACCCAAGTTGTAGCTCTGTGTGTGCGTGCACGCGTGCTGCAGAGATTATTGCATGACTGTAACGAGTTCTCCCATCAATTGGAGGCTTTTGGACAAATCGGACATGCCTGTAATTTATCTAAGGAATGACTGGAAGGAAAAAGGCAAGCGTGTGTGTGAAGCTCTGTGATTGTGTGTGTGTGTGACGCACGCACACACACACCGGAGAAGCTCCGCAGGTGAGTGGGTAACGCTGTGCAGCTCTGTGGTTCTGTGAAGCCCTGTTAGTTCTGTGCAGCTCAGTAGTTTTGTCAAGCCCTGTTCTGCAGCTCTGTAGTTCTGAGAAGCCCTGTTAGTTCTGTCAAGCCCTGTAGTTCCGTGCAGCTCAGTAGTTTTGTCAAGCCCTGTTAGTTCTGAGAAGCCCTGTTAGGTCTGTCAAGCCCTGTAGTTCTGTGCAGCTCAGTAGTTTTGTCAAGCCCTGTTAGTTCTGTCAAGCCATGTAGTTCTGTGCAGCTTTTTAGTTCTGTGAAGCTCTGTTAGTTCTGTACCCCTGTGAAGCTATGGGAGTGTGCGACGCTGTGAAGCTCCGTGAAGCTCTGCAACTCAGTAGCCAGGTGCGAGCGCGCGCGTCCATCAGGGGATTTTCCCCAATTTTTTCCATTTCCAGGTACTTATAATGACTCTGCTCTTCTCAATTCGTTTGTAAAGAGAGCTGATTCTTATCTGAAAGTGAATACGTGCTTGATTACTTAAGGCCCGCTTTACCCCGGCATCTTTTTATATTGTGCATCTGCGCACTCATCTCTTCATTTTTATGCCTCCCTCACACACACAGAGCTCCACACAGAGCTTCACCGGCACGCACAGGATTTATTCTCTGGAAAAGTCGCAAAAATCTTATCAGGTAACATTTGTTATACAGAAACTCCCGTCAAGGGTCATGACATCACCCATGTTTATTGCCATGATGTGCGTCCTTAATCAAAACCTGCGATGACAACAGCGGCACTAAAAAAAGAAAGAAAGAAAGGGAAAAAAGCCTTCTTTCTCCACCTGGAATTGGTTCGTGTTTCTCCTCTCCCATATTTTGAGCGTCACGCGTGCATCTCTGTAAGTAGCTGCTGGGCCCTGGGCCTGGAGGGGCCTAAGAGGAGGTCTCAACAATGCAAACTTATCGCGTTATCGTGATTTGCAATGCGAGATCGGCAATCCAGAGACTCCTGGCATCGTGGACGTCACAGGTTTTTTGGCCCCTCCTTGGAAAAGAACAGTCGATTTCTGGTCAGGCAAAAGTGGTGGAGGTGGAAGTAAAAGTCAGTGTCAACTCTTCTTCTCCTGGACAGCCATGGACCTGACAGGTGTGGCGTCCAGGTCAACGCAGTCCATGGCTAATCCCGAACTTGCTCTCGAGCACGTTTTCATGGGCTTTATTTAAAACGAACACACAGTCGAAGCTCTGTTTTGGAGTGCTCATAGCTATTGATGTTGTCATTGCATATATCAACGATGCTCATGCCACGGCAATGATTGCATTGACTTGCAAAATGTGATTGGAGTGCAGCTTGGAGAGGCCGGACAAGGTATGTTTCCCGGCGTCAGGCCTCAGCAGGCCTACCTTGGTCGCCGGGGAAACAAAATGTCCGACAGAATATTCATTTACGCCAAACTGCAATAAAGCACGACACACTTTTTTTTTAAATCCCAGTCACTGCTTTCCTGTGTGCACACGCACGCACCCACTCAGTTGCTTTGCAGGCGCAGCACTGAATTGCCTCCACGACGTTCGTCGCGGGTGTCTTCGCGCAATTCTTGAGTGGCGTGGAGAAAGAAAAATCGAAGTTAGGCCCAGGGCCCACTTCGCTGGCAGCCAGGCCCACAGATGCTGCCCGCTGTCACAGTGATCACGCCTACGCCAACTCACAGGCGATGCCTGCATTTGGGTGACAAAAAGAGCACGATTGAGACGTGCCAATTTGGGGATTGCGATTTCACTCGCGACTTCTCCGCCAGACAAGAGAGCGGGAAGAAAGGGTTAATTCAAGAAAAAAAGTGGGAAAGAGAGTGATTGTTTGGACGCGAGTGTGCAAATCTTTTGCACTCCCAGATCGCCTACGCAGTGCCCAACTTTTGCTGAGACACCCTGCTGAGCTCCTCACTGACCGTCACAGACAAAGACAGATCTCCTGGACATGCAACAAACTGATTTTTCTCTCCCTTTTTCAGACAGGAAGAAATTAGCATTTTTTCGTGCTTTGGAGAATAAATTCTTCGGGCGGCCCCGAGGTGGGCCTGAAGGCGGACCAGCCCGTCTGTGTGCCTACCTGCCCGCTCGCCTCTGAGACAGACAGGGCGGCGAGGTAGGCCTAAGGCCCCTTTAACCATCTCTCGATGATGTCAGGCATTTGCTTGGCTACTGTGACGGATTCAATTAGTTCTGAGCGTGCGTGCCACAATTATGCATTTCACGCGTGGGCTGAAAAAAGGCACGAAATGAACCTTGTTCAACGCCCACCTCGATTTACCCGCGTACACGAACTGGAAGGAGAAATGAGGAGTTGAGCATTGAAATCTCCGAGTCTTCGTCCAAACAAAAGGAAAAGAAAAAAAATCAAAAAAAAAAAATCAGCTGACGTCATCGTCTTCAAAGGTCTTTTTTCTCCCTCGTTTCGACAAATATTTTTACAGAAAACTTTTTTCTAAGCCTCCAAAGTGTTATTTTGGCCTTGTTTTTGCCTTTTTTTAAGCCTCTTGACTACTACAGAAAATGTGGGAAAAACGTCAGATCAATTTTTAGTGCAAGATCATGGGGGGGGGGGGGATATGCCTTCAAAATTTTTTGGGACCCGGAATAACAGACCGCGATTTTGCAAATTTTATCCAGAAATAATAATGTAAGGCCTGTGTAG
>JAAUXU010089406.1_pt1 | contig 10875 bp, 11 predicted proteins | sample 7278151 | NCBI WGS metagenome assembly JAAUXU01 (sample SAMN14350113, study PRJNA611818) | marine sediment metagenome | isolation source: surface marine sediment (1.8m) | place: French Polynesia: Moorea | collected 2018-08 | reverse complement strand
GAGGGAGGAGGATACGAGGATATCGTAGTCCAATTGGAAACCCGCTTTGCTGGGCTCAGACCACCCGAACAGGCTCGTGACATGTGCCACCAACAGCGCATGCGAAAAGACGAGACTGTTGAAGACTTCAGCGCTAGGGTAAGACAGCTAGCTACACTAGCTACGCGACAGAGTTCACGAAGGGAGGAAGAGTGCTATGAAATGAGCCGCCTCTGCTTCACTAATGGACTCTTACCCTCGATACAGCCACAAGTCCGAGCACAGTTGACTATCCGTAAACATTTAGGTGAAGACGACCCCACCTTTTCTGAGCTACAACAAATTGCTCATGACATCAAAGAGCAGCAGGAGCTCGATGATGCTCGGCAGGATAGAAGTAAGGGACGAGTGAATGAGTCGGTTTGTTTTGTTGAAGATGAGGAACCCCAGGATAGTGAAGAAGAGGATGTAGAACAAATCCTCTACACACAGGAAGACAATAAGTTCAAGCCCGTGATGAAAAGGGGGTCCTGGAAAGGAAAGAGTTTGGGTACACGATCACTTTCCCAAACTAAGACTCTGCGTAAAAATCCATCTTCGGCGATGGAATATGTACAAGTCGTTGAGCAATGTAAGGACGAAGATGCCATCTATGTCTATTATACTGCAGAGAGTGACCGCCCCATAAAGAAAAAGATCAACTCTAAAGATCTCAATGTTGGACTTGAATGCTGGAAGTGCGGGTTGAAAGGGCATTTTGCCTTTGGATCCAGCGGGCGTGCCTGTCCACTGAGGGATCACGACATTGAGGACACTCCGTGTAGTCGATGTCGTAAGGGCGGGCACAAAGCTGACTTCTGCATACGGTCCTATACCTTTGATAAGGGAAACTAGATGGGCTCGCTTGTCCCGAGATGGACGATGAAACCATCAACGTCTGCTGCGACAGCCCTGAGGACCGAAAGAAGGGACAACCTCACATGTACATACCTATTGATAAGTTTAAAGTTAAAGTTATGTTTGACACCGGAGCTACACGTACCTTAATGTCCAGATGTATATATCAAGCTCTTAGTGATCATGGGATCGATCTGCCGTTAGAACCCACTACCCTTACTCTAGAAGGGGTGTCAGGCAAGAAATTACAAGTCGACGGCCGAATCCAATTCATGTTCACCTTTGGCCCTATAGTTATTAAACACCCTGTAATAATTGTGGCCGATATGAGGGACACGCTACTCATTGGCAACGACCTCATGGATAACCGAATAACGATCCATGAAGGGAAGGAGATCACCATAAAGGAGCAGGGTCAAGAACTTACCCTCCCCTTATGTCGATCACTGCCCGGGATTCGGCTAATGCCAAAGCAGAATGAAGAAATTGCTCCAGGAACAGCTAGGCTAATTATCTGTAAGTGTGGAATCAGCCCTGGAGAAAAGCATGGAAGAATAGTGCTAGTAACGGGGGTGTCCCAAGGGGGAATCCACATCCCAGAATTAGTCTCCCAAATAGCTGACGATGACACTGTTAATGTCATCATAGAGAACGAAACCGATGACACACTCATTGTCGATGAAGATGACGAAATCGGGGAGATACTTCCTCTTTGACAGGCTGTGATCGAAGGGAAAAGAGCATATGAGCCCATCTCTGATCCTGATGTCATCAACTTTCTCCACGACAGGAGACTGCGGGATGACGTCTTGCTGGGAACGGAGAAAGGAGTATTGCCTATCCCCTCAGGATACAATCAAGAAGAACCACGAGAACGACGCCGAATTGATCTGACCTTGGTTCAGACCCCTGGGTTAGGTCCCAAACAAAGAGTGCACTTGATCCAGATACTGGAACGATTCCGCGGAGTCTTCAGTACCGGGTCAGGGGACTACGGGAAAACCCCTCTTATGTCCTTCACTATAGAAACTGGTGACGCACCACCGTATGCGGCTCACTATTACCCGATACCTGCTGCTTATAAAAGTAAAGTAAATCAGCAGATGAAACAAATGCAAACCGATGGGGTAATCGAAGATGCCAATAGTCCGTGGAGTTCAAATTTAGTCATTGTTAAGAAACCCAATGGCAAACTACGGATTTGTGCTAATCTTAAGGGAGTGAATGCGCTCACTAAGCGGACTACTAGCTTCCCCATAAATTTCCAAGAGGAGAGTCTGGCGAAGCTATGCAACGGGAAATACTTTTTCCGAATTGATCTCTCGCAAGCATACTACTCTATCCCCATCAATGACCCCGGACACCGTGACAAAACCGCTTTCTACACCAGCGGAGGCCAGAAACGTTTCTGAGTTAGCCCCTTTGGCGCCAAGTACTTGCCAAGCCAATTCAATTACTTGATGTCTAAAATACTCCAGGATGTAGATGATCATCTGTTCTACTACTTTGACGACATCATTGGGGCCTACGAGACTGTAGAGAAACTGATGGAAGGATTAGCGGAAGTTCTGTTCCGACTTCTCAGAGCAAACCTTCGGGTTAATTTCGAGAAATCCGATTTCATCCTTACCCAACTGAGTGAAATAAAGTGGCTGGGATCTGTCATTCAGGGGAACAGGGTTCGCCCTGACCAGCATAAGGTAGAAGCTATCAACGCCATGCCAGGAAGGCGATGCAGCGATTTATCGGTGCAATGTCCTATCATCGCCGTCACATCCCCCACTTCGCCGAGATAGCTGCCCCACTAACGAAGCTATTTCGGAAGGACGTTCCTTACGTCCTGAAAGACCATGAACTCCGAGCGATACAATTTCTAAAGGCCAAGTTAACTGAGGCCCCCGCTCTTGAGTTACCTGATTTGAACGGTCACTTCATCGTCACAACTGATGCGAGTGATACCACGGTAGGTGGATGTTTAAGCCAACCCGGCCCAGACAGACAGCCTGAGTGAGTGATCGCCTATTGTTCTCGGATGTTGACACCTTCCGAACGAAATGGGTCATCGTGCGCAAAGGAACTGAACGCCATCCTGTATGGGATTGGCCATTTCTACTTCTATTTGGCCAACAAACATTTCACCCTCCGGACGGATAGCCGAGGATTGATCTACCTTCGGTCCTTTACTAAACCTAATGCAAAACTGCATACTGCAAGTGCTATACTGGACGAACTCTCCTTCGATATTGAGCATCAATCGGCCACGAGTAAGAATCTCATGGCAATCGCTGACATGATCTCGCGAGCCTATGGGACGGATGAGCACAGCAAAGATCGGACCACGTATCGGGACCTGAAGAACCCCGTTTACAAAAATATCACCCCACCCAGCAATTTGCCAAGATACCCGATCAGCTGTGACAAATTTAACGAGCTCGTCGACCCTTACCTTGCAAGATTTCGGCAACAGTATGCTGCTGATCTGGGAGAAGGAGATCAAAATACAGCATCCGCAGACAAAACTGCAAATGGCCAAAAAAGCATAGAAGACAAACCAAGCCCTTCTAATGAAGTAGAACACATTAGCTTTGTTGCCGCAAAGAACGATGCGCCGAAATTGGATGCACAAATGTTTTGCCGCGCACAACAACGTGACGAAGCAATAAAGAAGCTCCTGGGTAACCCGCGAGCACCATGGATTGTGCATAACCGCATCCTCTACCAAAAAAGAGAAACACCAACAGGATGTAGAACTGTCCTCGTTGTTCCTGCCGTTCTACAATCGCTAGTACTTGAACACTACCATGGGATTTCTACCGGACCTCATTTTGGGCAGAAAAAGCTGTACGCGACCCTCCAGCAGTATTTCTGGTGGCCCAGAATGTCCGCTAACATTGCCCAGTACTGTCATGATTGTGTGCATTGCAAATTCAAAACCCCGAAGACAGGGCCCAAGGCACGGCTACAACGCCGATATCGCCCGCTTCGACCAAATGAAGTCGTCAATATTGACATCGTGGGCCCATACCCTACGTCGACTAGAGGAATGAAATATGTCCTCACGATGCAGTGCGATTTTAGTAAGTTCGTATGTGTCGCCCCGCTACCAGATAAGACCTCTGCACACGTAGCTCAAGCACTAACAGAAAGATGGCTATTTATATTTGGTACTCCTCAATTCGTTCGAAGCGACGAAGGCACCGACACCGATGCCGCAATCGTTCAATACATTTGCAAAATGAAAGGGATACAGAAGATCCGTACTCCCGTCTATTCACCGCATGCCAATCCTGTCGAACGATTTCACCGGACAATGAACCAGGCCCTGAGAACCTGGATAGGGGGAACGCAAACTAAAGATTGGGATATCATCCTCCCGAATATAGTCTTGGCCTACAATAACTTCATCCATAGCGCCACTAAATATCCCCCGAGCTGATTATTCTTTGGGCGTGAGATTGCCCCTCCTGATATTCCTATCATTCCTGATGAGCATCCCGCCTTAACCAAGTACAACTATTTAGAAGCCATCAAGCGAGGACAACACATCGCTGGTCTGATTCCTCGAATGAACCAATGGAAAATGGACAAGCTCCAAAAACCACAACAAGCAAAGGAGACGGCACCGGATCCAGAAAAATATGAGGTTGGAGACCTCATCCAAGTTCGTAATATGGCCCCATCGGATAAATTGAGTAGCCATTGGGAGAAGGTCTTCGTAATCACTCGAGTCGCTTCCAATGCTATTCGATGTGTCAGGTGGCGAATAGATCTACATCTGCCGTACAAACTTAGGCAAGAACCTAAGGACATGGGACAGATTGAAGAACGTCTAGTCCACCCTAAAGATGTTAAGAAGTGGAATAGTGATTTACCGCCTAGCCACGTCTGGGATGAGAAACTCGTCGAGACATTGCTACAGTCATGCGAGTCACAATGCCAGATAGGGCTTGATGGTGAATCTGCAGCCAACGCGGAAGACAGCAGTGTGGGAGGAGCCTCCATTCCACCGCCTGCTCCACCGACCCCTCCACGTCCTGCACCACCACCTGTCCCTCCGGGCTATCCATCACCACCTGTACCACCTCGACCGGACCCTCCGCAACCCCCTCCTCCGGTTCCTAGACCAACGCCGCCCATCGACGATGGTCGATATAGATTCCCACTGCGAGAAACGACCTCCGTGGAAACTATACCGGACACTGATCTAGTTACGCTGGATGACAATGACAGTCTTGTAGACCACTATCAGCTTGCAGGGCAAGCAACTGAGCTATTACAAAAGACTGCCGAGGGAAGGCGAGTCCTTACTGCCTTCAATAGCAATACGCGACAATTCGAGAAACTCATCGACGCCTTCCTTGAGGCCAGGAACCAGCCCGGAGTGATTCTTGGACCACCACCACGACCAACTACGATCCAAGATCGCTTAGAAAAGCTAATCCCTGGACCACGTGCAAGGCCGTTGCGAACAGCCCAATTAAGTCATATCCTGAACACCGAATTAGATATAGCAGGATGTGATGGAGAGCGGCTGCAAGAGTATGAGCGCACATACATCAACACATTATCATTCCCACAACTACCTGATAACAGCAGGGGAAGTAACAATTCGCAATGCCAAGCAAGTCGAGCCAGTATAACCAGTCACAGCCCTGGCGCCAGACCGATGCATCGAGCAAGCGCCATTGCTGACTTATCACTTTCTCGCCCCGAAGAAGGCCCAGACACTGCAGCAGGCCACCGAAGTAGCAGAAGGGGAGAGGAAGGAGAGGAGGGAGAGGAAAGAGAAGAAGGAGAAGAAGAACTGCCCGATTATGAAGGGTTATTCGAAACGACCCCTCAGCAACAAGGAACAGCACTCGCATGAATGGATGCCGCATTTAGCCAACTTGAGTCCATGTGGGATGATTTAAGCAGACGTGCATCCCTACCGAATTTACCAACCATTCGATTAGAAAGGGAAAGCTCTCAACTACAGCGAGCCCAAAGCAGCGATGGCTTGAGCCCTATAAGTAGGCACGTTTCCCGTATCGAGGAACCCAGTTCCTCCTTGCCTCAAGACGAAGAACTTGGAGGATCCTTCATTGTAGCCAACCCTCAATGATTGAACTTCTTGTCATCTTGGCCCTCGCCCCAGCCCGAGTGGCTCGAGGCCCCAGCAGTGGGCTGATAGTCACCGAGCATGCCGCCTTTGAGGAGCTTGCCCACTCGTCCATCCCTGAACGACGGATTGAAGTCAACATCCCTCTCAACATCACCACCGTCCTGACCAGACCAAGGAAGTTCTACACATTAGCTGGTATGCTGCAAAATTCCTGCGACCGATATTGGAAACAAATCATCCAGTATCAGGAAGGAGCGAATGACTCTTCTACCCGAGTCAAGAGAGCCGACAATGCAGACGAAAACGCAATACCATCCGATTTCGAAGACGGATGGGGAAAGATTTACTACCGCCAGATCCAAACTGATTACCGCGAAGTCGAAGCGAAGCGAATTCACGATCTTTGCAGGAACTTCGATATGAAGCTCCCCGAACCCTTCGCAAAACCCCTGATGCAAAACTTGATCAGCAAGATGAAGAAATTCAAAATGACTAGCATCTTCATCAACATCGAGATACAATCAACAGGCCGGATTGTTTTTCCAACAACGAACGCCACTACAATCCCTCTGAAGCATGCACAGCCCCTTCCGCAATACAGCCATATGAGAGATTTTCGATATGCGATCGCCATCCTCGACGACGATGAGCATATCTATTATGCCCCCACAATGGATGGAAAGATTCCGGACCTGAGCGAATCCCCGTGGAATCGTCAAGTCGGAATCCTCTGCGAACAAAGAAGACGACGAGGTGACATCATCAAGACCAGTACGCACCCTAATGGAGCCACCTATATTCTCCTTCCTGGACAACACACACCAGAAGAAGCGACCTCGCAGTGCGGATATGCTGGCTTCTGACTCCCTGTTGCAGATACTGATCAAGACCGAGACCAAATTCAACAATTTGCGAAAGTTAACAACCTAGGGCTTGTGTACATCTATAGCCGCCACAAGGGGGGAGATGTCTACAGTTTTGGAGCCCAGACTGATGTTCACTTCACCCCATCTCAACTTGAACATTTTGACGAGCGGAAAACATTCATCTACAATGTCGACCACGCCGCAATTGAACCATGGAATCAAGAACGAGTCCCATGGAAAACCATGTGTTATAGAGACATGACGGGAGACCGCTTGTTGCCGACACATCGGATTGCACGACGAAATGATGTCACCCCACGACCCAACCAAGTCGTGTTGGCAGACACCATTCCCAATCGCTATCTGGACGAGCTCGCCACTGTCATCAACACCTGCTACCGCACCGTAGACAGTATCGAGCTAAATGGAGTCCGAGAAATCCGGAACGTCCTCAACCGGATTCGAATGCAAAGTATTCGCATTTCAGAAGGAGATCGTACCACCGTCCTTATCTACCCCTTATACCAATCCCCCGGAACCCCAGATACTCTGAGGCCCCTCCCTGAGCGACGAAGTGTCCTCTCATGGCTCAGTCAGGTGTATCAGATTCCCATTGTCCGAGACTTGGTCGGAGAGATTCCGACCCTGATCCCTGCGTTAAGAGAGAATGTTCCTGCCGTCGTCTGGAGGCACGAAGAAGCCCCGCACCAGTATAATCTCGCTACTCAGCAAATCTGCGACGAAGAAGTTCAGCAACAACTGGAACAAACTCAGCAAGATCTGCATACCCTCCGGATTCATACCACTGCTGCCCTGAATGGGTTAAAGCAACGACAGGATGTTGATCGCGTAGCTGCTCAGTTGCAAAATAGCATCGTGGGAGCTGAAAGTATGAGTATCTACATTCGCATAGAACAACAGAATGGACTGGAGTACCTGTCCAATGTTCTCAGCATTGCCCAGCAGGGACGCTTGCCCCCACAATTACACCAGCAGCTGCAACAGATTCTTCAACCATATCGACAAAATGGACAAGCCATCCAGTTCGGGAAATACCCCGTGACAGTTCAGCAAGTCATGCGGGGAGGCCAGATCCACCTTCGAGTCCAACTGACCACCACACGCCCCATGCAATGGACAATGTATCGAGTTCACCCCTTCCCTCTTTTCTTTGATGATGGAAACTACAACATACAACTCCCTTTCCGATACTTTCTCCTCCACCACCAATTCCGCGAATATATCCCACTTGATCCTGAAGAAGCGTTGGCTTGCCAACAGGGAATGTGTCATCCTGCCCAGCCTCGACATCAAGTACAAGGTGGACATTGTATCATCCAAATCCTTCTCGGCCAGAATTACACCTGCGAGGATTGTCCATATCAACCCGACTATCGAGAGACTGCCTTTGTCTCCACCGCAGGAGGAATTGCGTATTCAGTAAAACAGCCTCTTCTTGCTTATATCCATTGCCTGCAAGACGAATTCAAGCGCGAAATATTGAAGAGGATTAGGATTAAGAACTGGGGGTGGATCGTGACCAACCCTGGCTGCTATCTCGAAACGCCGAAGCGCCAGACCCATCCACAACCTTTTAATGCATCGCAGGTAGACTTGAGCTATCACAATTTTGAGCAGGCACGCAGCACCAACCCCCGCGCTTCACCTGTCGTGCTCTCGGATTGCCCAGACTCATCATTGGAGTAGTTGCATTGGTCATCACCCTCGCCTTAGCCCTCCTAACGGCCCGTACGACCTATGAGCAGCACACCCAGACCACTAACCTGCAGAAACTCAAGGATGTGATTGGCCAGAGTGATGCCGACAAATTCAGAGAATACCGAGCCCTCGAAGATCAGGTGCGATTCGCGACTGAGATGATCACAGTCAACTACCGGCATTCACCTCGAACACATCGACTTCAACCAAGCCCAGAAGACGATCCTAATCCCTCTCCTCAAGATGGCCCAGAGATATTGGAACGAAGTGAGTCATTCTAATACCGATGCACCTACCGCATACGTCCTCCACGGGCAACCACCTCTCACCGGACATCCAGTACAGCAACAACTCTTCAGTCAGACCTCTCATCAAGCCGCACCAGCAACAGCAAATGTCCCCGGACCTTCCCAGACCCGCCGAGCAGATCCCCAACATATTTACGTCCGGAATCTTCACTTTTATCTGAAGTGCCTCGACCCTAACCCTGACCCTAGAGGCCACTACGATATGTTTAACATTGCTTTAGAGCGCCCTATCTCATGCGCATACATTGCTTCGCTCATCCACGATGATGACATCCCCTTCCGTATGGCATGTTACAATCATTATATTTCCCGAACCCACCTCTCTCCGGGTCGCGAACTCTTCGCGAAAACTAACAATTTTTTGTATCGCTGCCCTGATGACTTAGTTGTCACAGTATATAGCATGCCTCCCTTCGGGAACGGAGACACCCTTGTCCCCCTTTCTGCTGCCCGCACCATCCTCGACAAATATTGTGCTGATATTCAACATTTTGAGCGCCCTTATCTTTCCTATTGGCTTCTTTATCGAGGGCATCGTCCTGTCGTCAATGATGATTTCCAACGCGTTGTCATAAGCAGCAGAAGGGACCAGCACGCACAAAATCCCACCGCTGTCTATGACAAACATTACTCCTACTGTAGCAAAATTCTAAATTTCCCCGACTCCAATGTCACCAACCCCAAACGGTTGAACCAAATCATTGGCCAGCTATAAGATGGAGACCCCGCCCCACTAACTCTGTCCTCTCTTGCGCCCCTTCCAATGAGCGCGCTCTCGCTTTCCTATAACATAGCAAGCATCCCGCTAGAATGTACAGTATAACCAAAGACATCGAAGATATCACACCTCTCCCTTTCATACTTCCCTCCTGTGTTTACCCTTCCGTGATATGGCCGACACCCATCCTGAACCCGAACTTCTCCTTTCCCGTGCTCCTCGCTTATATGCCATGGCCAACTGAAGAGACCTGCACATTCATAACATCATATTCCAATTCAAAGACGCCGCTGAGGACGACCACTACCAATCTGTCCTCGTGCCGCTAGATCGACCAAGCCTTTGCACTTCAGCACTGATGTACTTTTATAACGACCAAGCGGAGCTAGAAGCACTATGCCAGTGCTACTATGCCAAGCGAACAACTGGGTCCATGGCTCGTTTCATGAGGACCAACTGCCTTCGAGGGATCAACTCTGGAGCTGTCCCTTGCATGGTGAGCGTCTTCATTGAGCAGTATGAGGGGTCCGCAGAATTTATCCCTATCTGCCACGCCCGTGCTGCTCCGAGAAACGTTAAGGTCACTTCTCGTGGCGACCGGAGCCGGCATATCACCATCCGCCTGATTTACTCCGGCGAGCCTATCCAAATCAACAGCTTGCGACAACGCTACCGCCAACTTCAAAGCTACGTTGGAAACATCAGCCAAGCCTGGAATCGACTCCGAGTGTCCACTTTCCCGTTGAGCCTCAATGCCAGCGCCGAGCACATCCCTTTCCATACTCAGCCCCTACTTCCTCCTCCGCCCGACAACGTCGAACCTCAACCCGGTGGTTCACAAGATGAGCAAGAGTAACTACGAATAGTACAATCAAAAATTAATTAAGTCCAAAAAATTGTAACCTGTGTGCCAAAATGTATGATAATGTGGAATTTGTATTAATTTGGCCTTTAGCGATGCCAATTGTATGACATCGCTACAATTTCTCTTGGGGGAGTTGTAGGGAACGCGAGCCTCGCATTGAAAGACGTATCAAATTTGTAGACAATGTTTAATAACCCCTCGCAGGAGGAGGGCCGGCAAGTGCAATCTTTTATCCTTTCGAACCTGGGCTTGGTTCTTAAGCCTATGCGGTAAGCAAATCGTTGATTCTCTTGGACATGGGCTTAGTCTCCATGCCCGTGGAGCAAGCAAATCGTTTATCCCCGCGGACCTGGGCTTGAAGCCCCGGTAACTTTGTGTTGAGCATACGTCCTTCAATGTTCCCTACGCCTCGAGGTTGG
>JAAUXU010059466.1_pt1 | contig 10875 bp, 11 predicted proteins | sample 7278151 | NCBI WGS metagenome assembly JAAUXU01 (sample SAMN14350113, study PRJNA611818) | marine sediment metagenome | isolation source: surface marine sediment (1.8m) | place: French Polynesia: Moorea | collected 2018-08 | reverse complement strand
TTTTTCTTCACTTCTCCCTCCTTCGCGGACGTCGACGTGCCTTTTCAACTCCTGGACCGTCAACGATGGACGGACACTCTTGGGGACCGTTGTTAATTCAGGCCTTTCGCGAAGGCAATGACTCTTTAGTGGTGTAGTTACTGCTTCGGCCCCTATTCTTCGTGCAGCTGGTGACAGTCTGTCGGTCGTGGTCAGTGTCTTTACTGCCGCTCCTCTTTTCCCTTCTTCCCCCTCCCCGTCCTCCTCCTACACAACAATTCTCATGTCCGTTTTCGACCTTACTTTCCGTCGTCAAGGGCGACGGCCGCGGGGGGCGCGCTGGGGAGGGGGAGGGGAAAGCATAAAGTGCCGCGAACAAAAGAATGAAGAGGAGTCGGCGGAGGCGACCACATTCACAACTCGAATTTTTTCTTAATTACCACTGCAAAAAGACACGTCTATTGGTTTCGCCCATGATATCCTTTTGTGGCGATTTATAATGGGCTGGGTATGCGATGCGGGCACGGACAGGTGCTAGCGTAATTTCATTGCAGTTTCATTATCAAGTAGCTTGGAAAACCGTCAACACTTTCTTCTTACGAAAACATAACTTTTCAACCCTCTCTTGAACAAACGTCACAATACGGCAAAGTTTGTTCATTCAAACCTTCTTCACGATCACGACGTACAGGCAATTAAGTGCTCTACAGTACATACAGTTCATGAGGGGAAGACGCCTGTCTTTATCTTCCGCCGAGGGACAGCATTTCTTCCCTTCCCCCAGACCCAATTTAGACCGCGTCTGTCTTTCGAGATTCGTCACCGTCGCTAAGTCTGATAACAGAACGGCCGAAGTCTTAGGTAGGTACGTTCGGAAGCGGTCGGAACAAGTGCATGTACGGCTATGCATAGGCAATTTTCTTCGGCTCGTCTTCGGGCGTCACAGCCAATTTGGCTACTAGGTTGAACACAAGTGACAACTGCAGATTTAGGCACACTCGGGAATTAGTAGGCACACTTGAGAATGAGGGATTTCTTCTGAAGACACTTTACAGAAATACTCAGCAGCTGCAAAAATCCTACAACCTGTAGGACTTGAAATAAATCGACACGTCCCATTGCCTACTCAGCTCTACCACTAGTCAATCTTTCTTTGACACACAGGCGATTTCTTCGGCCCTTCCCCTGCCTGAGCAAAACTCTGGATGGAAGCGTGGCCCGTGGGAGCGGGAGCTAAAGCTGATGTTGTGAGTTGGAGATGAGGGCTAGGGACCAAATGCCAGTTAGAAAGCTGCTATACTGTGCAGAAGAGAGAGGCGAGATGGACCTGAGGGGGCGATGCGCGCATGCTCGATCATCCACTCTCCCCTCTTCCCATATACGTATTTCTCCTGGACCGGTTTTTGTACTGTACTGTAGAAGAACCTTCAAGAACTTTCTCTCTCTGAGAGAGAGAAATATTGGCAGAAAAACTAAACTCTCAACCAAAGAAAAAGAAAACATATCTTTGATGTGCTGCCTCTAAATGTCTCCTTGATTATTGCACTACTGCTTTTTTTTGTCAATCGCGGCTGAAGGTCGCTGCGGCAGTCCTCAAAACAGCTAGGCTAGGTACTGTAATTATTCTTACTCATCGCTTCATACCTCCAAGTGTTCATTGCCAGCAATTCTTTTTGGTCCGTCCTTGTGGGGAATAAGAAATCTTTCCATAGCAATTAGACCTGCTTGTCGCTGCTTCCCTCCCTTAAAAAAGTGGAACAAGGGGAGGACATTTCCCTGGACGTATCGATTCGAGAGCAAGATGAGGAAGACGGATTATTCTTGAAGGCAGGCGAATTCTCTTATACAGTAATTAGTATACTGGTTTTTCTTGCTCCTCTAGGATACAGTCCGGTATGTAGCACTGCAGGATAGTTTGGTACCTGGACTAGAAATCGACTTAAAATCTTGCTAAGGAAGAATAATAGTTTTTTTCTAACGTTTTGTTACATATACACCTCGAAGTAACGTTCTCCACAATATCATCAAAAAGTTGGTGAATCCTTTTGTATCGTTCGCCTGGCTCTATCGAGCACATGAATAATTTGCGTCTCCCCCCTTTTCCTTGCTGCCGCGGCCGCCGCCTCTAGGACGGAAATCGAGAAAAGGCCCGGCTTTCTCCCTCCTTCACCTTGATTTTCCTATTTTCCAGAACAATAGGAACAAAACAGCTCGAGTTTGCCACTCTGAACCCGGAATGCAAATTCCTAGACAGTATTCAATTTCCGCGAGCCTCCTGCCACAATATATTTTAATTGTAAAGTGGGCTCCACTTTGTGGACTTGCTGCTAGGCTAGCCTGGTCGCTTGAAATGTATCGATTACTTCGGGATAGGTGCATAGGGCCCACACAATTAATGCGACTGAAAAAGAAAAGTTTGGCTTTAGTTCAGTACTGTATTCATAATAGGAAAGAGCAGAAGAAAAGTTCCCCCCCCGAACAAAGAGGTAAGGAAGAAGATATTCCGACGTGTGGCAGGTCCTGTTTCTTGTCCTCCGCCTTCGCAGGTGCCGGTGCCTCCCCCTCCTCTCAGGCGTAGTTTCCATCAATACCTTCCTTCTTTCCTCCCACGCCACATGTAAGTACGCAACTTGCCCGGAGGAACGCGGCGGCGGCGGCGGCGAGGGGAGGGGAGAGGCGAGGAGGATCGACGGAAAGAAGGCCTCTCTCGAAGTGTCCTCTCTTTGTTGCTCTTGCCCCCCGCCCCTCTCCTTGGTAAAGAACCAGAATCTGCGCGCCTTTCGCCGCATCCCCCATGGAAAGGGAGAGAAAACGAACGGAGGCAGGCGCAGGCATGAGTGTAAGACTCGCGCAAGGGCGGAAATGGAGACGGGAAAGGTGGCGGAGAGGAGGAGATTGATTTTGTACCTCTTCGCCGCACTCCCAAGGCTCTCTTGTACGTAGTTTGTCCTTTCCACTCGAGAAATAGCTGTGATTCTAAATCAGCAAATCCGCCGCCATGGGTTAAGAAGGTAGGAATAGGGAAAAGGTGCTTTCGCAACTGTACAGCAAGGCTGAAATAATGGGCATCTGTCTGGACACAGGTAAACACCTCGGGTTTTTTGTAGCAAATCTTTCCTCCTTCAAAAAGATTTCCTTTCTACGAAACGTATGCTTTAATTTTTGCAGAGCAGAAGCCCCTATACGATTCCGGCGACCGCCGCACCATCAACGGGGTCTCAATCGAGCGGAAGATTACGGAGAACATGTCCGGTTCCACCAAGGACGCGTCTACGTCTGGCGGAGGCGGCCCAGGGACCGCCCGCTACGACACGCCAAGGATGCCTGTCGTGTTCGTACTGGGTGAGACAATCATCCTCGAAGATAAGTCTTAATCTAATACCAGCTCAGAAAAATTAAAAAAAATGCAGGAGGACCGGGTTCGGGGAAGATAACCCACTCTGACACATTAGTGCGACACAGGAAGGGGTACGTGCACGTCAACATGACGGAGAAGATGCATGAAACTCTGGTTGGTACAGGTAATGCATAAATAAAGGAATTTTTGCGGCGTAATCCAGAGCCTCAAAAATGGCTTCCCCTTTAGATCTGAACGAAACGGCTGGTATCCCCACTAGTCAGGTGCTTCACACCCTCATGGAGTCTCTCCAAGCTAAGAAGGACGTGTACGGGTACCTCGTCTCGGGGTACCCGCGCCACCTCAGGGACGTGGCGGTCTACTCGGAGAAGATCGGCCGGATCGACGGCGTCATCCTTCTTAACTGGACCCTGGTGAGCCTGGAGCGGCAGATTGAGTACGGGGCGCGGCTGGGGGAGATCGACCTGGAGATGGCCAAGGTGGAACTGAGGAACTTCAAGAAGAACGTGGTGCCGGTGGCGCAGTACTTTGACTACAAGCAGCTGCTCTATGTGGTAAGTTGATAAATTGGACGTAGTGGCTCAGCTATTTGTGCAAGACGACGTACAACAAATGATGGTGCTTTATATTTATAAATCTTATAAGATCACGCATATCTAGAGATTGTTTCGATTGAGTGCATCCGTATTTTTCTTCGCCTCTTTTTCGCCCTCGCCTTTGGAAAAGAGGAAGCAGTGGCCCTGCTAACCCGCTGTTGAACGGACTTTCGACAAGGAGGTTCGTAGGGCTGTTGCTGTTGGGAACCGTTGATCTCTTCTTCTCTTCCGAGGACTTCTCCTGGTTTTGTCATTTTTATGTCCTCACAGGGAGACCTGAGCGGCTTTCTCCTATTTAAGAACGGATTGGCCTTCAGCAGCTCCCTGTCCTCGATGGGTTCCGATTCACCCATTTTTCTCGTCATTTTGATATCCTCGGAAGGAGTTCTGAGGGGTACTTTTCGACGAAAACCACTCTTTCCTCTGGTCATTTTTATGTCCTCTGTCGGAGCTCTCAATGGCTGCTTGAAATCGGAATCTCGGCTTTGGTTGGATGTCTTTCCCACCCGGTAATTTCTCTTGCGCAGCTCCCCTGCGCTACTATTTGAAATATCTGGAGGAGGAGGCGAATTCCCGCCGCCGCCGCTTTCCACCGTGGGCACGCTATCGTCCAAGTGGGCGATGCACCTTCCGCACTGGTCACAGCTGAGAACTCCGAGGGACTCGCGGTCGGACCTCGCCATTTCGTTGTCGGCCTTCATTGGGTTCGCCGCCGCCTTCTCGTCCGGGGAGAGGGACGGCATATGGGACACGTCCACAGCCTCTTCAGTCTGTCCGGAGGAGAGATGCACGCTCACGTCCTTGCTGCGGAAATCCCTGGGGGCGGCAGGTGCCTTGGGAGGAGAAGAACCTCCGGCTGCTACTTCGTCTTTTGGAGGCGATGACGAAGAAGGTGATTGTAGAGAATGGGTAGGTGCTTCAGAGCCAGCCTCTGCGCTGCCTTGTGCTGCTGAAATGCCCTTGTTTTTTCCTTCAACATCCACGTTTTTTTGAGAGGGAGGCTTGTCCTCTACCACCTGGGCATCCATATCCCTGTTGTCGCCATGTGGCTGTTTCGCTTGATCTGTCGACGGTGGAGGAAGAAACGACGCTCGAGGCTGCTGCGTAAGTTTGGCTGTGTCGATAGCGGCGTGGCACTCGGGACAGTACATCGGGTGCAACGACGGTACTGTCCCTACGGAAGCCACGGCACCTCCGCCGACGTCCTCTGCATCGTCCTTCTTGTGTTCATCAGGGGCCTGAGGGGGGACGCCGGCGACGAGGTCTCCGCTCAGACGCTTTGAAGAAGTGCCGCTCGCAGTGCTCAAGGACTCCACCTTGTCCAGGTCGTGCTTGCTCAGGTGTGCCGAGTTGGCGTCCCTGATGCTTGGTCCAGACTCACCGTCCTTTCCTCCGTCCGCCGCGGATTCACAACATCCCATTAAATGATCATTCGTTCATGTCATTCGACAAAGCTTGCAACTTTCGCTCAGAATTTTTTTTCTTCGTTACAGAGTTTCCCAGTTTATCGTGTTAGTTTTTTCTAAACTTTTTTTAAAAAAAAGAAGCAGACCAAAAAAACAAGCAAAAATACTCCAGTATTTTTGATTGCAGCGGCAAGTATAATTATTTTACCTGCCTGCTCGAATTTTTAGAAATCTATTTTGCTATTAATTATAGGAAGAGGCAAAAGAAACAAAAGTCCTACAAATATTCTTCTTCTTCCATGCACGTTGCTGGTGGTGGTGCGAGAGGACGTAAAAAACTAATCGAAAAAGATATTTCCCTTTTGCAGATAAGCGGAGAAAGGGAGCCCCTGCCCATCTACAACGACTTCCTGAAGGCCTTCGACCAGATTTTGGACTCCGACGTCAAGATGATCCGCCCGCGCCCGCAGTCCTCCGGCTCCTACCGAGACTATCGCACCACGGGGTACGAGGAGGACGAAGACGAGGAGCAGGAGGGAGGGGGCGGAGGGGGAGGAAGCGCGGCGGCGGCCGTGCTGGCCAGCAACGGAGGAAAGGGCTTCAGAAGGGGGAAACCACTCGTCATCTGGATCATGGGTATGGAAATTATGGTACCTAAGGTGTTTATTGCCAGATAAATTGCAAAAGTCGGCGATTGCAGTTGCATCGTTAGTTACCTACCCAGTAATGACAATTACAGCCAACCGTACCATACACTCAAAGTTCAAACCATAATGTTTTCCTCCTTCTTCAGGTGGTCCCGGTAGCGAGAAGGCTGATCGGATGAAAGAAGTTTCTTCTCTTCACTCGAACTGGAAGGTCATCAGCGTGGGAAGGTCACTCTTTGAATATCTGAAAGAGTCGTATCCGGAAGGATTGGTACGAAATTGGAAGAAGAAAAATGTTTTTTTGTGTGTGAAATGCGGCGATCTTTCTACAGGGCGAGGACACTCCTCACTTTGACGACGAGCAGCAGGACGGCGAGGACAGTACCTCCAACATGGTTAAGAACTTGGTGAGGAAGGGCGACATGGTCCCACAGGGAACGATCCTTGACCTGGTGGTGGAGGAGATGTCGCAGAATCCGGACGTGGAGGGATTTTTCATTACCGGCTTCCCGAGGGACATCGTTCAAGCTCAAGGCTTCGAAGAAAGGGTACAAATGCCAGAACAACTCGTACTTGAGTGTGGATCACATAATTATTTTAACAGACTGGCCTGAGACCTCCTTGTGTCCTGATCGACTGCTCTGAGCTTGAGCTTGGGCGAAATTTGGGCAAGCGGCGGGGGAGGATCGACGACCACGTGGAGGCCTACAAGAGGCGCCTGGAGCTGTACCGGGAGCTCACCCTGCCCATGCTCAAGACGATGGACGAGCAGAACCGGCTCAAGATCGTGGACGGCGACTCCGACAACGGGCAGGTGATGAAGGAGCTCCGGCGAGCCATCCATAGGGAGGTGGCGGCGCTGCGCAGGGAGAGGGCCGTCGAGTCCATCGATGAGAACGGTACTACTGATACAACCGCTTCCGCCGCGTCCTCCTCGGCCGCCGCAGCCGCAGCCGCAGCCGAGCGAGGAGGAGGGCACGGCGGTGCGTCAGGTAGAACAGTGAGAAGGATTGTTACTTGCTAAAATTTCACTTCCATGTAGAGATAGAAATCGATATGGGAAGAAAGCCTCGATCAACCAGTCCATACTATACAAAAAATGTGCCACTTATCCGGTGTTCACTTTCTCCCTCTACAAAAATACCAACTCACCCACCGTGTTATTACCCCAAACACTTACAAATGCAGCACCCACAGGTGCAGTACCTTCTCAATGTTCTACCAAGTCACAATTAAAATGTAGCGCACTTGGAAAAAGAGTAGCACAATCACGCTAGCTTTGTATCTGCACAGTAAAAATAAAGTGGGGTGTGGAGTTCCCCGGGGCGGCGCTGGACGTGCCCGACGCCTCACGCTATTGGTTCAAGAGGAAGCTCATGTCGGCATACTGATGCCATGCATTAGTTTGCCACAATATGCGTGCTACAAGAAGCAGGTAAGTGGGGTGCGACAAGAGTGACGTTAGTTTTGTTTGCCGTATACTAGATGTACCTTTTGTGTTTCCCGGGTCGCTCGCTACTTCCGCGGGACGATTCTGCAGGCCTTCTTCCTCTTTGGTCTGCTGGACCTTGCAAAGACGACGGAGCGGAGGTAATCCAGGGCCGAGAAAGCGTTCGCCAGAGCCATGGCGGCGAACACCGCGTCCCTCCATCCCATGGAGCGGTAGTCGCCGACGACGGATTGGAGGATATCCGCCGCGCCCAGCTTCGACGCCAGTTGCCACCACCAAGAGGACAAGGCGATGGTATCTGTAGGACTGTTTTCTCCTCCGTCTTCTTCACCTCCTGCCGCCGGGCAAGGACACAGGCACTTTTCTGTTTCATCTTTGAATTGAGACTCCTCCGGAATTCCAGAGCGCGAGACGTCGCTTTGGTACTGACACGTTTCATGGTTGTTGGCCTCGACTCTGCAGACTGGAGCGAGGAGAAGAAGGCAAAGAAAAATTTGAACGTTTGGATTGCAGGCTTTCATCATGACGACTGGTGTATCCCAATAAATGGTTATGGAAAAAATACTTTTACTTTTTTAATTGTAACATATGAAGTTGTACGTTTCTTTTATTTTTTCCCATTCTTCTTGCAGAAGAAAACGAGGGAGCGGAGGAGAAGCCCTACCACCCGGTGGACGCCACGCCCCTCCCGGCCGAGAACGAGGAGGATCAATCGCAGGGCAAGAAGAAGAAGAAGAAGGTTGTCCGCTATTACGACGGCGTCAACCCGGAGGTGGAGGAGGAGCTCAAGAAGGTTATCGACGAGCTGGAGCAGAGGGGTATAGACAAGAGCAACGAAGTAGTCAATTGAATCAAAAGCACAATTCCGAGACCAGCACTCACCTTCACCAACCGCAAGTTGTCGTCTGCAACAACACAATACCGTACATAGTGACATGTAACAAAAATAAAGCGCGGACAAGGCGGAACTACACTGCGGTTCAATTTAATTCGACTGACAATTGTTGCTCCACTTCTTCCGCTCCTTCTCAATCACTCTTTGCTGGCCCAATCGACGCCGTCATCTCTCGTTTTCTTCCATCACCTCGTCCTCTTCCAGTCTTCTCGCCTTTGGCATGTCGTCCCTTCCCCCCCTTCTCCCTATATGATCTGCACTTTTCCCTTCTCCGCCTTCTTTTGCCCTCTTCCCGCCCGTCTCTTGCTTCCTCCTGTTCTTGGCCCCCATGGTGTCGACCGGCCTGGCCAGCTCCTCCAGCCGCAGCCCCTCCGGCTTGTACCGCGAGAGCACAAACACCTGCGCCTCCCTCCTCGCCCTCCCCTCCTCGCCCAGCGAGCGCTCCTCCTCCTCGCCCAGACAGCGGCGGAGCACCAGCCTGCTCACCTTCTTCTCCCCCTCTATCCCCTCCACCATCTCGGCGCACCTACCTCCCGGCCAGTGCCTCAGGGTGAGGTCCTCCACCGGGTGCGTCCAGGTGCCCGCCTCGGAGCAGGGGCGGGTGCCCACGAAGGGACCCTGACTGCCGCTGCTCCCTCCGGCAATGGATAGGTCCTCTGGAGAACCATCTTCTTCCGCCTCTTCTTCCAACGGACCCAGGCAGGTGAAGTCGCGGATCAACAGGCCGCTTGATGTCAGATACCAGTACTGAGGCAAGAAGCAGGGATTCAGAATGGCTACAGTATGGTGACAGGACGGCATATTTCTCTCTCCTGACCTGGTTTCCCGCCTCATTGTGGCAAGTGAACATTTCCGCCTTGCCCCCTACGTGGTCCGGCCTGTCGCTGGCGTCGAGACACCGCCCCGAGGCCGGGTTGTGCACCTCCCCCGCCCCCAGCAGCCTCCCCCCGTGCAGCGGGGTGACGGCCATGGACCCCCCTCCGGCCACCCGCTCCACAAAGTGGCGGAAGGGACGGCAGAGGCCGGAGAGCGGCGGAGAGTGGCGGAGGGCAATGCGGGAGGAGACGTCGCCTAGGTCGCCCAGACGGGTGGAAAGGTCCTGCTCCAGGTGGCCAAGTCTGCAAGTGGAAGGGAAGAAACGTTTATTTTAATTGCTAATTGGGAGGATACCGGTATGTGGACGTTGCTTCTTTCTGACCTGTCGTAGTAGACGTATTTGTACTCGTCCATCCAGACCTCTGCCACCCGCTTGTTGTTGCGGTGGATCTGCTCTGGATCCGCGTTGTACGGAGACCTGAAGGAACATTTCTCACACGTTGTACATGCGTTTGAAAGAAAGGGAGAAATTGCATCTTCTTGCACCAGCTTCTGAAGACGTGCCCGACCCTGGAGCAAGGGACGATCTCGATCCTGTTCTTGGAGGTGGTCGCCCCTTTTCCTCCTTCCCCTCCTGGTCCCGGGGGAGGGTCGCACAGCCAAGCCTTGATGCTCAACTCCAAATTCTCGCCGCCCCAAACTTCCATGCCTGGAATTTCAAACGCCAAGGGAGAAGAGCGAGAGGGCCAAGGGTGGAGAAATAAGTTTTGCGAAAAGGAGGGGGAGAGGAGGAGGAGGCTCCGAGAGAGGGTTGAAACTTGAGATTTCCCTGCTGTCTCGCAACAGATTCGGGGGTTGGAAGGGAGTTTCAATGAAACAACGATCCTTCAGACTCACCTTCGTCGTAATATCCCAACTGCTCGAACCTCTTCCTGTGTATGGCGAATAAACCGCCGGCCATTACGGGCGTTGCGTGCGGGGACCATCGGTGGGGCTTGGAAGAAGCCTGCATTGGGGAAAATGGATCGTTGTTTCATTTTTCCAGTTCATGAGGCCGTAGAGGTCCCTCTCCACGAACTGGTAGTAGAAGGAGGTGTCGTTGACGGCGTCGATGACCGGGCAGGCCACCAGGGCGGGGTCCTCCCTCAGGCGGTGCAGCAGCGGCTCCAGCCAGCCGTGACCCGCCTCAACATGGGAGTCCAGGAAGGTGAGGACGGGCGCGTCGGAAGAGGCCTCACTCACCCCGCGCAACCGGCAACGCATCAGCCCGTGTCGCTCCCGCAGGCGGATCAGGCGGACCTTGTCTTTGAACTTTGGGTTCTCCCTCAGCTCCCGCTCGAGGTCTTCCCCCAGGTGCTCCATGTCAGAAGCGTCGTCCAGCAACAGCACCTCCCGGAGGAGTCTGGAGGGGGATCTGTCCAGCACCGAGTGGAGCGTGCGCAGTAGGGTGGAGCGGGCCTCGTTGTGGAAGCAGACGATGACGGAGGTGGCGGGGAGGGAGTCGACCGAAGACGCCGCGTACTCCTTCAGGCACCAAGGGTCGCGCCAGTCCGGAAGCTGCCGGTCCAACGGGATCAGCTCGCTCACGTACTCCTGAAAAGAATTATAATGAGGGTTTTTTGACCAAACAACGTCTTCCTTCGTATTAAACATGTCTCACCTGAAATGCGTGCCTCTTATACATCTGCTCCTTTCTTTCCTTCTCCTCCTCCTCGAGCGCCTCCTCAT
>JAAUXU010025255.1_pt1 | contig 10878 bp, 16 predicted proteins | sample 7278151 | NCBI WGS metagenome assembly JAAUXU01 (sample SAMN14350113, study PRJNA611818) | marine sediment metagenome | isolation source: surface marine sediment (1.8m) | place: French Polynesia: Moorea | collected 2018-08 | reverse complement strand
ATGACCTGAGTCGAGAGTAGGGCGGCGGCGGCGGCCGATGGGAGGAGGAAGGTGGTGGAGGCCGCTGCCAGTGCGGAGAGGAAGAAGAGGCCAACCAACTCCTGCTGATTTTTGTTTTTTTTATTTAAAAATACGTCTGTTAGACAACAAGCTTGATTATTTCATCTCTCTACCATGGAAGCCCCGGCCGATTCCGATGCGACGGCTGTTCCGTTGGTGGATGTGATGTTGACGGGCTGAGCCGCGATTCCTGGGGCCGCCGCCGCCGCGGAAGCCGCCGCCGCCGCCGAAGCCGCGGCGAAGCCGCCGTGCGCTATGGCGGCGCAGGCGGACAGCAGGGAGGATACGCTAGCAAGCTGCAGGTTTGACAGCCACAGGGTGGAGTACTCATCTGGGGGAAAAGACATTTCGAATTCAAATTTGGTGGGAATATGAAGATTACAACTATACTCATTTTCCTACATCTGGCACAAAAAACATTGCAGAAAGAAACTAAATGCGGAACAACAGTGCACGGCATGAATGGCAATAGTTTCAAGCAGCTTCCTGAAGTTCCAATAAGTCGGTTCCGTACATTTCCCACAACTGCTCAAACGTACAAGAATGAAAATTAAATTGCGGCACTATTTGGATCCACGTAAAATTGAACGGGAATTCCCCCGAAATTGCCACCAGTTCCGGGGAAAGAGACACGATTGAGGGACAATTTATTCCACACTTCGGCGTCTTTTTCTTGTCGTAATTACATAATCGGGCCCTTCTGTAATCAGGGCTACTTTTGGTCCGAGGGGCCCGGTTTCACCCATTCCTGCCCTTCAGGGAGGACTGTTGAGTGGTGAATCCGGAGCACAAGATGTGTCGATAAGACGGCGGGGGCATTCTTGACAATCGCCGCGTCCCTTCTTGTCATTGGTCATCGTACGGCGCCACATTCACCAGAAGACTTTGGTCCTTTTGTAATAACTTACATAGGGTGAGTTGGTGAATCCCGCAGTGTTTTGGTAATGTACCTATCTTCAGTATAGTGTACCCGTACTGTCTTCCGCAGGCAATAAAGTAGCACCAATTCAAGAATACAGTACGTGCAACACCAAATAGGTTCGCATTCGTGTTGCAAAGAAGAGGATACAAGATGGGGACTCCAAATTCGCTGGCTGCCACCCTTCTTATCATTTTTATTGCCCTCCTGGCTCCCCTTGTCCGCTGCCAAGGGGGACCTGGTGGCCCTCAAGAGGGACCCTTGAAGATTGGACCCATAACTTTTCCTATAGGTAAAAGTATGAAAGAAAACATTTTTAGCGTCAATTTTATGATTGTCCCCTCGAACTCTTGGTCCAGGTTACTCTAGCAGCATCCCCCCTCCTGGCAAAGTTGTCCTTTTGGTGGGGCACCTGGTGAGGGACGTGGCAGAGGTCAGCGATCAAGGTATTTTCTTTTTTTAAAAAAAGATAAATTTATATCCGAAATGTATCGTCGGCTATTCTAATTTAGATTTCTCCGTGACCCTGGTGGTCGAGACCAAGGTGGGTTGGAACGACTCCAGGCTACAGATAGACCAGGGGGAGGCTTTCCCGAACGTCTCATCGTCCATGTAAGCGACACACCGTACATTTCCCAAAAGTTGAAAAAATAAAAACATCTTTTGAAATTCTCCTTCAGGTGGTACGACCTCGACGATCAGTCGGTGGAGCACATCTGGAAGCCCTCCACCTCGGTGGTCAACCTCAAGCGGAGGGAGTACGGGGAGCTCAAGGGGGGAAAGAAGGAGGCTTATACCCTGGTCAGGGACGAGGTAATATTGGCGCAACTATTTCGTGCACATTTTCCTTTTTTATTATATATATTTTTATAGGTATTTCAATTGCACCTGTCCCACCTGAGCTCCACAAAGGTGAGCTGCGGGATGGAGTTCACCTCGTTCCCTTTCGACGAGCACATATGCAGGTGATTCAGTTTTTGGGGAGATCTTTAGGACAGAAACTCACGTTGACTAGAACCAAAGGTACGAGGTGACCGCGTCGATGCCGGTGGAAGAGATGGAGATCCAGTACTTTGACCGGTCCGGGGATGACATGGTGAAGCAGACAATGATTTCCCTTGGACAAAAGATTATTATTTAATCCTTTTGGGTGTTTTTGTGACTAAAACAGGGTCCAATCTGGGGCTATGCGGTGGAGGCCCCAACCTCGCTTCAGTACATGACCAAGTTCACTGACCTGGAGGAGGAGAGGAAGGTCAGGGAGTACGAGTTCTTCTCCGGGATATCCCCCAAGCTCTCCTACGGCGGCTTCTGCCTCCACCTGAAGCGCATCTCCACCCCCTACCTCCTCAACTACTACCTCCCGTCCGCGCTCTTTGTCTGCGTCAGCTGGACCTCGTACACCATCCCCGTTGACGCCATACCCGGGAGGATTGCCCTCATAGTCACCACCTTCCTCTCCCTGGTCAACATTGCCAACTCGGCCTTTGAGACGTCGCCTCAGAACCAGGGGATAAACCTCATGCAGGTGCCTATAAATTACTTTCTATCCTTGAAGCACATTCTTTTTTGGACTTGTTCCCTTCTGCGAAAGATCTGGATCATCTCCTGCATCGGCCTTGTCATGGTTGCCGTGGTGGAGTACTTTGTCCTCCTCTGGCTTGAGCGCTTTGGGCGACACCGGGACAGCAACAAGAGAGAAGGGGCCAAGACCAAAGCCAATAAGCAGGGGGAGACGAGGAGGATGAAGAGGAGGAGCGACGCGGTGGACAGGATGTTCCTTTGGGCATCACCGGTCATTTCCGGACTCTTCTGCTCCGTCTACTGGGCCCACGTCAACAGCGTGTAGGAGGAAGAGGCTTGGAAGAGGAAATTACTCGCCGGAAAATGTTCGATTTAATCATCCCTTCGTGTAGGGCAGAGTAAACAGCTAAGCCGTGGGAGGGTGAAGCCTGTCGCCACACATATTTTTTATAAATGTCCTTCAAACAAAAAAATCTTGAGTGTTCAACGTGCCATGCTCGAAAAATAAAATATGCATTTTTAAATTATTTAGTATTCGACTTGCCTGGACAAATTTTGCTAATTCGTCAGAAAGCTGAAAGATTGAGAATCTTTTCTTAAGAGGCATTCACTCATCTCTGAAACATTTTCCTGTAAGCTTGCATGGACATCGGGAAAATACGCAGAAAAGAAACCAACAAGGAAGCAGCTCTCCGTCTAGAAATTGGATCCAATCGCGCGTTCCGACACATGTGCAGGACGCCCACACATGAGACACACCCCTTTCCAGTGTCAATATTGGTGGAGCCATTTCCTACGCTCCGGGAGAGGCTTGAATTACCCACAAACAACGGGTTCTAATTCGGCGGAAGTGACATCGGCGACGCCCACCAGGGCTGCAATTAATAATGCAGGAAATGAGGGAAAGGGGGGCGCACCACCCATGGGAAATTGCTATTTGGCTCCCGTCGCGCACCATTCCCCGTGCCACACCAAGCAAAGGGGCGGCGGTCTCACCTTTTGCAGACTAGATACGGAAATTCCGTCTCCCCATCAACACTGCATCTTCAATTTTGACTATGGTCCAGCTGATGGAGAATCCCTTGGGAGCTTTCTTCATTTTCGCGACCTATTTGGCTTCCACGTCACTCGCCAACGATTCAAAGGGGAAAACGGCAAATGCAAGTGTAGCATTGTAAAATAACTCGAGAACGAGAAAATCATTATACGCCGTGCGCAATTTTCCCACTGCGATGCAGGATTCCGTCTTCCTGCTCCCCAGCGGCTACAACAGCAACGTCCCTCCCCCCGGGAAGAGCGTGGTCAGGGTAGGGTTTGACATACACGTAAGCAAATTTAAAATTACATAAATTTAAAAAGATCAAGGAAATATTTTTGCCCAAAAAAGGACATAAGCGAGGTGAACGACAAGGAATTTTCCATCACTCTCATCCTCCTCACGGCCGTGAACTGGAATGACTCAAGGTAAAATATGAGGTTGTGTTGTCCATGTGGTATATACGCATTTTTTGCCTTTCAGAATCGGGATCAATGAAGAAGTCTTGGGTGATTCTGCTGAAAAGAAGTACTTTAAAACCAAACAGCTTCTCAAAAAGACTCCTGAAATGCATAATTTACGCATTTTCCCAGATGGTCCATCCTCTCCTTCCGAGACTTTGAGCCGCTCTGGATTCCCAGAATCGAGTTTTTGCACCTCAAGACTCAGGGTTCGATCGTGGAAGGAAGGAGAAGCGAGGCCTTTGGGCTGACATTCTTCTCAGACTTCAGGTATAAAAATATGACGAAATAAAAAACAAAATGATGGGTTTGAAAAGTCAAAACTATTTTTTGAAAGGCTCTACAACGACCACCTCACAAGCACGACAATAAATTGCCCAATGGATTTCACAAGGTTTGCAGAGAGTTTGTCTTTGTCTTCAGTATTTATCCTGCTGTACATATTCTGTAATTCTGTATTCGACAGATTTCCCTTTGACTGCCACACCTGTTTTGTTGAGGTCACCAGCACACACTCTGACGATCAGTTGGAACTAGCATACTTCAAAAGAGATGGAGAGGAAACATGGTAAATATTTTACAAAGAAAAAGGTTTTCTTTCCTAAGCGCACATCATTCCACAGGGGCAGGGCCAGAAGTACAACAATCCTGCCATACCACATTGTCATATCTGACATACCCGAGGATAGAAAGTTGAGGGAGCACCTCTACTTCACCGGATATGCCCCAGTCAAGTCACACGCTGGCTTCCGGATCAAGCTTGAACGCAAGCCCACCCCCTACATCCTGAACTACTACCTCCCATCGGCACTCTTTGTCATGGTCAGCTGGACGTCCTTTGTCATCCCAGTTGATGGGATACCTGGCAGGGTGGCTCTGCTCATCACCACATTTCTCTCTCTGGCAAACATTATAAATTCTGCCTTTGAGAGCTCGCCCATCAACCAAGGGATAAATCTGATGCAGGTTGGAATAACATTGAAATGACGTAATTAATTGTAAACATAAATATAAACAATTTGTTTAGGTTTGGATTGTGTCCTGCATTGGATTCGTCTTCATTGCCCTTGTTGAGTACTTCTTCCTTCTCTATTTCACCCGATTCAAGCATGTGGAAAGGAAAATTATATCGTCTTGCTCGTGTTACCCAAGAGTGAAGGTTTTTCCCAGGTATTAGTCAATACAAGCTTTTTCTGTCGTGTGTTATACAAATTGTTTCCAGATTTTCGTCCGCCGAGGAAGTCGACAAAAACTTTTTGTACATCTGCCCGGTGATGTTTGCATTGTTCAGTGCCATTTACTGGGGCTACGTGCTACTCTGATTTGGCGTGAAAAGTTTCGGATTATTGTCTGACAAATATTTTTTTGCTATTCTGCAAAAGCTTTCCCGCACCTGGCTCTTGAATAATTTATGAAATAAATGTCATATAAAAGGAAGGCCGGCACTGTGTCGTCACACTGCCTCGTTAGCAGTAGTTGCTTCCTTGTGCATAGCTCCTGCCTGCCGTAATTGAGCGCCAATTTCAGATGCACTACTACAGTATGTCAATTACAAGGAAAACTGCATTGTGCTCTATGTCTCCAATTGGCGGCCAATTTTTAGGGAGGTACTCTTCAAACCCAAAATCATGTAAATAAAAGGTTCTGGACCGGGGGTGGGTGAGATTTTGGTCCCGAACTGGGGGGAACTCACACGATAACGATATCACAGGGGGGTGGGGGGGGTGAGCATTTATGACTGTGCATGTAAACGTAACAGTGGGAAAGAAAAGTACCAGTTTTGCTCTCTCTCTGTTACCATTATCCAAGCAAGTGTTTGTCCGGGAACCTTTAGCAGAGAGATCTTTTCTATGAAATTACCGTCAGGCAAGAATAAGTTGGTGTCGCCTCGAAATGCCACCCTAGAAAAAGAAGAAAGAGAAGAAGGATATGCAGAGATCCTTCTCATACGTCAATCGATGAAAAAAATCTCTCATTCTCTTAAGTTTGTCCCGGATAAAGACCCTATTGCTCATGATGCTGCTGCTGTTCCACGCGCTGGTAATCTTTGTCCTTCCTGCGGACGGGATTTGCAGCAACGACCCCGGAGTTGAAGGCAGCTCCTTGGAACACAGTCAAATCGTGTCAAGCGAGGAGGTGGACAGCGATGGTCCCGAACAAAATAAGGAGCCCGCAACAGCTAGGAAATCATTGGTAGGTCAAATGGCGTCTTCAAGACCATACTATAATGTTGAAAAATTAGATTTTTTCTCTTCTTCAACTTATTTCCGACTAATTTTCCTTTCCAGGTGTCCGGCGTGCTCTACCCAGATGACTACAACAAGAACGTTCCCCCGCCGGGGAAGAGCGTGGTCAGGATAGGGTTCGACATCCAGGTATGACGCGGACAATGAACAGAAAAGACAATGATGAGGAACTTTTGCAATTCAGGATGTCAGCGAGGTGGACGACAAGGACTTCTCCATCACCCTCATCCTCCTTACGATAATGCAGTGGAACGACTCCAGGTATCCAAGAAGCATGCACAGCACACTGCACATTGCAGTACTTCAATGCCCCAAGTTGCATTCTTGGTAAACTAAAAAACTCTACACATGTTCAGGATACACGTCCATGACAGGGTCTCCCCCGAGATTGAAATGAGAAGGTAAAAGGAGTCCAGTTTACTGATCTAACGATGGCAACCAAGTTTGGCATTTTTCTATAAAAAAGAAATTTCGATTTCAAAAAAAAGTTTTTATAAAAATATTGGAAACTTTTTTGCATGCAGCATTTACGTCATGTCCCCCCACGAGTACGGTGGCATGTGGGTGCCCAACCAAAACTACCTCAACTTGAAGCTGCAGAGCCCCATCAAGGACGGGGAAGCAAACGAGAGATACGTCATTGTGGGGGAGGAGGACATGAGGTTCGCTGGCCAAATGCAAGAAAAATCGGAAAAGCGACGTTTTTTGTCATATTGTTCCAGATTTTTTCGGGATGAGCTCACCAGGACGACTGTCAGCTGCCCCATGGACTTCACCTCGTAACTATTTTTTTCAATTCAACCTAAATGTAAATATTATTTTCTTTTTCGATTTTCAGCTTCCCCTTTGACAAGCATATCTGCTACGTCGAGATCATAAATATATATTTGCCTCTAGGGATGTTTGAGTTCGTCTACTTTGAAGTCAATGGGACGGCCCAGTGGTAATTATGCACTTCGAACAGTTTTTTGAGGAAAAAAGAAAAATTGTCCCCCTTTAAAATGCAGGGGGAGGGCTGCTACCTCTACAATCCTTCCATACACTGTTGAGTTCTCAGATATTGAAGAGGAGAGGAAGACTAGGCCATATGTTTACTTCACTGGATTTGGGGGTGCCTATTCTCACGCAGGCTTCAAGATCAAGCTAAACCGCAAGCCGACCCCGTACATCCTCAATTACTACCTCCCCTCGGCACTGTTTGTGATGGTGAGCTGGACCTCGTTTGTCATTCCGGCGGATGCCATTCCCGGAAGAGTGGCCTTGCTTGTCACAACATTTCTGTCGCTGGCCAACATCATCAACTCTGCCTTTGCCATTTCTCCCATCAACCAGGGCATAAATCAAATGCAGGTAGAAGTGAAATCCCTGGACAACCCACTTTGCCTAAAAAATAGTTTTTTCGCTACATAAGATCTGGATCATCTGTTGCATCGGCTTCGTCTTTCTGGCCATCATGGAGTTCTTCTTCCTCCTCTGGTTCACCCGCTTCAGCCTCCAGATGAACCTAAAGAAGTCCTTCCCCAAGCCTCAGTGCTGGCTGGCGTTCCCCGTCACGCCTTCAGTGTGAGTTTGGCCTCGCATTTTTATCTTTTTCGTCATTTTGCTAATTTTGCTCTGTTGGGTAATTGAAAACTAGGTAATGACCATACTTGCAAAATTATGTCATTTCCGTAACTACGCGGAAAAATATGTTCCAAAAGAGTTGTTTTCCCTGACAAATTCGAACAATCCCACCTTTTTGATCTGGCATTTTGCATCGATTTCTTCCTCTTTGCTACTTCCAGCCCCACCTCTCCCCAGAAGGTCGACCGCCTCTTCCTCTACCTCAGCCCGCTGCTCTTCGGTCTATACAGCGCGGCATACTGGGGATACGCTCTGTTCTTATAATATGTTCCCTAGTAAATATATTAAAAGTATTGTACTGACTTATCATGGAGGGATGCCTCCTGCCGTCCTCCTCCGCGGCCGCCGCCGCCTTCGACGCAGTTGCAAGGCGGTCCAAGAGTCGGCCCAAAAGATCGGCGTTCAGTCTGGAGAAAAACAATAAAAATGTGTTAAATTTGAAGTTTTATTAAAAAAAATTACCTGAATGCGGCCACTGTGGCTATTGCCCCAAGGAGGGAGGGCAGCAATAAGATGAGTACCCCGTTTGACTCAGCCGCCGTCAGAGTGGGAAGAGGTGGGGAGAAGGGGTTTGTTCGGGGGATGAAGGCTGGGTCCAGGTGGCAGGGGAAGAGGCACTCGCGCCAACTGAAAAAAAATATTTTTTTTTGGGGGGGGGATTGGTCACGTCGCCAAAACCGTACCCTTGTCATATCGCCAAAGTTTTAATTCTCACTTGACACATCGCAAAAAAATGGGGTTGCCTCGTCGCCAAAGTCAAAAGGCACATTTTCCATTTGTAACTCAGCACTAGTAAAAATGAGTTGCATCACAAATTGAAAAGCAAGCTATGAGTTACTACCGTAATTAAATATTTTATTGTTCAGTTCGTCATACAAAAGCAACTTTTTCCTGCCGTGTTCAATCTTTTCATAAGACCGTCAAAGGTCTTTCTTCCGTTTTCTCACGTGACATTTGCCTCTCCTCCTCCTCCTCCGATGGCGACAGCCCGGTTGAACAAGATGTTGTTGGCGGCGCCCACGCAGACCTGGGGCGATGAAATATTTAGAGGCCACGGAAAAAAACAACCTTCTGATATATTTTCTTCTCGTACCACAATGACTGTCGGAAGCAGGAGACACCGCCACAGATCTCTCCTCCTTATCCTCCCGAGGGACAGCAGGTCAGGGTCCCTTTTCCGGTTCGAAAGGGAGACAAATTTGTAGACTTTGTTCAAAATCTGCCTTAGTTGGACACTCTATAGCACTTCTCTACCTGACGTCTAGAGGGAATCCTCCGAAGAACCTTAGCCAGTCCAACGTCTTGGCGGCGGCCGGGGTGAGCGGGGAGTGGGGATCCATATTTGGGAGATTATTTTCAGCCTGTGTTGCGAGAGCAACTGCTGCAGTGAATACTTTTGGAATCTTTCTTGTGTCTTCCCTTCTCTCCTTCCAGGAACAAGAGAAAAGAATTTGTCAAGGTTTGGAATCGACAAAAATATGATTCAATGCCTCAATTGTATGACCGCTGTATGCCCGCGATATAACTTTCCCCCCCCAAAAGCCTTCTGGCCTCGTTGAAAGTTCATCTTCCTCTCTGGGTGCTTTCCGTTTGACAGGTGACGAAAGCCACATTGCTTTTTCTCCCATAAACGCCACAGGAATTGAGGAGGCGGAGGCGGAAAGCATGTTTTTGTTTCGCCCTCCCTCTTTCTCCCATAGGCGGCTTAGCTCAAGAAGCTTGTGTTTTTATTCGGGAAATGTGCGCAAAAAAGATCTAAAGTAAATGTACTGTATTATACAAATGTCTTTCAGAAGAAGAGTCCAAAGAGAATCCTTAGGACGAAGTAGATGAGGAGCTGGCAGGCGGCGAACCAAGCAATCTGGAGAAGTGAATATTCGTATTTTATGAAAAAAGTACAAAACAGTATTTTTATCTTGACTTTTATGCATTTTTGCCTTACCTGCATGGCTGGGGTGAACTCCCTCAGTGCCGGCCTGGCCTTCTGCGCCAGAGAGGCGCCCATCAGAAGCCAAGACAGAAGTCTCTCCATCTTACGTAAAGAAAATATTTAAGAAATTATTTTCAAAAAACACTTTGGCACATTACCAGCATTGGCAGGTGGAGGTGCGGCATCCCGTTGAAGCAGACGATCACCCTTCCGCTGCCCTCGCTCGTGGCCTTAATGTTGTTTTTAAATAATTATGCGGGAAATCATTATTATATATATTTTTCAAAATTGTGCCTCTCACCAGCAATGTGAAGGCGTCTGCCACCTGCTGCACCGGCATGAGGTCCATCTGGAAGGCCTTCATCGTGTCCACAATGTCCTAGTATTTGTTTTTTAAAAAATTAACAATACTAGACATAAATATTTCCCACAATAATATGCAACCTGGTTGTCCGTGACCAATGTGGTGTCTGCAAATGAGGGGCAGATGCAGTCAACGCGGATCCCCTCCTTGCCGGACTCTGCCAGACCGCCAAGGGAGTGGGAAGCCTGCATGATGGGAAAGCGGTTTTTTAAATGTTGCATTATTTTTTGTCAAATTGAAAGTTAATGTAACCTGGACGACCGCGGCCTTGGCGGTGAAGTAACTGGTCCAGTCGCGGTTGACACCGCGGAACAGCCCTGAAATTCGCAATTTTTTTCAAGCCGTTTTTTTTGGATGCGCAAAATAATGTTTATTGAAAAGAGCGTTTTTCCAATTGCAAAAAAACTTTTTTTCCTGTACTACCTGCGATTGATGCGATGTTGATGATGTGCCCCCCCTTCCCCTTGGCGTCCATCCTATCGTACGCGAGCTCAGTGCCAGTGTAGAGGCCCATCTTGTGTTTTAGTTAATAAATTATTTATTCGTCGGGAAATTGGTACTTTCGTGTTTAACTTACCAGGCACACTTCTAGGCACTTTTTCCATCCGCTGTGATAGGCGATCCCGGCGTTGTTCACCAGCAGGTCGACCTAGACGAAAAAAAAGGAAATAAAATGCCACCTCGTCCAATTTCCCACCACTTGTTTTTTTACATT